>Ga0070698_100006038_pt1 | contig 13193 bp, 8 predicted proteins | sample KBSK1502metaG_FD_65477 | JGI IMG/M metagenome (GOLD analysis project Ga0070698, IMG submission 65477) | Corn, switchgrass and miscanthus rhizosphere microbial communities from Kellogg Biological Station, Michigan, USA - KBS K1-50-2 metaG | ecosystem: Host-associated > Plants > Roots >... | reverse complement strand
TGTTCTCTGTGTTCTTCTCCGTGCCTCCGTGCCTCTGTGGCACGTGACGCCGGTGAACGGCGCTGCGACTCCAACGCCGGTGAACGCCGCTGCGACTCCAACGCCGGTGAACGCCGCTGCGACTCCAGCCCTCATTGCACGCTCCCCTTGAACGCGGCCGATCCGCGGCCGGCAGGTCCGTCCCACTCGAGCGTCATATCCCACGACCCGGACATGGCGAAATCGCCCTTCGCTTCGTAGACGCCAGGCCGATCGCCCGGCGTGACCGATGTGGTCCCCGGCATCATCATTCCCGGCATCGCCATCGCAGCGTTCAGCCGCACCTCGCCGACGTTGACGCGGGCCTTCGTACGAGCCGACCGGAACTCGATGAGGAAGTTGTTCGCACCCTGCCGCAGCTCGCCGGCCGGGTTCGACAGCGTGATCGCGAGGTCGCCGGATCGCACCGTCTGCAACACCGCGCCGGTCGGCGGCTCGTCCTGCGGCGCCGCCGACATCCGGTCGCGCATCCACCACGTGCCGGCCGCGACGACGATCAGCAGCACGATGGCGGCGGGCACCCAGCGCGGCACCATGACCGAGGGAGCGATCTCCGAGCGCTCCGGCCGCAGGCGGTATTCCTGGACCCAGTAGAAGAAGACCGGCGTCACGACCAGCACGTAGACCAGCGACGAGACCATGCCGCCGAGCACGGGCGTTGCGAGCGGCTTCATCACGTCGGCGCCGACGCGGTTGCTCCACATGATCGGCAGGAGGCCGGCGACGACGGTCGAGACGGTCATGATCTTCGGCCGCAGGCGCAGCAGGGCCCCTTCGACGATGGCGTCGTAGAGATCTTTCTGAGTGAGGCGGGCGGCGGGTCCGCCGTCGGTTTCTTCGCGGACTCCGGCGGGACCCGCCCCACGTACCGCAATCTTTCTGTCGAGCGCTTCCTGGAGATAGATCACCATCACGACGCCGGTCTGCACCGCGGTGCCGAAGAGCGCAATGAACCCGACCCAGACCGCGACCGAGAAGTTGTACCCGAGCAGCCAGAGCAGATAGACGCCGCCGGTCAGCGCGAACGGGACCGTCAGCAGCACGTGCGCCGCCTCGAGCGCCGAGTGATACGTGAAATACAGCAGGAGGAAGATGACGACGATGGCGATCGGCACGACGATCTGCAGCCGCTGCCGGGCGCTGACCTGGTTCTCGTAGCGGCCGCTCCAGCCGATGAAGTAGCCGGGCGGCAGCGTGACGCGCGAGGCGACGGCCGCCTTCGCGTCGTCGACGAAGCCGCCGAGGTCGCGCCCCCGGACGTTCATCAGCACTGTCGCCAGCAGCAGCCCGTTCTCGGAGTTGATCATCGCGGGGCCGCGCGCCTGCTCGATCTCGGCCACCTGCCCGAGCGGCAGCTGTTGCCCGGACGGCGTCGCGACGAGCACGTTGCCGAGCGCCTTCGGATCGTCACGGAACTCGCTCGCGTATCGCACGCGCACCGGGAACCGTTGACGGCCTTCGAGCGTCAGCGTCAGGTTCCGCTCGCCGATGGCGGTCCGGATGACGTCCTGCACGGCCGACACGGTGAGCCCGAACCGCGCCGCGCGCTCCCGATCGACGCGGACGTTCAGATACTGCGAGCTGGTCAGCGGTTCGGGATAGACGTTTGCCGCGCCGGGGACCGTGCGGAGCACGTCGGCCACCTGTCGAGCGGTCTGTTCCAGCACCGGCAGCTGCGCACCGTAAATCTTCACGCCGACCTCCGACCGGATGCCCGTCGACAGCATGTCGATCCGGTTGATGATCGGCATCGTCCAGATGTTGGTGACGCCTGGGAGTTCGGTGGCCGCGCTCAGCTCCGTCCGCAGCCGCTCGAGCGTCATCCCGGCACGCCACTGGTCGCGCGGCTTCAGGTGAACGATCGTCTCGGTCATGTTGAGCGGCGACGGATCGGTCGACGTGTCCGCCCGGCCGACCTTCGCGACCGCGTACTCGACCTCCGGCACGCGCACCAGGGCCGCGTTCTGCCGTTTCGCGATGTCGGTGTTCTGGTTGAGCGAGATGCTCGGATCGGTCACCGGCATGAAGAGCAGGTCGCCCTCGTTGAGCGGCGGCATGAACTCGCTGCCGATCCGGCTGCCGACCAACACCGCCCCGGCGAGCACGGCCGTCGCCGCCAGCAGCGTCACCACGCGATGCGTGAGCGCCCACTCGAGCGACGGCCGGTAGATCGCGCGCAACGCCCGCATCAGCGGGTTGGCGCCCTCGTCGTGCAGCTTTCCTTTGAGCAGCAGTGTGCACAGCACCGGGACGAGCGTGATGGCGATGATCGTGGCCGCCAGCACCGCGAACGTCTTGGTGAACGCCAGCGGGTGGAACAGCTTCCCCTCCTGGCCGGTCAGCGCGAACACCGGAATGAACGCCAGCACGATGATGGCCATCGAGAAGAAGACGGGCCGTCCCACGAGCCGGGCCGAGTCGAGCACGGCCGCCCGCACGGCGGCGCGGTCACGCGTGTCGATGCCGCGGCGCTCGACGTACCTGAACGCGTTCTCGGTGACGACGATGCCCGCGTCGACGAGGACGCCGATCGCGATGGCGATGCCCGCGAGGCTCATGATGTTCGACGAGATGCCTGCGTAGTACATCGCGAGGAACGACATCAGCACGGCCAGCGGCAGCGGCAGCGTGACGATCAGGATCGATCGGAAGTGCAGCAGGAAGAGGACGTGCGCCAGCGTGACGAGCGCGACCTCTTCGAGCAGCGCGCGCCGGAGCGTGTCCACCGACTGCGAGATGAGCGTCGAGCGATCGTAGAAGGGGACAATCTTCACGCCAGGCGGCAGGCCCGGAGCGATTTGACCGATGCGCCCCTTGACGGCGTCGATCACCTGCTGCGCGTTCGCGCCGCTGCGCATGACGATGACGCCGCCGACCGCCTCCTCACGCCCCTTGACCAGCGACGCCACGCGGAACGCGTCGCCCACGTGCACCTGGCCGACCTGCCGCACGTAGACGGGGACGCCTCCCGGCGCCGCGATGACGATGTTCTCGAGGTCGGCGATCGACTCGACGAGGCCGACACCGCGCACGATCGACCACGTGCCGTTGGCCTCGAGCACGTTGCCGCCGACGTTCTCGTTGCTGCTGCGCACGGCTTCCACGACGTTGCCGAGCGAGAGGTTGTAGGCGCGGAGCCGGTTCGGATCGATGTCGATCTGGTACTGCTGGACGTGGCCGCCGACCGACGCGACCTCCGCGACACCCGGTACCGCGTTCAGCTGATAGCGGATGAACCAGTCCTGCAGCGTGCGCAGGTCGCGCAGCGAGTGGCGATCGCTTTCGACGGTATACCAGAAGACGTGACCGACGCCGGTCGCGTCGGGCCCCAGCGTCGGCACCGCGCCGTCGGGCATCTGTGTCGCCACGAGGCTGAGGCGCTCGAGGACGCGGCTGCGGGCGAAATACTGGTCGACGTTGTCCTCGAAGACCACGTAGATCATCGAGAAGCCGAAGGCCGACTGCGAGCGGACGACGCGAACGCCCGCGAGGCCGCGCAGGTTGACGGTCAGCGGGTAGCTGACCTGGTCCTCGACCTCCTGCGCGCTGTGGCCCGCCCAGTCGGTAAAGACGATGACCTGGTTGTCGGAGAGGTCGGGAATGGCGTCGATGGGTGTGGCAGTCGCCGCCCACCATCCCCAGCCGCCGAGCGCGACCGCGAGGCCGACGACCAGCGCGCGGTGCCGCAGCGACAGTTCGACAATCCGATTCACCATGGATTCAACGAGATGAGCGATTTTCGCAGAATTTGATGGTATCGTGACGGCTCCGCCAGAAGCCGGATGAAACGCAGAACCCGAAGCATGTTGGTGGCCGTGGCACTGGCCGCAGCGGCCGTGCCCGCGTGGGCGCACCACGCGGCGCAGACGATGTTCGACGTCACCAGGCGCATCACCGTGACGGGCGCCGTGACGAGGGTGGAGTCGGTGAACCCGCATCCGTATGTGGACATCGACGTCAAGGGTCCGAACGGCACGATGCAGCACTGGGTGATCGAGCTTGCGGGCCCCAGCGTCCTCCGCCAGGCCAGGCTGAGCCCCGGCGGCCTGAAACCGGGCGACATCGTCACGGTTGAAGGGATTCCCGCGAAGGACGGAACGACCACCGCGTTCGCCTACACGCTTCGCGCTGGCGGTCAGCCCATCGATCTCACCAGCAGCTCGCCGCGCTCGCGATGAGCCGGCCTGCGGTCGCAACAGCCGTCGAGCCGGTTCGCCGCACCGTGCTCGACATGGATCGGTACCAGTGGATGGTGCTGTTCGCGGCGTGGCTCGGCTGGGGCTTCGACATCTTCGACAGCCTCCTCTTCAACTTCGTCGCGCCGACGTGCGTCCCCGTGCTGCTCGGCATCCCGTTCGGCACGCCCGCGGCGGCGGCCGCGACGCTGCGGTGGACCGGCATCCTCACCTCGCTCCTGCTGATCGGCTGGGCGGCCGGCGGCATCATCTTCGGCCGCATTGCCGATCGCCTGGGCCGCACGCGGACGCTGCTCCTGACGATGGGGATGTATTCGCTGGGCACGGCAGCCTGCGCGTTCGCGCCGAACATGTGGTCGCTGGTGCTCTTCCGCGTGGTCGCCTCGCTCGGCATCGGCGGCGAGTGGGTGTGCGGCGCCGCGATGGTCGCGGAGATCGTTCCCGAGAAACGCCGTGTCGATGCGGGCGCGCTGCTGTATTCGGCCGCGCCGACCGGGCTCTTCCTGGCGACATTTCTCGTCTATCAGATCCAGGGGGTGTACTTCCGCGCCGAGCCCGAGATCGCGTGGCGCTATGTGTTTCTCTCGGGGCTGATACCCGCAGCGGCAACGCTGCTCGTGCGGATGATGATCCGGGAGCCGGAGCGGTGGACGCACGCGGTCGAGCGCGCGCGCCCTGCGACGGTCTCGGAGTTGTTCACACCCGCGTACCGCGCGCTGACGTTCAGCGGCGCGTCGATGGCGATGATCAACCTGCTCGTCTGGTGGAGCGTCAACGCGTTCATCCCCGTCGTCGCGGTGGGTCTCGCGAACCGCGCATCGGCTGGCGCGTCGGCGGTGAACGCGACCGTGCTGGCGGAGCAGTGGAAGGCGTTGGCGACCAACGCGTTCGGCATCGGCACCGTCATCGGGGTGCTGCTGACGATTCCGACGGCGAAGTATCTCGGCCGCCGCAACATGTACATCATCTATTTCCTTGGCGGCGCGATTTCGATCATGGCAGCGTTCGGGCTGCCGCTCTCACCTCAGGCTCGGCTCTACATGTACTTCCCGATCGGCGTCACCGTCTGGGGGATCACCGCGTCGTTTGCGTTCTATCTGCCGGAACTGTTTCCCACGCGGCTCCGCGGCACGGGATCGGGCTTCTGCTTCAACCTCGGGCGCTTCGTCGCGGCCATCGGCCCGTTCGTCGTCGGCGGCATCGCCGCGCGCGGCGCCAACGCGCTCGATTCCGCGATGCAGGCGCTCTTCTATTGCGGATGGATTCCCCTGGCCGGCCTGCTGCTCATGCCGTGGGTGATTGAGACGAAGGGCCGCGCGTTGCCGGAGTAGGCGGGCGATAATCCGGATCGTGTCCAACAGGCTGGCTCAGGAGCATTCCCCGTACCTTCTCCAACACAAGGACAACCCGGTCGAGTGGTATCCGTGGGGCGCGGACGCGTTCGAACGCGCGCGCGGCGAGGACAAGCCAATCTTTCTCTCGATCGGCTACTCGACCTGCCACTGGTGCCACGTCATGGAGCACGAAAGCTTCGAGAGCCGCCAGGTCGCGGAGGTGCTCAACCGCCACTTCGTGTCGATCAAGGTCGATCGCGAGGAGCGGCCGGACGTCGATCGCGTCTACATGACGTTCGTGCAGGCGACGACAGGCTCGGGCGGGTGGCCGATGAGCGTCTGGCTGACGCCGTCGCTGCAGCCGTTTTACGGCGGGACCTACTTTCCGCCCGCCTCGAAGTGGGGGAGGCCGGGGTTTGTCGACATCCTCAAGGAAATCGCGCGCGCGTGGGAGGAGGACCGCGCGCGTATCGAGACCTCCGCGCAGACGATCACCGAGCGGCTCCGGACGCTGGGCGAGAACGGCGCGGGACGCGAGATCCCTTCGGCCGGCGCGCTCGACGAAGGCGTGAAGCAGTTCGCGGCGTCGTTCGACCCGCGGCGCGGCGGCTTCGGCGACGCGCCGAAGTTCCCGCGCCCGACCGAGCTGCTGTTCCTGCTGCGCGAGCACGCGCGACGGGGCGCAGGCGACCCGTTGAAAGAGGCGGCCAGGGAGATGGTCCTCGTCACGCTGCGCGCGATGGCGCTCGGCGGCATGCGCGACCACATCGGCGGGGGGTTTCACCGCTACTCGGTGGACGGCAACTGGCGCGTGCCGCACTTCGAGAAGATGCTCTACGACCAGGCGCAGCTGGTGCTGGCGTATCTCGATGCCGCGCAGATGACGGGCGATTCGTTCTATGCGGACGTGGCGGCCGACACGCTGGCCTACGTCGCGCGCGACCTGACGGACGAAGGCGGAGGGTTCTATTCGGCGGAAGACGCCGACAGCGTTCCCCCCGAGGACGAACGTAGAGGCGGACCTTCAGGTCCGCCTCACAAGATGGAGGGCGCCTTCTACGTCTGGCGCGACGAGGAGATTGCGGAGGTGCTGGGCGAGGACGCCGACGTCTTCCGCATCCGCTTCGGCGTGCTGCCCGACGGCAACGCGCCGTTCGATCCGCAGAACGAGTTCGTCCGCAAGAACCTTCTCTACACCGCGCGCGGCATCGACGAGGTGATGTCGGCGACGGCGAAATCGCGGGAGGAGGTCGACGCGGCGCTCGCGCGCGCACGGGAGAAGCTGTTCGAGCGGCGCGCGACGCGCCCGCGTCCGCATCTGGACGACAAGGTGCTGACGGCGTGGAACGGCCTGATGATCGCCGCGTTCGCGCGCGCCTCGAAAATGGGGTCGGAGGTCATTTTTAGAGGACAGTCCGAATGGCTCGCGATCGCGCGGCGGGCGGCGCTCTTCATCTGGAAGCACCTCTGGAACCCCGACACGAGGACGCTGCTGCGCCGCTACCGCAAGGGAGACGCTGCGGTGGAGGGCTACGCGGAGGATTACGCGTATCTGGCGTTCGGCCTGCTGGAGCTGTTCCAGGCCGACGGCGACCCGCGCTGGCTCGAGTGGGCGCTGATGCTGCAGCGCCGCCAGGACGAGCTCTTCGCGGATCCGATCGAAGGCGGATGGTTCAGCACGACCGGTCAGGACCAGTCGGTACTCCTGCGCCTGAAGGAGGACTACGACGGCGCCGAGCCGTCCGCGACCTCGGTGACGGTCATGAACCTGCTGACGCTCTCGCACCTCACCAGCGACGAGGCGTTCGGCCAGGCGATCGATCGCGCGCTGGGAATGTTCGGGTCGCGCATTTCACAGCAGGGCGCGCGGACGGTGCCGATGATGATGGCCGCCCTCTCGGCGTACCACGCCGGGATGTCGCAGATCGTGATCGCCGGCGATCCCGGTGCGCCCTCGACGCGCGCGTTCTTCGACGTCGTCCGTCGGCGATACCTGCCGTTCGCCATCACGATTCCGCTCAGTCCGGCGCATGCGGACGCGATTGCGCGCGTGCTGCCGTGGACCGAGGCGATGGCGCGGCGGACCGATCAGCCGGCGGGGTACGTATGCCGCGACTTCGCGTGCCTGACGCCGGCCACGTCCGCGGAGCAGTTCGCCGCGCAGGTCGGGCCGACCTGAAGGTCGGCCCCTACGTCCGCCCTAAAACTGAAGGTCGGCCCCTACGCCCACCTGACGGCGGGCCGACCTGAAGGTCGGCCCTACTTCCGCCCTAAAACTGGAATCGGATCCCGGCGTTCACCGATCGCCCGTCGAGCGGCGCCCACGCATCCGTCGCCCATCGTCCGTCGCGCAACGGTCTGCGGCGGATCAACGGGTCGTACTTCGTCTGGCGCACGTCGGCGAGATCCTCCATGTTGACGTAGAGCAGCGCCCGGCCGACCTTTCGCGTGTAGAGGAGTCCCACGATCGTGTAGGGCCTGCCGTGCGACCGGTATGGGTCGTCTTCCAGTTCCTGCCTCCCCGTGTAGAACACCTCGAACCCGATGTTGCCGGCGGGCGATTTCCACAGCAGGTCGAACGTCGCCGTCTGCCGCGGGTTGAGGGGCACGTCGCGCCGGCCGCTGCCGTCTTCGCCGACTTCGGTCGATCGGAGGTACATGTGCGTGAGGATCACGTCGACATTGTCTTCGTGGTAGCGCGCGATGAACTCCGCGCCCGTGGTTCGTGACGGCGTCTCCGCGTTGACGATGCGCGCCGCATAGGGGCCGGCATCCAGCTTCCGGTATACCTGCGCTCCCGCGATGTTCGAATGAAACACGGTCGTCGTGATCTCGAGCGGCGCCTTTCGCCAGGTCACGTCGCTCGAGATGCTCGTGGCATCCTCCGGCAACACGCCGGTCATCGGCGCCAGCACCAAGAGCCCGGTTGCGTCGGTTTCCTCCGTGAACGGCGACGGCGCGAAATGGCCTCGTCCCCCGGACACGCGCGCGGTCCACGGTGGCGCCGGACGAAGGAGCACCGACAGACGCGGGCTGAAGAACGTGCCGAACGCGCTGTGCCGATCGACGCGCGCGCTCGCGGATGCCGTGAGCCATCGTGTGAGGACGAGGTCGTCCTGACCGAAGACGCCTGGAATCGTGTAGGTGTAATCGAAGCGCGGTACGTCGAGCGCGCGGAAGCGCTCGCGCTGCAGCGCGCCGCCGGCCACCCACGTGTGCGCCCCCATCGTGCCCGTGACCGATGCCTCGCCGAAGCTGGTCGCGGACCGCTCGCGTTCCGGCACGCCGCCGAAGACGTGGTCGTGACGCTGTGAGACGCGGCTCGCCCTGACCGACGCGACGCGGCTGCCGTTCAGCAGAAACCGTCCCACGACGCCGCCGTCGAACTGCCGCGTGAGCAGGTTCTCGGGATGCGGGCGGCCGTCGGGTGTCACGGCGCCCGGCATGGTGCCGCCGCGCCGGTTCTCGTCAACCGCGCCGAAGGTCGCGAAGACCGATCGGCCGGCACCGTTGTCCCACGCGACCCGCGGGCGAACCTGCGTCCGGCGGAACATGGGCAGGTCGGTCCAGCCGTCGCGATCGAGGTCCGATCGCTGCTGTCCATGGACGCCGGCGAGCACGCTGAGATTCCAGTGCTCGCGCAGCGGCTGCGCAAGCCAGAGCGCGCCATCGGTGCCGCGATGCGTCGTCTGGTTCAGGAGCAGCTCGCGCTCCGCCACTTTCGGCCGGCGCGAGACGAGGTTGACGACGCCGCCGATGGCCGACATGCCGTACAGCGCGGACGCCACGCCCTTGATGACCTCGACCTGGCCGAGATCCATCGGCGGGATTTGAAGGATGCCGACCGACCCGGATTGGGCGCCATACAGGGGCAGTCCGTCGGACAGGATCTGTGAGTACCGCCCGCTCAACCCCTGGATGCGCAGGCTTGCGCCGCCAAGCGCCGGCGAGGTCGTCTGCACGCGGAGGCCGTTGGTTTCCGCCAGCAGCATCGAGACGTCACCCGGCGCCATCGCGATCTTTTCCTGGACCTCCTCGTTCGGCACCACCTCCACGCGCAGGGGGATGTCCTCGATGCGCTGCTCGGTGCGCGTCGCCGTGACCACCACGTTCTCTTCGAGCTCGGATTCCGGTGCGAGGTCGACTTCGACGCGGGCCTCGGCGCCCGCGCGCACCTCCACCTGCGCGGCGCCGGGGTCGAAATCGCTCTTCGTGACGACGACATCGACGCGCCCGGGCGGCAGCTGCAGCGTGACGGTTCCGTCGGCGCCGGTCTGCCGCGTCATGCCTCCGGCGCTGACCGCGGCCTGCGCGACGGGGCCGTCCTTGCTGCGAACCGTGACGGTCAACGTTCCCGTGGGCTGCGCGTACGCAGCCTGGACGCCGGCACACAGCGCCAGCGCCAGGAACAACGTTTTCATGCGTGTCTCCCTCTGCTCGCGTCGGGTCCGCGTAGGGGCCGGCTTGAGCCGGCCACTACACGGCGCGGAATAGTCGAATCAGGCCAGAAGGCCGGTAAGACACGCGTTCTACACGCGAAGGTCGCAGAAGATCAGGAAAAGCGGTGAACGGTCGCGCGGCGCCGTCGTTCGCGCCAGGCAGGCGCGCACGGGTGACGGCGCCGGCACCCACGCGCGCTTGAGCGACGCGAGGCAGGCGCCGGCGACGCCGCGGCAGAGGACCGACAGGCTGACGATGAACAGGAGGCAGAGGACGATCTGAACGACGTCGCCGTCGTGCGGCCAGTGCTCGCCGATGTCGGCGACCTCGTAGAGGGGCAGCACGACGAACAGCGCAACGACGAAGAGGACGAGGATCGTCTTGACGCGCGGCATCACGAAGCGTGCCGCCCAATGTACACTGCCGCTGCGGAATACCCAAAGGAGCCCATGAGCGAGTACGTGGACGAACTCGAGAAGGCGCCCGAGGATCCAGAGGAGGAGTACGCGAAGAAGGAATTCGGCCTGCTGATGTATCGCCTGCAGAAGCTACCGCTGCGATCGCGGGCGCGCCTGCAGAGTGACTTCACGCAGAAGATGGTGGACACGACGCTGGCCGTGGACACGCCGAAGGGGCAGCTCTCGTTCGTGCTGCTGGGCAAGAGCTCGGCCGGCCGTGCGGTGTCGCTGCTCACGCGGCAGCCGGCCACCATCGCGTGGATCGATTCGTTCAAGCCGGGCAGCGTGTTCTGGGATGTCGGCGCAAGCGTCGGCGTGTATTCGCTGTACGCGGCGCTCGGGACCGATACGAGGGTCGTCGCCTTCGAGCCGGCTGCCGTCAACTACTTCCTGCTCGCAGCCAACTGCGAGGCCAACCGGCTCTACGACCGCATCGATTGCCTGCTCGTCGGCCTCGGACGCGAGCAGGCGGTTGCCAGGCTCGAGGTGTCGCAGTTCCGGCCGGCGCGGTCGTTCAGCTTCCGCGGCAAGAGCGGCGAGCCGCACGAGGGGCGCCAAGCCGCGGTGGTGCTCTCGATCGATCGGCTCGTCGACGAATACGGGCTTGCGTGCCCGAACTACATCAAGATCGACGCGCCCGGCGCGTCCGAGGCCATCGTCGCCGGCGCCGCCCGCACGCTCCAGCGTCCGGAGCTGCGGGAGCTGCACCTCGAGGTGCGAGAGAGCTCGAAGGGCGGACAGCGCATCGTCGAGACGCTGAAGGCGGGTGGATTTGTGCCGACGAGCACGGCCGAGCACGGCGGGTCCGCGGACGTGACGTTCGTGAGGAAGGTGTATGGAATTCCCGGTTGATATCTGGCTGCGCGGCGACAACCACGCGACCACGGAGGTGATCGCGCCGGTTGCGCGGGAGCCGCGTGCCTGGACCGACGGCGACGTCGCGGCCGTGCTCATCGGTATGCTGCGCGCGATCGATCGCGCCAAGCACCCCGAGGCGGCCACAGACCGGCCCGTCGGTCTGCGCGGGTTTAGCTGGATCGTGAACCCGTTCGAATCGGGCGGGGTCGTGATTGCGCTGGAGATGACGCTCGGCGCCGTCGTCGCCGGGCCGTTCGACGTCGCGGAAAGCGTGCTGACGACGATGATTCAGCGGGTCATGGATGCCGAGCGCGCCCCGTCGGCCTCACAGCACATCCACTGATTTCCGCTTCGTTGAGACTTGGTGGGTGGGGCGCCAGCGGCCTCCGTGGGAATCGGCCGGCGGCCGGCGGCGTTTGCCGCCGGCCGTGGCCGGCCAGGTGAAGGCTGACACGGTATGAGGGTGTGTGGCCCGAGGAGACGGCGTTTTGGCGCCTGACTCGTTCACCTGGCAAGCTGGAGAAAACCCGGTGCATCCAGCGTACTGGTTGCCGGCGTGGCCGCAAAATCTGAGTGAAAGACGCGCAGATTTAGACGCCTGAGGCGCGAAATCAGGCCTAAAAACGATAGGTGTAGAGCGCCTTCGTGGAGAGGCGCCTGTCCTGCGTCGCGAACTGCGCGAGCAGCGGATCGTCGAGCCAGTTGTGCGTGTAGACGACGTAGATGTCGTTGCCGGGCCGGACGATCCAGCGGAAGCGCGACTGCCAGCCGGCGACGCCGCTCACCGTGTCGTACTGGATGTTGTTCACCCACGTGATGAACGGCGTGAACTGCAGCTCGGGCACGACGCGATAGAGGCGCGTGTTGAAGCTGGCCTCCGGCAGCTCGATCCGGTTCAGCTCCGCGGCGGTGTAGACGAACACGCCCGGCATGATGCGGAACGTCACGTTGCTCACGAGCTCCCGGCGCGATCCCGAGTAGAAGTCGCCCGCCTCGTAGCGGCCCTCGAAGGCCACCGGCCGCCGGTTCGACGTCCGCCAGTTCAACTGATACCGGAGGAAGTCGTACGACGAGCCAAGCGGAAGCGTCACGCGCCGGCCGGGTCCGACGTTGATGTTGAACGGCGAGTCGAGCTGCTCGCTGCGCGGCATCACTTGCACGCCGAAGCGGTCGTTGGCGGCCAGCTCCACCTGGAACGGCTGAATCGTCACGTTCCGCGCAATCTTCTGGTTGTCGAGCGTCGTCTGGATGTCGCCGATGACCGCGAAGTTGTATTGGCGGACGGTGCGGTTGTTCTGCGGGCGCGGGCCGAAGTTCAGGTACGGCACGTAGCGCCGGTAGGCGTTCCGCGTGATGAACCCGACGGCCGGGTTGAAGTTCGCCTCCACCGTGCGGACGTCGAGGTTGGCGTTCCAGCGATCGTTGGGATAGGCGAAGGTCGCGCCGTAGGCGTGCGTGGCCTTGCTCGGCCCGGGCTGCGTGGCGTCGGCGTACCAGCCGCTCAGCGAGATGTTCTGCGTCCGGCGGAACGTCGAGCTCGCCAGGCGGAAGTCGACGCCGAGCGTCTGCCGCGTATCGGTGCCGATGGCGTGCGGGTCGCGGCGCGTGTAGGCCGCGCCGACGTACGACTGCCGCATCAGACGATGCTTGAGGCGCGCGACCATGAAGTCCTCACCGATGAGTCCGTGGTCGTCGCCGGTGCGCACGTCGAGGATGCCGACGTCCTGGCCGGCAAGCTGGCCGGTGGCCTTGGTGCCGAAGAGGATCTTCTGCTCGTTGCCCGCGTCGCTCAGGCCGATGCGGCGGCTGAAGAACGGGTTGACGATCATGTCGCTGCCGGTTTCCTGGCTCCGGAAGCCGCCGTTGCC
>Ga0070698_100006037_pt1 | contig 13194 bp, 12 predicted proteins | sample KBSK1502metaG_FD_65477 | JGI IMG/M metagenome (GOLD analysis project Ga0070698, IMG submission 65477) | Corn, switchgrass and miscanthus rhizosphere microbial communities from Kellogg Biological Station, Michigan, USA - KBS K1-50-2 metaG | ecosystem: Host-associated > Plants > Roots >... | reverse complement strand
GTGCGACCGTGACGATGACCGGATCAGTTCCGATTCCCCATTCACCTCGAAGTCGTCCAGTATCTCGCAACCGGGTAAACGCTTCCGGATCCGTTCCCAGCGCCAGTGCCGCAATTGGCGGTGGGGCTGCCACTCCGACATCGCGCATGACATCCGCGGCAAGGTCGGCGACCCATTTCGATGTTGCGGCTATCCCGGCAGCACGTCCAAGAATTTCCCGTGATGTCCTTCGCTTCAATGCGCTCTTCGATGCTTTCTGCGACTCGCGAAGCAGATCGCCGCCGTTCACATAGACAATGTAGGGAATACCGAGCCTCAGCTTCACCCACAGCACTGCATATCCAGCAGGGCGAATGTTTCCGCAATGAATGACGTCTATTCGCGAGTCGCTGTAATGCGCAAGCCAGCGTGCCCATCGAGTCTGATTTGAAAACCGGTTCGCCTCTCGAAAGTGAAATGGCTGCCGGTTGATCCTGTAATGCTCTCGACGATCGAACTCGATATCACCATCGACGCGCACGGTCGACACTTCCATTCGCTCGGACTCATTCGGGAATCGGCGCACCAGCTCGACATGACGTCGAGCCATTCCACCACGGTCAGGGCCGTAATCCTGGGTTACGAAGATGTGTCGCACTTAAGCTGCGATCGGATTCACGAACGCTCGGTTCTCGAGAATGTTCGAGATCCTCTGATCGTACGTGTGACACGCTCGCACGAACCGCTCGCCCTGAATGCGAATCTCTTCGCGCTCTCCCGGTGAGCGCAGATATCTGCCGCACATCTCGATGCATGAGGCAGTGTCATGGTAAAAGGCGCAATGCTCTCCATCCCTCAACATTGCGGCGACACCAGGTGTGCGCTCGGCGAGGTAGAATCCGCCGGCAAGCATCACCATCCACGTGCGGTCCGACGTGTAGGAGATCCCACCGCGGGCGCGTGCGGGGTTGATGCCGAGGGTCACACCGGAGCTCGAGCAGACTGCAGCGAATTCTTTTCCTTCAACAGATCGACCATTCCATGTAAGCTTGTCACGCCAGTTATCCCATCCCGGACCCCAGACCCTGAGATCGAAGTGTCGCGCGACCTCGATCAGAATCTTCGCGCGCTCCGGATCGTAGCCGGTTCCGATGAACGCAACGTCAGAACCGAATCTCTCCTCGGGAGCGACAGGTTTTATCCCCGCATCTCCTGCAGCTGGAAGAAACACAGCGTTCAGTCCGTTGGCTTTCCACTCGTCCTCGAAGCCGGTCACGAAAAACGTTCGAGCGATCCTGCCGATCGTGGCTATGTGACGGATATCCGGGCGATCGAGGTCCTTATACCATTGCGGATCATGGTACCACATCGCATTCGGCTTTCCCACGATGATGTCCGACACAGTCCCGGGATCGAGAGCGAGACATTTCGAGAGAAATACAAAGTCCGGCGCGAATTTCTCCGTTTGCCATCTGGCCCACAGCTGCGTGAGGCGCCATCCGATGAGCCTCTTCATGCGGCGGTCATCGATCAGAAGAGTCGTGTGACCCGCACGCTGCATCGCTCTTTCGACGGCAGATTCCATCCGCCACGGGTTGTCGCTGCCGATGAGCAGTATTCTCACTGCCTTCCCTTCTCCCAGAGTCGCGCGTACTTCATGAACACGCTCACCGAGGCCATCCCGGCGAGGAGTAATCCCCTTGCTCCATCCATCCATCCGCCGCGGACGACGTACATCGTGAGAAAACGAAATTGTGGCCTCGAGATCACGGACAGGGCGCGCACGCGCTTTCCACGATCGAATCGATCTTCAGCCCACCATTCGCTGTAGCGTCCAAGCTTCTCGAGCCAGCTGTCCAGCGAGCGATAGGGTTCGTGCGTCAACGGTGACGTCAGCTCGCCGACTTCTCCATTCACCTCAACGTGCTCGTGCACCCGGCTCGCGTTGTAGCGAATGCTCGAGCGAAAGAGTCGGATTGGACGATCGCTGGACCATCCCCCGTGCCGAACTTCCTTTCCAAGAAAAAAATTCCGCCGCGGCACTCGATACGCATCGAACCGCGGCGCGCTGATTATTTCGCCGATTTCGGTGGCAAGCTCAGGCGATGCTCTTTCATCGGCATCCACGACAAGAATCCATCCTGATCGCGACTGCTCGATCGCAGCATTGCGCTGCAGCCCGATGGTCTCGAACGGATTCCGGATGACTGTCGCTCCAGCCAGCTGCGCGCGAACGACCGTATCATCGACAGATCCGTCTTCAACGACAAGGACTTCGTCGGCCCAGCGAACACTTTCAATGCATCCAGTGATGTTCGCCGCCTCGTCCTTGGCAGCAATTACAACCGTGACAGGCGCTGTCAACGCGTTCACGCCCGCTTGATGGCAGCCTCGAAGCCGTCAATCATCGCACCTTCAGGAAATTCGCGCGCAACTCTTGCTCTCGCGGCAGAGCCCATGGCTACTCGCTGTTCCTCGCTCGCCAGCAGTGTCACAACAGTCGCAGCTGTTGTCGCTGCATCTTCAGGCGGAACGAGCGCGCCACTGATCATGTTCGCAACGTACGTGTCTGCCACGCTTCCTTCAGCAGCGATCACAGGAACGCCAAGCGACATCAGGTCGAGAATCCCGAACGCTGCAGTGTCTGCTTCCGCAACCACCCATCCCAGCTCGGCGTCTCGCATCAGAGTCAAATGATCGTCCCGCTCCCCCAGGAAGCTCACGAGATGCATCACATCGAGCGCTGCCGCCTGCATCCGCAGGTCTTCGCTGTCCGATCCTGCTCCGAAAATGATCAGCCTCAGATACGGATGGCGCGGCGCGAGCATCGACACCGTGCGAATCGCCGTCGCCGCGCGTCCGCGCGACGTTGGGTCGTAAACACAGATGATATATCGAATGTCTTCCGGCTTCGGTGTCTGCGTTGCAACTGTGCGATCAGGATATCGCGACGAATCCACGCCCAGTTTGGCGATGCTCGATCCATTCCCCTTCGGGAGTGACGATTTCCTGGACTCTGCTTCGCTTGCGAACACGAATGACGTGTCAGTAAGCCAGCTGGCAAACTTTCCCGCGGTGCCTAGCGAGAGCACTGTTCCCGCCGGGGTTCTTCTGATCACCCGGCCCCGTCTGCCAAGCCAGCATGCTGTTGCCGCGATGAGATGCTCGCGATCCGTGTGAACCAGCACGGCGTCCGTATCCCATTGTCGAAACAGATGACGAAGACGCCATGCCGCACCGACCCAGATTCCATGACTCGAGAATGCCGTGACCTCGAATGGTGCGACGTCCCTTTTCGGGGCAACCGGATCATCGCCGCCGAGGCGCGATGCAACCGTCGCCATTCGCGACGCCGACTGCTCTACGCTCGAGTGAGGCTCGGCGAGAAAAGTGACGTTATAGCCTCTCGCGGCGAGACCGCGTGCTGCGACTGCAAATGCTCTGGCGGTCCCCGACCACTCTCGAGCGCAGTGCAGAAAAAGAATTCGCACCTATACCGCCGATGAGATCATAGATTCGTTCCTCGCCGTCCTGCCGAACTGCAGTGTGTAAAGGCGGTTGTACGCTCCGCCGGCGGTCAGCAGCTCGGTGTGCGTTCCGCGCTCCACTATCTCTCCCCGGTCGAGTACGAGTATCTGGTCCGCGTGAACGATCGTGGAAAGACGGTGCGCAATGACAAACACCGTTCTTCCCTCGAGAAGTCTGTCCACCGCTTCCTGCACCAGCCTTTCCGACTCGGTGTCGAGTGCCGACGTAGCCTCGTCCAGAATGAGGATCGGCGGATCTCTGAGCAAGGCGCGTGCAATTGCGAGTCTTTGGCGTTGTCCCCCGGACAGACGCGTGCCGCGCTCGCCAAGAAGCGTGTGGTATCCGTCCGGCAGCTCTTCGATGAAGGCGTGAGCGTTGGCCGCGCGCGCCGCAGCTTCGACTTGTTCGTCCGTGTAGGTCCGAATAGTCCCGTACGCGATGTTGTTGCGAACGGTATCGTTGAACAGGACGGTGTCCTGACTGACGATTCCCGTGAGAGCGCGAAGTGCCGGAAGCTTCAGCGTGCGTATATCGACATCGTCGATTGTGATTCTTCCGTGCTCGATCTCGTAAAAGCGCGGAATGAGATCTACGAGTGTGGACTTCCCTGCTCCGCTGGGACCGACAAGGGCAATGATCTGTCCCTTGTTCGCGGTGAAGGACACGTGCGAGAGAACGGGCGCATCGGAGTACGCGAAGGTCACATCCTCGAACGCGATTTCCTTGTCGAATGTCGCGACGTCCCGCGTGCCCGTGTCGGTCTGCTGCTCCGACGGCGCATCGAGAATCTCGAACAGTCTCTCTGCAGCTGCAAAAGATGACTGGGCTGTTGTCGGAAGCTGGGACAGCGCTTTCACCGGCTGGAGCATTCGGAGTGCGTACAGGAGAAATGCGATGAGATCCGCTCCCGACATTGCACGATCTACGAGCACCTCGCGCGCTCCAAACCACAGCAATACGGTGGCTACTGACGTTCCGATAACTTCCGTCACCGGTCCCGCAAGCTGTGAGAGGCGAGTGAGTCTGACAGTAAGCTGCGCATACCGATTGCTCGCCTGCCCAAATCGTCCGACCTCGACATTCTCCGCGCCGAATGATTTCACGAGCCGGATTCCACTCACGGTTTCCTGCACCACGCTCGTCATCTCACCGTGCTGATTTCCTTTTCTTCGGTTTCCTTTTCTCAGCTTCTTGAGAAGCGGTGTGAGTGTTCCCCCGAGAATCGGAACTATGACCAGCGCCATCAGCGTCAGCTTTGCGGAGATGAGGAACAGGAAAACGAAATAACTGATGACGAGCGCGCTGTTCTGAAGCGATGAAGTCACGATCTGCGTGAGCACCAGCCGCGTTTCCGCTGTGTCGGTGATCACACGTGAAAGAATCTGTCCCGTCTTTGTGCGCTGAAAGAATCCGAGCGGCAGATGCGCAATGTGATCGTACACTGCATTGCGCAGATCCCGCGTTACGTACTCCTGCAGGCTCGCACCGAGCTGACCGGCAATCCACGACAGGAAATTCTTGACCAGGATCACCGCGATCACGATGAGGATCACGTTCCTGAGCGAGCCCATCTTGTCGTTGGGGTCGAGCAGAACGCCAATCGTCGCCGCAAGAAGTGCTGATAGCTTGTTACCCCCGACTGTAATCGGCGGCTGGTCGAACAGCGTGTTGAGAAACGGGATCAGGAGCGCCAGCGAAAACGCGTCGAGAACTGCCGCCGCGATGTTCGTTGTAACTGCACCGATCATCCGCCACCGGTGAGGGCGAACGTATGGCCACAGCCGCCCGTAGACGGACACTCAGCCCCTCGGCGTCAGCAGTGCGAGAGGCAGGATCACTTCTTCCGGCGTAACTCCGCCGTGAAGGAATGATCCACGATAGCGGCTCTGATACTCCCGCAGCTTGGTTGGATAGACGAAGAAGCAGTCGTTCGTCGCGAGGAGAGTATTCGCTCCAGCGCCGCGACGCGGCAGTCGCAGATCATCTTCGTTCGTGAAAAGGAGCGCCTGCTCCGGCCGCTCAGCGCGCAAATCTTCGCCGAATTTGTACCTGAGGTTCGCGCTGGCATCGCGCTTTGCAAATACTGTTGCGGGCGTGTTGCAGTGAATCGACCCGTGATCAGTCGTAAGAAGCACGGAGATTTTTCTGCGCGATGCTTCCTTCAACACGCTCAAGAGCGCGGATCGCTGAAACCATTGCCTCGTGATCTGCCGAAGCGCAATCTCGTCGCGCGCAACTTCGTAGAGAATCTGCGATTCACTGCGACCGTGAGTCAGCAAGTCGACGAAGTTGAAAACGAACGCGCTCACACCCTCGTTTGCGATCGCAGTGCCGAGGTGGCGCTCGAGCTCGTCGGAATTCTGGGCTGTCGAGATTTTCTGATAGCGAACTGTCGTCGGTCCGTTCAGCTCCTGCAGATGAGTCTCCAGCAGCTCTTTTTCGTGAGCGTTGAGGGACTCATCCTCCCGGTCTGCATTTCCCCACCAGTCAGGAAGCCGTGCCGCAATCTCACCCGGAAAGAGTCCGCCGAAGAGCGAATTCCGGGAATACGGTGTGGCAGTCGGAAGAACCGCGAAATAGTGAGTCGTCTCCACGTCGAAGAATGGAGCGAGCAAAGGCTCGAGAACGCGCCATTGATCGAGGCGCAGGCAATCGACGACGACAAATACTGCAGCTCGATCACGTTGAAGAATCGGCAGCAGGAACTCGCCGACGACGTCAATCGAGAGTGGCGGCCTGTTTCCCTCGAGATGCTTGAGCCACGCGGGATATTCCGTTTTCATGAACGCGGCAAACTCGCGGTGCATATCGGGATAAAGTCCGCGCAATGAATCGTACAGTCCCATCTCGCCTGCCGCGGCCAGGTCGACATCCCATCGCATCAGCTCGTCGAAGCGATCGATCCAGCCACGCCAATCGAGATTGCGATCTCGCTCGAGCTCGATTGCCCTGAAGCGCTCGACGAAGCGGCGCGCGATTGCCTGCTGCCGAATCCGCGGTCCCTCGAGAATCTGGGTGACGATGCTCAGGACCTGACGCGGGTTGATAGGCTTTACGAGATAGTCGCGAATGTTCGCGCCGATGGCTTCCTTGAGCGTCGCATCCTCCTCGCTCTTGGTGACCATCACCACCGGAAGGTTCGGCGCTATCTCGCGGACATCGCGATAGGTCTCCAGCCCGCGCTTTCCAGGCATCTGTTCGTCCAGAAGGAGGATGTCGAACGGCCTGCGGCGCAGCATCTCGACCGCGTCATCCGCGTTGGACGCCCATTCGACTTCGTAGCCTTTGGAGCGCAGAAAGATGCGGTGGGACTCGAGGAGCTCGCCTTCGTCGTCGACCCAGAGGATGGATTTAGGGGCCTGTGCCATTGGTTTTGTGAATGTAGCCGGGCGCCTATGGTATGCCTAGATTCCGGGCGTGATCGGTCAACCACCGCCATTCGCGCTGGCAACACCAGTTTTTCGCTTCAAGGCCCTCGCATCGCACGCGGGCCGCGCGGCCCTCGGCGGCGACCGCGAAGTATCACTTGCCTGCTTTGCCGCAGCTCGCCTCGCCGCGGGTCTCCTGCCGCCTTACCTGCTGGCTCCGGCCGACTCGGTCGCCCGGATTGCGAGCACCCGCCAGTGGCTCGCGTCTCTTGCCCTTTCGCACAATGCGCGGGTTGCGATGGTCGCGGTAATCGATGCCGTCGCTGCCGGAAACCGGCGGGCTGTCGTGCATGCACTGTCGGGACTGATCGAAGCGTGCGTTCGCCAGCTCGACCAGGCCTCGGTGGCGGAGCTGCACGAGCTGATGGGAGAGTTGGGATAGTCGCTGCTCGCCTCTCGTTACTCGCTCCTCGCGCTCGCGACACGCTTCTCGCTACGCGCCGCGAATCGCGAGAAGCAAGCAGCGAGTAGCGAGCGCGAGGAGCGAGAGACGAGAAGCGCGCAGCGATATATTTGAAGGACCTAACGAGGGAAGAGATGGCTGGTCACAGTAAGTGGAAGCAAATCAAGCATTACAAAGCCGCAGCTGACGCAAAGCGCGGAGCTCAATTCACCAAGCTCATTCGCGAAATAACCATGGCCGCGAAGCTCGGCGGCGGTGATCCCGCGGGAAATCCCCGGCTTCGCACCGCAATCGAGACCGCGCGCGCGGCCTCGATGCCGAAGGACAACATCGAGCGCGCAATCAAGAAAGGCACCGGTGAGCTCGAGGGCGTCGAGTATCAGGAAATCACCTACGAAGGGTACGGTCCCGGCGGCGTTGCGATTCTGATCTTCGCACTGACCGACAATCCAAATCGCACAGTTGCGGAAATTCGTCACAAGCTTTCCCGTGGCGGTGGGAATCTCGGCGCAGCGAATTCAGTATCCTGGATGTTCGAGAGAAAGGGTCAGCTCTATCTCGACTCAACGCAGTATCCCGAAGACGATGCCCTCGAAGCGGCTCTCGATGCCGGCGCAGAAGATTTCAAAGCCGAAGGCGAGCGATACGAGATCACAACTGATCCGTCGAGCATGCACACTGTGCGCTCGGCACTCGAGGCGAAAGGATACGAGATTGCTGAAGCTGAGATTGCCTCGGTACCGAAGAATCTGGTGACTGTGAGCGGATCGACGGCGGAGTCACTCGTGAAGCTTCTCGAGGAGCTGGAAGAGCTCGACGACGTCCAGAAAGTCGCCGCCAATTGTGATATCGAAGAGAACACGTAAATCGTGATCGTTCTCGGCATCGACCCGGGAACTGCCGTCACCGGTTACGGCGTAGTCAAAGGCGATCGCGTCGGGCCGCCGCATCTCATTGAGTGTGGGATCATCCGCACCAGGCCGCGTGATCCACTCGCCTCACGGCTTCAGGAAATCCACGCGGGCGTCACCGAGCTGATTCAGCGTCATCGCCCCGATGCACTGTCCATCGAAGACGTTTTCTACGCTCGCAACGTCCGCACAACCATCGTACTCGGCCATGCTCGCGGTGTGATTCTTCTTGCGGCTGCCAATGCACGCATCGAAATCGCTGAATACCCGCCTGCCGAGATCAAGAAAGCTGTGGTTGGTGCTGGCGGCGCAACCAAGGAGCAGGTGCAGTTCATGGTGATGCGACTTCTCAGATTGAAAACGCCTCCGCAGCCATCAGACGCGTCAGATGGCGTCGCCGCCGCTCTCGCCCATCTCATGAGTCCTCGGTTCGTCAGCAGTCAGCAATCAGTACTCTCGGAATGATCTCTCACATTACCGGAATTCTCATCGCGAAAGACGTCGACCGCGTTGATGTCATGACAGCAAGCGGTGTCGGTTATGAGCTGCAGATCCCACTCGGTGTGTTCGAGACTCTTCCGAGGCAGGGAGAAAAGATTTCGCTGCATACGTATCTCGTTGTGAAGGAAGATGCGTGGCAGCTGTTCGGATTCAGCAGCGTCTTCGAGCGAAGGCTCTTTCAGAAGCTTCTCACCGCGAACGGAGTTGGACCTTCGCTCGCACTCGGTTTGATGTCGGCACTTTCTGCAAATCGCCTGGTGCGCGCGATTCAGGAAAAGGACATCCCGACGTTACAGGGCGTTCCCCGCGTTGGACGAAAGAAAGCCGAGCGACTCATTCTCGATCTTGCTGACAAGCTCGACGGACTTGGCGGTGAGGAAGGCGTCCCGCGCGTCGCCGGAGGGTCAGCCGAAGATGCGATGCGAGCGCTGGTGTCGCTCGGATACACTCAGGCTGATGCAGAAAAGGGAGTGCGTGCTGCACTCGACGCTGGAGGCGGAGGACTCTCTGCTGCCGAGCTCATCCGGTCGGCACTCGCAAAACTTGGCGGCCGCTAAAAAACAAACAGGTTTACCGCCGAGAGCGCCGAGGTATCGCCGAGAACGCCGAGGAACGACGTCTTTTCTGGTTTTTGAAAAAGAACGAACTGGTTTTCCTCGGCGTTCTCGGCGATACCTCGGCGCTCTCGGCGGTAAAAAAACGTAACCTGAGGGAAGAGGTAGATTTTCGAAACGCCCAACAATTAATCGATGATCCATACCGCGCATAGAGCCTCGACTTTCCAGGAATCAGTGATTCGCGAGATGACGCGCGTCGCGAATCAGCACGGAGCGATCAATCTCGCTCAAGGCTTTCCTGACTTCGCGATGCCCGACCCGATGAAAGACGCAGCGTGCGCTGCAATTCAGGGCGACATCAATCAGTACGCAATCACCTGGGGAACACCGGCACTTCGGCTCGCAATCGCCGAGAAGTACCGCCGCTGGTACGACATGGATGTCGATCCCGATCGTGAGATAACCGTGACATGCGGTGCAACCGAAGCGATGGCCGCAGTGTTCCTCGCCCTTGTCGATCCCGGCGCCGAAGTCATCGTCTTCGAGCCGTTTTACGAGAACTACGGTCCGGATGCGATTCTCGCCGGCGCAAAGCCAGTTTTCGTTCCCCTCGAGGGGCTCGACTGGAAGCTCGATCCCGACAAGCTCCGCGCCGCATTCAGCGATAACACTCGCGCCATCGTAGTCAACACTCCGCACAATCCAACCGGTCGCGTGTTCACTCGTGATGAGATCTCTCTCATTGCAGAGTTGTGTCAGAAGCACGATGCGATCGCAATCACCGACGAGATCTACGAGCACATCAGGTATGCCGGCGGACACCACGTCCTTGCGACGTGGCCGGGAATGCGCGAGCGCACAGTCACAATCTCCGGACTCTCGAAAACCTTTAGCTGCACCGGCTGGAGACTCGGCTACGCAGTTGCGCCGTTCGAGATGACGTCGCCCATCAGAAAGGTCCATGACTTTCTGACTGTAGGCGCGCCCGCACCGCTTCAAGCTGCTGGTGCTATCGGCATGGCGTTCGGCCCCGACTATTACAACGAGATGGCGCTCGAGTATCGCGAGCGACGCGACGTTATGGTAAGCGCTCTCGATGAAGCAGGCTTCAAATTCTACGCGCCTGAAGGAGCGTATTACATACTCGCCGATTTCACAGGAATCAGCGATCTGCGCGGAGTCGAATTCGCGATGTGGCTCGCAAAGGAGATTGGGGTTGCGACCGTACCGGGAACGAGCTTCTACCGTGAGCCCAGGCTCGGCGAGCACGTCACGCGATTTGCCTTCTGCAAGAAAAAGGAAACGCTCGATAAGGCGGCCGAGCGTCTCGCTGGAATGACGGCGAAAGTTTGACTCTTATTCGGCGTCTCTTCGGTTTATATTGAGAGCCTGATGACGCGCGCTGAAATCACTACCCCGGAAGAGCTCGCCGACGAGTCGGTCGTCGAGCTGTCTCTTCGCCCGCAACGTCTGGCCGAGTTCATCGGGCAGCCGAGGGTGAAGGAATCGATGCGGATCTATATAGATGCGGCACTCTCTCGCCGCGAACCGCTCGACCACACACTGTTTTTTGGACCCGCGGGGCTTGGCAAGACGACTCTGGCAGAGCTGATCGCTCGCGAGATGGGCGTGAATATCCGGACGACTTCCGGTCCCGCTCTCGAGAAACCCGGCGATCTCGTTGGTACTCTGACGAATCTCCGCGAGGGCGACATCCTCTTCATCGACGAGATCCATCGTCTGCGTCCGATCATCGAGGAGTTCCTGTATCCGGCGATGGAGGACTATCGGATCGACATCCGTCTGTCTGAAGGTCCAAAAGCGCAGACGATCGTCATGCCGATCGAAAAATTCACGCTGGTCGGCGCTACAACGCGACTTGGCATGCTCACACCTCCGATGCGTGCACGCTTTGGAATCGAGCAGCGCCTCAACTTCTATCCTGCATCAGAGCTGGAAGAAATCGTTCGCCGCACTGCTGATGTTCTCAAGGTACTGGTCGATGACGGCGGGGCCGAGGAGATCGCGTGTCGCTCGCGCGGCACGCCTCGCGTTGCCAACAGACTTCTGCGTCGTATCCGTGATTTCGCTCAGGTGAAGTCAGGCGGCAACATCACGCGCGCAGTTGCACAGGAAGCGCTCAAGCTGCTCGACGTCGATCAGTTCGGTCTCGACGATATGGACACGCGTATCCTGAAGGCGATCATCGAGAAATTCGAGGGTGGCCCTGTCGGTGTGAAGACAATCGCTGCTGCGGTTGGCGAAGACGAAGGAACGATCGAGGAAGTGTACGAGCCGTTCCTGGTACAGAACGGATTCCTGCAGCGAACTCCTCGCGGTCGTGCTGCGACAGCGCTCGCGTATCGCCATTTTGGAATCGTGATGCCCGGCAACGGAGGCGGCGCACAGCCTTCTCTGTTCTGACGGTCGGAATGAAAGGCTCAGTTACGAGCGACTACGAATTCGATCTTCCCGAGGATCGAATCGCTCAGACTCCCGCTGCAAAACGCGACGAGAGCAAGCTGATGGTGGTGCGCCGCGAAACGGGGGACATAGAGCACAAGACCTTTCGCGACATCATTGACATCATTCCGTCAGGCGATGCGATCGTACTCAATACGACGAAAGTCTTTCGCGCACGCCTTCTGGGAACGAGAGATTCCGGGGCACCAGCCGAATTCCTTCTGCTCAAATCTCTTGGGGGAAACAAGTACGAGGCGATGGTGCATCCCGGCGGCAAGCTCAAAGCAGGTCGCCGGGTGCGAATCAGCGACGAGCTCACCGTCGAGATCCTCGACACAACCGAGCGAAGAACTCGTGTGGTTCAGCTGCAATCGGCAATTCCAGCCGAACAGGCAATCGCAAAGTACGGGCATGTTCCGCTGCCGCCGTACATCCAGCGAGGTGATGTCGCCAGCGACGCCGAACGATACCAGACTGTGTACGCCCGCGAGTCAGGCTCGGTTGCGGCCCCGACAGCCGGTCTTCATTTCAGTGACGAGGTTCTCGATCGCCTGGCGATGAAGGGTGTCGCGAGAGCCGACATCGTGCTTCACGTTGGAGCCGGGACATTCAAGCCCGTCGAAGTCGATGATCCCTCGCAACATGTGATGCATGAGGAGTCGTATTGGCTTCCCGGCGAGGCTGCATCGACACTCAACGCGACACGCGGAACGCGAGGAAAGATCTGGGCAGTCGGTACAACCTCGGTTCGCACACTCGAGAGCGTAGTTGGGTCAGACGGTCGATTCGTCGAGAGCTCAGGCGAGACGCGGATTTTCATCCGCCCGCCATACGAATTCAAAGCTGTCGATCATCTCATCACGAATTTCCATCTACCTCGCTCGACCTTGCTCATGCTTGTCGCCGCGTTTGCCGGTTATGACCTGATCATGCACGCATATCGCGAAGCAATGTCTAGTGGCTACAGGTTCTACTCGTACGGCGATGCGATGGTGATAGTGTAGCAGGGCGGAACAGCAATTAACCGCCGAGAACGCCGGGGCCGCCGAGAACTACGGGACTACGGGGACTACGGAAACCTTTATCACAGATAAGCACAGATGGGGCACAGATGATCACAGATGAACAACGCAAGAACGGGTAATTAATTGTTAACTGCGGAACTGCGTAGTGCCCGCAGTAACCCTAAAAAAGGTTTCCGTAGTACATCTGTGCTAATCTGTGCCCCATCTGTGCTTATCTGTGATAAAGGTTTCCGTAGTTCTCGTAGTCCCGTAGTTCTCGGCGGCCTCGGCGCTCTCGGCGGTTAATTGTTCTGCACGCTCTTGCCGTCCCTTGCCTTTCCGCCCTCGAATAAGTTTCCCGCGTGACCTTCTCATTCTCGATCGCAAAGACAAACGGCAAGGGCCGGGCGGGAACTTTCA
>Ga0070698_100006036_pt1 | contig 13195 bp, 10 predicted proteins | sample KBSK1502metaG_FD_65477 | JGI IMG/M metagenome (GOLD analysis project Ga0070698, IMG submission 65477) | Corn, switchgrass and miscanthus rhizosphere microbial communities from Kellogg Biological Station, Michigan, USA - KBS K1-50-2 metaG | ecosystem: Host-associated > Plants > Roots >... | reverse complement strand
TGCCATGGACGCAACATTCGGATAAAGCAAACCTGCGAATTGAAGATATACTGCTGCATGAAGTTGGGTTAACGCCTACCATTTTCTTTTATAAAGAAACAATTGATTCGGCTACAGGAATTCCTAATCCATTGCTTTATTCTGATAAACCAAAACCTGGCTACACAATACGAGTTGCAGAGAATTTGTATTTAAAAAATGAATGGCAGGATACCATGCTTAACCGAATTATAAAAAGTGCACCGCCACGGGTGGGCAGGTATTCATACAGCGATAATGATTTTATTTTTCTTGGAAAAATTGTAGAGCAGCTTACCGGCATGACGCTTGATCAATACACTAAAAATACATTTTACTCAAAATTGGGATTGGAAACAACAGGCTTTAAACCAAGGGAGCGGTTTGCTGTCAGCAGGATCATTCCTACAGAAGAAGAAAAATATTTTCGTAAGCAATTACTCTGGGGCGATGTGCATGATGAAGGCGCCTCGATGTTCGGCGGTGTGGCAGGGCACGCGGGTTTATTTTCTGATGCGTATGACCTTGCAATGCTTTACCAGATGTTGCTCAATGGAGGAGAGCTCAATGGTGAACGTTTTTTTAAAGAAGAAACAATAAAATTATTTACGGCTTATCACAGCAAGGACAGTCGCCGGGCTTATGGTTTTGATAAACCCGAAAAAGATAATGTGACAAGAAAGGACCCTTATCCATCATTGTTCGCGTCTCCGCAAACATTCGGGCATACAGGTTTTACCGGCACCTGTGTTTGGGTAGATCCAAAATATGATCTTGTTTATATTTTTCTTTCCAACCGGGTGAACCCGACAAGAAACAATCCCGTTTTTGCGCAATTGAGTGTAAGAGGAAAAATCCAGGATGCTATTATTGAAGCGATCAAATGACAATCAAAATAAACTTAAAGAGAGAAGTGATAAAGTTGCTGTTGGTTTTATCCCCCGTTTTGCTAAACTCACAGCAATCAGAGGATTTTCGTTCAACGAAAACCGGCGATACCTACGAACTTATTATCCGTAAGCCAAAAGGTTTTGATTCCACAAGATCTTATCACCTCGTTTATTTTACTGATGCCGGTATCAATTCAGGTAAAACGATCTTATCTCAACCTGAAGAAAATAGTAAGAATTGCATTCTGATTGGCATAGCGCATAAAGGTGATTGGGACACTAAACGTCAAAGGGATTTTATTCCTTCCGATGCAGGCGGATATAGTGATAAAAACTTTGGGCAGGCCGCAAAATTCTTTTCCTTTATGAAGGAAGAGCTGGTGCCTTATATCAATAAAAAATTCGGTAAGCAAAAGAGTAAAGTTTTTATTGGCCATTCTTTCGGCGGCTTGCTTGCTTTGTATATGTCATTGCGGGAAAATAAACTTTTTGATCATTATTATGCGATCAGTCCATCGGTATGGGCGAATTATTATGAGTTGATGAAAATCGAAAAAAATTATGCAGCAAAAAATAAAGAGTATAATTCAGCTATTTCTATCTATGCAGGATCGCTTGAATTTTTAAATAAGGTGCTGACTTCTTCAAAAGAATTTTATACCACCATAAAAGGAAGGAATTATAAAGGTCTGGTAATAACACATTCAGTTATCAGTGGTGTAAATCATTATGGCATTGTGCCAAAGCTGATGCCGGCAATATTGAATGAATTAAAATAAGACTGGTTATTTACAGTTGTCATATTCTTCAATTATCCTCTCAAAGACTTCAACCTTTTTGCTATTAGAAAAATTGTACTGCGCAAGAAAATAGCCGTTTGCCTTCATTTTTATCTTAGCAGCAAGCCCCGGGCAATCAGAAACGACAGCACTCATTTTTGTTTCAAAATTGGGAACCAGGTTTTTGCTATAAATGTTCCAGGCTTCGTACATTGAATGGTTTGGTAAGGATATGAAATAATAATGAAGCTCTTCCCCGGTGTCATTGGATTTACGGACCTGGTGCAGCTCATAAAACTGAATTTTTGAATTTTCTTTGGTAAGACGTTTAACAAAGAGCAAATTGTAAGTGCCAGTATAAAACAAATCCACATATTTCACTGCATAATAATCTCCTTTATATGTATATCCCCTAATGCTTTTGACAGAAACCTTCCGCACAGCCGTATCATTTTTACTTTTAAATTCGATATAATCGCTGGCAGGAGTTATTTCTTCGAACAGAACCGACGTTTCACCGGTTATTTTGTACCCATCGATCATGTCAAGCGTTACTTCTTGTTTGTAAAAATCATTAGAAGTTGAAAAATACGGTATTGTTTTACAGCTATTAATAAAAAAAATTATAATAGCAAAAAAGATAACCCGCATTGGTACTATGAAAACATGCATTCAATTTCTGGTTTGATCTTAAACTTTTAATTTCTTTAAATTGGTAATTTCATCAACACTTGCTTTATATCTTCATATTGCTCCCACGGAATAAAATGCCTGGCGCCCGGTAAGATTTTTACTTCAACTGATTTTGCCTTTATCAATTTCTTTTTTGCATATGCTGCATTACCAACCGGAACAAATGTATCCTTATCACCATGAATGATCCAAACAGGGCAGGTGATCTTATCCCACTCTTTATCTAAATATTTTAGATCTGTTTTTAAATAAACTAATTCTTCATTGCTTGGAAGAAAGGCGCCCGGTAAAAAGTATTGCAAAGGCGAACCCTTTACAATAAACCGCCACCGTTCAGGCTTCTCTTCATTAGGATCCACTGAACCGGCAAGCAGCACAAGGCCTGTAAATAAATTTTCATTATCTATTTGCAGTTTTACGATCATCGGGCCGCCAAGTGAATGACCTACTGCATACATTGGTTTGCCATTCTGAAAACTTTTGGCAACCGGGCTTATCAGCTTCGATTGATCATCTAAGTTTTTTGCATCACCAAATTTGCTGTAACCGAAACCGGGCCGATCAACAGATATCATCCTGTATTTGCCCAGCAAATCCTTATCCTGCATATATCTTTCAAAAGCGGTCCATCCGCCGGGGGAACCATGTACAAAAAATAAAGTGGGAAGTGTATCATTGCCTGTTTTCGCATAATGCATTTCAAATCCATCCACTTTGATGGTTTCAGTAGTCAGCGCTACATTATTTTTTGAAAACTTTTTTTTCGCTTCGCTATCGCTCATGCGAAATTTCATGCTGCATTGTGCGAAAACAAGCCAAACGGTAATTAATATTAAAAAACCAATCAGCAATCGCCTGAAGATTTTTCGTTTCATGGTTCAAACCTACAAAGAAAAAAGACTGCTACTGTAAGTTTGCTTATAGTATTGGGAAGGTCAGGTAAAAGTATATAAGGTATAAAAAGTTTATAGGGTCAGTTCTTGTTTTGCCATTATATACCTTATTTACTTTTTCTACTATCTATTTATCCCTTCTTGGTTGTTGTGGTGGACGATTGGGGCCACGTGGTTGAGGCGGGCGATTAGGATTATTTTGTTGAGGTCCTCTTTGTTGAGGAGGTTGTTGTCTTTGCTGTCTCGTTTGCTGTTGTTGTTTTTGCTTTCTTTTTTTATCTGCTTTTTCAAGTGATTGCAAACTTATCTGGCCCACCAGTTCTACAAATTCAGGTTCGGCCTCTTTTCCTTTTGATGCAGTTAAATCAACAGCTTCCAGCTCTTCAGGAATTACTCCTTGTATATTCAGCGATTTTATTTTTTTTACCCTTTCAATGGTTACAGGGTAGTGCTTGTTGCTGTCAGGCAATACATACCACATCAGGTTTTTAAAAATATCTTTTTTGATCAGCGATGCATTTCCTTTTGCTACCTGGATATTATCACAGTTATCAGGAAAACCCTGCAACGCATCAAGATAAGTATCCAGTTCATAATTCAAACAACACTTCAATCTTCCGCACTGACCGCTGAGTTTTGTTTGATTGATGGAAAGATTTTGATAACGTGCCGCTGTGGTGTTTACCGATTTGAAATCTGTGAGCCAGGTACTGCAGCAAAGCTCACGGCCGCAACTGCCAATACCGCCAACCTTTGCGCTTTCCTGTCTTGCGCCTATCTGGCGCATTTCCACTTTTAGCTTAAATTCTGAAGCATATATTTTTATTAATTCACGAAAATCAACACGACCATCGGCAATATAAAAGAAGGTTGCTTTGCGACTATCTGCCTGTATCTCTACCTGGCTTATTTTCATTTCTAACTTAAGCTGCTTGGCTATTGCCCGGCTGCGGATCACCGCTTCTTTTTCGCGACTCTTGCTGTGCCGCCATGTATCAATATCGCGGTCGCTGGCCCGGCGCAGCACCTTTTTCATTTCCGCATTATCTTCTTTTACGTTGCGTTTTTTCATTTGCAATCTCACGATCTCGCCTGTCAGCGATACTTCCCCAAGATCAAAACCACTCACTCCTTCTACACAAACAAGATCTCCTTTTTCGAGTTGCTGAAGTATAGGGTTTCGGAAATAATCCTTACGACTCCCCTGGTTAAAGCTTACTTCTATCACATTACATTCATCCGTCATATCCGCCACGGGCATGTTCATCAGCCAGTCGAATGCATTCAGGCGATTACATCCGCCGGTACTGCACCCGCCATTGCTTTTACATCCGTTTGGTTTACCCGTTCCGCAATTATCGCAACCCATGTATGTGATTAAGAATTAAAAATTAATAATTAAGAATTTGGGGAGATAATTATCAGGTCGGCTGCATTACTACTATGATCGCCTGTTGCGACGCTCCGTTTAACGTTCTGTTCTTTCCCCAACACTTGCGTCGCAGTTTATCCAGAGTTTGCCGAAGGATCACTCACCTGCACGTCCTGTTCGTTATTCAGCACTTTTGTCACCCTGAGCTTGTCGAAGGGTGCTGATTAGAATTACAGGTGTTGAAGTGTGCGACGCAACCATAGTTGAATATAGATCAGAAAGATGACTCAATAATTAAACTCACAAATTCTAACAAATTCACCACTCACTCCCGATACCTACCGGGATCACTCTCACCCTCAAGTCGCCAAAAATACAATTTTGTCCTGAATGATGTGATAAAGCTTAATAGTGAGGGCATGAAAAAGTATCTTGGCATTTGCATTACGTTCAATATAATAGGTGGCCCGGTCCAATTCTTCTATAATAGCCTGCTGCTGACTGATATCGGCAAGACGGTTCAACCGGTCGGCAAAATCTTTTTCGTTATCTGGCAGGTGAATATTGCTGCCCATGATCTTTGATCGGATAGACTGCTCAAGCAAATGATTAAAGTATCGAAGAAACTGTTTTTGTTTTTCCCGGCCAAGCCGGCTTGTTTCTTCCACCCATTTGGTTTGAGCGATCGGGCCGGTTTTAATTATTGAGTTCAGCCACTCACGAAGAATTCCCTGCCAGTCTTCTTCAGAATGTTGTAATAACTGTATTGCCTCACGATAATTTCCTTCAGCAGTAGCGGCAACTTGTCTTGCTTTTACCGGGTCAATTTTATTTTCGATCAATGCATTTTCAATATCGACTGTTTCAAGCATTGGAATTTTTATCATCTGGCAGCGGCTCACGATAGTGGGCAACAGCAGTGTTTCATTTTCTGCTACCAATATAAATAAGGTATTGGGTGGCGGTTCTTCGATCAGCTTTAGCAGTTTGTTGCCTTCAGCGCCAAGATATTCCGGCATCCACATGATGAGCACTTTGTATTCGCTTTCAAAACTTTTCAGGCTCAGCTTGTGAATGATGTCGTTACATTCATTCGCTGTTATATTTCCTTGTTTATTTTCAGCGCCGATAAATTGCAGCCAGTCATAGACATTTCCGTAAGGATAATTTTTTACGAACTCTCTCCAGTCAGTGATATAATCAACACTCAGCGGCGGTGTGCCAGATTTTTTGGTAACAACAGGATAAGAAAAATGAATATCGGGATGAATAAGTTGGTTTGCTTTGATGCAGGACGCGCAGATGCCGCAGGAATCGATTTCAGATTTTAAATTTCGGATTTCAGATTCAACGGTCTCTTCACCAAATAGCGATGCATTGGAATTTGGTCCCGCCTTTGGCGGGATGGGATTTGCCTTTTCGCAAGTCAGGTATTGGGCTAAAGCCAAGGCAAGTGACAAAGCGCCGCTGCCTTCTTTACTTAAGAAAAGCAGCGCATGACTGAGACGGTTGTGTTGAATCAGTTCAACTAATTGTTGTTTGACAGCTTGCTGGTTAATGATTTTTGACAATTGCATAGACCCGCGATTATCCGGATTTAATTAGATTATAATGATAAAAGTAAAGCTGTCTGAAATACCAGACAGCTTTTTCCAAAAATTTCCTCTGAATCTTTTATAATCCTGAGAATCGTGGTTCTTAATTCAAATACTTTGTGATCTCTTCACTCATCGGGTTCACTTTATTATGGAACACAGCGATCAATTTCCCGTTCTCATCTAATAAGAATTTGGTGAAGTTCCAGTCAACGGGATTTTGCAGGTATCTTTTCCAAACAAGGTCTTTCGAGGTTGTTCCTTGTTCTTGTTTAGCCAACTCTCTTGACTGTTCAACCAGCCATTTATAGATCGGTGCCATATCGTCTCCTTTCACAGAAACTTTTTCAGCCATTGGAAAGCTTACACCATAATTCTTTTTACAGAATTCTTGTATCTCAGTATTGCTACCGGGTTCCTGCTCGCCAAAGTTGTTGGCAGGAAAACCAACGATCACTAATTTGTTTTTATACTTTTCATATAATTTCTCCAGGTCGGCATATTGTGGCGTGTTACCGCATTTGGAAGCTGTATTCACGATCATAATTTTTTTGCCTTTGTAAGCAGAAAAATCTATCGGGTTTCCATCAAGTCCCGGCACTTTAAAATCGTAAATAGCGGGTCCTTCAAGTGAGACTGATAATATCAGCGCTAGCAAAAATATTTTCATGATTTTTATTTTTAAAGGATAACAAAGTTAAGGAGCTCTTGTTCCCAATTCGCAATAATCTTTTACCGCTAAAATCCTGCCGTTTTATTGTTTTTCGTAGCAACCAAGATCGGGCCCTGGGCCAACAGGTCTTGGCTTTCCATCCAAATCGATGGTAATGCCGGCATTGGTTGCCTTGTCTTTTGCGGGAGAGCCATCTTTCAATCGAAAGCTATAATATCTACTTGTCGTGTTGATACTGTCAAATAGTGGAGAATTATTATTAATTGGCGCCGGAGGAATGATGGTGCCGGTTGGCTGGTTTATAACCTTCCATAATATTTGGTCAAAAGTTACATTATATGATGCCGAACTGTGTTTATAAGTCTGTACTTCATCATCAACGATTCCGTTTTCTCCCCAGAAAATACAATTGCGAAATAATGCTGTCAAAGGCTTTGCATCAGGGATATTGTTTACAAGAACATAATTACTTACAAAAAGCACCGGCTCACGATGAAGGATATAACTGTTGGAAATACTGGCAACAGTACAATGTGTAAATTGATAATCGCCACCTTTTGCAAGGATCACATTTTTACCACAATTACTCACCAAACAGTTTCTTGCTCTTATGCTGCTGTTGATTGCAAGGATACCGGCATCATAAGCATTATCAATGATGCATTCGTTTAATGTCAATTTTGGATTTATTGAAAGGTCTTGAAGGACCAAAGCCTGGTATGCATTTTTTATCACCGCATAGTTGAACACATTATCCTTACTTGTGTTTCTGAAATAAATCCCGGGCCAGCCGCCGGGAAAATCATTATAAGGTTCGTCAAGCCGGTCGCCACGAAAATAAACTCTGTCAACAGTATCTTTTGCTCCATTTACTTCCAATGTGCCATCAACGAGTATTGGCGCATCGGCATGCACATAAATGCGGCATCCCTTATTAATGGTAAGTTTTTTATTTGCATCAACTGTCAATGATCCAAGAATAACATAAGGCAGATCATTATTCCATGTTTCATCGGCAGTGATTTTTTTATTACGGTAAAAATGGGCATTCTGTCCCCAGGCCTCTAAATTTACTTGCCTGCTGGTACCATTATAATTTACCTGGATGCTATCTTTTACAATAAAAGGAAGATTGGCAGTGCTTTGATTGATACTAACAGAAACAAAAACATAAACACTATCATTTGCTTCTACTTCAATATTTGAAACTTCGGGCCCGGTAAATCCATCAGCATTTATTTTAAAATACGAAGCGTTGCCGCCCATCAGTTTAACAGATGAAAGACGAAGCTTTTGATCATTCTCATTTATTATTTTGAAAGATTGAGTGATGGAGCCGGTAGTGGTAAAAACGGTATCAAATTTTATTTCTTCCGTTGATAAGTTGACTTGCGCATCAGGACTTGTAATGAAAGATTCTTTCTTACAGGAAATTAAAAGAAGAAAAACGGATATTGAAATAAACAGGAGGTTCTTCATTGACATCAAAAGTAAAACGAAGAGTTGAAAGGAGGAAATGGTGAAAAAAATAAACAAAGAAATAAAAGAGAAAATGAGTAAAAGGGAACAAAAAATATCCTGCAGATTTTCGAAGCTCATTTACCGGGAAGCCACACAAAGAGTAGCGACAGATAATTTTACGTTTTCAGCAGTTAAAAGCTCGTTTCCGCATGCTTCAAGTGTGGCGCCGGTAGTTACAACATCATCCACGAGTAATAAATGTTTGTTTTGAATTGTCTCCCCATCTATAAGTTGAAATTTGCCTTCAATATTCTTCCATCTTTCAATTCGTCCTTTTTTTGTTTGCGTTTCGGTATGTTGGGGTCTTGTTATTACATTATTAAAAACCGGCAGCGACAAAATCTCTGCCATTCCTTCACAAAGTACTGTTGCCTGGTTGTAGCCACGTTTTTTTTCTTTTGATAGGAAAAGCGGCAATGGTACTAGTGCATTAATGCTATTAAAACGATTGGAGGATTTAATTGCGTTGCCCATCATTCTTCCCAATTGCATACCAAGGTCCTTGTTGCGTTTGTATTTGAATTGATGCATCAGGTGTTGCATCAGCGATTCTTTTGTAAAATAAAAATGCGCAGCAGCATTAACAAGGGGCATTCGGCCCCAAAATGTTTTTTCAACCGGGTTGCCTGCATGTTGCTCAAAATTTGTTTCCGGCAAAGAAGCTACGCAGCGAATGCATAAGCGACTTTCAATATTTAACAGATCACTTCCGCATCCATCACATATGTGTGGAAAGACAACCTGTAATAATGATTCTTTTATTTCTTTAAAACGGATCATACTGAAATGAGATAACAGTGAATAACTAATAGGTAAGACTATTATAATATAAGAATAAAGAAACTATCATCTATTAACTATTAGTTATCATCTAAAATAAATACCTATACAATTCCTCCACTTGTCCCATGGTCACTATTTCGATATTGAATTTTTGTTTTGCTAATCCTTTCTGATTGTATTTTGAAACAATGATTTTTTCAAAACCAAGCTTTTCTGCTTCGGCAATTCGCTGATCGATCCTGTTCACGCCTCTAATTTCGCCACTTAATCCGACCTCTCCTGCAAAACAAATATGTTGCGGCAATGCTGTGTCTTCATAAGAGGATAAAAGGGCACATAAAACTGCAAGATCAACAGAAGGGTCCTCGATTTTTAATCCACCGGCTATATTTATAAATACATCTTTTACCCCAAAATGAAAACCTCCTCTTTTTTCTAAAACAGCCAGCAGCAATTGCAATCTTCGCAGATCAAGTCCGCTGACTGTTCGTTGTGGTGTTCCATAAACGGATTGTGTAACCAATGCCTGTATTTCTATTAGCAATGGCCGCATACCTTCAATGGTCGCAGCAATTGCGATTCCACTCAGCTGTTCTTCTTTTTGTGTAATTAATATTTCACTTGGATTTGTTACAGCTCTCATTCCCGCATCTGTCATTTCGTATATTCCAAGTTCTGAGGTGCTGCCGTAGCGGTTTTTCAACGTTCTCAAAATACGATATGCATAATGCCGATCGCCTTCGAATTGCAATACCGTGTCAACCATATGTTCCAAAATTTTTGGTCCGGCAATAGCTCCTTCTTTAGTGATATGGCCAATTAAAAAAACCGGAGTGTTAGTTTCTTTTGCAAATCGCTGAAACTCGGAAGCACATTCACGTATCTGTGATATGCTTCCGGGTGATGAATCAATATAAGGTGTTTGTAAAGTTTGAATTGAATCGATAATAACAAGATCAGGTTTCAGCTTTTTTATTTCCTGGAAAATGATCTGCGTTGATGTTTCAGTAAGTAAATAAAACTTTTCGCCTGAGCCTGTCGAAGGATCTTTTTTAATTCTGTCTGCACGCATTTTTATTTGTTGTTCACTTTCTTCACCGCTTATATAAAGAACTGTTTTATTCGCCAGCCTTAAACCATTTTGTAAAAACAAAGTTGATTTGCCGATGCCAGGTTCGCCTGCAACAAGTACAATACTTCCCGGAACAATTCCACCGCCCAATACACGATTCAATTCATCATCTGCTGTCATCAATCGTTTTTCTTCACTGCTTTTTATTTCGTCAAGTCGAATTGTTTTGTTTGTTCGTTCTGTTGATTCATTATAATGTTCCCATCCATTGCTTTTGCCGGGTTCTTTTTGAATTATTTCTTCCACAAAGCTGTTCCATTGATTGCATGATGGGCATTGACCAAGCCATTTCACACTTTCATATCCGCAGTTCTGACAGAAAAAAGCTTTTTTGACCTTACTCATAAAATAAAGTTAGGTTTTCGTCAATAACCTCATCTTATTTTATAAAAAAACTAATTTCAATTAAAGTGAAAGCTTGAAATAAATTGATAAAGAAATAAAAGAAAGGAAAAATAAAAAATGGTGAGTTAAAGAAGCGTATATAAAAAGTAAAAAGGGCCAATCTTGTTGATTGACCCTCTTACTTACTAACCCATTAAATTCTGATACTAAGTTACAATTCTGACTCACATTTCAAAATAAATTTTTCTGCCTGTGTATAACTTTCCATTTAACTTGCGCACCTCTGTGTTTTCCTTACAGGGCCGTTATAAAACAAGCATAAGAGCTTGAAATATAATTTATTGCGATATAATTATCCAAATATTTTGGCTTTACTTTTTACCATTAACATAGGCTAATATAATTTCATTTTAATGTCAAAAAGACTGTAAAATTCAGATGTAAGTTGCCTTTTTTTCACTTTAAAAAGATGGACTCAGCTTTGATATAATTTCCTTTAAAACAAATTAATATGACACCAGGAATTCTCATTGTTTCTTTATTGTTTATAGGTATCAGTTTGCTAGTTTCCATGATACTTAAAGGGAAGTTTGCAAAGTATAGCAAAATACCACTTACCAATGGCATGAGTGGAAAACAGGTGGCTGAAAAAATGCTCCGTGAAAATGGGATCTATGACGTAAAGGTTACTACGGCACAAGGGTTTCTAACCGATCATTATAATCCAATGAATAAAACCGTGAATCTTAGTCCGGAAGTTTATGAAGGCACCAGCATCTCGTCAGCGGCGGTAGCTGCACACGAATGCGGACATGCTGTTCAGCATGCTTCTGCCTATAGCTGGTTAATGATGAGGAGCCGTCTTGTACCTGTAGTGCAGCTAACTTCAAATCTTGTAAATATTGTATTATTAATAGGAGTAATTATGGCTGCTTCCGGCAGGCCGGGGTTACTTCTTGTAGGCATTGCAATGATGGCAGTTACGGTTCTATTTACGCTGATCACGCTGCCCGTTGAGTTTGATGCCAGCAAAAGGGCACTTGCCTGGTTAGAAAGAACTAATGTAACCAATAGTGCCGAGTATCCAAAGGCAAAAGATGCATTAAAATGGGCGGCGATGACCTATGTTGTGGCTGCACTTGCAGCAGTAGTTACCCTTGTACAATATATTATGTTGTATTTGGGAAGCAGGGATCGAAATTAATAACTTGATTGGAGGCAATATTTATTTCTTAAAGGCCGTGCAGCAGGATGCACGGTTTTTTTTGTCATAGGTTGTACGTACAATATATGTAAATCCTATATTTGGCAACTCAATCACTTCACAAAACTACAAATCATGAGAAAATTAATCGGGCTCAGTCTGGTCCTCATTTTCTGTATTACTAATACAGCATGGGCGCAGACGACAGAAGTTACGGGTAAAGTAACCGATGCAACTGGTTTACCAATACCTAATGCTTCTGTTAGGGAAAAAGGCACTAAAAATGGTGTTACAGCCAGCGCTACTGGTGCTTTTAGTATCAAAGTAAAAAATAATGCAACCTTAGTTATCAGCGCAATTGGGTTTGAAACACAGGAAGTGGCCGCTACGGCTAATGTTTCCGTTACACTCGCGGCTGATATTAAAGGGTTGAGTGAAGTAGTTGTTACCGGAACCGGTGCCGCTACCTCGAAACGAAAACTTGCGATAGCGGTGGAAACTATTTCGGCAGACAAATTGCCAGCCGCCCCTACTGCTTCTATAGACCAGGCTCTTGTTGGCAAAATTGCCGGTGCGCAGATAAGTTCTGTAAATGGCAACCCGGGTCAGCCTACAAACATTCTTTTAAGAGGCATTAACACATTAAGAAGCGGGACTTTTCCAATGATTCTGTTGGATGGTATTGAAGTAAAAGCTACTGATTTCAATTCATTAGATGTGAACTCGATTGAAAGAATTGAAGTGATACAGGGAGCCGCCGCCGCAACAATGTATGGTGCACAGGGTGCCAATGGTGTTATTCAGTTATTCAGCAAAAAAGGAAGAAATGGAAAATTGAATATTGATATTTCTTCAAGCATTGCTCAAAACTCTTTGCTTAATGTTGGAGATGTTCATAAAGCTTTTCATCACAGCCTCGTTACCGATGCTAACAATAATGTAGTAAATAGTGCTGGCGTACCGTTGACTTTTGATCCGAATTTAAGCAGTTATAAAAATAACGTAGTTTGGAACAGTTTGGATCCCACAAACAGCAACGTAAAAGAGTATAATAAGAACCTGCAGTACTATGATCACAATAAAATGTTTTTCCAAAATGCATATACTTATAATAACTCAATCTCAATAAACGGTTCAAGAGACAGATTTGATTTTAATATTACAGGATCGGACACCCGCCAGGAAAGTGTTTTTAAAGGCAATGGAAAATATAGCAGGAGCAATCTTATTTCAAACATTGGGATCGAACCAATAAAGAATCTTAAGATCAGGGCTCTTACACAATTAATATATACCA
>Ga0070698_100006033_pt1 | contig 13200 bp, 19 predicted proteins | sample KBSK1502metaG_FD_65477 | JGI IMG/M metagenome (GOLD analysis project Ga0070698, IMG submission 65477) | Corn, switchgrass and miscanthus rhizosphere microbial communities from Kellogg Biological Station, Michigan, USA - KBS K1-50-2 metaG | ecosystem: Host-associated > Plants > Roots >... | reverse complement strand
CGGACCTCGCCGCGGATGCCGCCCTCGGCTACCGCCACAACGATCCCGTCCTTGTGAACATCAAGCCCAACATACGTGATACGATCCCCCATGACCCGTCTCCTATGCATGAGGTCCGGCGCCGGCCCATCCGGCGCAACCCTCGTTACCTGCATACTGTGAGACGGGTCGCCCCGTCCTCAGGCGGACATGTGGTCTAGCGGTAAGGCGTCTCAGTTAGCCAGAGGAGGATTAGCATGTCATGCAAATCAATTCCAATGACCGAGTGCGGAGAGAACCGCTGCGTAAGTTTTGACGAGGCCGTAAACTGGATAGCGTATCAGAATTTTGCTGGTGCTAGTGTCGGACCAATTGGTATTCGTGAAAGATATATATTGGATCAAGATTACTTCTCAGTATACACCACCACGAGTTCGAGACTCGCGTCGGATCTCCTCCTCGATAGAGCCGCCCGCGGGCTGATTCGGATCTATGCAATGGTATCCTGGCCATACCAACAAGAAGACGGCAAGATTACCTCTCTGCCGCCGCCGGTCCTGCTCTCTACCGAATTTCTTAGAGGCGTCCAATACCATACATTTGAGGAAGACAATAAGAGGGTTGGTCTCCGCCGAAATAACGAGGTATACTCACATTTATTTGCTGATGCCGTTAATCTTACACGTGAGTTTTGGGAAACCTGCCTTCCCAGAACGACGCCAACATGGCATTGGCGCAACATGGGGCCCACCAAGCGCTCCAGCTCGCAATCCAGCACGGATTGCTTCAACGGGAGCAGAAACCGCCAGAGACAACATCATTGGCGGCCGGTAACTCCAAAAAGCGACCCGGCCGGCGACGCCTCCATAATTGGCCGGAATTCTTAGCCGAAGTGGGCCGCCGAATTATCCAGGATCCGACGAGTCACCAGGCGGAAGTTGAGCGGCACATGGCGGAGTGGTGCCTGAGGCACTGGGGGACCGAGCCATCAATGTCGATGATCCGGGAGTATGTGGCTCCCGCATTCGCGGCGATGCGGCAAGCCTTGGGCCGACGGCCGACAAATGCGGCCGCCAATCCATCGCCCGAATTACCGGGGCATCAAAACAGAACTAACGGCGCGGGGTTTTGCCGGCGGGACCGGCAGTAATTAGCGGCCAACCGGCTGAATATTGCGGGCCGCGTCCTGAGCATTATCGGCCGACACGGCGGAAAATTTCGCACACCCTCGCGACGCTCCGGTGATGGTTCCGGCTGGCGCGAGAGGTACGGATGCACCCAGACGAACACCGCATGCTCAATACGACCGAAGCGGCCCGGTATCTCGGCCTAGGAGAGGGCACCCTGACAAAGCTGCGGCACTATGGCGGCGGTCCGGTGTTTCTCAAGCTCGGTCGAAGGGTCACCTACGATCCGAGGGATCTCGCCAAATGGGGCGGAGAGCCGGCGCCGCGTCTCGACATCCGATCCGGGCACAGAGCCATGCCACCTGCAGGCGTCGAAACGCCGCCGGGGCCGGTAATGCGCCGCACTCCCCCAAAAAACCCAGGACCTTTACGCACGGTCGCGGAGGCGGCGGAAATCTTGAACGTGTCTGAGAGACAATGCGCCGCCTTATCGCGACGGACCGGCTCCGGGCGATCCGGATCGGAAGTACGGTGCGGATTGCTCAGGCGGATCTCGATGACCTGATGCGCTGACCACCGTAGTCTATGATTGGCCTTTTCTGTCAATTATTTGGTCTATTCTCGGGAATACTCCCCACACAAACTCGCCCGAAGTTCTGCGCTATAGAATTCCCGAATGGCCCATCCCGGCCATCGCCGGCCGCTCCCGCCCACCTCAGTCCCATGATCGGAGGTTATAATGACCATTTTACCAACACTTGCTGACGTGATCAAGGCGCTCGAGAAGGAACCCTTGCTCTCGCCGCACCAAAGACGCGATCGCATCTCGGCGGTGCGCCGGATGAGCGAGATCATCGGCGCCGACCCGGCGAGCGCCCCTGCTTCCGTGCCATTGCTCCGATGTAGCATCAACGCCGTGCGCCCCGCGGCCCGTCGCCTCACCTCTAAAAGCTGGAGCAATCTGCGCTCGAACTTCCGCGCTGCGCTTCAAGGAGTCTTGCGACAACCGAGGAAAGCCCGCCCGGAATGGCGCCACCTGCATGCCGGCTTGCCGGTCAGGCGAATGAAAATTGGCCTCAGCCGGTTCATCGGCTTCTGCGAAGCGAACGCAATCCTTCCGGCGGTGGTGTCGGATGGGATTTCGGCTCGGTTCGTCGCATATCTCGAGGCGGAGACGCTGGTAGCAAAACCGCGTGGCCTCCACCGTAAAGTCTGCCGGCTGTGGAACGAGGCCGCCGAAACCGTGCCGGGCTGGCCTGAGATTCGCCTCGCCGTACCGGATTACCGCAGGCCGCGCCGGACCCCGCCGATCAGCAGCTTTCCGCAGTGCTTGCAGGAGGAGCTAAAGCGCTATCTCGATCATCTTCGCAGAGGCGACCTGTTCGAGGAGGACGCTCAGAAACGACTAGCTCGGAACACGGTGCTGCTGCGAGCGAACCAACTTCGCCTCGCCATCTCGGTCCTCGTCATCTCCGGGAGGGATCCCGCTTCGATTACCTCGCTCGCCTGTCTCATCGAGCCTGCCGCCTTCAAGACGATCCTACTCTACTATTTCAAGGACGGAGAGCCCTCGCCCTTCGCCCGCGACCTCGCCCAAACCCTTGGTTACTCTCGCGAGGCGCTGGGTCCGGCTCGAGCCTGCTGCTCTCGACGAGCTGAGAAGATTGCGGCGATGCCTCGGTCATCACCCGAAGGGGCTTACCGAGAAGAATCGGACCTTGCTGCGTAGCCTCGACGACCCCGCCATCCGGGCGGGGCTGCTCGCATTGCCGGAAAGGCTCGCCAAGGGCGCGGAGCGCGCGCCGGCGGCACGCGGCGCCGTCGCGATGCAGATCGCAGTGGCGATCGCCATCCTCCAGAACGCGCCCCTCCGCATGGCGAACCTAGTCGCGCTGCGCCTCGACCGACATCTGGTACGGCCAGGCGGGCCGAGGTCGCTCTTGCTGATCGACATCCCGCCCCGCGAAGTCAAGAACGGCGAGGCGCTCGTCTGCGAGCTACCCCGGAACGTGACGGCTCTGGTGGACCGTTACACCCGCCGCTTCCGCCCGGCAATTGCGGCGGGTGGCAACCCCTACCTGTTTCCGTCCGGCTCAGGACCCCAAGGTCGCACACTCACTGTCGCTGCAGATCGGGCGGACGATCGCAGACCGGATTGGGGTCACCATGACCCCGCACCAGTTCCGGCACTTCGCGGCGCGGTTGATGCTGCAACACAGTCCGGGCGCATTCGCCGCCGCGAGCGCATTCCTCGGCCACAAAGACATCAGAACGACGGTCTCTTTTTATTCAGGGATCGACACCCTGTCGGCAGGCCAACAATTCGACGCGATCCTTGAAGCGGAACGGAGCAAGCCCCGTCCGCCGGGTCCGAGACGGCCATGAGCCGACGTTCTCTCCCTATCGACGCGTGGCCCGAGCCGGACCGGATCGCCTGGACCAGGGCCACCGCGGAGGGAGACGTATTCGATGGTCGAGGCCCCGCGGCTCATTGGGTCGGGGCATCCCGCGACGCGGTCACCGCTTCCTACGGACGCTGGCTCGCTTTTCTTGCCGCGTGCGAGCCCTCGGCCTTGGCCGATCGCCCTGTGCAGCGCCTCACGAATAACCGGCTCGCGGGTTATCTCGAACATCTCGCACAGACCGTCGGAACGGTCGGGCGGCATATCTATCTCGACCGTCTGCGCGGGGCCGTCCGGGTCATGTTCCCCGGAGAGATGCCGCAGAACCTGTCCAGGCTAGTCGCTCGGCTCAGGCACGAGAAGCAGCCGCGATCCAACGCCGCGAGAATCGTCACCACTGCGCGGCTGATCGCCCTCGGCGAGAAGCTGATGAGGGAGGCTGCTGGTCCCGCGGGGGAGATTACCGACCTTTTGGCCTACCGCAATGGGTTGATGATTGCGCTTCTCGGCGCCAGGCCGATACGCCGGCGCACTTTCTCGCTAATCCGGATCGGCACGCATCTCAGACGTGTGGGCGAGGAATGGCGCATGGTCTTCGATGGTTCGGAGACGAAATCCGGCCGGCCTTTCGAGATCACGGTGCCCGAACGACTCACCTCGTTGCTCGAGCGCTACGTTCGCGAGGTGCGCCCGCGGATCGCGGGTGCGCACCGGCACGACGGGCTCTGGGCCGGGAGGCACGGCGGCCCCCTCGTGGGTGCGCAAATCTACGGCGTGATCACGGCACGAACCCGCGAGGCCTTCGGACAGCCGATCAGTCCTCACCTCTTCCGTCATTGTGCAGCGACGACAATCGCGATCGTTCAGCCCGGTCGGATCGGGGTCGCGCGCGACCTCCTCGCCACGCCTCGCTCGCCACCACCAATGGCCACTACAATAAGGCCCGCTCAATCGATGCGAGCCGGCTCTATGCCGATGTCCTCGCCAGTGTCCGCCCCAGAACAAGGTGATTTGCCAAATATGGCCGCCAATTAGGGCAATGATGCACTTGACGTACCGCCCGTCGAGCGCTCAGAAAAATACGGACAGGCCGGCGAATTGAGCGACGGAGTGCCCTCGGAGTGCGGCGATTGGCGCCGCTCCGACTTCGGCCTATATTTTATGGCATGAAGGGCGAAGGCGACGACGATCGATACAGCGAGGAAGAGACTGCGCGTCGCGCTGATGAAGTGATCAAGCGCATGCTGAACACCCCGCCGCAACCGCGCAAGGCGAAGCTCAAACCGAAGGCGAAGGAACGGCCGCCCTCAAAAGGGCGTGTCCGCAAGGGCAAATCGCGAAGTTAGTTTCGGCTCGGCGACCCTGACGGCGAATCGATCGCAGAAATCCCCGGCCACCGTTACCCTAACCGACAATCCCCAGATTCGGTGCTATCCGTTGATTTCGGGACGGCGCGGGTGCCCATGACCGTGACCGACTTGACTGTAACGGTCGGCATGGTTACGGTGATGGTCGACATGGCCGAGACCGCTAAACCCAATTTTCGCCCGCTGCCGATCTACGCGACCTACTCGATCTATGAGCGCGTGATGGATCAGTTCCAACGGGACGGTTTGCCGAAGGCAATTGATGTGAAAGCCGTGACCGCTGTGCCGGTAGACCCGGCTCGGCGTCTCATAGCTGGATTTCGCGCGATGGGCTGGATTGATGATGCCGGGGTTCCCAACGCTGAGTTACGGGCTCTGGTCAAGGCAAGAAATACGCCGGACTGGCAACAGACCCTTCTTGCCGCGCTAAGAAACGCCTATTCCTTTCTGCCGACTGACTGGGAACAGTTAACGTCTGCGCAATTGACGGGAGCTTTCCGAGAACATACGGGCCGGGATGATGATGCCCTCAAGAGTGCGCAGACGTTCTTTCTCGCTGCCGCGATCGACGCCGGGGTTCCGCTTCCATCCGCGTTGGCTATTCGCGCGAGCAAGACGCGAAGAGACTGGAGCACAAACTTTAAATTCAAGGGTGACCGCGAATCGGTTAAGGAAACAAAGCAAAAGATTCCCGCTGTCCGTAGGAACGGCGCCGCTGAGCCGCACACCGACGCCGACGTTGCCCAGGTCTGGAATTTGCTCGCCCTCCTCAATAACGCCGACGTGAGGGACGAGGAGAAGGATGCGATCTTAACCCTGCTGGCGTACCTCAAGCGTCGTTCCGAACGGCGACGGGAAGGAGACCGCACATAAGGATCGAGAGCCACGGAGAAGGTTTTCCTCCGTGGCGCCCAATCGCCTTGCCGGGGCGAAGTGTCTGGATGGCACACCGAGCGGGGAACTTAAGGCCGACGCCCACAAGCCGAGTGCCCCAACCCGCCGGCCGGGGAGGTTCGAATCCTTCCGCCCCGTCCACCCCAGTTCCTCAGGCTGAAGTTGCGTTTCAGCCGGGGACGGCAGCCCTTCCAAAAGGCTGCCTTGGCAAGCCCGCGTCCCCTTCCACAAGGGGACGCGGGCGCGCGACCGTCTAATCCTATCAAGAATCATTAGGTTTTGCTACCCCTAGCTGGGTATCGACCGTGGGGCTTCTGGAAATTTAGGCGTTTGCTTGCGAGTCAGGGCGTCGACACGTCAACCGCTTGCCAGCGATGCCCTTCACCGCGAGCGTTGCGCGTGCTATGTCGTCGTAACCAAGCGCGATCCGATAATTGTAACGGAAGTCGAATTCACAGAGATAGCGCTTCAAATGTTCCTGGCTCACGTGGTGATAGACGCCATAAATGCCGCGCTTAAAGATTGAGAAGCAGCCTTCGACAGTGTTTGTGTGCGCGTCGCCACGGACGTATTCGCCGATTGAGTGAATAACGGTCCGGTGGCTGGCAAACTCCTCGCCAACCTTCCAATCGACGCCGCTCTCGTCTGTTCTGAAATGTGTATCCTTGGCAATAGCCTCCACGATGATCGGTTTGAGCGTTGTGGCGGTGACTTCCGGGACGTGGTAGCTGCGAACCTTGCCGCCACGCTCAATCAAAGACATGACCGCCTCTTTTGGCGGGGGCGCTTTATAGGCGCGGTTCTTAGCTTTGCCGCCTGTGAAGGTTTCATCCGCCTCAACGAACTTTCCTTCGCCCCCTAGCTGTCCGAAATGCCCCTCACGCATTCCCTCGCGGATACGCATCGCCATGAACCAAGCCGTCCGGTATGAGCCGAAGCCGAGCATGCGCCAGAGTTGGTGCGCGCTCATCCCCTTCTTTGACAAGCACATCAGGCGCGTTGCGAGCAACCACTTGTGCAACGGGATGTGACTGCGTTCGTAAAGCGTACCGACGGTTGCCGTGAACGGTTTGCGGCATTGCTTGCACTTGTAAACGCCTGGACGCGTACTCTTGCCACGTAGCTCGGTCGCGCTATCGACGCCACCGCAATGGGGGCAAACCGGGCCGCCCGGCCAACGTAGTCTTTCAAAATGTGCCCTTGCGGCTTCTTCGTCATTGAAGATCGGATCAGTGAGGTTGACGGTCATCGTGCGCCCCTAAGTTGCTATTTATATAGCGACTTTTGGGCGGTACGTCAAGTGCATCATTGCCCAATTGGCCTTTGCGATGAGGCGGAACCAGTGACCAGGGAGATCGTCGAGATTTATTCCTACTGGCCGAACAAGATCGTTCTCCGGGTACCGTGGGCAAGATATCCTGGCATCCTTATCCAAGCAGACGATTTGACGGGGCTTCGCGGTGCCGTCGATAGAGCGTGCTTAGCTCTGCAGTCGATGAGTGAGACGGATCCAACCAAACTCAGTGACTAGAGACAATCTAGCGGAGCGTGGGAAGCATTACAAAGCCGTGCTGCGTAAATGTGATTTCAAGCCGGTCTAGGCCGCTTCAGACTCCTAGCCCGGTTGCGAATTCGCGGAAAAGCTACCACGACCCCGACTATGAATCGGATCAACCGCTGTTATTACCCGGCTGGGCCGCGTGGTCACGCGACCGAGGCGTCTCACGAGGTTAGCGATCTGTAGCAGGCGCTTCGCGTTGCCTGTAAGCTGCTCGTCGGATCTCTCCGGGCGCATCAGTCCGCAACACTGGATGGCGAGTGGGGCGTCGGCCCGCGCCGCCTCGACCGCCGGTACTGAACCCACAAAATACTGTTCGGTAAAGGGGTGTCGCTCTCCCGCTACCAGCTTACTGAGCTTCGCTACAGTTCCTTTGTCCATTCCCTCCCACGGGAAAAAGGCGGCCATTTGAAGTCGGGTGTTTCGCCATGAGCCGCGAGGTCGTGTCCCACAAAAAAGCAGCTGTATCGCGAAATTCCGCATTTCGTGCCCAATACAGTACCCACGCAGCCTGAGATTCAGTAGTCCCGGAGCTTCAGTAATCACATCACTTATCGAAATAATTGGTGTGTGCCACAATGACTCGAACCTTGGACATCCCCGAAGATCTTGACGAAGGCGACGCCAGCGGCGAACAGCGCGGCGCCGGTTCTAATACCGGCCCAGGGCGATTTGCCATGGCAAGGCACATCTCCCACAGCTTGGCTTCGCCATCGGCTTCGCTGCAGAGGAAACCGCAATCCGGCCCGCGGCTCCGGTTCGACCCACTCTGGGCAATCGTCCGACGGCCACTGCCGCTACCGAGGCGCTGTTTACAAAGCAACCCGAGGCGCCCGAGGTAGATGGCAATGGCGAAGGTGTGACGTGGGAGCCGAGGGTGCTGCTGATGCCGGGTTGGCCATTTTCCACGAGAGTCGAGGTGCCGGGCCGAACACGGCCGCGGCACCCGCGATAATACCAGCGCAGGCTAGACCGGCAGCCAAACGCGACCGCTAATCCGAGCTCGAACGCCGGCGGCTACGCGAGCAGGAGTAGGCCGAGCGGGATCGGGCCGCGGATGCAACGGCGCAGCAGACCAGGAAACGCGAACGCGATCGCACGATCGCCAGGCTGCGCGCCGCGTTTCGGCGCCTCGCGCCCGAGCCGGTAGACGATGTCATGGACTACATGACGGAGCGGGCTGTTGCCGTTGGGCGATCGCACCCGCTACCGCTCCACCCGTGAGGAATCGGATGATATCCAGACGGCGCTAAAGGCGCCAAATAGAGGCGTGGCCTCGCAGCCCTGACGGCCCGCCGGGGCCTCGGCCCAAGGGAGTTTTGGGTTGTCGACCATTTCTTGAAAATGGCCAGGTTGCACCTCTATAGCCGAAACCGTGATCACAGTCAATGCGATTTTCGCGCTGGCCACAAATTGTGTTTCTGATAACTATCAGGCCCAAGGCGGCGAAATTTCACGCGGGTCTTTCATTGCGATGTAAGCCCGCAGCGCCTCAGGCGGCGCGCGATGGCACCGCATAGCGTGCTGCACCGTCCAGTGCGCGCTGCGTGGCCGCAGGTCTTCGACCATCATCTTCAGAGCCCGCGGTGATCTGTGCGAAGGGCACCACCTTCCCCGGCAATACTCCCGGATCCAACCCCGATGCGGTCGGCATCGTAGAGGACCGCAAGGGCTGGCTGTTCCGCACCGCACGGGGCCGCAACGGCGGCACCTTTTCGGCAAAGCCAATGAGCCGGCCGCACGCCTGGCGGATGATCCGCCGGCGCGCCGCGGCGCCCAAATGGCGCGGCAAATTACTTTTCGACAATCCGCTGGCATGGCGGGCCGCGGCCCAAATTGGGCTGAGCAAATTGCTTACGAAAACCAGTTGGTTCCGTCGGTTACAAGCTTTTTGGCCTGGCGCGCCGCCCGGCCGCGGCCACGGCGCGTCGCGGCATCCAATGGTGCGCCCACGGCGTGCCGCGGCACCCAAATTGGTCGGCCAAATTACTTTTCGACAATCCGCTGGCACGCGGGCCGCGGCCCATATTGGTCTGGCAAAACTGCCTTTCGACAATCCCCTGGCATGGCGTGCTGAGGGCGCGATGCAGTGGAAAATCCGACGCGGCGCGATTGCAACTAACTCGCTCAAAACCCGAAGATTTTGACGAACGCGCCGCCCGCCGCAAACAGCCGGCCCCGGCCGTCATACCGACAAAGGCGACTTGCCACGAGGGAAAGCGTATTTCTTCGGGTTGGCGGCCTGCGTCGGCCCGGGCTTGTGTGATCTGCGCCTTATCCTGCCGGCTAATCTGCGGTTGCGCATAAATCTCGGCGAGAAGCTTGTCGATCCGGGCAACTTGCTCGCGAATGTTGAGCTCGTCGGTGTCGGCTCGCGATGCCATCGGGCCGGATTCTCGCATCAGGGGGAAAACGGCCTTACGCGCCGGGTATTTTGGGCCTGGTGCGCCGCGGCATCCAAATTGGTTCACCCGCGGCGTGCGGTAGCCAAATAGGTCTGGCAAATGAGCTTCGAAGAATCCGCTCGCATGCGCGCCGCGGCGCCCAAATGGCGCGGCCGGGGCCGAGGTGGTTTGGCAGATTATTTTTTCCGAAATCCACCGACACGGCGCGCCGGGGCCAAGTGGGCTTCCAAATGGTGCGCCCACGGTCTGCCGCGGCACCCAGATCGGGTCTCGTCCGGATTCGGCGCGGGCTTCTGATCTTTCATGCCTACGCATATAGCACGGCGGGGCGATTATTTCAGCCGCCCCGCCTCTCCGCTATCCTAACGGGCGCTAACCAACGCTAGGGAGCGAAACCGTGGAACCTATTGAGGAATACCTGAGAAAACGTGACACCGCCGAAAGCGCGCTAAATGAGGTTGATGCCATCATCCGCCAATTAACCCAAGCGGTAGACAAACTGAAAGGTGACGCTTGGAAGTCCCAAAACTGGCCAGGACGGCCCCCAATATCAATGCAGCAAGCCGCTAAAATTGGCAGTACCAAATTTCTGACTGGCCATCATTACAAGCCGTCACAGACAAAGTGAACGCCTACTTCACCGCGGTGAGCGAAGCGGACGCCGCGCTGCAAAAGGTTGACTCTCATCGTCGGCCTCAGTTGCCGGGGCCGCCGTATTAGGCTCGAAACAAGCGGCGGCTAACGACGAGTCAACCTGAATATAGCCGCCGCCTGGATGAGGAATCGACACCGATAGGCGTTCGCCCGTCAAGCGAGTCGCCAGGGCGCCAATCGCATTGAAAACCGCAACCAAAAGGTCGCGGTCGCTCAGAAGGTAGGTAGGGTCATCATCCGCCATGCGCGACGATCTCCTAGACGCTCAAGCTAGCATCAATTGGGCCGTATCCCAGATCCCACTCTTTCAAATCGAATTCCTCACATGGCAACGAGGAAATCCATATCGAATTGTCCAAGAGCATGACCCTGATGGCGGCGGCGATTTCGTGGTGGCATATCAGCAGACGCCCCTGCCTCGCACTCTCAATGCCTGGGTCGGGGCGATCATCAATTCGCTTCGTAGCAGTCTCGATCTTCTCACTGCGGCGCCGGCTATGCGCAATCGCAAAAAACCGAGTAGCAAAACGCATTTCCCGATCTTCGCCTCTATCCAAGCCATGCTTGATCCGTTGCACGGACTGGAAAGCAAAAAGTGGTTGTCCCAAAGCGAACGAGCCACGATTTGGACATCGCGCGCAAGCATGAGCGATTGATCATTGTTAGCGCGGACGTAAGCAGTACGGTTTATGCTTGGTGGTTGGAGTGGTTGGCGTGTCGGCGGAGTTAAACCTCTTCGCCGTTTGAATGATAAAACCGTCTTGGGCCGGTTGCGTCCCGGTGAAATCCTCAGAGCGACGCAAGGCGACACCCTTCTTACCGTTTTGTAGTCTTTGACGAGGCCGCCCTTGGGATCTCTAATGAAGAGGTAATCGACACTCTCAGAAAGTTCGCGGAACGCGTCTCTGAGGTGATCAAACTCTTCGACAGCTAACTCGCATTCTTCGACGCCCACGCGGAGGATCGTGACAAGTCAACCAATAGAAGCAAGCAAGAAAAGGTTCGTTAAAGGTATAATTGCCGAAATTCAGGTGTCCCGAAGTCGTTTTGAAACGCTTATCTCGCCAGACTTAAAATTGGTTATTGATGAATTCATCAAAAAAACGAGAGATTGTTTCGCGTAGACGATGCAGACCCCGATTTTGGCGGAGAAAAAGGTCCGGCGGCATTAGTGATGCTGGTAGCATTTGAGAGCGAAGTGTCTTTCGTCTTGTCAGATATCCAGCGGGTTATTCGTTCTCGCTCAGAGCCAGCCTTCTCGCACCCTTCAACGCTCGATCGTTGCTGACCCAGAAGTCGGCTGCAAATGGCAGGGCGCCTTCGACAAAGGGGAGGTGGCCTGCGAAAAGCTTGGTGCCGCGCACCTGCTGCTACACGGCCTCTGGGCGTTCAAGGTTGACGCCGCCGGCGAGCGGACCGACCTTGTATTTGAAGAACCCGTTTCGGAGCTCGGCCTTGAACAGCAATACGCAGACGGTCTTGTATTGACAGAATGGAAGAAAATCACGATAAGGCGAAGCCAGAGGATGATTTTCGAAATGCTCGTGTGCAAGGTAGCCGCTATACACAAGGAGCGCTCGCGGGGAACGAGTTGACGACGTATCGGTATGCTGTGGTTGTTTCGCGGCATCATGTGGATACGCCAGCCGACCGGATCGAAAACGGTGTTGTGTGGCGGCACAATCAACATCGCGGTCAATCCAGAATCGCCACCAAAATCACGATCGACGGCAGCAGCACAGTACCGGCGAACGGTAGCCCGACACTGGCCCCCGCCCGTGTTTCATCGGTCTCGACGCTTGCCCAACTCGCCGACATCCCCGAAGAAGAAATCTGGCTGCAGAAGCAGAAGAGCGCACGCACGCGGCGGGCCTACCGGCTGGACGTGCAGCATTTCATGCGCACGCTGGCGATCACGACGCCGGAAGAATTGCGCCAGGCCGACCACAAGGCGGTGATCGCCTGGGAGCGCTACATGCGCGAGACTGAACACGCCGCGTCGTCGACGATCCGCCGGCGGCTCGCGGCGCTGTCCTCGCTCTACAAACACCTCGTGCGGCACGGCCATGCCGCGAGGAACCCGGTCGGCGAGGTCGAGCGGCCGGCGATCAAATCGAGACGAAGGATCGACACTCGCGCTTTCGAAAGCGCAGGCGCGCAAGCTGCTCGACCTGCTGGCGGAGGATACAATCGACGGAATGCGCGACCGCGCCATCCTGTCGGTCGGCTTGCAGGTCGGGTTGCGGCGCGCCGAGATTGCCGCGCTCAAGGTCGGCGACCTGCACCAGAACCGTGGCTATGACTCGCTGCGCGTCTCCCGCAAGGGCGGCCGGCGCGAAGCGCTGGCGATCAACCCGCAAACCGCTGCACGATTGCGCGCGTATCTGGACGCCTCGGGGCACGGCGCCGACGTCGACGGGCCTCTGTTCCGGCCACTCAAGCACAACGGCAAACGCCGGGACGAGAGGCGAGGGATGGACCCCGACGCGATCGACCGCGTGGTACGCAAATATGCCGTCGTGCTCGGGCTCGATCGCGGCTACTCCGCGCACTCGATGCGCGCCACCTTCATCACCACCGCGCTCGAAAACGGCGCCCAGCTCGAGGACGTGCAGAAGGCCGCCGGGCACCGTGACCCGAGCACGACCAAGCTCTACGCCCGGCGCGGGTACAATCCGGAGAAGGCGGCGTCGTTTTTTGCGACGTACTAAAAATTTTCTCGGGTACGTCCTAATGATCTCGCACGATCCACATCTTCCCTTTTCTCGAAAAACAATAATCACAGCAGCAGACCTTCTCAAAAGCCTCAAGCAT
>Ga0070698_100006032_pt1 | contig 13201 bp, 9 predicted proteins | sample KBSK1502metaG_FD_65477 | JGI IMG/M metagenome (GOLD analysis project Ga0070698, IMG submission 65477) | Corn, switchgrass and miscanthus rhizosphere microbial communities from Kellogg Biological Station, Michigan, USA - KBS K1-50-2 metaG | ecosystem: Host-associated > Plants > Roots >... | reverse complement strand
GTGCTGCCGCAGCATCGCCTGGCCGGTATCGCCCCGGAGCAGCTGGCCGCGGACTCCTTCTGGGCGCGCCCCGACGTGGTCAGCGGTCCCTTCAAAATCTCGGAACTCGTTCCGGACGACCACGTCACGCTGCTTCGCAACGATGCCTGGTCGCAGGGGCGATCAGGGCGCCGGGCGCACCTCGACGGCATTATGTACAAGTTCTATCCGGAGTCGGGTCAGCTCGCCGACGCGGCCCGCGCCGGCCAGGTCTCCCTGGCGCTCGAGCTGCCGGATGACCAGCTGGCCACCCTTACGAACACTGGCGCCATCATGGTGCAGCGCCGCTCCCAGCTTGCCTACGAACAAGTCACCTTCAACCAGGCGGACCCAAACCCGCTGACCGGCCAGCCGCCGCCCTGGAAAAACGATCCCGCGCTCCTCCACGCGTTGCGCATAGCGATCGACCGACCCGGCATCGTCAAGAAATTTTTCGCGGACCAGGCCCGGCTCGCGGAGTCACCGATCCCCAGCGCCCTTACGCCCTTCCACGATCCCGACGTCTCTCTCGTCTACGACCTGGGAGCCGCCAGCAAACTGCTTGACAGTGACGGCTGGGCGCTGGGATCAGACGGTATTCGCAGCAAGAACGGGCACCGATTGAGTTTCCACCTCGTGACCGCGCTCGGCAGCCCACTGCGGAGCGCCGTCCGGGATGAGCTGGTCGCGCAGTGGCGAAAGCTCGGCGCCGAGGTGAGCACGACGGAGGCGCACCCGAGCGAGTTGTTCAGCGGCTATGCGCAGGGCGGCCTGCTGGAACGCGGTCAGTTCGAAGCCGGATTGTGGACCTGGAGCATCGGTCCCGACCCCGACGGTGTCTACCCACTCGAGCACTCCTCGCAAATTCCCACCGACCAGAACCAGGGAGAGGGGTCGAACTTTGGCCGCTTCAGCAACCCAGATCTCGATCGCAATCTCGACAAGGGACGCACCTCGCTCGTCACCATCGAGCGGGCGCGATCCTATGCGGCGTTCGAGCGCGCCTACGCCCGGCTGGGCTTCGAACTTCCGCTCTTCGAGCGCGTCCTCGTCGTGCTCACGAGCCCCCATCTGCACAACCTCGCGCCCAACGCCGCCCCTGACACCACGTTGTGGAACGCGGCCGACTGGTGGGTGGACTGAAGCGGTGGTGTTAAGGAACCTTAGAAAAGGCAAGGTTTCGTTGACCCTTCTAGGTGACCGCTCGTAGAATGCTGCCCATTATCGCGCTGGCAGGTCACGCCGGCGCGCGCCTCTCATCCGCGCCTTGAGCGTGAACATCCGGAAGGAGGTCGTATGACGAGTGCCGGCCCTCGCTGGTTGCGGCTGCTCGCCGTCGCCGGCATCGGCACGGTGCTGCTGGTTGCCTGCTCGCCGAGCAGCGGGAACACCAGTTCATCGGCCAAGCTCGGTGGCAGGGTCACGGTCGCCTCCTGGCAGGAGCAGGATAGCCTGCTCTCTTGCAACATCACGGCCGCCGCGCCTCATGCGTGCGCCTACGTCAATCCGGCGATGGAGGGCTTGCTGACGGTCAAGGCGAATCAGGACGTTCCCACAAATCCGAAGCTGTCCGACTACTGGGTGCCGGAGCTTGCCACCGAGGTCCCGACCCTCGAAAACGGGGACGTCAAGGTGGGTGGCGACAAAATGGACGTGACCTGGAAGCTGCGCCACGGCGTCAAGTGGCATGACGGCGTCGCCTTCACCTCCCGGGACGTCAAGGCGACCTTCGAATTCTGGTTCTTGAAGTACCACGAGAAGAATCCGACGCCGATCGTTTCCGTCAGCGGCTGGGATCAGGTGGACAGCGTCGACACGCCCGACGACTTCACGGCCATCGTCCATCTCAAGACGGTGTACGCCGCCTATCTCACGCTGGGAACGGGGCCGTACGGCATCCTTCCCGACCACCTGCTGCAGCAGGTCTGGGCCAAGACCGGCAACCTCACGTCGGACAAAGTCACGGTCAACATCCCGGGCGGCTACAACGGGTCGGACACACTCGACAAGGTCATGGTCGGCACCGGGCCGTTCATGTTCAAGGAATGGGTGACCGGCGACCATCTCACGCTGGTCAAGAACCCCCACTGGTGGGGTGGCGGGAATCGCCCGTATCTCAACGAGATCCGCGTCAAGTTCGACGCCGATGCGAACACCGAGCTCAACGAGCTGCGCACGAATATCATCGACATGGCGCTGGACCTGCGGCCGTCACTTCTCCCCCCGCTGTCGCGACTGAGCGACGTCACCACGGTCACGATCCTGGACAGCGCCACCGAGCACCTCGATATCAACCTCCACAACACCTTTCTCAAGGACGTAACGCTTCGAAAAGCGATCCTGATGGCGATCGACCGGCAAAAGATCGTGGATACGTTGCTGCTCGGCCGCACGGTGGTGCCTCCCGACGCGTGGATGTGCATTCAGACGGGCGCCTGGTGCCTCGACCCGAATGCCCGGCACACGCAGTATGATCAGCCGGCCGCCATCAAGCTGCTCAACGACGCCGGCTACAAGGTCCAGGATTCGGGGCCGTGCAAAGGCTTCCGGACCGACCCGCAAGGGCGGTGCGTGCTGCTCCATATGATCTCCACCACGCTGCCGCTACGCGAACAGCAGGAGGTCAGCATTGCGGCCGACCTGGCCGCCATCGGCATCCAGGTCATCTACCGAAACGCCAACGTTCCCGCCAGCCGGATGTTCGGTTCCTGCACCAACGGTGGCGTCATCTACAGTCACAACTTCGATCTCGCGATGTACACGAATAACTACAGCTTCCCGGCGGAGCCCGACTCGCTGGCTTACACCGCCTATCACAGCTCACAGATCCCGACGGAATCGAATGGCTGCGCCGGGCAAAACACAACCTTTACCAGTGACCTGATGCTTGACCAGGCGCTCGACCAGGCGCGGCTCTCAGTGAAGCTTTCGGATCGGAAGGACAAGTACATCGTGGCCCAGCGCCGGCTGGCCGACATCGTGCCAGAGATCCCGCTCTACCAGGCGGTTGATGTCGAGGCCTACAACAAGAAGGTCGCGGGGTACAAGGGCAACGAATTCTGGTGGATGAACCAGACCGGCGATTGGTACATCAACCAGTAGCGGTTACTCTCTTGGTATGAAGGAACTAGCGGAAGCCGCACTCAACGCGGCTCAGGTCAAGGGGGCGAGCTACGCGGACGTCCGCCTCGACGAACATGTGACCCAGGACATCGTCGTCAAGAATGGCCAACTGGCCGCGGTCTCTGACGACGCCAGCAAGGGGTTTGGCGTCCGGGTGATCGTCGACGGCGCCTGGGGATTCGCCGGCAGCGCCCGGCTCGACAAAGCCGAAATCGAGCCGGTCGTAGACCGAGCCATCCGGATCGCGCGGGCCAGTGCCCGCGTCCGATCGGCGCCGGTCGATTTGGGGCCGCCGGTCACCTCGCGGGGTCACTACCGGACGCCGCTGGAGCGCGATCCCTTCAAGGTGCCACTGAGCGAAAAGGTGGACCTCCTCTTGCGGGCCGATGCGGCCATGGGTTCGGTCAGGGGCGTCACGATTCGCGAGGGATCGATGGAGTTCATCCGGCAGGCGAAGCTCTTCGCCTCGACCGAGGGGGCCCTTATCGAGCAGGAGTTGTTCGAGAGCGGCGCCGGGATCGAGGCGACCGCCACCTCGCCGGACGACGTGCAGAACCGCTCCTACCCGAACTCGTTTGGCCGCCACCAGGGATCGGGCGGCTACGAATACATCACGGCGCTGGAGCTCGACCGCCACGGCCAGCGCATCGCCGAGGAAGCGGTCGCGCTGCTGACCGCGCCGCAGTGCCCAAGCGGCGTCAAAACCTTGATCCTCGACGCCAGCCAGACCGCCCTCCAGATCCACGAGTCCTGCGGCCATCCGACGGAGCTCGATCGGGTCTTCGGCATGGAGGCCGCCTATGCGGGCACGAGCTTCATGACCCCGGAGAAGCTCAATCATCTGCAGTACGGCTCGCCCAAGGTCACGATCACGGCCGACGCGCTGACGCCAACCGGGCTCGGGACCTTCGGCTGGGACGACGAGGGTGTGCCGGCCCAGCGATCCTTCCTCATCAAGGGTGGCCTCTTCGTCGGCTACCTCACGTCCAGGGAAACGGCCAGCGTGCTGGGGCAACAGAGCAACGGCACCATGCGCGCGGACGGCTGGAACCGGATCCCGTTGATCCGGATGACCAACGTGAACCTGGAGCCGGGCGATTCGTCACTGGAACGCATGATCGCCGAGACGAAAGACGGCGTTTACATGGAGACGAACCGGAGTTGGAGCATCGACGACAAGCGGCTCAACTTTCAATTTGGCACCCAGCTCGCTTATGAGATCGTCGACGGCAAGCGCGGCCGGTTGTTGAAGAATGCCACCTATGCCGGGATCACGCCCGAGTTCTGGAATTCCTGCGACGCGGTCGCCGGGCGCTCGGAGTGGAAGGTGTGGGGACTGGCGAATTGTGGCAAAGGCCAGCCGCCCCAGGTTGCGCACGTGGCGCACGGCGCTGCGCCGGCGCGTTTCCAGCACGTCAAGGTCGGGATCCTGAAATGAAAAGCCTGGAGGTTGCGCGGCTGACGGCCGAGGGTGAGTTGAAGCAGTTCATGAGCGGCCTGCTGGAGCGGTCACCCGCGCAGCAGACCGAGGTCATGGTCACCGAGTGGGACAGTGCGCTGACGCGCTTTGCCAACAACGGCATCCACCAGAACGTTGCCGAGCGCAACGTCAGCGTCCGGGTGCGGGTGGTGAAAGACGGCAAGACCGGCGTGGCGTCGATCAACCAGCTGAACGAGGGGGCCGCGACGGACGTCCTCAAGCGGGCGGTCGCCATCGCCGACCTCCAGCCGCGCGGCGAGGTCGTCCCGATGCCCGGCCCCGCGCCCGCACCGCCAGTCGAGTCCTGGTCTGATGCGACGGCCGCCGTCACGCCCGAAGAACGTGCCGACTTTGTTCAGACCGTCTGCGCGAAAGCCGGCGACGCCGGGCTCAAGGCGTTCGGCGCGTACAGCACCAGCGCTGCGCAGCTTGCGATTGCCAACTCGCTTGGCGTTTTCCACCATCAGCGCTCCACCCAGGCAACGGTCAATTCGGTTGTGATGGGCGATGCCGGCTCAGGCTATGCCGATCGCGGCGCGATCGACGTCCGGGAGCTGGACAAGGACGAGCTGGCCACCGAGGTGATCGAGAAGGCGCAGCGAAACCAGGATGCCCAGCCGGTGGAGCCGGGTGTCTACGAGGTGGTCCTCGAGGAATACGCGGTTGCCGAGATGTTGGAGTTCATGAGCTTCATTGGCTTCGGCGCCCTGGCGGTCCAAGAGGAGCGCAGTTTCATGCGGCTCGGTGAGCGAATCACGGGCGAGGAAGTCAGCATCTGGGACGACGGGCTCGACCCCATCGGCATCCCGGCGTCATTCGACTTCGAGGGCGTCCCCAAGCAACGAGTGGACCTGATCAAGAACGGCGTTGCCAGCGGGCTCGTCTACGACATGCAGACAGCACGCCGCGAAAATCGCCAGTCCACCGGCCACGGACTTCCCGCGCCCAACACGGAAGGACCATTTGCCGTGAATCTATTCATGAAGCCCGGGTCGGCGGCCAAGACGGACCTCGCCAGCGACATCAAGCGAGGCATCTGGGTGACCCGCTTCTGGTATGTCCGGGTCGTGCAGCCCAAGGCGTCCATCATCACCGGCATGACACGGGAGGGAACCTTCCTCATTGAGAACGGGCGGATCACTCGGCCGGTCAAAGATTTGCGGTTCACGCAGAGCATCCTCGAGGCACTGAACGGGACCCTGGCGATAAGCCGATCGACGAAGCTGCAGGTGAGCGAGTACCTGGGCGCGTCGCGGGTGCCGGCCGTGCGGCTGAAGGCCTTCGACTTCACGAGTTGAGCGCCTACCCCCTGGTCGGTCTGCCGACGCTGGCGATCCCGCCGGGGCCGAAGCCGCCCCGCTTCGGGATCAACCAGAGTTACGTCCGCGCCCTGGTCGCGGCCGGCTGCGCGCCGGTGCTGATCCCGCTGCTCGACGACGATGAGCGGCTGCGGGCGATTTACGAGCGCCTGGACGGAATCGTGTTTGCGGGTGGTGCGGACGTCGCGCCACGGGAGTACGGCGAGGAGCCGATCGATAACCTCAATGTCGTCGAGGCGCCGCGCGACCACACCGAGCTCACGCTGGCGCGCTGGGCGTTCGCCGATGACCTGCCGACACTGGGGATCTGCCGCGGCCAGCAGGTCCTGAACGTGGCGTTAGGCGGCAGCCTCTGGCAGGATCTTCGACACCAGGGCGTGACGTCCGTCGATCACTCGGACGCCGACGGCCGAGCCAGGAACGCATTCATTCACAAGGTCCGGCTCGATCCAGATTCGCGACTCGCGCAATTGATTGACGAAACCGAGATTCTAGTCAACAGCCTGCACCATCAGGCCGTCAAGTCCTTGGCGCCCACGCTCCGCGTAACGGGTTTATCCGACGACGATGTCATCGAAGCGCTCGAGTCGCCAGAACGACGCTTCATGATCGCCGTCCAGTGGCACCCGGAAGAGATCGATGATCTTCCCTGGGTGCGCCGCCTGTTCGAGGGTTTCGCCCGCGCATCGAAACGATGACCTCAGCGACGCCGGCTCACTCGCGGCGAGTCAGACGTCTCGACGATATCACCGCTGGTGGCGCGGCGTGCCACTCGTTCTTCTGGCGTTGAAGAGACCACCCTCCTTCGTGCACGAGCCGGTGATGCGGTCGACACATCAGGGCCAGATTGGGCAGCGCCGTCGCGCCCCCGCGTATCCACCAGACCAGGTGATGCCCGTCGCACCAGATTGGTGGCCTCGTGCAACCGGGGAAGACGCAGTGGCGGTCGCGCGACTCGAGTGCGCGCCGCGTCGGCGCCGGCAGCGTCCGGCTGGCGTGGTTGAGCTCGTGATCGAGCTCGCCCTGACCGGTGATGCGACTGATCGCGCTGTCGCACGCGTAGCGCTGGACGGTTTCGGCGGGCACCGTGCCGCCGCCCTCGAGCTCGCCCGCGGGCGCCCCAGGGATTCCAGCCAGCGTGTCGAGGCTGGCGCGGATGATCAACTGTGGCCGCGGGCCGGAACCGTCGCGCTTGCTGCCTGAGCCCTGGCGGCAGAGTTCCATGAGGGCATCGACGCTGCGCTGCCCGTAGCTGCGGATCTCGTCCTTGATCGGCTTCATGAAGGGCTGCAGCGCCGCGCGCAACGTCGCGCCGCCCTCGGCGTCGAGCACCCCATCGAGGCGCACGAGGCCGTCCCGCGGCTCGCCGATGTGCAAGTAGCGACGTTCGTAGGCCCGGTTCGCTTCCGCGAGCGCGCTGGCCGCATCCACCCGGTGCTCGAAGTTCTTGGCGACGGTCAAGAACTGTCCGGGGTCCATGGTCCTGGCTGACTGCAGCAGATTCCCTTCGTCTTTGCGCACGGCGGCCGTGCCCACATGCTCGGCCGTACGGGCGAAGACGGCTACGTGCTGGAAGCCGATATCGCCGTTAGCCAGCGCCGCCTGTGTTGCGGGCAGCTTCTCGAGCTGACGGGCGATCTCTAGGCGTTCCATGGCCGCGCCACCGGAGAGATTGCATTTCCAACGCAGCCACGCAATGAGCGACAGGGCGCCATCGGCCTTGTACTCGCCGGACTTATCGAAGCGGCGCACGCCCAGCGCGAAGGCCGCTTCGAGGGGGTCGATTCCGGCGTCTCGGATCAGGATCAACAACTCGCCGAGCTCCGCCGCATCCGCTTCCTGCGCGTAGGTCATCGCCGCACTGACGGCGGCCCCTAACTGCCTCGCGACCGCACGTGCACGGCCGCTCCTCAGCTCGATAACGCTCCCTGATGCGGCCATACTCTGATGATGGACCTCGCCTTTGACAGCTGTGTGTCAATGACCTAAAGATGTGCTGTGAGTACCTGGGGTGACTTTGCCGCCGCGATAATCAGGGAAAGGGCGGCGAGTTTCAGTTGCGCCGCAGGGCGATCCCGGTTGACGACCCGGCGCTGCGCTCGATCGCCGTCAACGCGGCCGGCTACGAGCCCGCCAATCGGTGTGTTTGACCTCCATGTGGTCGAGCCGCGTGGAAACGGGTACGGCGATGTCACGCTGCCCTCTCCAACCCACTGGCGTGGTCGGGTTAGTTAACTCTGGTTCGCCGCGTCCTTCAACCAGGGAAGCGCAACGGACAGCGGGCCGACGAGCAGCATGAACCCGTCCGAGGTTAGACGGCGCCGCGCGGCGATGGCGGTCGCGGCGTCGCCTGCGGCCCACCATGCAGGGCTTTGTGGATCGGCAGCGCGCTCGGCGGCACTGCCGAAGATCTCTCGGTAGGAATCGGCGCCTAGCGCCGCCTCGGCGTCGCGCCGGGCCGCTTGGATGCCGGCCTTCGAGGTCTCCCAGGCCTGTTGCTGACGCTTGGCGATGAGAGCTCTCGCTGGATCGCTCAACCCGAGCAACCCCTGGTAGAAGCGATCTACCAGGGATCCGCTCGCGGCCGAATCGCCTTCCTTGACAAAGGCCCGGCTCATGGGGGCGCCGTCAGGCGGCCTTCGTCAGCGGCGCTCGCTTCGGTTCGAGAGCCCAGTCGAGGACCTCTCGCACATCCCTGGCGAGGTGGATCGTCATCGCGTCACGCACACTCTGCGGCAGGTCGTCCAGATCCGCCTCGTTGCGATACGGCAGAATGACCTCGGTCAGCCCGGCCCGATGCGCCGCCAGCAACTTCTGCTTGACGCCGCCGATCGGCAGCACCTTGCCCTGCAGCGTGACCTCGCCGGTCATGGCCACAGTATTCTTCACCGGCCGCCCGGTGAACAGGCTGACCAGCGCCGTGACCATCGTGACGCCGGCTGACGGCCCGTCCTTCGGGATGGCACCCGCCGGAACGTGGACGTGGATAGCCTTCTCTTCGAAGCCTGGCGCGATGTCCAGGTCGGTCGCATGCGACCGGACGTACGACAGGCCGATCTGCGCGGACTCCTTCATGACATCGCCCAGCTGGCCGGTAAGGGTCAGGCCCTTCTGTCCGTCCATGGCCGCGGCCTCGACGAACAGCACCTCACCACCGATCCCGGTCACAGCCAGGCCGGTCGCGACGCCCGGAACCGATGTCCGCTCGGCCACTTCCTCGTGGAACTTCGCGCGACCAAGATACGTCTTGACGTCCGCGCCACTGACGTGCACCGGGGCTACCACCTTGCCGCCTTCGATCTGGGTTGCGAGCTTGCGCAGCAACCGACCAAGCTCGCGCTCGAGGTTGCGCACACCGGCTTCGCGAGTGTGGTCCGCGATGATCCGCCGTAAGGCCTCGTCATCGACGGTCACCTCATCAGTAGCCAGGCCGTTTCGCTCGAGCTGGCGCTTCAGCAGATGGTCGCGCGCGATGGCAAGCTTCTCTTCCTCGGTGTAGCCGTCCAGCCGGATGATCTCCATCCGGTCGAGCAGCGGCCCAGGGATCGTGTCCGCGACGTTCGCCGTCGGGATGAACAGAACCTCCGAGAGGTCGAGGTCGACCTCCAGGTAGTGGTCGCGGAACGAGTGGTTCTGCGCCGGGTCGAGCACTTCAAGCAGTGCCGACGACGGATCACCGCGATAGTCGCTGCCGACCTTGTCGATCTCGTCGAGCATGATCACCGGATTGCGGGTACCCGCTTCCTTGAGGGCACGAGCGATCCGGCCAGGCAGGGCACCGACGTAGGTCCGCCGGTGACCGCGGATTTCGGCTTCGTCGTGAATGCCACCCAGCGAGATGCGGGTGAACTTGCGACCCAGCGCCCGGGCGACGGACTCACCCAGCGAGGTCTTACCGACGCCTGGCGGTCCGACCAGCGTGATGATGGCGCCGGAACCGCGCCCGCCAATCACCTGTAGGCCGCGCGCATCGCGGCGCTTGCGAACGGCGAGGAACTCGATGATCCGGTCCTTGACGTCCTCGAGGCCGGTGTGATCTTGGTCCAGGACACGGCGCGCTTCCACCACGTCGAACTGGTCGACGGTCCGCTTGTCCCAGGGCATGTCGAGCATCCAGTCGAGGTAGTTGCGGATCCAACCAGCCTCAGGGTTTTGCTCGCTGGTGCGCTCCAGGCGCCCGAGCTCGCGCTCCACTTCCTTGCGTACGGCTTCGGGCATGCCGGCGTCCTCGATTTTCTTTCGGTACTCGGCGGCGACGTCCGAGTCGGTGTCACCGAGCTCCTTTTTGATCGCGTCCATCTGCTGACGCAGCAGGAACTCACGCTGGCGCTTGTCCATGCCTTCCTGCACATCGTTGCGGATCTTGTCCTTGAGTGAGGCTTCGGCCAGGATCTCCCGCGTCCACTCGATCAGCTTCCGCAGGCGCACCTCGACATCGAGCGTTTCCAGGATCTCGACCTTGCGCTCGAGCGAAAGATCCGGGGAATAACCGGCCAGGTCGGCGAGCTGGTTGGGCTTGTCGATGCCGTGCACCATCTGCACCACCTCGGCGGCGCCGCGCAGTTCCAGTAGGTTCTCGATCAGGGCCTTGTACTCACGGGCCAGGACGTGCGACGTCTCGGTGAGCGGATTGACATCCTGGGCCGGCTGCGCGACCACGCGCAGAGCCGGGCCCGTCCCGGCGGCGGCGCTGCCCACCGAGGCCCGATGCAGGCCCTGGAGGATGGCGACCTCGATGCCGTTAGGCAGTTTCCGGGAGTCCTCGAGCTTGGCGACGGTGCCGATCGAGGCGTACCGCCCTCCCACCCGAGGGACGAGCAAGACGAGACCGTCGCCCTGGCGGGCGGCGGCGACGGCGGCTTGTGCCTCCTCGCGCTCCAGCGGGATCGTGACCACCATGTTCGGCAGCACCACCCCGTTCGTTAGCGGGAGGAGGGGAATGAAATCAGTTTTTAGTTCAGGCATTCGTGCTTCTCCTTCGTAGTGTCTCGTCAGGAACAACCGGCGAGATGTTAGGTTTATGCCCAAATTAGGGCGGGCCAAACGGCCCGGGCGCCCGGCGGTTCAGCTCGCGGTTGGCCGGCTATTCGGACCGCCGCTGGTCGCGACCAGGGGGCGGATGACGTCGTCGATGGCGGCCGCGACCAGCTCCGGCGGCCGGGCTCCATCGATGAGCCTGAGCTTCCCCTCGTCGCGGTAATAGCCGATCAGGGGCGCCGTCTGGTCGAGGAAGACGTCGATCCGGTGGTCGGCAATGTCGGGGCGATCGTCCTGGCGGTGGCGCTGGCCAAGCCGGTCCAGTAGCGCTTGACGGTCGACCTGCAAATAGAGGACGGCGTCCAGCGGACGCTGCAGCTCGGCCAGCATCGCGTCGAGGGCCTGCGCTTGCGGCACGGTTCGTGGAAACCCGTCGAGGATGAAGCCGGTCTCCGTATCAGGCTCGGACAGGCGGTGCCGGATGATGTCGACCACCAGCTGGTCCGGGACCAGCTCGCCGCGATCGAGATAGGAGCGGACTCGCTGACCCAGCGGCGTCCCGGCGTCGACTTGCGCCCGCAGGATGTCGCCGGTGGCGATCGCCGGAATCCCGTATTTCTCCGTCAGCCTGGCGGCCTGGGTCCCCTTGCCCGATCCGGGCGGTCCGAGCAGGACGAGATCGAGGGCCATGGCTACCTGCAGGGAAAACCGATGGGCTCGGCATAGGCGGCGGCGGCTTGTTCCTGGCTGATATAGCCATCGTGCGCCATTTGGGCCAGGACGTTGAACTGCCGAGCTCGGGCTGAGCACGGATTGCGGTACAGGTCGTAGTAGGACGGTGACTGGGGGAGACCGGCGAGCATCGATGCCCGGGCCAGGTCGAGCTGGCCCGGAGGACGGTGGAAGTAGACCTCGGAGGCCTCCCCGATCCCGTAGGCGCCGTGCCCGTAGTAGACGGCGTTGAAGTAGTTCTCGAGGATCGTGTGTTTGTCGAAACGCGCCTCGACCTTCAAGGCGAGCAGGAGGTTCTCCGGCTTACGCCAACCGTCATCGTCGTTGTTCATGTAGACCACCTTGATCAGCTGCTGGCTCAGCGTGCTGCCACCCTGCAGCGCGCGGTGACGATAGAGGTCGGTCAGGACGGCGCGGATCAGGCCCTGGGTATCGATGCCGCTGTGCTCATAAAAACGCTCGTCCTCGATCGCGATCAGCGCCTCGCTCAGTTGATCCGGAACGTCGTTGAGGCGGACTCGCGTCCCGCCGTGCTCCTTGAGGATGGCATCGACCCGCCTGGGCATGTCGTCGACGGACGGGGTAACCAGGAGCCCGATGCCGGTGGCAACCCCGAACAGCGCCGGCAATCCCAGGGCTATGGCGACGATCACGGCAACCAGGCGCTGCCGTCGCGTCCCTTGAGGGCCCCGCATTGCGGGACGATTCTAGTGTCGCGCTCTCCGGCGGCCGGACGGTCGCGACCCGTTCGTGACGCGGCGTCCACGAATTGGGCCTGAATTGTCCCGAGCCGGCGGTAAGATGGCAGTGTGGCTGAGGCATCCAACATGGTGAACGACCGGAAGGGGACCTGGAAGGTCAAGGCGGGGCTGGCCGAGATGCTCAAAGGCGGCGTCATCATGGACGTCGTGACCGCCGAGCAGGCGAAGATCGCCGAGGATGCCGGCGCGGTCGCGGTGATGGCCCTGGAGCGGGTGCCGGCGGACATTCGTCGCGAGGGCGGCGTGGCCCGGATGAGCGATCCCGGCCTGATCACGGCGATCATCGAGGCGGTCACGATCCCGGTGATGGCGAAGTGCCGGATCGGACATTTTGTCGAGGCTCAGATCCTCGAGTCCCTCGGCGTCGACTACGTCGACGAGAGCGAGGTCTTGACGCCGGCGGATGAGGAACACCACATCAATAAGCATCCATTCAAAGTGCCCTTCGTCTGCGGCTGCCGGGATCTTGGCGAGGCGTTGCGGCGGATTGCCGAAGGGGCGGCGATGATCCGCACCAAGGGCGAGGCCGGCACCGGTAACGTCGTCGAGGCGGTCCGCCACATGCGGGCGGTGACGAGTGCCATCCGCAAGCTGCACGGCGCCGGCCCCGAGGAGCTGGTGATGGAGGCCAAGCGCATGGGCGCGCCCTCCGACCTGCTAGAAGAGACCGCTCGCCTCGGCCGCCTGCCGGTCGTCAATTTTGCGGCGGGCGGCATTGCGACGCCGGCCGATGCGGCACTGATGATGCAGTTGGGTTGCGACGGGATCTTCGTCGGCTCGGGCATCTTCAA
>Ga0070698_100006030_pt1 | contig 13201 bp, 12 predicted proteins | sample KBSK1502metaG_FD_65477 | JGI IMG/M metagenome (GOLD analysis project Ga0070698, IMG submission 65477) | Corn, switchgrass and miscanthus rhizosphere microbial communities from Kellogg Biological Station, Michigan, USA - KBS K1-50-2 metaG | ecosystem: Host-associated > Plants > Roots >... | reverse complement strand
GCACGAGCGGCTGGAGCCGATCCTGCGCGAGACGTACGGCGTGATGATCTACCAGGAGCAGGTGATGATGGCCGCGCGCGAGCTGGCCGGGTTCACGATGAGCGAGGCGGACATCCTGCGCGCCGCGATGGGAAAGAAGGACAAGCCCAAGATGGCCAAGCTGCGGACGAAGTTCGTGACGGGGGCGGTGGAGCGGGGGATCTCGTCATCGACTTCGGAGACGCTGTTCGACGGCATCGCGAAGTTCGCCGAGTACGGCTTCAACCGCGCGCACTCGGCCGCGTACGGGGTGATCGCTTATCAGACGGCGTATCTGAAAGCAAACTACCCGCTCGAATACATGACCTCACTGCTGATCCACATGGAGGGGTCGGCTGACAAGGTGGCGACGGCGATCGTCGATTGCCGTCTTAGAGGTATCGAGGTGCTGCCGCCGGACATCAACCGCTCCCGCGCGGACTTCTCCATGGCCGACAGCGCGACCCCCTCTCCCCGCAGCATGGAGGGGCGTGACGCTGCGGCCCCCTCTCCCCGCAGGGGAGAGGGTGGGGGAGAGGGGCGTGCAGCATCGTCCCCCTCTCCCCGCAGGGGAGAGGGTGGGGGAGAGGGGCGTGAAGCACCAGGGCGGATCCTCTTCGGCCTCGCCGCGATCAAGAATGTCGGGCAGCACGCGGTGGAGTCGATCGTTTCGCTGCGCGACGCGGACGGCCCGTTCAAGTCATTGGAGGACCTGTGCGAGCGGACGGTGGCGATCCAGGACGTGAACAAGCGGGTTCTGGAGTCGCTTGTGCAGTCGGGCGCGTGCGACTCGCTGGGCGAGCGCGCGCGGCTGTTCTACGTCCTAGAGCACGTGGTGGCGCGGGCGGAGCGGGCGTGGCGCGACCGGGAATCGGGCCAGACCTCGCTGCTGGAAATGGTGGGGTCGGAGGAGGTGACGGCCGACGACTACGGCCTCGCCATCGACGTGGCGCCGATGCCTGGCGAGGACAAGCTGCGGCTGGAGAAGGAGCTGCTCGGCCTGTATCTGAGCGATCACCCGCTGCGGCGGATCTCGGCCGAGCTGGCGAAGCTGTCGGACACGCAGGCCGTGGAGGTGACGAGCGCGCTGCAGGACACCGAGGTGCGGGTGGCGGGGCTGGTGCGAGAGGTGCGGCGCGTCGTGACGCGGAAGGGCCAGATCATGGCGTACGCGTCGCTGGAGGACCTGACGGGGACGGTGGACATCGTCCTGTTCCCGCGGGTGTTCGAGGAGACGCGGCTGCTGTTCGAGCCGGACAAGGTGGTGGTGGTGGCGGGAAAGGTGGACGCGCGGGCGGGGAGCACCCGGGCGACCGGCGCCTCAAATTCTCCAGTCGAGCCCGAGATGGAGGCCGAAGTGGAGACCGCGTCAGTGGTGGCCGACATGGCGTGGCTGTGGGACGACCCGGAGTGCCTGCCCGTCGCACGCCGGCAGCTGCTGCACGTGCGGCTTCCGAGCGGCGACAACGGCCTGGCTGAGCGCCTGGAAGCGGTGCTGGCGCGGCATCCGGGGAGCGACGAGGTGGTGCTGCACGTGCTCGTCGGGAGCCGGGAGGTGACCGTGCATGCCGGTCGCTATCATGTCCAGGCCGGTGCGGCATTGGAGGCCGAACTCGACGAGCTGGTCGGGCCGGCGTCGACCAGGTTGGAGACGGTGCGGCCGAAGGCGCAGTCGAACGGCAACGGCCGCGGCAAGCCGAGTTGGAGATAGGGGGGAGGAGAAAGAGGAGTGGAGATGAGCGAAGAAGAGGGTGCCTCGAGCGGCCGGTACGTGGTCGTGAAGGCGCTGGAGGATGGGGTGGTGATCATGGGCCTAACGCGGGGCAAGGACACGCGCTCGCACCACTCGGAGCGGCTTGACGCGGGCGAGGTGATGGTGGCGCAGTTCACAGAGCTGACGGCGGCGATCAAGATCCGGGGCCGGGCGGAGATCCTGACCGACGTGGGCCGGGTGGAATCAGGTTCGTAGTCCCCTCTCCCCTAAGGGGAGAGGGTCAGGGAGAGGGGCTCAGGAACCCAACTAGAATCGTTTGCCTACGGCACGCCCACGTAGCTCAGGCGGTAGAGCATTTCCTTGGTAAGGAAAAGGTCCCCGGTTCGAATCCGGGCGTGGGCTCCATCATGCGGACCTGCGGCGGTTTGTAAGCAACGCCTTGCCGTAAAACGATCGACGGGCAGCGATACACGTACATGAACTAGCGATCCCCAGAGCCCTCTAGTCGTGCATAGAACGACTGATTCAAAGGCTTATCAACACCGTCATAAGGCGTTCTTTGAACTCAAACTGCGGGTGGACAAGTAGGGCTATCGGCGCTTATCCTTTGCCTTATCTTGAACCGACACCCCCAGGAAGCAGCCTCCGCCGAGGCGGCCGCCGAGCGTTGGCGCCGTGCCGATCTTGCTCGTGACGCACAGGCCGCCGGGCCCCACGAGCTGGCGAAGCTAGCCGCGGAACTCGGAATGCCCGTTACCACCCTGCGGCGTCACGCGCGGGTGGCGCGCGAGTATCCGGATGCCGTCCGGGGCCGCATGATCACGCTCACGTTCTCCCACTTCGAGGCAGTGACCAGCATCGACGGCGGGCTGAACCTCTTGAAGAAAGCTTCGCGGGAGCGGTGGTCGGTCGATCGGCTCAGGACCGAGGCCAGGACGGTGGCCGAAAAGAAGGGAGGCAGAACGGCGGCCAGGCACCCGCTCGACGCCGCCATCCACTACATCGAGACCGTGCAGGGCAGCCGCACCGGCAAGAAGGCTCCGCTGGACCGCGACGCCTTGATCTTCGAGTTGGCGAAGGTGGCGCTCGCGATCATCCGCTCGGAGATGAGCACCAAGGGCCGCGCAGATGTGGCATGACATGCCTTGCCGACTCCGTCGGCCTCGCGGGCCACCAGCGCATGCCAGGTCCGAAGCACAGGACGAGGGGCCGGGCCGCGAGGCCTGGCCCCCCCAAAGCAACCACAACAGTAACTGAGATTCACCCCTCTCGAAGGGGATCAAGGAGTAAGAAGTGAAACCCGTTCAATACAGCATCGACCTGCCGATCGACAAGATCAAGGTCAGCCCTTTCCACTTCCGGAAGGAAACGGCGCAGGAGCATCTTGACGACCTGGCCCAGAGCATCCTCGAAGTCGGGCTCATCCACGCAGTCAGCGTGGTGAAGGACCCGGCCGGTGGTTACGAGCTCGTCAACGGGCACCGTCGCTTGCTCGCCCACAGGCGGGGCAAGCTCAAGACGATCCGCGCCAACATTTACGAGTACGAGCCGGAGGAGCTCGCTGACGAACGCGTCCGCCAGCAAGCCATCACAAAGTTCTTGCTGGCAGCCAACAGCTCTGAGCCGCTCATTCCCGTCGAGCGCGCGCGCTACTACATGGAAACCATCGAGAAGTTCGGCTGGGAGCCGGCCGACATCGCACGTGTGCATCACGTGACAGAGGCCTCGGTTCTCGACGACCTGATGTACATGAACCTCACCCCGGAGACCCTCGACCTCGTCCAGGCGCACATGGAAAGCTTCAGCACCGAGACGCTCAAGGTGCTCGCCGAATACTCAACTCCCAGCGCGGCCAAGGCGTGGACGATGACTGCCGAGGAGCAGGTGGCCGTCGCGAAGGCCATCGCGCTCCAGCAGGACAAGCGCCTGGTAGAAAGCGCTCGAGCTCTCAAGGCACAGATCCGCGAGGTCGTGGGCAAGCGGCGCGAAAACCGAAAGGCCGAAAAGCGCCGCCTCGGGAGCGGGGGTGAAGATCCGGTCAAGACGCTCTTCAAGATCGTGGAGGCCACGCGGAAGCAGGTCGACCTGCTCGTGAAGGCCGACCTCACGCCGGTGACCAGCATCGTGCCGTCAGACAAGGGTGCCATCTACCTGGAGACTTTGACGATGGCACAGCACCTGATGCAGTTCGCAGACGGCCCCATTCAGGGGCTCAAGGTGAAGGGCCAGCAGCCGCCCAAGCCCGAGCCCAAGGAGCCGCTGAAGCTACGCGTTCGCCGGCAGCAGGTGAAGGAGGCCGTGTAAAGGCCAGCTATGGTATCGCCGCTGGACAAGAAGCAGCCCCGGCCGGCGTCCGGCCGGGGCTTGCTTTCCGAGGATCGCTCGGAGATCAACCTCGTGCCCGCGTCCGATCGCGAATGGTGGGCCCAACTCAGCGCCGCAGCTAAGGTCAGGTTCGCCGCGCTCCACGGAAAGAAGTGGAGCGACGAGGAAACCCGGAAACTGATCCTGGCCGACCCCGACCAGGCGGACTACTACGACCTCGGGGCAGATATGGGCCGCAGCCCGGGCGCATTGCGTGCAAGGCGGTCCCAGATGATTCACCTGCTCAAGGACGAGTACGGCTATCCCGCCAAGGCGCGCGCCTACCTCGAGGACAAGAGGACTAACCACCGCTATGCCGACATCGGACAGGTCTACCTGATGCTGCAAGAGCTGGGCCTCACGGACCGGCCTGTGCACGAGCAGTTCGCCATGGCGCGTCACCTCCGCCAGCCGACGAAGGGCTGGCGAGGTGACAACAGCGGGGCCATCCTGCGCGAACGAAAGGCCCGGCTAAGCGACCTGAAACAGACGCTCGGCAGGTTGCGGGCGGACGGTCCCAGCAAACCGCCGTCCGGCGCGGGTGGCTAGCCCATGGCTGGAGACGGGCCTGTCCACAGTCGGCTTCTCGCCGACCTGGCCGACCTGCTCCACTCGGCAGGATTCGGGATCACGCGAGTGGATTGCCGTGGTGGTGCTCAGCCTCCCACGTACGAAGGCCATCGCCCAGACCTCCTGGCGGAGCGCCTCATGATGCGGGCGCCGCTCATCGGCGAGGTGAAGATCGGCCCCGACCTCCGCGCTGCCCGCACGCTCTCGCAGTTCCGCGCCTTTAGCCGGGTTCTGGTGCCAACGTCGCCGATCACGTTTGCGGGCCTTATCGTGGCGGTGCCGGGCCCGTGGGTTAGCGACGCGTGGCGTGCGCTCGCTGAGGCCGGCGCACGGCTTACCAAGGCACTTGTAGTCGGAAAATGGGGCAGCGAGTGGGTGATCACCTTTCCCCCGAGGGCCGGAGTCGCGTCATGGCGAGCATTCGGTCCTTCAATACCGGTCCGGAGTTGGCCCTTCGGCGTGCACTACATGCAGCAGGTGTCCGTGGCTGGCGATGCCACGTCAAGGGCCTTCCTGGGCGACCCGACCTAGCTTTCACGCGCTGGAGGGTCGCCATCTTCATCGATGGGGCGTACTGGCACGGCCACCCCGACCACTTCACCCCGGGCCGGTCGGGCACGTACTGGGACGCGAAGATGGCCCGCACGCAGCAGCGTGACCTGGAAGCGACGGTCGGCCTTGAAGCTGCCGGTTGGAAGGTGCTCCGGATGTGGGACTTCGAGGTCGAGTCGGATGTCGCTGCGTGCGTGGGGCGAGTGGTTCAGGCAGTCGCAGAACGAAAGCCCGCTCGACTCAACGCACTCGAGGCGTAAACGGCCGGCTCCATCGCTCTCGCGACAGCAGCTGCCATCAGCACCGGCACGCTATTGCCGACCTGCTTGAACTGGCTGTACTGGCTTCCGAAGAACCGATATCGGTCGTCGAAGGCTTGAAGGCGGGCAGCCTCTCGGACGGTCAGCATCCGGCTGTACCAGGGATGAATGAACGCGGCCGTGTCGTGCGCCATGTGAGCGACGATCGTAGGCGCGGGCACCCCGGACCGCAGTTTTCGGTACTTGCCATTGCGCCCCCCGGCCTGTAGATGGTCAGGTAGTGCTCTCTTGTCGCTGCCCTCCCACAGGTATGTCAGCCGGTGCTGCCGGGTCGGCTGTAGCCGTTTTGCCGAGTGGTTGTACAGTGCGTCCGCCCCGCGACGCCTGGCGCGCTGATATCGCGTCAAGGGGAAGGCGTTTGGCAGGCTAAGGACCTCGTCGGCTGTTGCAGCCGTCCATTCAGGCAGGTCGCCGATCGCGTCGATGAGGCTTGTTCTGCCGCCACCCGCTTGCGGAAACCTGAACGCGTCGCCCGCTATGCCGCAGATCAAGGTTCGCCTACGGTGCTGGGGAACCCCATACCCCGCAGCATCGAGCGTGTCTAGTACCACCTTGTAATGGACGCCTCCACGATCGATACCACGCAGCTTGCGGATGAACGAGTCGATGAGAAGGCCCGATCGGAAACTGAGAAGCCCGGGGACGTTCTCCACCAGAAACGCACTTGGCTTTAAGTCCTCAACTACACGGGCGAACTCGAACAGGAGCTCCGCTGAAGGATGCTGTGGGTCCCGGGGCCCGTTCGTCGAGAAGCCTTGACACGGCGGGCCGCCCACGATGACATCGATCGAGCCCCCAACAAGTTCGACGAGGCCCGCTGCCCTTACGTCGCGCAGGTCCGCCTGTGCGACTCGAGCCCCGACGTGGTTGTGCCGATAGGTGGTGACGGCATCGGGATCCAGCTCGACGCCGGCGACGACATCGAAGCCCGCAGCCGCAAACCCGGCGGAGAGGCCGCCAGCGCCTGCGTATAGGTCAAGGACTCGTAGAGGACGACGCAACCGCGGGCGGAGTCTAGCAGGGATTGGCCCGCCTGGCTACGGAAAGTAAGTGCCACGGTATAGGGCAGGTCGCGCGGATCGTTTGAAGCGATTGTTGACTGTCGGCCGGCGCGGTGCGGGGCAGCTGGAGAACAACTAACCAGTCAGCTGTACATGGCGATTCCAAAGACGAATGGTCAGTGGCCGAAATTCGAAGCTGCATCTACATTCAGGCCTCTATTTGCTCGGCCCAACAACCTCGTTCAACGGAGGTTCGAATCGAGGCGTGGACTCCAGACTCGGGTATCAACTTCTGCGCCTTTGACGAACCCAATCATCGCAAGATCGGTGTTCGACGCATTGCTGGCCCAAAAACGAGTTGAGCCCTATTTCCTAGCCTTAGTTATTGCCGACGCGCTATCTGGAGCCGCCACGGCAGCCGCGTATTCGTAGGTCGTTTCATTCCGCTGCCAGCGTTGTTGACAGAACCGTAAGAACACCACAGCGAAGCCGACCAAATAGAAGACAGCTCCCGGTAGGTGCGCAACGTCTGAGATCAGAGCTGCCCCCTCGATAAGCACAATGGCTAATCCAGCGCTGGTAAGGGCAGCAGTTATGTCTAGGGCCCAGCTCGGTCGCGAGGGGTCCGCCGGCTTGAGCGACTCACCACGTTTTGACCCTACTGAGTTCTGCTTGCTTCGCCGCCTAGTTCTCTGATGTATTAGCTCTACAACTACCTTGGCAAGCGATCCAAAGACCGTTAGGGAGAGTCCACCGATTAGCAGCCAAATCCACCGGGCGTTCGGCAAGCGGATGGCCTCGAAGGGTGCCACTAAGAAAACCAATGCCAAACTCCGAAAGAACTTGAAGTCAGCTTCGATCTGTTCAAGCTCATTCATTGAGGCGGGGCTCTTGGTCACTACATATGCCCGAGACCACGAGTAAGTCGACGGCTGAGGACCCTCTGGAAAATGAGCATCGATCAGCGATCTAACGTAATCCTTTGGATCGCCCTTCAGGTATTCCTTGTACCTCCTGTAGGTCCGGTCATACACGCCATCGAGGAACCAACTCCCGAAGCCGTACAACGCTTGGCCGACCACATATGAGGCGATCAAGAAAATCGCCCATCCCTCCGGGCTGCCTTCCTGTACCCCCACAACTGCATGAGGAAGTGACGGACGAAGGGGTCCAACTAGGCCGAGAAACGTCACAACACTCCCGGGCAGCACGACGCCTAGCAGGGAGACGAGCGACACGATCAAGCTACTCGGCTTTAGATCCACACGCCTCGCCCATGGCCGCCACGATAACAGTGCCTCCGAATCTTGGTGGCGCTGACGCGAGGATCAAGTTTTCGTGGGCACCAGGCCGCCATCTGCATCACGCCTTGCTCGCTCCCGGAGGCCGAGCACCGAACGCTGGCTCGTCAACGGCCGCGGCGAAGTAGAGACTGCTCGGATGAAGGCGTGCTCATAGCTCGGCCTACTCGCGCGGTTTGGGCCGCCCGGAGCTTGGAACATCGAAGGCTTCGACGGATCGAGGCGATAGGGGAAAATGGGAGCACCGCCCCGGAGCTTGCAGCCCGATTCCACGCGGGCGTGGCCGAAATTGCCGTCATTTAGTCTGTTTGGTCAAGGACTCTCCGAGTGAATAAGCGCGATCTGAGCGAAGCTGACATTTGTGCCAAATTCATCACGCCGGCGGTGACGGCAGCTGGTTGGTTGGAGCATGCTCAAATCCAGCGGGAGGTCCACTTCACCAAAGGCCAGATACACGTCCGGGGCAAGATGGTGACCCGTGGCAAATCGAAATTCGCTGACTATGTCCTCTATTACAGACCCAACATTCCGATTGCAATCATCGAGGCGAAAGAGAACAACTTCGCGGTCGGCGATGGTATGCAGCAGGCGCTTGAATACGGCGAGATCCTCAACATCCCGTTCGTGTTCTCGTCCAACGGCGACGGGTTCGTCTTGCACGACAGGACCGGCACTTCGCCAGAGATGGAGTCCACGCTGGCACTCGAGGCCTTTCCCGCGCCTGAACAGCTCTGGTCAACTTACTGCAAGTGGAAAGGCCTAACTCCCGAAGCCGAGCATCTCGTGCTGCAGGACTACTTCGATGACGGCAGCGGCCGCCAACCTCGTTATTACCAGCGCAATGCCATCAACGCGACGATTGAAGCCATCGCCAAAGGTCAGAACCGCGTCCTACTCGTGATGGCCACCGGCACGGGCAAGACCTACACGGCTTTCCAGATCATCTGGAGGCTGTGGAAAGCCGGCCGCAAGAAGAGGGTCCTCTACTTGGCTGATCGCAATGTCCTGATCGATCAAACCATGGTCAACGACTTCCGGCCATTCAAGGGTGCCATGGCCAAGCTAAGTGCCAAGGCAGCGGAGGAAGACAATGAATCGACCCCTGCGATCGCCATGGCTATTGACCGCAAAAGACGTCTCGATGCGTCATACGAGATCTACCTCGGCCTGTATCAGGCGATTACGGGCCCTGAGGAGCGACAAAAGCTGTTCCGCAACTTCACGCGGGGTTTCTTTGACCTCATCGTGGTTGACGAATGCCACCGGGGGAGTGCAGACGATGACGCCGCGTGGAGAGAGATCCTGGACTACTTCTCCGCCGCCACACAAATTGGAATGACTGCGACGCCCAAGGAGACTAAATACGCCTCCAACATTCAGTATTTCGGCAAGCCCGTCTACACATACTCACTCAAGCAGGGCATTCAGGATGGCTTCCTTGCGCCCTACAAAGTAATCAACGTGCACATTGACGTCGACGTCGAGGGCTACCGACCGCCCCAAGGCAAGACCGACCGCGAGGGGGAGGAGATTCCCGACCGCATATACCCTCAGCGCGAATTCGACAGAACGCTCGTTATCGACGAGCGAACAAAACTCGTCGCCAAGCGGGTGACCGAGTTTCTCAAAGAAAGCGGAAACCGCTTCCAGAAGACGATCCTCTTCTGTGTGGACCAAGAGCACGCCGCGCGAATGCGCCAGGCGCTCATCAATGAGAATCCTGACCTTTTTGCAGAGAACCGCCGTTACGTCATGCGCATCACTGCAAACGACCGCGAAGGACAGGACCAGTTGGGCAACTTCATTGACCCAGAGGCTAGTTTCCCTGTTCTAGTGACAACCTCCCGGTTGCTCTCTACCGGAGTCGATGCCCAAACGTGCCGGCTGATAGTGCTTGACCGGCCAGTCGGCTCTATGACGGAGTTTAAGCAGATCCTTGGGCGGGGCACTCGCGTCCACGAAGATACGAACAAGTACTACTTCACCCTTCTTGACTTTAGAGGAGCTACTCAACATTTCGCCGATCCTGAATTTGACGGCGAACCGGTCCAGATCTACGAACCGCACGCCGACGAGCCAATTGCTCCGCCCGATGATGGGGGCACCGAGCCGGGCCCCGACGAGATCGTCATCGATCCCGGGAACGACATCTCGATTCCACCGGATGAGCCCGAGAGCCGGAAGGTGTACGTCAACGATGTCCTCGTCAGCATCATTGCCGAGCGTGTCAGGTATGTGGATGCCGACGGCAAGCTAGTTACAGAGAGCCTAAGGGACTATTCGAAACGGGCCGTAACCAACCACTTCGCATCCCTCGATGTGTTTCTGCAGCGATGGAGCAAGGCAGACCGCAAACAGGCGGTCATTGAGGAGCTCGAGGAGGAGGGCTTGAGGCTAGAACCCCTCGCGGAGGAGGTTGGCGTCGATCTCGACGCGTTCGACTTGATCTGTTACGTCGCTTATGGACGCTCACCACTTACCCGAAAGCAGCGAGCGGAGAGCGTCCGCAAACGGAATGTGTTCGACAAATACGGCTCGCAGGCGCGAGCGGTCCTCGACGCTCTCCTGCAGAAGTACCAGGACGATGGCGTAGTGGATCTGGGGGATCCTCGGCTCCTTCAGATCTCGCCCATTGACAAGATCGGCACACCATTCGAGTTGATCCGGCGTTTCGGTTCCCGGGCCGAGTTCGTCAAGGCTGTCCACGAACTCCAAAGCGCCCTCTATGAGGCCGCTTAGCTGATGTCGGTCCGAAACATCGTGAAATCGATTCAAGACGTCATGCGCCAAGACGCTGGTGTGGACGGTGACGCGCAACGAATTTCCCAGCTCTGCTGGATGTTCTTCCTCAAGATCCTCGATGACCAAGACGCCCAACTTGAGATGATGGATCCCGCATATACCGCGCCGCTCCCAGCCGAGCTCCGCTGGAGTGCATGGGCAGCCAATCCAGAAGGGATGACCGGCGAGGAGCTGCTCGGGTTCATCAACAATCGGCTATTTCCGGAACTGAAGTCCCTCTCCGCCGCCGGACAGCAGCCCCACCGGCGGCGCGTCGTCACTGCCGTCTTTGAGGATGCTTACAACTATATGAAGTCGGGACAGCTGCTCCGCCAAGTGGTCAACCGGATCTCGGAGGTCGATTTTAATAACCTGGCCGAGCGGCACCACTTTGGCGACGTGTATGAACAGATTCTCAGCGATCTCCAAAGTGCCGGCAATGCTGGCGAGTACTACACCCCACGGGCCGTCACCGCATTCATGGCCGAGCGCATCGATCCCAAGCCCGGCGAAATCCTGTTCGATCCAGCCTGTGGAACCGGTGGATTCCTCACGTGCTCGATCCGTCAGATGCGTGAGCGATACGTCAAGACGCCAGCTGATGAAGTTAAGATGCAGGCGTCGCTGCGGGCGGTGGAGAAGAAGCCGTTGCCGCATATGCTGTGCGTGACCAACATGCTCCTCCATGGCATTGAAGACCCGACCTTTGTCCGGCATGACAACACGCTTGCCAGGCCATACGTCAGCTATACGAACGCGGACCGAGTCGATATCGTGCTGACGAACCCGCCGTTCGGCGGCAAAGAGGAACCGGGGATCGAATCCAACTTCCCTTCGCATTTCCAGACGCGGGAGACAGCTGACCTTTTCCTCGCCCTGATCATGCGGTTGCTCAAGCCCGGCGGCCGAGCGGCCGTAGTGCTTCCCGACGGGTCACTATTCGGTGAGGGGGTCAAGACTCGGCTCAAGGAGCAGCTGATGGCGGAGTGCAATCTCCACACCATCGTCCGCCTGCCGAATAGCGTGTTCAAACCCTATGCCTCGATCGGTACCAATCTGCTTTTCTTCGAAAAGGGGCGAGCGACGACGGAAACGTGGTTCTACGAGCATCGTGTGCCTGAGGGGCAGAGTGCTTACTCCATGACAAAACCCATCCGTGTCGAGCACATGCACGGCTGTGTGGACTGGTGGGGCGGCGCCGAGCGGAAGGGCCGAGTCGAGACCGAAATTGCTTGGAAGGTGTCCATTGACCAGGTTAGGGAACAAAGCTACAACCTCGACATCAAGAATCCCCACGTAGTCGCCGACGACCACGGCGAACCTGTGGTGCTGCTGGCAAAGTTAGATCAGGCTGAGGCCCGGGCCGCAGCTCTCCGAGATCAGCTTAAGTCCATGCTCGCAGAGGCACTACTGCACTGAGATTGAAGTCGTTTCTTAGGCGGTTAGAAACACTTGTGGTCGATTCGCCGGACGTTCATGGTCTCAGACGTCTCATTATGGGATTAGCTTTGGGTGGACACTTGAATGACTTTGAAGTCAACGCAACTGAATCGAAGGCGCTGTCAGTAACTCGTGAAGACATTAGCGCGGAGGCGGCTCAGGCGCTCCGCGTTACTTCGCTTACGTGCCGATTTGAGCGCTTACGGGCAATCGCAGAATTGAAAAGGGGACTGACCCCGATTCAACGAGCTCGGCCCGGTGTTTATCCACTAGTCGTTACCGCCGACGCACGCGCGTCATGCGATCACTATGACTTCGAAGGTGCGGCCGTGGTCATTCCAATGGTCTCCTCTAGCGGTCACGGAAAAGCCAGCTTGAAGCGGCTGCATTACCAAGAGGGAAAATTTGCCGTCGGAAACATATTGTGTGCGGCCTTCCCCCGAAATCCGGACCTTATCTCGGCGCGCTTCTTGTATGAGTATCTGACGGCGTTCAAAGACGATCTGCTCGTCCCGCGAATGGTCGGTACCGCGAACGTCAGCCTCACTCTAGAGAAGATTGGTCAAGTTCCGATACCAGTGATCTCATCCTTCGCGCTGGCCCGATTGGATGAATTGATGGCGGTGTGTGATGAGCTTGAAGCGGTGCTGGCTTCTGCGCAGGTGGGACGACGGCGCTTGTTGGAGGCTTTGTTGCACAAGGCGTTGGAGGGAGCGGCGGTCCCAACGACTGTCGATTTGGGCGCAGGCTAATCTACCCTCGCCTTGCCGATCATCGGCAAGCCGTGCATTTGGTTCGGCTGCCCGATGCCGATGACGGCACCGGAGGGTCCTGGATGATGGCGTCGTAGCCTACGGGCCGACGGCCATTGGCTCCGCGATTAGGTTGCAGCCGGCGGCCTTCGCTTTCTTCGCAGTGTCTGCGGCATCCGCGGTCGCGACTTAGATCAGCCACGCTTTCCGGCCTCGAAAAGCCCGACCTATGGCTTGGTCAACAGCGGATGGCCACGGACGGTCGAACCCACGTGTTATTTCGATTGACTATTCGACTTAACACTGCTTAACTCCGGATCGAGTAGGGGGCGGTCGTAGGGAGGAGGGGAAGGGGCATGGGCCGAAGGGTCGCGCACAGCCGTACACG
>Ga0070698_100006029_pt1 | contig 13203 bp, 11 predicted proteins | sample KBSK1502metaG_FD_65477 | JGI IMG/M metagenome (GOLD analysis project Ga0070698, IMG submission 65477) | Corn, switchgrass and miscanthus rhizosphere microbial communities from Kellogg Biological Station, Michigan, USA - KBS K1-50-2 metaG | ecosystem: Host-associated > Plants > Roots >... | reverse complement strand
AGTTCAGCCCATTTTTCTGTTGAGTCCAACAGATAGATGGCTGCGTAGTAATAGCCGAATTGTTCCGGGAACAATTTTATAACACGTCCCAGCAATTCATCCGGATCAAGGCTGGATGCAGCCACTCTGCCAACTTCATTGGAGGCAGTTAACTGCTTCGTACGTTCAGCGACTTGTTGTTCCTGTGTGTTTTGCAATGTTTCAAGTTGTGCCACCATGCGGTTGAAATGCATGGTGACGATGCCAAGTTCGTCTGTTGCGGTAACAGGCACTCGCGTGGTGAGGTCGCCTTGTTCGATTTTCGTAAAGGTGTTGATCAGCTCCTGCATTGGGTCTGAAACTGATTTGGAAACGTAATAAGAAAAACCTGCTCCGATCAGAAGGGCTAATAGGCTGAATAGGATGGACTGAGATTGTAGGCCGCTGAATCGGTCCAACGAGCTGACCTCTGAATAAAGGATCTGAATGGTTTGTTGATAGCCAATGGGAGCTATTAACAAGATGCTGATCACGATCAGCGCGAGAATCAGGATCTGGAACTTCCCTATCAGAAGTGCTCCAAATCGTCCTCTCAATTGGGTATCAAAGTCTCCTGGAACGAGCACCAGTCTAGCGGGCAGAGTAAGGCGTTCAATAACCAATATGGCAAGAATTACTGATCCCAGTAACGAAACCAGACCTCCCAGTACAACATAAGCTGGAGATGGTGAATTAATGGAGGTGGGCTGGAAAGGAGAGGAGATAACTTCGCTTTGAGACAACGTAATGAAAAAGACAGGCAGGATGTTAACTAGAATAATCACCAAGCCAGCTACAATCCCATAACGCCAGGTAAGACTGGTAATCTCGCGCCACGCTTTATATTCTTCATCAGGTATTGAAGTGAGTGAGGTCTGTGCCCAATCATTTAATCTTTTACGAGCTGTGGGAGTCATAAACCAGCTAAAACCCAGAAGGATAATGTTGCTCAATATGATCAAGAGCGGGACCATCCATGAGAAAGTCTGGAGCTCGTGTTCGCTAAATTCCGCGTTGACACTAATGGACAGGATGCCAGGAATTGCCCCAAGCAATGCGATAAGTTGCGCGACCGCGATGACAATGATGAGGTAACGTCCACCTGTGCGCGCGAGCAATCGGTCCAGAGAGAATCGTTTAGTCATGTGCCGCTCTTTTTTTCTGGTCTTTATTAGGCGGGTTTACTCCAACCTTGATGCGAGCGCTGTTCGCGCCAACGGCGCGCGTCAATTCGCTGACAGTGGTTAAAAGGATGGTTTCCATATCGGTTGTGCGACGAATCTTGTCTGTAATCTCAAAGAGGACACGTTCACGGTCGACCTGTGAGCGGATCTGCTCAAGCAGTTTTGCATTGGCGATAATGGCGGCCAGGCTGCCACCTAAGGTGCCTAGCAGTTCCTCATCACTTTCGGCATACGCCGATATTTGTTCGCTTTCAACGTTTAGAACACCCAGCAGTTCACTACGGTATAAAAGCGGAATTGCGATTTCTGAGCGAGTGTTGGAACTGCCTTCGATATAGCGGGTATCCTGGAGAACATTATTTACACGTAATGTTTTGCGATGTTCTGCCGCCCAGCCTGTGATACCGTTTCCCAACGGAATGCGCAGGTCAAAAACTTCATTTGCATAACCTACTGCAGCTCTGACGACAAGCTCTTTTTTGCCACGATCCACCAAAAGGATAGAGACGCGGTCTCCGCCCAGTGTCACCTGTAGTCCGTTAACTGCCGATTGCAGAGCCTCTCCCAGCGTGGTGCCTGAAGCGGCCGTGGTGGTAATATGATGCAGCAGACGGTGTTGGGCAAGATGTTCCTGCGTTTCGGCAAACAGTTCGGTGTTGACTACCGCAACCGCCAGTTGGTCGGCAAGTATTTGCAGCGTACGGAGGTTATCCTCCGCAAATGCATAGGTCTGCTCACTTTGCACATCCAACACGCCTACAATTCTTTCAGCGATCTTAAGTGGAATAGCGACTTCAGATCGTGTGTCAGGCAGTAAAGGATTGAAGTGATAGGTAGCGTCGCGTGCAGTATCATTGACCACCAAAATCTCGCCATTGCCTGCCACAAAACCAATTACAGACTTTGACCCAATGCTAAGCTTGTAACCGGCGCGCTTCATTTGTGCGCCTGCTTCACCCGTAGCTTCACGGACCACAATAAACTCGCCAGGTAAGTCTTTAAGATATATGCCAGCATGATAAAACTCAAAGCGTGAGCGGATCAAGTTGACCGCTTTTTGCATGAGCTCATCCAGTTCAAGAGAGCTGCTAATATCTCGGGCGATCTCGGCTGCGGTTTCAAATTGGAGGGCTGACCTGCGGCTCTGATCCAGAAGGCGGACGTTGTACAAAGCGCCGGAGATCTGGTTGGCGGCAGCTGTGACAAAGCGCAGATCATTGTCATCGAAGCTGTGTTCCTTTTCCAGATCCTGAATAATGATGGCACCAATGGCTTCACCACGCACGATCATGGGAACTCCCAACCAGGATTTGGCTGCGCGCCCCGCAACTTTGGCTCCCATCGCAATGGATCGTTTTTCCGTATCCTCCACCAACATCAAAGGTTCGCGTGTGCGGATCAGGATTGAGGTCAACCCTTCTCCGAGTGGGAAAGTGTCAATGGAAGAAAATTTTCCCTCCTCCCAAAGGTACGGAATGTTGATGGAGTTTGTCTTTTGATCATATAGCGCAATGACCATTCCATAATCGCCCACCACCGAACGGACTTGCGTATGAATGGCTGTATAAAAAGTATGCAAGTCATTGACGGTGGCCGCATTGGCGGCGAGTGTATTCAATGCATCCATTTCTTTTGCCTGGCGGTCATCCATAGTTTGGGCAGGGGCCGCGTTTTGTTCCAATACTTTTGTGGTCAGTTGGATCGTGCGAGCAAATGATTTGATGACATCTTCATTGAGATCCTGCCCGACGCGCGCGCCGATTAAAACGAGACCGCGCAAATGTCCATTTTGGAGGATGGGTATATACGCGGCTGTTTCACACCCCAACTGACGTGGATACGCAACCAACATTGGGGGCAGAGATGAAGCGTCGCGCAGATCCAGTTGGATCGGGCCATCTTTCAGATGACTGTCCATATCCTTTAGAGAAAGCTCAGCAGCGCGCGGAACAGTACTCTGTGCATCACGGCTCTGAGGATCTGAATATTGCGCAACACGCAAATGATCCCCGTCCACAGTAAAGTAAACAGTGACAAAAAAAAGATTCTTATTAATTGAAATCACACTCATTATGGATAACTGACTTCTAACTAAATTCCCAAACCGACTCTCCGCTTAAGATGCGGCGGATCTGATCGGGAAATTTATCAGGATCCAGTGGCTTGCCCAGGAAACCATCAAAGCCTGAAGCTTTCGCTTTGTTCATTTGATCTGTGCTGGCTTCCGCAGTGACAGCAATGATGGGAATCGATTTGAGCCTCTCGGAAGCGCGGATCTTTTTGAGGGCGCCATATCCATCTTCATAAGGAAGGCGAATATCCATCAGGATCAGATCGAGGCGTTGAAGAGTATCAGCATACTCAACCACCTCATAGCCTGAGGTCTTCCATTCACAATGGATGCCCAGATAGCCCAACATACGGGCGATCAATACAAAGTTGGCAACATTGTCTTCCACAACAAGAACAGTTGCATCCTTCGGAATGGTGGGTTTCTTAATGGGTTGTGTATCGGTAACATTGTCAGACATTTGCTCTCCTCGCCAGGAATTTCTCAATTTCCCTGATTAATTGATCAACGTCAAGCGGCTTTTGAATGTAGCCATCACAGCCTGCTTCGAGCGTTTTTTCCTTATCGCCGCGCATCACATTGGCAGTTAACGCCAGAATGGGAACGCGTTCAAGACCAGACATGGATCTGATCCTGGTCGTTAATGTATATCCATCCATGTCAGGCATATTAATGTCCATCAGGATAAGATCTGGAGTTGTAGTCTCCAATAAATTGATCGCTTGCACTGCATTCGTGGCTTCGAGTAGCTTGTAATTCTCAGCCGTCAAAATACGCTTTACAAGCAGACGATTATCGGGGTTATCTTCAACGTATAGGATTGTGCCTTTTACTTCTGGTTGCGCCATTTATTCGTACCTCCAAACCTGATTCTACTTATGACCTTTGGGGGAACGCATGACAGCTACCTTACAATTTGCCAAACAAAAATGTCGAGAGTCTCTCCTCGACACTTGCCTGCGTTATGCACAGCACAGATGAGCGGGTGATGGGACTCGAACCCACGATATCTTGCTTGGGAAGCAAGCGTTCTACCACTGAACTACACCCGCGTTTTTTACCTACGGAAATCGCTATTCAAGCTATTAAATTGGGATGAGCAAGAGCTCGTCCAAGTATAGCCGCACACAGGCACAGCGACAAGGTTTTATGAGCTCGTCTGATCGGCTTTGACGTTGCTGTGCTCATTCATATCTTATTGAGATATGCAATGGGTCTAGTCTTTTGCATGGCGTTGAGATTGTCCACCTTCTTTTTGAGTATAGCCGCGCCTCTGGCTTTGAGTAATTCATCGTTATTTATTTGTGCGCGATTTGCTGGCGTGAGTGTGAGTAAATATATACTCAATTCTGTGGCTGACATTTCTGCTACTTGCTCGATAGTTTTCTTTTTCATGTGTCACGTTCCTTTGATTCTTGCGGTTCCTTCGTTGGCAATGTGCGCGGCTTCGATATATCTCATTGGCATTGCAGGGCTATTCCATCCGCCCGCGTCCATCAGCCTATCAACGCGCGTATTATTGCGCGCCTCATATGTCGCCCAATGGTGACGGCCATCATGTGCACTCATGCCTTCAATGCCTGCCTTACGCCCTAAGAGTTCCACACGTTTCGTTAGTGCCCTGGTCGCGCTCACTTCGGACATTTGCCCTGATAACTTGCCGGTGCCTTTGCTGGACTTGCGCCATATAATGCCCTCAGCTGGGGAGTGTTTCAGATATGCCTCCGCTGCTCTGTGCGTGGCTGTTGTAAGTTTGTGTGTTTGGGTCTTGTTTACTTTCGGCCTGTAAAATGTTAGCGTACCTGCCTTCATGTCGAAGGCCTTACGAGTCAATATAGCGATCTCACCAACACGTAAGCCATGCTCGAGCAATAGACACATCAGAAGCCCGTCACGCTGTCCCTGTGGCGTGTCTGGTTGGGTTTTCAAGGCTTCAGCGATATCGGCAGGGATGAAAATCGCTTCGGCTTTCTTCGCGCCGGTGCGTGTTGCAATGCCATCCGCGCGCCGCTGATTGTCGATGTGCCTGGCTTCTTTCGTGTCATAACCTTTGACACTATCAATCAGAATACTTGCCTCTGCTGTGATGGTGCCAGCCTGCGCGGCCAGTTTAGCATACGTGCGGACTGTGGATAATCTGCCATTGATAGATGCTACTGCATACCCCTGTTTGATTTGCCAGGCTGCAAAAGCTTTTACAATTCCCCATGTCACACCGCGCCAGGCTTCAGGATCTTCATACAACCCAGTTGCTGGGACATTGACACTGTTGAGGAAGGTTTCAAATAGTGCCAAGTCCGCTCGTTTGCGCCGTATGGTGTTATCTGCTTTGCGTGCTGTGTGGTCTGCGAACGTGTGATGTGCGGCTGCATAAGTGGCGGCTTGCTCTGCAATTACCATTGGGCTATTTTCGGGGAGGGGGATTAGATCAAGTCCCATAGTCGTGTTCTCCGATCTTCCTCTGAAGTTATGGGGTCGCTGTTTGTCACCCAGTTTGATCCATCAAATGAAAAGCGATAGGCAGCCGTTCTGTGTTCATCTCGGTTGTCCACCATCGCCTCCAAGACTTCCTTACCGTTTTCCATGTATTTCGTGATGAGATATGCCCATCCTTTACCATGGTCACCAATTAAAGCATGGTAGCGAATTGATTGGTGGTGGTGTTGTAATACGATCTTGGTCATGTGCCTGCCTTCTCATTATTCAAGTTCTGATTTGTATAAATTATCAGTACCAATAATACAGGAGAAAAGATAAGCCGTCAATATCGAACACCTTACAGAGTGTTCGCTTTATTTCAGGGTATCGGAACCCTATGCCATTCCCCCATTGCGCGCGCTGTGGCTTGTCTGTATGGCAAATGCAAAGGATACACAGACTCATCGCGCGGCCGGCACGCATACGGGATATACGGCCACACGCGCGCGGCCAACATGTGCACGTCAGCAACCATCACACCAAACGCTATAAAACACACGGAATAAAGGCGTATGCGATTTTGCAGAGACCCACACATAGGCAAATACAAAGGCCAGATTTATGTTCTAGGGTGGTTATCCAGATGTTGAACCTGGAAAATACGAAATGAGAGTATCCGTTTTGGTGATTGGAAAGAAGTTCCAAGACATGAAACCGATCCTTTATTTTGAATTACAGCGCTGGTAATGAGATATATTTAGAGAAGTTGGCCCTTACTGATCCCGTTTAAGAAGTTTATCTGCCAACTCGAATAGCGCTTCCCCCGCCTCGCCCTGCGCATCCACCTCCCTCAGACTCATCAGTGCCAGTTCCGTCATCTGCTTCGATGCATCCTGCCCGGCGATTAGTCCACCCTCACTGGCGAGCAGCCTCGCCACTGCTTCCACTTCATCGGGCTGGATGGGCCCCTGTGCCCAACGTTCTGCGAATTTGCCTTTCCTGCCCAGGCCCGCGAGTATTGGAAGCGAATTTTTCCCTTCCAGCAGGTCGCTCGCAGCGGATTTGCCAGTTATATTTTCGTCACCCCAGATTCCCAAAATGTCATCCTGCACCTGGAATGCGAGACCGAGATAATGCCCGAAGGAGCGATACGCCTCCTGTTTGGCTTGGTCCACTCCGCCGAGCAATGATCCAAGGTGACAGCATGCAGATAATAGCGCGGCAGTTTTGCCTGCGATCATCGGCCAATAGTCCTCAACTGTCAGGTCATTTCTTGCTTCGTAGGACATATCCAGGAACTGGCCGCGAGTCAGCTCGAGACAAGTGTTATTCAAAATTTCTGCTGCTTGCATGACAACCTCTGCTGGGTAATTCTTTTTCAGGTCAATGACCGCTTGATTTGAAATCACAAACAGCGCATCGCCAATATTGATTGCCATTGGAGCTCCCCATTTCACCCAGGCTGTATCGCGGCCGCGTCGTTTGGGCGAATTGTCCTGGATGTCATCGTGGACGAGGGAAAAATTATGCACCAATTCAATAGCAGCCGCGGCGGGTAACGCGGATTGCCAATCCCCGCCAGAGGAGGCGGTTGACAGCAAAACCATCAGTGGACGAATTCGTTTGCCTGCGGCGTCAGGCCCGGCATCTTCACCTGTCCAGCCCATGTGGTAGGTGAGCATTTCGTGGAAGTGTTTCGTGCGCGGCGCGTCAAGGCGGGAAACTTGTTTTTGCAGTTCCCGCTCAATGTCAGAAAGAATCGGATCTACATCCATTTATTAAGCTCCCGTGCCTGTGTATGAGTTGACGCCTTTTGTCCAGATCCAATAAGTGATGGCGAAGAGTCCCATGCCGAGGATGGGGGAGAAGTAGATGAGTGGCGAAACTTCTTCGGGGCGAAGGAAAAGTTGCGATGGGTAGAAAGCGACAAAACCAATGGGAATCAGATAGGTGAAGGTGAAACGAAATGCTCCGTCGAAGATGGTCATGGGATAGGGGGAGAACTCGCGTAATTTCCATGCCAGCCCAAGGACTGGGTATGAGTCCATTACCCAGAAGGTTGCGCACGAAGCCGCAACGATGATGGATATCTGTACCAATGCTGCACTGAATACTGTCATTACAAGCAGTGCAAGACGCGCCAGGGTCCAGTCTATATTTAATTGGATGGAGGCGTAGATCAAAAGGATAATACCAGCTGCAAGTTGTGTGAGGCCTTTTATGTCGAACATCTCAGACATGTAATAGAACATCATGTTGAGCGGGCGGAAATAATATTTTATGAATGAACCCTGCTGAACGTGAAAGCGCAATTGCCAGGCGTGGTCAAATAGAATTTGCATGGGCGAAATTGCGATCATATAAAACGCATAGATGAAAACCATCTCCATCAGAGTCCAACCCGCAATGTTGGGAACGTTGTCGAAGATCACCCAAAAGATGCCAAGTGTCGCCAGGCTGGAGACGAACATGCCGATGGAGCTGATAATAAAGTCCAGGCGGTATTGCATGCGCCCTTTGATATAGAGAGCTTCTATCAGGAAGTAGAGGCGGAGGTATTCGCCAGGGGTTCGCAAGTTCAACCTCCGCCAATGCGAAGTACTTTAATCGCCTGATTGTAGAATAATTGGGTGGCTGCAAACAGAACGACAACCCAGAGAAATTGAACAGAAAGCATGGGGAGGAGAATATCCCAAGCCTGGTCTGGTTTTGTCACCATCATGAGCGGTGTGTGATAAATCGCTTGAAACGGAAGCCAGAGCAGGATGTTTCGAATTGCATCTGGGAAAAACTGTAAAGGGATCAGTGCGCCTGAGAACACGGTGACGATGATGTCCTTTGTAGTGCCGAATCCCCAGACCGAGTCTGTATAAAACCCTAACAGGCCGATAAAGAAATCAATGTGAAAACTGATCAGGAAAGCCATGAGTAGACTCAGTGGAAATAGAATTAATCCAGGACCGCGCGTGAACTCAACTTTGAATACAAAGGTAAGCAGCAGAATGGTTGGGAGTGTGATTGCCGTCAGGCTCATCAGCAGCGAACCCAAGCCACCTGAAAGCATATACAAACCAAGGTTAATCGGTTTGATGAGATAGGTGGCGATGATGCCTTCACGGATCTCGTAATGCAGGATCCAGTCTATATATGTTTTGAGCAGAATGAACATGGCGCTGCCCAGACCGATATAGATGAAGGTCTCATTGAAGGTGAGACCGCGGATCGTTTCCGAATGCTGATAGATGCTGCGCCACAGGAAATAGGCAACACCCAAATAAATAATGTTTCCAAAGATCGAGAAAAGGAAACCAAACCGATATACCAACCCTATCATGTAAGTGGCGCGGACAACGGCAAGATAGCCTCTCATGCCAATGCTCCATCGTAAACTTTACGTACAACGTTTTCCATTGATATTTCTACAATGCGCACATCACTCACGGTAAAGGCTGACATCACAAAGCCCAATACGTCTGAAAGAGGCGTGCGTTCCTGATCAATAGTCACATCTGTCCAAAACTCTTCGGTTTGTGCGATCATGATTCCATGTTCTGCACCGAATCGTTCAGAGAGTTTGTCTTTCAGAGATTGGAGCGTACCTTCGTGGAAATTGTCGATCTGGAGTTTTATGGTGCGATAGGCGCCAAACAAGGCAGTCACCTTCTTGATAGCACCATTGTAAAGAATCCTGCCTTTATCGATGATGATGATGCGGTGACATAATGCTTCCACATCCCCCAGATCATGCGTGGTCAAAATGATGGTTGTGTTCCGTTCGCGGTTTAACTCCTGGATCACCGAGCGGATTTTCGCCTTGACAGAAATATCCAGGCCGATGGTCGGCTCATCTAAAAAGACAACTTGTGGATTGTGCAGAAAGGACGCAGTAATATCGCACAGCATGCGCTGGCCCAGAGAGAGCGTCCGAACTTGTTGCGAGTACAACGATTGCAGCCCGACTAGTTCATTGAACATGTTCATGTGCTGGTCAAATGTCTTTTGGTCGACCTTGTAAATTTCCTTCAAGATTCTGAAAGACTCGATCACCGGCAGATCCCACCATAATTGTGTGCGCTGACCGAACACCACACCCATGATCTGTGCCTGGCGGATCCGGTTGTCGTAAGGCACCTGTCCATTAACTTGAATGATCCCGCCTGTTGGCTTGAGGATGCCAGTCATCATTTTGATGGTAGTGGACTTGCCTGCGCCGTTCGGCCCGATATAGCCTACGATCTCTCCCGCGTCAATATCGAACGAAATGCCTGATACCGCCTCGACAGTTCGATAATCACCCGAAAAGAGATCCCGGAACGCACCGCTCAATCCTTCGCGGCGGTTGAGGATCTTGAAATGCTTGCTGAGGTCTTCGATGTGAATGAGGCTCATTAATTAACCCGTTTTATGTCACTCTGAGGGAGCGTTTTTTGCGACCGAAGAGTCTCGCCCTCTCAGGCTCTCACAACTCATAGTTGTGGTTAGAGCAAGTTAAGTTTCTTTAGCTCTTCTTCAAGTTGCGTAGGTGATTGAAAATGGATGGTGGCGAAGCCCATTGTATTCGCCTGATTGATATTTGGCAACGAGTCATCGATGAACAAACATTCCTTGGCAGGCTTTCCGATCTTGTCCAACATGATTTGATATATCTCAGGCTCAGGCTTGACGAATCCCACTGCGCCCGAAATGACCATGTCATCGAACAGATCAAAAAAATCGTATTTTTCGCGGGCGTATGGGAATGTTTCTGCCGACCAATTGCTAAAACCATAAAGAGAGTATCCAGCCTGCTTAAGCTGTTTCAATATCTCCACAGTGCCAGTAAACGCCTCGCCAATTGAATCCACCCAATGCTCATGATATGCGCGGATCAGGTCAACGTATTGCGGAAACTGCTCGGAAAGAATATCAACGCCTTCTGTGAAAGAGCGGCCCTTATCCTGGTGTGCGTTCCATTCCATGAAATTAACTTCCTGCAGAAATCGTTCCATCGCTTCAGAGTCATTTGGGAAGTAACGACGATAAATATTTCTCGGGTTCCAATCCAGCAGGACGTTTCCGTAGTCGAAGATGATGGCTTTGATGCTAGACGTCATGCCTTTATCTTTTCTCCTTTGGGATCAAACAACGGTTCTTTCTGAACTTCCGCCTGAATCTCAACGCCGAAACATTCTACACTGACGCGCGTCCCCGCCTTCGCCAGCTCAATTGGAAGATATGTGTAAGCGATACTCTTATTGATCGAATATCCATATCCGCCCGATGTGACCCAACCGACAACCTTTCCTTCATGGCGAATCGGTTCACTCCCAAAAACAATCGTATTGGAGTCATCCAAAATGATGCAGGATAATTTTTGCTTGGGGCCATCTGCCTTCTGTTTTTGCAGCGCGGCCTTTCCCATAAAATCTGTATTCTTATTTAATGCAACTGCGAATCCCAATCCGGCTTCATATGGGGTGTAATCGGGAGTAATATCTGCACTCCAGTAGCGATACCCTTTCTCGAGCCGCAGCGACTCAATGGCTTTGTATCCTGCCGCTAACATCCCGAAGGGTTTGCCTGCCTCCCACAGAGTATCCCAAAGTTGCTCACCGTATTCCGACGGCGCGTAAAACTCCCAGCCAAGTTCACCGACATACGTGACACGTAAAGCTAATACCGGAACATTACCGATCGTGATCTGCTTCGATGTCATATACGGGAACGCTGAATTGGATACATCGTCGCGCGTTACCTGTTGCAAAATATCTCGTGCGCGTGGACCCCATAAACCAAATGACGTCCGGGCCGAAGTAATATCGTTGACATAAACGGTTCCATCCAATGGCATATATCTTCGTAGATGAGTCATATCGTGTGTGCCGAAGGCTGTGCCGGTGACGATCATGAAGCGGTCTTTCGCGAGACGCGAAACTGTGAAGTCACATTCGATGCCGCCCCGTGCATTAAGCATCTGAGTGTAGATCACTGAACCAACAGGCTTATCAATATCGTTGGCACATAACTTTTGAAGGAAATCAAGTGCGCCAGGACCAAGTACTTCGATCTTGGAAAATGACGTCTCATCGAACAAACCTGCGGCTTCCCGTGTGGCGCGCACCTCAGCAGCGATGGCAGAAGACCAGTTGTCACGCGCCCAGCCTGAGATGCCCGGGATTGAAGCGGCTCTTGAATCCTGTTCATTCGGCCTGAACCAGTTCGGTCGCTCCCATCCGCCTTTCTCGCCGAAGATGGCACCCAGATCTTGCAAGCGATGATACGCCGGAGAGGTCCTGAGAGGCCGCGCAGACTCGCGTTCCTCAAAAGGCATGTGAATGTCGTAATATTTTGCATAGGTTTCAATGGTGCGCGCAAGTGTGTAGGGCTGGCTTCCATATTGATTGCCGAAGCGCCGCACGTCGAGCTTGAACATATCCCATTCAGGGTGACCATCAATGATCCACTCAGCCATTGCCTTGCCGATACCTCCCGCGCCCGCGATGCCATGCGCGCAAAACGCACATGCAACCCAAAATCCGCGCACCGCTGTTGGACCCAACAAATATTCAGAGTCTGGTGTGAAGCCTTCGGGCCCATTTAAGAGCTGAACGATCTCCACACTTTCCATGGCGGGAACGCGCTTGATGATATTTTCCATCAAGGGCGTGAAACGTTCCCAATCTGGTTCAAGCAATTTGAAATTCCAGTCCTGTGGTACACCATTGAGCCCCCATGGATCTGGTTGCCTTTCGTAACCACCTGCGACCATTCCGCTGCCAGTGCCGCGAAAATAAACCAGATTATCGGGATCGCGCATTGTCGGCATTGTCTGCGGCTGATCTTTGACAGGTTTCGTAACGAGATAAAGATGCGCCATCGGAATGATGGGAAGTGTGATGCCGACCATATTGGCGATGTCGTTGCCCCACAGGCCTGCCGCGTTGATGACAACCTCGGTTCTTATCACGCCTTTATCTGTTTGCACCTCTTTGACTTCATTGTTGCTGACAGTGATTCCAGTAACGCGCGTATTCAGCATAAACTTTGCGCCGCGACTTTTGGCGCCCGCCGCGAGCGCGTTCGTTAATCCTGTTGGGTCGATCTGCCCATCGGTGGGGAGGTAGACGCCGCCTTTCACATCCTCCAGCGACATCAGCGGAAATAGATCCAGACACTCTTTTGGTGAAATAATTTCGAGAGGCATCCCGAAGGCTTTGGAATATCCAACCACGCGCTTGAGTTCTTCGAGACGTGCATCTGATGAAGCGATGCGCAAACTGCCAACTTCATCCCAGCCCGGGTCAACGCCAGTGATTTCCTTGAGGCTGCGATATAAATCCGTGCTGTAACGCATCATCTTGGTGAGGCTTGATGACGTTCGCAACTGACCCACCAATCCCGCCGAATGAAAAGTGGAGCCACTGGTGAGTTCATGCCGTTCAATGACAATAACATCCTTCCATCCCATTTGAGTGAGGTGATAGGCAATGCTTGCTCCGCCGACTCCGCCTCCGATGATGACTGCCTGTGCGT
>Ga0070698_100006025_pt1 | contig 13206 bp, 12 predicted proteins | sample KBSK1502metaG_FD_65477 | JGI IMG/M metagenome (GOLD analysis project Ga0070698, IMG submission 65477) | Corn, switchgrass and miscanthus rhizosphere microbial communities from Kellogg Biological Station, Michigan, USA - KBS K1-50-2 metaG | ecosystem: Host-associated > Plants > Roots >... | reverse complement strand
GCGCCGGAGTAGTCGACGCGCTCGCGGACCGAGCGGATCAGCGTCTGCGGCACCAGCGGGTCCGGCCGGGTGCCGCTGGACATGTCGTTCTTGGCCAGCTCGTCCAAGCCCTCGCCGTAGCCGCGGCCGCGGGACAGCGGGATCGTGGCCTCGAAGCCGGCGGTCACGATGACGCCGACCTGCGGCCCGCGCCGCTCGATCAGCGCGTTCGTGCCCAGCGTGGTCGCGTACCGGACCGAGTCGACGTCTTTGAGCACGTCGCCGCGGCGCAGGTCCAGCGCGGTGCACGCGTGGTCGAGCGCCTCGTTGAACCCCTGGGACAGGTTGTGGTGCGTGGTCAGCGCCTTCGCCTGGATGTAGCGGCCGTCCCACGCCACGAAGCAGTCGGTGAACGTGCCGCCGATGTCGACGGAGATGCGTTTCACGGCGTGCTCCCCGTGTCCCGGTTTCCGTTGGTGCGCAGGGGCTCGGCGGTGACGTCCCGGCCGAGCGGGATCAGCGTGCCGGGCGGGCGCGCCGCCCACTGCGCCTTGAGCGCGTCGACGTCGATCTGCATGTCGTAGGCCGGCGGGTGGCCGGGGGGCAGGTATTCGGTCTCGACCTGGGTGCCGCAGCCCGGGCAGTAGTACTCGAGGATCCGGCACCAGGCGGGGTCCGGGGCGAACGTGAACTCGTACCGGGCCGGGTCGATCAGCGGCCGGTGGATCTCGGTCGGGTCGCGGTCGTAGACCAGCGTGCCTTCCTTGTAGTTCCCGCGGGCCGGACCGAGGTCTTGGGCGCAGCGGCGGCAGCGCCACCGCTCGGTGTCCAGGTCGATCTCGAGGTACTCGGTCATGGGGATGCGCATCGGGGTGCTGCTGTGGGTGCTGCTGTGGGTGCTCATCGGCGGCTCCTGTCGGTCAGCCGCAGGTCGCCCGCGGCGGTGATGTCGAACTGCCAGCCCTCGGGGACCCGCATGGTGAAGAACGGGCCCTCGATCACGGCCGGGCCGGTCCCGCGGGCGCCGGGGCGCTGGCCCTCCAGCGCGTACACCGGCGCCTCCTGGTGGCCGCCGACGCCTGTACCGTCGCCGCCGTCGCGGAGCTCTCGTGCCCCCTCGGGCTGCGCGGCCGACGCCGCGATGTCGCCGGTCTCGCCGAGCGCCACGTGTGGCAGCGGGGCCAGCAGCACGAGCTCGAGCGAGGCCCGGTCGCCCGGGCTCAGGTGGGCCGTGGCGTCGTGCAGCTCGTCGAGCTCGATCACGCGCTCCTCGTCCTCGCGCTCGACCGTCAGCCGGAACCGGGGGGCGCACGCGCTCGGGTCCACCCCCTCCGCGAACATGTCCCGGGCGCCCAGCGCGAGCAGCTGGTCGGCGGTCTGCTTGATCGTCGCGTAGTCGACCGCGGCGAGCGGCTGCTCGTACCGCTGGCCGATATCGGAGAACCCGATGCCGAACGCGCTGAACACCGCCGCCATCCGCGGGATCAGCACGTGCCGCGCCCCGGCCTGGCGGGCGGCGGCGCAGATCGCCATCGGGCCGGCGCCGCCGAAGGCGGCCAGCACGGTGTCGCCGGTGACCGTGGTGCTGCGGGCCAGGGCGCGCGCGATCGTCTCCGCGAAGGCCTGCTCCATCCGGGTGAGCGTCTCCTCGAGGCTGGCGCCCATCGGGCCGGCGATCTTGTCCTCAATCACCTTCTGGCTCCGGTCGGGCTGCAGCTGCAGCGTTCCGCCGAGGTAGGTCGCCGGGTCGAGCACGCCGCCCAGCAGCAGCACGTCGGTGATCGTCGCCTGGTCGCCGCCGAGGCCGAAGCACGCGGGCCCCGGCGCCGCGCCGACGCTGTCCGGCCCCACCGTCAGCCGGCCGTCGGCGACCCGGAAGACCGAGCTGCCGCCGACGCCGTAGCTGGTGATCTCGGCCAGCTCCAGCGAGCTCGGCGCGTGCTCGATCAGGCCCCGGCGGTCCACGTGGATCGTGCCGTCGGTCACCACGCCGATGTCGGTGGTCGTGCCGCCCACGTCGAGCATGACCAGGTGGCGCAGCCCGTAGTGGGCGGCCAGCGCGCGGGTGCCCTCCAGCCCGCCGCGCGGGCCGGAGCTGTAGGTCTTGAGCGCCGCCGACTTCGACACGCGCGACGACGCGCCGTCGTTGCGGAAGATGCGCAGCGGCTGGCGGGACCTGGCGTCCCGCAGCCGCCGGTCGGCGTTGAACAAGAACCGCTCCATGGCGGGGTGCAAGAACGCGTTGAGCAGGCTGGACCAGGTGCGGCGGACGTCGTCGGGGTCGGCGACGAGCTCCCAGGAGAACAGCAGCGGGACCGCGCCGAGCAGGTGACGCGGGTACAGCCGCAGCAGCAGCGCCTTCACCCGGGCCTCGCCTTCGGCGCCGTCCTTGCCGTCCGCGCCGTCCTTGCCGTCCGCTCCGTCCGCGCCGGCTGTGTCGGCTGTGGCGGCTGTGGCGGCTGTGCCGCTTGTGCCGCTTGTGCCGCTGACCACGACGACCAGGCGCCTAGCTCCGCGCGCGGACAGGTCGTTGACCCGCGCGAGCAGCTCCCTGGCCAGCGCCTCGTCCGTGGCGTCCAGGCTGATCACGCCCCACCGGTCGCCGACCAGCGCCGCCAGCAGGTCCTCCTGGGCCTGGGTGGCGGCCAGGCCCTCGATCAGGGTCGGGTCGGTGACCAGCAGGCCCAGCTGCGGGCCGGCGCGCTGCACGAGCGCGTTGGTGCCCTGGGTCGTGGAATACCTGATGCAGTCGGTGGACTGCAGCAGCGCCGCGAGCCGTGGCTGCCCGTAGGCAAGCTCGGAGACCTTGGACAGGCCGTCGAACAGGCACCGGCTCAGGTCGAACGGCGTGGTCAGCGTCTTGGTGTACCGCACCTCGCCGGCGTCGACCAGGCAGAAGTCGGTCAGCGTGCCGCCGTTGTCGATGTTGATCAGACGTGTCATCGCCCGCGTCCCGTCCGGGGTGCGCGCCCGGGCCGCCTGCCGCCGCCCGGCCGGCCACCTCCTCGTTCGCCGTGACCGCAGCGTAAGGACGCGGCGACGGGGGGGCATCGTGGCGCGGACACGACAAACGGCGCGAGTTCGGTGACGCGCGACCAATGGCAGCGCCCGGGCGCCGCCCTACGCTGGGCCTACGCTCGGGGCGACGAGGAAGGTGCACGCTCGTGACCGCAGCAGCCATCCCAGACCAGAGGGCGAAGGCCGACCCGCAGGGAGCCTGCGTCGCCGATCAGCGCCAGGAACTCGACAACGCGCGCTTCGCCGAGACGGTCAGCGCGGTGGCGGCGATGTTCGCGTCCGCGGGACTCGGCCGCGGCGACGTACTGGCGATCCTGCTGCCGAACCGGGTGGAGCTCATCACGAGCATGTTCGCCGCCTGGCGGCTCGGCGCGGCCGTCACGCCGGTCAACCCGGCGCTGACCGCGCAGGAGGCGCGCTACCAGATCGACGACGCGGGCGCCACCGTGGTCGTCGCCGACGACGCGGCCGCGGCGATGCTGCGCGACGGCCCGTACCGGATCATCGGGCTGGAGGAGGTGACCGCTCCGCCCCGGCCGCTGGCAGCGCCCGCACTCGTGACCGATCCCGGCGCGCTGGCCCTGCTGATCTACACCAGCGGGACCACCGGCCGGCCCAAGGGCGTCATGCTGGACCACGCCAACATCAGCGCCACGGCGGAACTCATCATCGGCTGGTTCGAGATGGCCGCCGGCACCCGCTGCCTGCTGGTGCTGCCGCTGTTCCACGTGAACGGGATCATGGTCAGCGTCGTGTCCCCGCTGCTGGCGGGCGGCTCGACTTTTATCGCCGAACGGTTCCACGCGGACAGCTTCTGGGCCACCGTCGAGCACGTCGGGCCCACCTTCTTCTCGGCCGTGCCCACCATCTACGCGCTGCTTGTGTCACGGCCGGGCACGCAGCCGGACACCCGGAGCCTGCGCTTTGTCATCTGCGGCGCCGCGCCGATGCCGCGCCGGCTGATCGGCGAGTTCGAGGAGCGGTTCGGCGTCCCCATGATCGAGGGTTACGGGCTGTCGGAGTGCACGGTGGTCTGCACGCTGAACCCGCTGCACGGCGTCCGGAAGGCGGGTACCGTCGGGCTGCCCATGCCCGGCATCGACGTCGGGGTGGTGGACGCGACCGACCAGTTGCTGCCCGCGGGACAGGCGGGCGAGGTGGTCGTCCGCGGCCCGAACGTCATGCGCGGCTACCTCGGCAGGCCGGATGAGACGGCGGAGGTCCTGCGCGGCGGCTGGCTGCACACCGGGGATGTCGGCCGGTTCGACGACGACGGTTATCTCACGCTGGTCGACCGGGTCAAGGATCTGATCATCCGGGGCGGGGAGAATATCTACCCGAAGGAGATCGAGGACGTACTCCACACCCATCCCGCGGTCCTCGAGGCCGCGGTCGTCGGGCAGCCCGACCCCGTCTTCGGCGAGCAGCCAGTGGCCTTCGTGACGCTCCGGCCCGGCTTTGAGGTGGCGCCCGAGGACCTCATCGAGCACTGCCGGGGGTCCCTCGCGCGCTACAAGGTGCCGCGTGAGGTCCACATCGAGCAGGCGCTGCCGAAGAACGCGGTGGGGAAGATCGCCAAGCCGGTCCTGCGCCAGCGACTGCGGGACGCACAGGAACCGGAACCCGGATCGATAAGGAGCACTTGAGCGGTTCGCCGGCGTTCGCGTGTCACGCCGCAACGCGGCGGAGCCGCCTGGTCTCGTCGTGGATTTCGGTGGCTACCTGCGCCAAGGCGGGCGCGTGCTCCCGGCCGTGGTGCGCGCAAAACAGCAATTCCAGGCCGCTGGCGAGAAGCACCCGAACGTAAGCCTGAGCGCCGCAGCGGTCACAGCGGTCCGCCGCAGTAAGCGATGTGGCGGCGGCCACCGCCGATGTCCCGGCCTCCTCGCGCCGCCTCTGGCTTCTGGTCCAGAAATTGCCCATCATTATCGCTTGCCTTCCTTAATGCGACCCGGGCCTGCCGTCATCGTGCCGGCTCGCTCCATGCCAACCATGGAACCCGCCAGGGCCGCGGCTGGAAAGGCGATGGCGCCTGTCGTGGCATTGTCCTGAGCTATGGCGTCCGCGGTGTCGAACAGGATCTGCTGGAGCGGCCGCGGCAGGTCGGTGTTCCACACCAGGCCCGCGGTCGCGACGAGCGGGTGCCGCTGCAGGGTCACCCCGGCCATGTCGTAGGTGTCTGCCAGTTGCTGTTCCCTGGCCGCTGCCCGGGTGCTGCCCGTCGCGATGCAGGGACTGGTCAGCACCGCGGTGGGGCTGCTCGCGGTGGCGGCGAAGGCCACCGACACGGGCAGCGAGCGACGGAACGGCGGGTCGGTGAACGCGAACCCCGGATCCGCCGCCCGCAGCACCGCCAGCCATTGGTCGTAGGTGCCGGCGTCGGCGCGGCGCGGCCCGTGCAGCACCGTCATCTGGGTCAGCTCCTCGACGGTGAGGGTGCCGCGGCGCGCCGCCGGGTGCCGGCAGGGGATCCACAGCACGGGTTCGAACTCGCCCAGGCCCATCACGTCGAGGGGGCCGGGCAGGTCGTCGCGCGCGCCGGGCAGCCAGCCCAGCCCGGCGTCGGCCTTGCGCTGGCGAATCAGCGAGAACTGGCTGTCCAGCGGGGTCTCGGCCCAGGTCACGTCGACGCCGGCGGCGGCAGCGGCCGGCATCAGCCAGGACGCGGTCTGCGCCGCGAGCGCCTCGGGCAGGTGCGGCGGCACCGCCATCCGCAGCCGCTGCCGTCCCAGCCCGGCCGCCTGCCGGGTGTGGCTCACCCCGTGCTCGACCAGCGACAAGATGGCCCGGGAGGTTTCCAGCAGCACCGCGCCCGCCGCGGTGAGCCGGACCCCCTCGCGCCCGCGGTGCAGCAGCCGCGTGCCGACGATGTCCTCCAGGCGGCGCAGCTGCTGGCTCAGCGTCGGCTGCGCGATGAACATCCGCCCCGCCGCCTCGGTGAACGTCCCGGCCTCCGCGACCGCGACGAAGTAACGCAGATGCCGCAGCTCGACATTCTGCGGCGCGCTGCCCACTGAACCGGGCGGCGCAGCAGCTACCGCCTCTAGTTGCGTCATGTCATCACCCTCGTAACGGTGTCGGTGGTGGCAGCCGGCCGGCCGGCTGTGACGACCAGGCCTGGGAGGTCGGCGACGGTGATGAGGTGCGCCTGCATGGGCAGGACTTTTTCGGTGAGGACCGCGTGAACGTGCGGGTCGCGGTCGGCGCTGGCATCGGCGAGGACGTAGATGCGATAGTCGCGGTCGGCAGCCTCGCGGACGGTTGAGAGCACGACGCCGCTGGTGCTGACCCCCGCGAGGATGAGGGTGGTGATCCCGCGGTCCTCGAGCTGCTGTTCGAGGTCGGTCGTCGAGAACGCCCCGACGCGGGTCTTGCGCACCACGATGTCGCCGGGCTGAGGTTCGAGCTCGCCGTGGATCTGGGTCTCGGGGGCCTCGTGGTGCAAGGCGCGGCTCCTGGCCACCCTGGCGAACACCTCGTTGGCCTCGGGCACCTGCTCGTAGTCCTCGTCGGTGAACGCGACCCGGACGTACGCGACGGTGATCCCGGCTCGGCGGGCGAGGTCGATCGCGCCGGACGCGAGGGTCAGCAGCCGGTCGTGATCGTCCACGCTGCCGAGGACGGCGGGCTGGTAGTCCATGATCAAGAGGGCGGTGCGCCGGGGGTCAATGGCCGGGGTCTGGGGAGGCAACGGGTCTCCTTTCGTGCCTGGAGGCGGTGGGGTGGCGCTGGTCAGGCTCGTGGAGCGCCTGGGCAGCCGGCGGTCAAGGAGCGTCATGAGCAGCACGACGACGGCGACGCCGACGAGGATGAGCGCCATGTCGTGCAGCCCGGCGTCGCTGACGCGAGCGTGGAAGACGACGCTGGTGATCGTCGCCGAGGCGATCGACCCGATGTAGCCGAAGGTCCGCGACAGGCCCGAGGCGGTCCCGAGACTTTCCGGCGGTGACTGGAGGTACAACGCGGTCTGGTTGCCCACTGACGTCGTGCCCACGACGACGCCGAAGAGGACCATGACCCCGACCAGCGCGATCACCGGGCTGTGACCGCTGATGAACAGCGTGGCGGCCGATGCGAGGAGCATGACGCACGCGCAGGCGACCAGCGGCCCGCGGACGAGGTTGCGGCGCGACACCGGATGCGACACGAGGGCGGCCACGGCGCCCATCGGCAACAGCACCAGGCCGGCCTGCTCGGGGGACAGCCCCCGGGCAGCCTCCATCCATTGCGTGATCCCGTAGAGCACGACATACACGCCGAGCAGCGTCAGTCCGAGGCGCAGGTACGTCCGGGTCAGCGCGCGCTGAGATGCGAGCAGCCGCAGGTCGATGAATGGCCTGGCGGCCCGGAGCTCCCAGGCCGCCAGGAGCGCCGCCAGCACGCCCGAGACGGCGAGCGCCGCCCAGCCCGGGCGCGGCAGCGACATCAAGAACACCAGCAGGGCGGCCAGCATCGCGCCGAAGAGCACGATCCCGCCCAGGTCGATCCGGGTCGCGACCCCTGCGATCTTCCGTCCAGCGGCCGGCTGATCATCGCGGGGAATCCACGCGAGCGTCATCGCCAGCGCGGCGGCGGCCAGCGGAACGTTGAGCAGGAATGCCGAGCGCCACCCCAGGCCGCCGACCAGGAGGCCGCCGATCGGCGGCCCGATCGCCACGGTGGCCGAGCCGGCGATCGCCAGGCTGCCGAGCACGCTGCCCGGGGGCTCGCCCAGGCCGGCCCGGTGGGAGCGGCGGCGGATGAGCACCATCGCGGAGGGATAGCCGCACGACGTTCCGACGCCGATCAGGACCCTGGCGACGACCAGGACGGCCAGGTTGTTGCCCAGGCCGCCGGCCACGCCGCCGAGCAGCACCAGCACGATCCCTGCGAGGAAGACCCGGCGGGGGCCGAACTCCTCGGCGAGCTTGCCCGCGGCCGGCTGCGCGATCGCGCACGCCAGGTACAGCGAGGAGACCAGGATCGCCGTGCGCCCGACCGGGACGTGCAGGGCGGCGGCGATCGGCACGAGCGCGGTCGCGATCACCGAGCTGTTCATCGGGTTCAGCGCCGACCCCATGGCCAGGGGCGTCACGGTCCGCCAGCCGAACGGGCCGGCGGCGCGCCGCCGAGATTCGGTCTTGGCTGTCATCGGATGCCGCCGCGGTGCAGCTCCACGTCCGCGATGCGCTCGAGCAGCCCCATCGCGTCTCGGAGCAGGGCGCGCTCCTCGGGCTTGACCGCCGCGTCGATCGCCTGGGTGAGCCATTCCTCGCGCGATGCGGCGAGGGATTCCCTGAGCCTTCGGCCCGCCGCGGTGGCGGTCACCAGGCTCTTGCGGCCGTCGCTGGGATCAGCCTGCTTCTGCACCAGGCCGCGCTCCTTGAGCGTCGCCAGGCTCTGCGCGATCGCCTGCTGGGTCACGTGCTCGCCGGCCGCCAGCGAGGCCGCCGTGGTCGGCCCCTCGTCGATGATGCGTCCCAGCACGGCCAGCTGCGAGATCGGGATGCCGGTCGAGCGGAGCCCGGCCTCGATCCTGATCCGCGACCGCAGCCGGGAGACCGCCATCGCCAGGCGCACCGCGTCACTCGCCTCACTCTGAGATCTCGGCTCGTCCATGTCCTCCACGATAGCAGATTTCTAAAGTAACTTGTACAAGTAGTATGATGATTTAGCGCGGAGCGGACGTCAGCAGACCGAAGCTCACCGCGCGGAGCGGCGAGCTTCCCGGTGAGCGGCGAGCTTCCGGGTGAGCGGCGAGCTTTCCGGTGAGAGGAGGACAGCGTGACGAGCGCTGAAGGAACGACCACGACCCGGCGCCGGATCGTCGTGGGGGTCGATGGGTCAGAATCTTCGCTGGCTGCTCTTCGATGGGCGGTGCGCCAGGCGGAGCTGACCGGCGCGCCCCTGGAGATCGTGTCCGCCTGGGAGTGGCCAGTGAGCTATTGGGGGTGGGAGACTCCCGTGCCCCCCGGCTATGACCCGGCTGACGAGGCGCGACGGCAACTCGACAAGGCCGTCAGCGCCGTCCTGACCCCGGGCGATGGGATTGAGGTCCGGCGATCAGTTATCGAGGGGCACGCGGCGCCGGTGCTCGAGGCCCTGTCGAACACCGCTGATCTCGTCGTCGTCGGGAGTCACAGCCACGGCGAGTTCGTCGGCATGCTCCTCGGCTCGGTCAGCGAGCACTGCGTCACCCACTGCAACTGCCCGGTGGTGGTGATTCGCGGCGCTGGACGCCGCACCCGGCAGTGACCATGCCAAGCCAGCCACACCGGCGACGCACCCGCTGCCTATAGGCCCGCAACCTGTAGGCCGGCAGCCTGTAGGCCGGCAGCCTGTAGGCCGGCAGCCGCGGGCTCCTGGTCATCACGCCCGGCCGGGTCCGGCGGGGCGATGCTGTCCGCGGCGTCGAAGAGGATCTGCTGGAGCGGGCGGGGCAGGTCTCCGTTCCATACCAGGGCCGCCGTCGCAGTGAGCGGATGGTCCTCGAGCCCGACCCGGATCATGTCCTGCGTGACCATCGGCCGGGGCAGCCGGATCAGCCCGGGCCGGCTCTCGGTGATGACGCTGGGGCCGGTCAGCACCGCGGTGGTCCGGCCCGCGGTCGCGGCGAAGGCGAGGTCCATCGACAGCGAGTGCCGGAGCGGCGGATCGGTGAACTCGAAGCGCGGATCGACGGTCTGCAGGACCCGCGTCCAGGCATCGTAGGTCCCCGGCTCCGCGCGGCGTGGCCCGTGGATGACGTCCATCCTGGCCATCTCGTCGAGGCCGATCGTGCCGCGGCGTGCCGCGGCGCACGGCGCAGGGATCCACACATCGGGCTCGAACTCCCCCAGGCTCATGGCATCGAGCGGGGCGGGCAGCGCCTCGGGGCGGTCCGTGAGCCAGCCCAGCCCGGCGTCGGCCCGGCGCTGCCGGATCAGCGAGAAGTCGGCGTCGAGGGGAGCTTCCATCCACACGAGCTCGATGTCCGCGGCGGCCGCCACCGACCGCAGCGCGGCGGCGGCCCCTACCGCGAGGACATCGGGCAGCCGCGGCGGCACGACCACCCGCAGCCGCTGCCGTCCCAGGCCGGCCGCCTGCCGGGTCCGGTTCACCTCGTGATCTACGAGCGACAGCACAGAGCGGGATGCCTCCAGCAGCACGGCGCCGGCCTTGGTCAGTTGCAGGCCTTCCCGGCGGCGCTGCAGCAACTGCGTGCCGACGATCTCTTCCAGCCGCCGGATCTGCTGGCTCAGGGTCGGCTGAGCGATGAACATCCGCTCCGCCGCGTGGGTGAAGCTGCCCGCGTCAGCGAGCGCTACAAAATAACGCAGATGCCGCAGCTCAATTGCCGACGGGGCGCCCGCTACCGTCTTGGGCAGCGTCACCGGTACCGCCTCTTCTTGCTTCATGTCGGTCTACCTATGCGCGAATGGTGATGTGCTTCCTACACCTGAATCGTGCCTGGCGCGGTACCCGGATCGAATCCCGGGATTTCCTAGTCTTCGCATCGCGAACGGACGGTCCGCGGCTAGTACGCACCCGGGCGGCTGTGCTCCCAGCACGACGCCTGGGGCTGGGTTCGTGCGGAGCGGCCAATGGAAGAACGCGCGGGGGCTTACGCTCGGCCGAAGGGCGAAGATCATGAGCCAGAGCGGGCGCGCGGGCCACCGGCCCGGGTCAGATGAAACCGTTCCCCTTGACCACAACGAAGTCTTCGGGCCGATGTAGCCAGCGAACCTCGCGGTCATTGCCGGTCATTTCGCCGAACGCGCTGGCGGTCGGCCGGACACGGATGTGCGTCTCGCCGATCTCTTCGACCCATGCCTCGTGAAGCCTCGGCTTACGGGCGCCGTCGGCCGTGACGTAGAAAACCCTGTCACCGATCTCGGCTCTGATCCCGCGCCAGTCTCTCATGGCTGCTCCAGGTCACGGATCTGGATGTCGTTCGTGACGCTGCGGACACCGGTGAGCTCCGCGACCATCACTTCTGCCGCTTCCCGCTCGGTGCCGGTGCGCACGGATCCGGTGAGGGTGATGTCGCCGTCCTTCGCCGTCGCCTCGACCTCTACCGGTGCGGCGCCTTCCAGGGTGAGCGCGTTGTTGGCCATGGCGGCCAGGGTCAGGTCGTCGCGGTGATCGCCCGGCGGCAGCGCGACCTGCAGGTGGTTGCGCACGCATCTGACGCCGACGGCGCGAGCCGCCACCGCGGCCGCCTGGACGTACTGCGGGTAGCTCGGGACGCTTCCGGTGAGCACCACGTCCCCGTCCATCTCTTCGACCCTGATATGTGACGAGTTGACGTCCGGATCGAACATCAGATCATCTATGACGGCGGCGCGAATATCGCTGGACTTGCCCATTTTCCTCATCGATTCCAACCGTGACCAGCAACTGCTTTTCTCATCCGCCAGTCCACCCGGCAAGCTGGCCATTGGGAAAGCGGTACTGGCTGTCGCGCCATAGACGCGCGCTATCGGCTTCCCCTCGGCAGGTGGGCCGGAATGTAAGAATCCGCAGGTAGAGATCGATCGTCCCGCCGTCGTCGAGCTGATGGGCGTGGCCGACGGGCGAGGTCCCGCGGGTTCGCCGGGGATGGCCAGGACGCGGACGGGGTCGCGGGAGATCCGCCGCGACGCGGCGGGCGCGTCCGGGGCGGAGCGGTTGCGGGGCCGCGGCGGTCGTCACCCGGGGGTCGCGGATCTGGTGCGGCGGCTTGTTCGCACAGCTATCTCAATATGTGAGACGGGCTCGGGTGATTTCCCGGCGACGTGAAGGGCCGGTATTGCCCTGGCGATACCAAGGTTTCGCGTCACGGGCACGCGTTGCCCGGCTTCCCGGGCAACGCGTATCGTCTCAGAATGTGAGACGAGCGACGTTGCGGAACGCCCTCACGACGACCCGAAGCAGCAGACCCGCGGTGCTTGTGCTGTCTGCCACCGTTCCAACCAAACGGTGAGGGGGCTCGCCGGTCAAAGAGGTTCGGGCTCAGCGAGCAGAGCGGCGGTCTCTGCGGCTGTTCCCGCGAACCGCCGTCGCCGGCCAGAAGCCGATAGCTATCCCACCATTGCCGTCAGGTGTTGGCCAGCGTCCCGGGCCGTGGGCTGCACTGGTGCGGAGTGGGAGTACCGTCGCTCGTTCGGCTCATTGAATTTCACCGGAGTACGGCGAGGAGGACCGGATGACTACCGTTGGCTGCGCCTCCAGCTCGCCAACTGGGAACCGGGTCATGACGGCTGAGCTCTGGTCGTGGTGGCTGGTCCTGCTGGGCGGCCTGGCCGGGCAGGCCGCCCGGGTGGTCGAGGCCGACCGGGGGCGGGCGGCGCTGCTCGCGGCGGCCAGCCATGACCTGCGCGCGCCGCTCGCCGCGGCCAAGGCGGCGGTCAGCGGCCTGCGCGCCGACGCCCGGCTGACCACCGACGACCGCGCGGACCTGCTGGCCGCCGCCGAGGAGTCCCTGGACCGGCTCGCCCACCTCGCGGCCAGCCTGCTGGACATGAGCCGGCTGCAGGCCGGCGCGCGGGCGGTCTTCCCCCGGCCGACCGGCCTGGGCGAGATCGTCGTGGCCGCGCTGGAGGCCCTCTGCCCGCCGCAGCCGGTACTGGCGGACATCCCGTCCGGGCTGCCCGAGGTTATGGCCGACCCGGCGATCGCCGAGCGGGTCATCGTGAACCTGGCCGGCAACGCCCTGCACTACTCCCCTGCGGGGGCACCGCCGCTGCTGACTGCCCGGACCGCCGGGAACCGGGTCGAGCTGCGCGTGGTCGATCACGGGCCGGGCATCCCGTCGGCCGAGCGGAAGCGGGCGTTCCAGCCCTTCTGCCGGCTCGGCGATCCGGGCGACAGAACCGGCGTCGGACTCGGCCTCGCCGTAGCCCATGGCCTGGCCGAGATGATGGGCGGCACCGTGGAACCCGAAGACACCCCCGGTGGCGGGCTCACCATGGTCTTCACGCTGCCCGCCGCCCCGCCCGGCCTGCCGCCGGGGCCCGCGGCACCCGCCGGATACGGGCTGCGTGACGAGGCGGGGGTCGGCCCGGCTTGAGGATGAACCGGTCGACGGCGGTGGCGAAGCCGGGCTTACTCTGCCGCCGCGGGGCCCTTTGCGCCGCCATAGCAGCGACGCCGGGTGGCCCGGGGGAATCTCACCCCCGGGCTCCCACAGAACGGAGCGTGACAGTCTCCCGTCACTCCGCTCGTCTCACCTGACCCGTCAGAACTCGGTCATCCACGCCCAGTGAGCGA
>Ga0070698_100006024_pt1 | contig 13207 bp, 8 predicted proteins | sample KBSK1502metaG_FD_65477 | JGI IMG/M metagenome (GOLD analysis project Ga0070698, IMG submission 65477) | Corn, switchgrass and miscanthus rhizosphere microbial communities from Kellogg Biological Station, Michigan, USA - KBS K1-50-2 metaG | ecosystem: Host-associated > Plants > Roots >... | reverse complement strand
GCTTCCTGCTCGGCAATCAACTCCCGGCGGCGGTGGGTCTTTTCGGTGATCGTTCGCTCGACGGTCTCCCACTGCTCGGACAGGTCGCGCAGCTGGCGATCGAGCGTCGCCAGCTCCGTGGTCAGCTCCTCGCGAGACCCGCTGTCGTCCGTGGTCGCCATCATTTCGGCCGGCCCTTGCGGACGGCACCCCGCAGCGTGTAGGGATCGTTCAACACGAATCGCATCTTACGGGCCCTTCCTTGCGGCGATTCTAACCCGGCAGGGCCGGAGGGACCCGCTAGACGTATTCGGGATGAAGGTCCTTGGAGCCCTGCAGCCCGGCTAGAATACCGACTCGTGCCGAGGTAGCTCAGTCGGTAGAGCACATGACTGAAAATCATGGTGTCGCCGGTTCGATTCCGGCCCTCGGCACCAACTGCGGCGCAGCAGCCTACGGACCGGGCTGAACGTGCGTTGAGATAGCACGTCGCTCTGACCGAACGGCCATGGGCAGGAGCGTCAAATTCCGCCCAGTCATACCGGCGTCCGCGTTAGTGGTTGACGACCACCCCATTGGTGTGCTATGAACAACCCGATTCGGTAAGCGCTTACCGGTAAGCGGTTACTTGTAAGCGCTTACTCAAGGCGGCGGATAGGGGAGACGGGCGGCATGGCAGGGGCGAAGAGGTCGAAGGCGACGCCGACGATCTACGACGTAGCCAGCCGGGCTGGCGTATCGATCGCCTCGGTTTCGCGCGTCCTGAACGGCCAGGGAAGTCCGCGCGCCGAGACCCGCAAGCGGGTGCTACGTGCCGTGCGGGCGCTTAGCTTCGTGCCCGACGGCGCCGCGCGAGCGCTCTCCAGCAACCTCAAAGAGGTGGTCGCCGTCGTCTTCCGGCGCGGCGGCGAGGTGGCCTTCGAGGACGAGGAGGAGAGCCTCCTCTTCCTGGACGTCATCAACCGTGGCATCGAAATTGCCGCCCAGCGGCGCGGCTTCGATGTGCTGATCAGCTCCGTCGGCGTCGACGAGGAGAACGTGCCGGCCCGGCTCGCCGCCATCGCCGGCAAGGCGGATGGGCTCATCCTCCACGACCAGATGCTCACCGAGCCCGAAATCGCCCGGCTGGCCGACATGGTACCGATCGTGACCTTTGCCGGTAGGCCGACACCAAAGTCGATCAACGTTCGTTGCGACAACGGGTCCGGCATTCGGGCGTTGATCCACCACCTGGTGGTCGAACACGGCTATCGCGATATCGCCTACCTCTCGGGCGGCGCCGACAGTCCCGACAACCTGGCTCGCGCCCGGGTGTTCGAGGCGGAGGCCTTTGCGGCCGGCGCCCAGATCCAGGTCGGACCGTCCTGGCAGGGAGACTACAGCGCCGTCGGTGGGGCGAACGTGATCGCGGCGCTGGTGGACCGCGGCCGTGATCTCCCACGGGCGATCGTCTGTGCCAACGACCAAACGGCGCTTGGTGCGATGCACGCGCTTGCCCGGCGGGGAATCAAGGTGCCGGACGATGTGGCGGTCACTGGCTTCGATGACGTTCCGGTAGCCCGCCACCTGCACCCTCCACTGACCACGGTCCGCCAGCCGATCAAGGAGTTGGGCGTCACCGCCTTCGACGTCCTCTACGCACGGATGGGCACCGCCGGCGGCCACCACGAGGTCGTCCTCCCGGTCCAGTTGATCATCCGCGAAAGCTGCGGGTGCACCCACGGTCAAGGGTTACCTCCCAGCCGCGCACCGATTGAGGGCAGCGAGTCCTAAAATGCGCGCCCTCCTTCGACGCCTGGGTGTGTACATCCTCGCCGCGTGGGTAGCGCTGACCGTCAGCTTTCTCCTTCCCCGGGTGGTGCCTGGAAACCCGGTCGCGGGCGCGGTCGCCAGGGCCTCGCAGTCGGGAAATTGCAATTCAGTCTGCGTGGAGGCGATCGAGGCGCAGCTTGGCTTCAACGTTCACACCAGCCTCTGGGACCAGTACATCCAGTACTGGGGAAACCTCTCACACGGCAACTTGGGTCAATCGTGGTCCGAAAACGCGCCGGTCGGCAGCCTCATCCTTTCCTATCTGCCATGGACGCTCGGGCTGCTGATCGTCGCGACCGTGGTCAGCTTCGTTGTCGGCACCGCCATCGGTGTCCTGATGGCCTGGCGGCGTGGTTCGTGGGTGGACTGGGTCATGCCGGTCGCCACCTTCTTCTCGGCGCTTCCCTACTTCTTCCTCGCCCTGGTGCTGGTCCTGATCCTGGGAAAGACCGGGACCATGCTCAAGTGGTTCCCGAGCCTTTTCGGGTACGACATCTATGGCGTAACCCCGGGCCTGAACGGGGCTTATGTCGCCAGCATCGTCGGGCACGCCATCCTGCCGGCCTCGACCGTCATCCTGGCCTCGACCGCCGGCTTCATCCTGGCGATGCGCAACAACATGATCTCCACCATAGACGAGGACTTCGTCCTGGTGGCCCAGGCCAAGGGCCTGCCCGCGAAACGGGTGGTCTGGTATGCGGCGCGCAACGCCCTGCTGCCGGTGGTGGCCAATTTCACGGTCGCCATCAGCCTCGTCGTCGCCGGCCAGATCTTGGTTGAGATCGTCTTCAACTATCCGGGGATCGGCTTCCACCTTTACGACGCGCTGAGCAAACTCGACTACTCGCTGGTGCAGGGGATCTTCGTGGTCATCACCCTGGTCGTGCTGGCCGCCAATTTGCTGGCCGACGTGGTCTACGTCCTGATCGATCCTCGTGCCCGGCAGGTTGCTTGAGACCGTGACGATCAACACCACCTCGCTGACCGGAATTCCACCCGTCGCGGGGCCGGCTGCTGAGCTCGTCGTCCACCCGGGCCGTGCCCTGCGCCTCCCGCGCTCGCCAAAGGTGATCGCCGGGCTCCTGATCATGCTCGCTCTCGGGCTGCTGGCCATCATCGGTCGGTGGATCGCGCCCTATTCCCCCAATGCCACCGATCAGCAGAACTGGGTGAAGCACGTCCTGGTCCCGGGCACGGGCGCCGGAACCGGCTTCCCGGCCAACTATTACCCACTGCCACTGGCACCCTCCGCGGCTCACTGGCTGGGCACCACCGTCTTTGCCCAGGACGTCTGGTCGCAGGTGCTCGCCTCCACGCAGGCGACGATGTTCGTCGGCCTGCTGGCGGCCGCCATCGCGACGGTTCTTTCGGTGCTGTTCGGCGTGACCGCCGGCTACTTGGGAGGGAGCGTCGACGAAGGCCTGTCGCTGGTCGCCAACGTCTTCCTCGCCATCCCCGGGCTGCCGCTGCTCATCGTGCTCGCCGATTACGTGCCGTCAGCGGGGTCGAGTGTGCTACTGGTTGCGGCGATCATCGCAGTCACGACCTGGGCCTACACCTCGCGCACCCTGCGAGCGCAAACCCTATCGCTGCGCAACCGCGATTTCGTCGAGGCGTCGAGGGTTTCGGGCGAGGGTCGCCTTCGAATCATCCTCGTCGAGGTCCTTCCCAACCTGATTCCGATCGTCGCCGCCTCGTTCCTCTTCACCGCGCTCTCGGCCATCGGCGCCTATGTGGCGATTGCGTTCCTGGGCCTGGCCGGCTCGCCGACCTCGTCGCCGCCGGGGCTGTGGAACTGGGGCGAGATGCTCCGCGAAGGGTTCGCCAACAACGCCGTGCGCGGCGGGTGGTGGTGGTGGTGGGCGCCTCCCGGTCTCTGCATCGCCCTGCTCGGAACCGGCCTTGCCTTGCTCAACTTCGGGATCGACGAATTCATCAACCCGCGCCTCCGGGCGGCGGGTCTCTCCCGCCGAGCGGCAAAGAAAGCCGGCATCGGTCTCCGTCCAAAGCTTGGCATGACGCCGGTCACCCGCCGCCCACAGGTCGCCGTGCTACCTCCTCGTCTTACGACTCAGTCGCCGTCATCCCAAGCCCAGGACGCGGCGGAACCGGTGCTCGAGATCCGCGGGCTCAGCGTGGATTATGGCTACGCCGAGGAGGCCGTCCACGCCGTGGTCGACTGCGACCTGGTGCTCCGACGGGGCCAGGTGCTCGGCCTGGCCGGAGAGAGCGGCAGCGGCAAGACGACCTTGGCCCTGGCTGCCATCCGCTTGCTTCGCGCGCCGGCGCTGATCACCGCCGGCGAGGTGCTCTTCCACTCAAAGCCGATCAGCGGCGAGACGCCCTCCGGCACCATCGACATGCTGTCGGCGACGGAAGAGCAACTGCGGTCGATCCGCTGGTCCGAGATCGCGGTCGTTCTGCAGAGCTCGCTGAACGCGCTCAACCCAGTCATCACGATCGGCGCCCAGTTCGATGACCTGCTCCGCGTGCACCGACCCCAGCTGTCACAGGCGCAACGCTGGGCCAGGGCCGGCGAGCTGCTCGATATGGTCGGCATGAACGCCGACCGACTACGCAGCTACGCGCACGAGCTCTCCGGCGGGATGCGCCAGCGGGCGATGATCTCCATGGCCATCGCGCTCGAACCCCAGGTCATCATCCTGGACGAGCCGACGACCGCCCTCGATGTGGTCACGCAACGCGAGATCCTCGAGGAGCTCATCGGCCTGCGAGATCGCATCGGGTTCGCGACGCTCTTCATCACCCACGACCTCTCGTTGCTGGTGGAGCTGGCCGACGAGATCGCCGTGATGTACGCCGGCCGCTTGATGGAGCGCGCACCGGCCAGCTCGTTGTTTCATGCACCCCGGCTGCCCTACACCTACGGCCTGCTGCACTGCTTCCCGCCGTTGCACGGCGCGCGCCTTCCGATGGAGGGAATCAAGGGATCACCGCCCGACCTGCGCGACCTCCCGAACGGATGCGCATTCCATCCGCGCTGTCCCTGGGCCATCGCCCGCTGCAGCCAGGAGATCCCACGGCTGGCGCCAGTCGGTGGATTGGCCCGTGAAGTGGCCTGCTGGTTGCACCGCGATGGAACCAAGGTTCCGACGGAGCTGGCACGACCGGAACCGCTCTCGATCCGTCCTCGACGCCCGGAGACGGTCGGCCAGGTAGGTGCCACGTGAACCTCGCCAGCACCCAGGCTCCCGCCTCCCCGTTGCCGGGCGCTCCCGTCCTGGAGGGTCGTGGGCTCACCAAGTCCTTCTGGGTGAAGCAGCGACGAGGGCCCCTGGCCCGTAAGGTACGCGTTCACGCGGTCGAGGGCGTAACGGTCCGGCTCGCTGCCGCGCAGGTGACCGCGCTGGTCGGCGAGAGTGGAGCAGGAAAGACGACCGTCGCCCGGCTGCTGGCCCGCATCGTCAAACCCGACGCGGGAGACGTGTTCCTCGACGGTCGACCCGCACCTCCGGGCCGGCCGCGGGCTTATACGGCTCAGGTCCAGATGGTCTTCCAAGACCCTTTTGCCTCGCTGAACCCGATCCATCGCGTTCGCCACAACCTGGTCCGGCCCCTCTTGATCCACCACATGGCCAACGGCGATCTCGATGCCGCCGTGGCTGAGCTGCTGCAGCGGGTGGCGCTCAAACCGCCCGACAACTTCACCGGCAAGTTTCCACACGAGCTCTCCGGTGGGCAGCGGCAGCGGGTGGCGATCGCGCGGGGACTGGCGGTCCGCCCCCGGGTGCTGATCGCCGATGAGCCGGTGTCGATGCTGGACGTGTCGATCCGACTGGGCATCCTCAACCTGCTCGCCGACCTGCGCGACCGGGAGAAGCTGGCGATCCTGTACGTCACGCACGACATCGCCTCGGCCCGCTACCTGGCCGACACGATCATGGTCATGTACGCGGGACAACTGGTGGAGGCGGCCTCCAGCGTCGACCTTACCGACCATCCGGCACACCCGTACACGCAGCTGCTGCTCGCCGCGGCGCCCGACCCTGATCGAGTGGATGCGCCGGCTCTCGGGGGGCGGGGCGCGCCGCCGAGCCTGCTCGCGCCGCCAAGCGGCTGCCGCTTCCACCCGCGCTGCCCCTACGTCATGGAGATCTGCAAAAGCCAGGTGCCGCCGAGTGTCCCGGTCGGAGCCGAGCACTCCGCCGCGTGCTGGCTTCACGTCGACCCCAAACAACGACGCGTCGACGACAACAGCTCATTGGCGACTGCGCGCAAATCGTTGGAAAAGCGGAATTGAGAGAGGTGATGAGGGATGGGAGCAGGGCGACTGCGCGGCCGGATACCGACGCCGATTACTCGTCAACAATCTATGGCCTTCGCGGGCCGTGGCTAATGCAGAAGGGGTGAGAAAACGAATGAATCGAAGAGCATTGACTGGCCTGATCGGAGTTGTGGCGCTGGTGTCCGCCGCCTGCGGCACGTCGACCACCTCGTCGAGCGGAGGCAAGCCGCTGATTGCGGAGCCGACCACAGGGGTGACCTTCTCGGAGGACTTCAACCCCTACGACAACAACTCGGTCACCTCGAGCATGGGCACCCGGAGCATCGTCAACGAGCCGTTGATCGAATTCGACCAGCTCGACGCGACCGCGGCCGGCACCCACCCATGGCTGGCGACTGCCTATGCGTTCCAGAACAGCGGCAAGGACCTGCAGGTCACCATCCGCCAGAACGTGAAGTTCAGCGACGGTTCGGACTTCGGTCCGGCCGATGTCGCCGCCACCTTCAAGGCGATGGAGAACCCCAAGGCGAATACCCGTGGCGTTCCGGAACAGGCCTCGGACCCGACGGTCAGCGGCAACAACGTCACGCTTCACTTCAAGTCGGCGCAGTACACGGGACTGTTCAACATCCTCAGCAATACCTTCATGCTCAAGGCGTCGGTCGCCAACCAGATCGCGCAGAACCCGACGATGACGATCAAGAAGCCGGTGGGCACCGGGCCCTTCATGCTCGACAGCTATTCGAGCTCGGTGATCAAGTGGAAGCCCAACCCCAACTACTGGGGCGGGACGCCGCCTGAATCTGCGATCTGGACCCCCGCCATCGCCACCAATGCCGCCGCCAGCGACGCGCTGGTCAGCGGCCAGCTGGACTGGGCCGGCAACGACATCCCGAACGTTTACGCCAACTACGTCAACCTCAACCCGCAGACCAACCACGCGTGGTTTGCCGCCGGTAGCACGGTCACCCTCTGGTTCAACCTGAACCCCGGCAACGGCGGCGCCACCGGGATCGATGAGGCAGCCGTTCGCAGGGCCGTCAGCTACGGCGTCGACCGCAACGCACTGGCGCTCCTGGGTGAATCTGGCTACGAACAGCCCGCGAGCTCCACGAGCGGGCTCATCCTGCCCAACCAGAAGAGCTTCCTGCCCTCCGACGGCAGCCTCGCCAACGACCTATCGATTAGCGGTAACGTCCCGGACGCGGCGGCGGCCAAGGCGGCCAAGCTTCCGGACGGCGCCGACGTCTACGACATCTTGAAGAACGCCGGCTGGGCGCCGCCAGCCAGCTCGCACTACGACAGCGCAGCCGGGACCTTCAAGTCGGGCGGGAACTGCGATGGCACCAACCTGGCCAACTGCTGGACCAAGGGCGGCAAGATCATCAAGTTCTCGGTCTACGATCCCGTTCCTTTCTCCGACTACTGGGAAAACGCCGCGCTCATGTCGCAGGAGCTCCAACCGCTGGGCATGGATGTGACGACCAAGCCTGCGCAGGGCTACTCCGACTGGAACACCAACATTACGTCGAATCCCCCGGGTTGGCAGACGGCCATCCATTGGGGTAGCGGCGGCAGCATCCCTTACATCCAGTACCAGAACTGGTTCGACAGCACAGACGCGAACTCGGTCGCGCACTACATCGGCTGGTCGAACTCGGCCGCCGACGCGGCACTCCGGACCTACGAGAGCACCGATCCAGGCAACACCGCCGCGCTGAACCCGGTGGTGCAGCAACTCGAGAAGATCATGTCCACCGAGGTACCGGAGGCTCCGCTGCTGTACGGCGCCGACTGGAACGTCTTCAGCAGCGCCAAGTACACCGGGTGGCCCAACCAATCGCACCCGTATATGAACCCCTCGCCCAGCGACCCACAGATGCCGTACATCCTGATGCAGCTGAAGCCGGTGTCCTGAGCTTGGAAGAAGACGCCCGTCACGGTGGGTGGGTTGAGTCCGGCCGGCCGCTTGCCGGCCGGGCTCTCCCGCCCGACGACGTCGGGCTGCTGGCCCGGCTTACCCTGGAGCAGAAGGTCCGGTTGCTGACGGGTGCCGACGCGTGGGCCTTGCACGGGGAAAGCGCCGTGGGATTGCGGCCGATCGTCGTGTCCGACGGTCCGGCTGGCGTCCGAGGCACCCGCTTCGACCCGGCCGATCCATCGACGTCGCTGCCCTGTCCGGTAGCGCTCGCGGCGACCTGGCGCGAGGATCTCGTCGAAGAGGTCACGATGGCGCTAGGGCGAGAAGTTCGCAGCAAGGGCATCGACGTCCTGCTCGGTCCCACCGTCAACATCATTCGGACACCGCTCAGCGGGCGTGGTTTCGAGTGCTTCTCCGAAGACCCGGTGCTGACCTCGCGGATCGCGGTGGCGTACGTGCGTGGCATCCAGCGAGCCGGCGTTGGCGCCACGGCAAAGCACTTCGTAGCCAATGACTCGGAGACCGAGCGGCGCACCTACATGGCGCGAATTTCTGAGCGCGTGCTCCGGGAGTTGTACTTTCCGCCGTTCGAGGCGTGCATCGCGGAGGCGGACGTGTTTCTGGTGATGGCCGCCTATAACGCCGTCAATGGCTGGACCATGACGGCCAGCCCCATGCTGAACGACGTGCTCAAGTCGGACTGGGGGTTCTCGGGGGTGGTGGTCTCCGATTGGTCCGCCACCACAACCACCGTGCCCAGCGCGCTGTCCGGACTCGACCTCGTGATGCCCGGCCCTGACGGGCCGTGGGGAGACAGGTTGCTGGCTGCGGTTCGTAACGGCACCGTGCCGGAGGCCGCCATCGACGCCAAGGTCTCACGCATCTTCGCCCTCGCCCGCCGGCTCGGCGGGTTCAACGGAAGCAAGCCGGCCGGGACGCCCGAACTGATCGATCGCGCCCTATTGAAGAAGGTCACCTCAGCATCCTTCGTCCTGTTGAGCAACGGGCGCGGCCTGCTGCCGCTACCGAAGAACAACCTGAGGGACGTGGCCCTCATTGGACCCAACGCGCTCGAGCCGCAGACGCAGGGCGGGGGCAGCGTCCGCGTTCTGCCGTCGCAGCGGGTCGACGTCGGGCAATCCCTGCGGCAGGCGTTGGGCGGTGCGACGACCGTCAGCGTGCACCGCGGCTGTCTCACCAACGCGACGGTGCTGACCCCAGGGGACGGAATGCTGCGCGACCCGGTTACTGGAAAGCCTGGGGTGCGGCTCGCGGTTTACAACCGGGAGGGCAAGCTCGTCTACGACGCGTCGATGCCGAGCAGCGTCGTCACCTGGTGGGATGGTCTGCCCAAAACGGTTGACGATCCCGGCACCGATGTCGTGATGCGAGCCCTGTTTCGCCCTGCGACCGACGGACTTCACGTCCTCGGCGCAGCCGGCGTCGGGCACATGCGCGCAACCGTCAACGGCGTCCTCATCGGGGAAGCGACGAGCCGCTTTCCCGGCGAAGTCATGGAGTTGTTTTCGCGTCCGCCGGAGTTGCGCATCCCCGTTGCGGTGGAAGCCGGACGCGACGTCGACGTGCGCCTTGACTTCCGCCCCGAGAAACGCTTTGTCACCTTACGGTTGGGCATCGCGCCGCTGCTGGACGACGAGCAGTTGATCCAAGAGGCGGTCGAGGCCGCCAGTGAGTCGGACCTCGCTGTGGTCGTCGTCGGCTCGGCAGAAGGGACCGAGAGCGAAGGATCGGACAAACCATCGATGGCGCTCCCCGGACGCCAAGACGAGCTGGTGACGCGCGTCGCGACGGCGAACCCGAATACGATCGTCGTTGTCAACGCCGGCATGCCGGTACTGATGCCGTGGGCGGAGCAGGTCGCGGCTGTGTTGCAGGTGTGGTTTCCGGGCCAGGCATTCGGCGAGGCGCTGGCGGACACGCTGCTGGGCGTCGTCGAGCCGAGTGGCCGCCTCCCGGTCACGATGCCGTATGACGAGGCCGATTCGCCGGTTCTACACGCGCACCCGGATGGCGGCGACCTGATTTACGGGGAAGGCCTGTTGGTCGGCTACCGGGGCTACGACCGGCGGGGCATCGAGCCTCGGTTCGCGTTCGGCCATGGCCTCGGCTACACGGAGTGGACCTACGAGGGGCTCGTGACCGACAGGGAATCACTCGGCGTGGGCGAGGATCTCCATTGCACGGTCACGGTCCGCAACTCCGGGCAGCGGCCAGGTCGCGAGGTCGTGCAGCTCTATCTCGAGGGGTCTGATCATGATCCAGAACGGCCGACGAGGGTCCTGGCGGCATTCGCCTCGGTCAGCGCGGACGCGGGCGCACCGGCGACGGCGCGGCTGACGGTGCCAGCGCGTCTGTTCGAGCGCTTCACCGAGTCGACGCGCGCCTGGGTGTCGGAGCCGGGCACGTACACCGTCCATGCCGGGCGTTCGTCGCGAGATCTTCGGTTGCACCAATCGGTGGTGTTGCGATGAAACAGCGACGGGAGAGCTGGCCAACCTCGGTTTGAGTTTTGCGGAGGAGGTATTTGAGATGAGACTGCGAACTCTTCGCGCGTTGCTCGTGGCGGGCGCGCTGCTGCTCGGCTGCTCGACGAGCGCCGTTTCGGTGGCAGCCGCCGACCCATCGTCCAGCACGTCGGGCTTCGGTCCGAGCGTCCACATTTTCAATCCCGGCATGGACCAGGCCACCATCCAGGGGAAGCTGAACGAGGTGGCGGTCGCACAGGTGCACAACGAGTTCGGCACCCGGCGCGACGCCATCCTATTCGAGCCGGGAACCTATGGATCGCCGACTAACCCACTCATCTTCCAGGTCGGCTATTACACGAGCGTGGCGGGACTCGGCCTGTCGCCACGCGACGTCGTCATCAACGGCGAGATCGAGGTCTTCAACAGTGTGTGTTCGGGCACGGGCACCAATTTTGGGTGCTTCGCGTTGAACAACTTCTGGCGGTCGCTCTCCAACCTGACCATCAATGTCACCAGGTCGAAGAATCCGGTCTACGTGCCGGCCCCGCCCGACCCCGGCGGGCCGTTCTGTGAGCAGTCGAATGAGATCTGGGCCGTGTCGCAGGCCGCGCCGATGCGGCGGGTTGCCGTCAACGGGTTTACAACCTTCATGGACTACTGCGGGCCGAAGGCCTTCGCGAGCGGCGGCTTCGTCGCGGACTCGACGCTCAACGGCGTGTTGAACGGGAGCCAACAGCAGTGGATCACCAGGAACAGCAAAATCGATTTCTGGACCAACGCCGTCTGGAACCAGGTCTTCTCCGGCGTGATCGGCGCCCCAGCGCAGAGTTTCCCCAACCCCACATACACGACGCTGTCCACCAGCCCGGTGACACGGGAGGCGCCGTACCTGTACCTCGACGGAGCCGGAACCTACAACGTGTTCCTCCCTTCGGTGCAGCACAATAGCTCGGGTCCCTCATGGGCGTTGGATCCAACAATCGGGACCTCGATCTCGATCGACCGGTTCTTCGTCGCACGGCCGACCGACTCGGCCGAGACCATCAACACCGCGCTCGGTCGTGGGCGCAACCTCATCCTGACCCCCGGTGTGTACCACCTCGACAGGAGCATCGACGTCACCCGGCCTGACACGGTCGTCCTCGGGCTCGGCTTCCCAACCCTGGTGCCCGACAACGGAGTGACATCCATGACCGTTGCACGAGCCAAGGGCATGCTGATCTCGGGCATCATCTTCGATGCGGGTGCGGCATCCTCCGCCGCCTTGCTGCAGGTCGGAAGCGGGCACGCACGAAGCGACAATGACGCGACCGACCCGTCCGCGCTGCACGATGTGTTCTTCCGGATCGGTGGCGCCACACCGGGGAAGGCCACAACCGCCCTCATCGTCAACAGCGACAACGTGATCCTCGACGATATCTGGTCGTGGCGGGCCGATCACGGCAGTGGGGTCGGTTGGACCGCGAACACCTCCGATACCGGCCTCATCGTCAACGGTGACAATGTCACCGCCTACGGCCTGTTCGTCGAGCACTACCAGAAGTACAACGTCATCTGGAACGGGAACGGCGGCACGGACATCTTCTTCCAGAACGAGCTGCCCTACGACGTGCCCAACCAGGCGGCCTGGATGGAGGCCCCCGATGTCGATGGCTGGGCGGCGTTCAAAGTCGGGCCCGGCGTGACCCGCTTCAACGGCTACGGCATGGGCAGCTACAGCTTCTTCAATCAGGGCGTCGACATCTTCGCGGCCAACGCCTTCGAAGTGCCGGCGACGCTCCCGGCCGGCAGCTTGCGCGATCTGCTGACCATCTTTCTCGACGTCGTCCATGGGTCTGGAGGGATCCTGAACGTGGTCAATGGCATAGGCGGATCGTCGACGAAAGCCAACCCCGACACCCCGGTCACCGTGCTGAGCTACCCATGACAGCCTGACGCTTTGTTCGACCGTTCGTATGGGCCATCAAGCTCCGTAAAACTGGGGCGGAGCTTGATGCCCTTCCAAAACTGCATGCGCGAGCGAACGCGCCGCTGCCGGGCCGATCTGAAGGTCAGTTCACGGTGAAGCTGTTGAGGGTGAAGGTGCCCGAGCCGTCGGTGGTGCCGACACTGTTCTCGAAGAAACAGCCTCCGCCGAAGGACAAACCGATGGCGGTGACATTACCGATGGCGTCGGCGAAACCCGGAGCCCCTGCGAATCCGTCCGAGTTCGAATCGGTACCGACGTGGCCGAAGAAGTCCGACCAAACGGCGCCAGACGATCCGCCGAATGTTGTGTTGAGGTTGTAGTCGGTCTTCCCAGGGACGTTCGATAGCGGCACCGAGGCTCACCGACGTCGCGTCTGCCGAGGCCGGCACGGTGGCCACGAGGGTGGCCAGGCTCAGCGCCGCGGCGAGCACCAGCCGTCCACCGAAAGGCGTCTTGAAACGCATAATTTCACTCTGCGCGCAGTCCCGTCAAGGTTGTCAACGGTTCGTATTCACGCCCGCCCTGAGCTCCTTAGCGATCTCGGTCAGCCGGTCCCAAGCCGGTGACGATGCCCCCACCGACGAGGAGATCAGCTGCGCGATGGCCGAGGCCGGTGTCGACGCGCCGTTGAGCCTGGTCGAGCGGCTTGCGAGCCACTTCTGCCCGCGTTTCGCCAGCCTGTCGAGACGTGGGTCGTTTGGTGACCAGGCAAACGCCGCATCGTACTCGAGGTAGATGCGACGGAACTCGGGATCGCGGATCGCGTCGAGCTTGTCGGCGATCCAGCTTGC
>Ga0070698_100006021_pt1 | contig 13208 bp, 12 predicted proteins | sample KBSK1502metaG_FD_65477 | JGI IMG/M metagenome (GOLD analysis project Ga0070698, IMG submission 65477) | Corn, switchgrass and miscanthus rhizosphere microbial communities from Kellogg Biological Station, Michigan, USA - KBS K1-50-2 metaG | ecosystem: Host-associated > Plants > Roots >... | reverse complement strand
CCCTGACGCCCGCTACTCCAACCACCACATTCCCCGCGCGCAGCCCCAAACCGAGCAACCGCGTGATGCGTGTGCTCACGCCGCGGTCGGCGCCCCAGCACCGGGACTCGCTGCTCCCGGTTCTTCCTCTTCCCCGCCATCCTCGGTCATCTCATTCAGGAAGGACATCATCTTGTCGGCGAGATCCGGCGTCATCCCGGGGATCTGATCGACATCTTCGCGTTCCAGATCGAGGATGTCCTGGAGTGTCTTTTTCCCGGCCTGTTCGAGCGCCGCCACCAGCTCCGGTGAGAGCCCCTTCATCTCGGTCAAAGCCACCTGCGTGACGGACTGATCGGCGGGCGGCAGCGGCGCGAACAACGGCCCTTCACCGCCGCGCTCCAGCCATTCGCGGCTCGAGTAGAGATCGACCTTCCATCCGGTCAGCTCGGAGGCGAGCCGTACGTTCTGGCCGTTGCGGCCGATCGCCAGCGACAGCTGGTCTTCGTCGACGATCGCCTGAATCGTTTTCGACTCGGGATCGGAGAAGACGCGGGCGACGCGGGCCGGCGCCAGCGACAGCTTGGCAAACCGCTCCGGGTCGGAGGACCACGGCACGATGTCGATGCGCTCGCCGTTCAGCTCGTTCACCACCGCCTGCACGCGCGAGCCCTTCAAGCCCACGCATGCACCGACCGGATCGATGCCGTCGTCCCGCGACCACACCGCGATCTTGGTGCGGCTGCCCGCCTCGCGCGCCGTGGCGCGGATCTCGACGATCTGCTGCTGAATCTCCGGGACCTCGAGCTTGAACAGCGCTTTCACGAACAGGGGGTCCGCGCGCGACAGAATGAGTCGCGGCCCTTTCGGCGTCTCCTCGATCCGCTTCAACACCGCGCGGATCGTGTCGCCCTGATGGAAGTGCTCGCGGTGATTCTGGTCGCGATAGGGGATGATCGCTTCGGCTTCGCGGAACTTGTTCAACATGACGACGATCTTGCCGCGCTCGATCTGCTGCACCTCGCCCGACAGCAGCTCGCCGACTTTGCCGGAGAACTCCTCGCGGATCCGCGAGCGCTCGCCTTCCCGTACCCGTTGAATGATGCGCTGCTTGGCGGCCTGGACCGCCGTGCGGCCGAACTGGTCGAACGGGACCTCTTCTTCCAGCACGTCACCGGGCTCGAATTCCGGATCCTCGTAGCGCGCTTCTTCGAGCGAAATCTGCGTGCCGGCATCCTCGACGGCTTCGACCACGGTCTTCAGCACCACGATGCGGATCGACCCTTTCATCTCGTCGATGCCGATCTCGGCGCGCACATTCGGACCGTAGCGCTTCACCAGGGCGGCGTGCAGGCCGTCCTTGAGCAGGTCGATCAGCTCGCTGCGTTCGAGCTGCTTGGTGTTCGTCAGCTCTCTGATTGCGGTAACGACATCAGTTGTATTTGCCATCACAATTCCTTGTCGGCCGTCAGCCGTTAGCCGTCTGTATCGCTCGCGAGGCGAGCATCCTTTACTTCCGATAGCCTATATTCCCGCTCCGTGCCGCCCTTTGGTGCCAGGACCACCGTATCCTCGCTTGGCACCGCGACGATGCGCGCGCGCACTCGGCCCAGCCCCGCGAGCTTCACCTGCACGTCGCGGCCCACGAACTGCGCCCAATGCCGGTGCCAGCGCACGGGCCGCTCGATCCCCGGGCTCGACACCTCCAAGACGTAGCGATGACCCAGGGGGCCCCCACCGTCCGCGTCGAGCCATTGTTCGAGGGCTCGACTGACCCGGCTGCAGTCTTCGACCGTGACGTTCCGTGGCGGACAGTCAATGCGGACTTGGACGAGCGGCCGGTTTGGCGTGCCGCCGATGCGCAGGTCGGCCAGATCGAACCCCAGTGCTTCCACCCGGGTTCGGAAGGCCTCGACGAGACTCTCAGTGAGCATAAAAAAAAGCGCGGGCCGAACTTCGCCCGCATCACGTTGGGGAATGTAGCCGGGGGGTCCTCTATGTCAACCGAGCGGCCGGCCGAGGTACGCCACCATCCGTCCGTCGCGACCGCGTGAGCCGCGATGGGAGAAGAATCGGTCCCGCCCTTCGGCACTGCACCAGGGCGAGACCGTGATCTCCGCGATGCCGAGATCCCGCGCCTGCCGGGCCAGGACCGCGCGGAGGTCGATCTTGACGGTGCCGGACAATCCAAACCGTACGGCGACTTCAGAACCTACTTCATAACAGCCACCACAAATACCTACGCCGCAATGCATTACAATATCACCTGCTTTGGCGAAGCCGCGCCACTTCAGGAGCTCGATGCATTGCTCCAGAATGCCATCGGCGGTGCCACGCCACCCCGCGTGCACGAGCGCGATGGCCCCTTTCCGCGGGACGGCGAGATAGACGGGAATGCAGTCGGCGACGGTGACCGTCAACAGCACGCCGTCCTCCCGCGTGGCGTGGCCATCGCTGCCGTCGAGGATGAGCCAGCCCTCCGGTACGGACTCGTGCCAATGCACGTCGGTGCCGTGTACCTGATGCGCCAGCACGATCGACGGAAAGCGCGCGCCGAATGCCGCGCGGAACGCGCGCCAGCGGCCGATGACCTGTCCCACCGGCTCGTCACTCCACAGTCCGAGACTGAGTGGTCGCGTCGTGATCCCCGCGACCAGCCCGTAGCGCTGCGCCCACTCAGTCAGCTCGAGCCGCGGGACGGCGGCGTCGCCGCTGGGGATTTCCGCCAGTTCTAGGGGCGCAGCATGCGGCGCCCCTACCCCGCGCGCCCCGGCCCTAGGATCGACGCTCAATTTGCGCTCCCAGCGCCCGCAACCGGTCGTCGATGTGCTCGTAGCCCCGCTCGATCTGTCCGATGTTCTGAATCACCGAGTCGCCCTGCGCCGCGAGCGCGGCGAGCAGCATCGCCATCCCGGCGCGAATGTCGGGACTCTCGACCTGCTGCCCCCGCAGGGCGGATGGCCCCGCGATAACCGCGCGATGCGGGTCGCACAGCACGATCCGCGCGCCCATGCCGATCAACTTGTCCACGAAGAAGAGCCGCGACTCGAACAGCTTCTCGAACACGAGCAGCAGGCCTTCGCATTGCGTCGCGACGACGATCGCAATGGACATGAGGTCCGCCGGAAACGCGGGCCAGGGTCCATCCTCGAGCTTCGGGACGTGACCGCCGAGATCCGGACGGATGCGCCGCTCCTGGCCGGCGTCGACGATCAGCTTCTCGCCGTCGAGCCGCGGCCGCACGCCGAGCCGCTCGAACGCGAGCAAGGTCGACCGCAGATCGTCGCCGCGGACGCCGTCGATCGTGATCGCGCCGCCGGTGACCGCGGCCAGTCCGATGAACGACCCGATCTCGATGTGATCAGGCCCCACGGTGTGGGGAGCCGGTCGGAGCGGCCGGCCGCCTTCAATCGTCAGCGTATTGCTCCCGATGCCGTCGATGGCGGCGCCGAGTGAGACGAGAAAGCGCGCCAGGTCCTGCACGTGCGGCTCGGAGGCTGCGTTGCGCAGCACCGTGGCTCCGGTGGCGCGAACCGCCGCCATGAGCGCGTTCTCGGTGCCGGTGACGCTCGGCTCGTCGAGAAAGATGTCGGCGCCCTTGAGCTTGCCCTCGAGCTTGTACGCGTCACCGACGCTGACCTCCGCGCCGAGCCGCTCGAGCGCGAGGAAATGCGTATCGACCCGGCGCCGTCCGATCACGTCGCCGCCCGGCGGCGGCAGTGTCACGCGTCCGAAGCGCGACAGCATCGGGCCGGCCAGCAGGATCGACGCGCGGATCTCCTTGCACAGCGCCGGATCGAGCGGCTTCGGCTGGGCGCGGCTCGTGTCGATTTCCACGGTGTTGGCACCGTGCCATTGCACGCTCGCCCCGACGTGCTCCAGCAACGCGAGCAGCGTCTCGACGTCGCGAATGCGCGGGACGTTGTCGATACGGCAAGGACCGTCGGCGAGGAGTGTCGCCGCGAGAATCGGAAGGGCCGCGTTCTTGTTGCCGGCGGGGCGAATCGTGCCAGAGAGAGGGCGCCCTCCCGTGACACGGAACGACGGTGGCATAGGTCCGCCCAAGCTACCGGGGCGCTTGCGCCTGCGTCAAGCGTTCGCGAACGTTGGCCCTCGTGCATCCCGTGCTTGCGCTGGCGCTCCTCATCGTCGCCGGCATCGGCGTGACGCGATTGTCGCGCCCCCGCCCCGCACTCCATCATCCGTTGCTCGACGGCATCGTCGAGACTGGCGTGCCGATCGTGTTGCTCGGCGCCCTACTCGGGCCTGGCCTCAGCGTACTCGACGGCGCCACCGTGCACGTCCTCGAGCCGATCATCGCGCTCGGCATCGGATGGGTCGGTGCCGCGTTCGGCGCCCGGCTCGAGTGGCGCATGCTGCGACGCGTGTCGCGCAGGACCTGGGCCGTCGGTGCCGCGCTCGCGCTGCCGGTCCTCTTCACCACTGCAGTGACGGCGTGGGCGCTCGGCCGCTCGATCCGCACGCTCGGCGACGCGTGGGGCCGGCCGGCCGCCGCGGTCGCCCTGGTCCTCGCGGGGGCCGCGACCACCGCGGCCAGCTGGCGTGGTCCGAAGCTCGGGCGCCGAAATGCGTTGCTCGATACCGTGTTCGGAACGGCGGCCGTGGCCGCGGGCGTCGCGCTGTACCATCCGCACCTCGCAGTGCGCAGCATCGCGCTCACCATCATCGCGGGGGCTGCCCTCGGCGGGCTGTTCGCGGGACTCGCGCGGTGGCAGGACGACTTCACCGACACCGGCATCGCGATCGCGCTCACCGCCGTGGTCCTCTGTGGTGCGGGCTTCAGCTACGCCCTGTCACTCTCCCCGTTCGTCGTGTGCGCGGCGATAGCGGCGGTCAGCGTGAGCGCGTCGCCGGACACCGTTCGCCTTCTTGCGCAGAAATTCCTCCGGCGCTGGGAGATCCCGCTGTACGCGGCCTTCCTTATTCTCGCCGGTGCGATGCTGCGGCACTTCACCGTCTGGCTGGTGCCGGCGGCGGTGCTGCTCGCCGTGCTCCGCGCGGCGGTCCGGTGGGTAACGGTCCGGTTCGGGCTCGACCAGATGGATCCCATCTGGAGGGCGCTGCCCTTCGCGCCCCCGCGAGAATTCGACTACCCGGTCATGCGGCAAGGAGCGACAGCCGTGGCGCTGGCGGCGGGCTTCGATCTGATGCGCGGCGAGTCCGGAGGGGGAGGCGTCCTGCTGACCGTGCTGCTGAGCGTGCTCGCAGCTGAAGCGATTGTTGTGCTCACGCCGTTGACAGCCGCGCCCCGACGGGCCGAGGTTTCGTGATGCTGCCAACCTGGGTCGGCGTCGTATCCGCGATCAGTCTCGTCATTATCGCTCTGGCCGCCCTGGTGACCGCGGCGGCGCTGACGGTCGCGGCGCTCGGCGTGCGGGCGGCGGTCAACGCGCTGAAAGGCTTTGCGGGACCGGCGATCGCCGATGTGCGGCAATTGATTGCATCCATCAAGACCGAGGCTGACGCACTGGTAGGGTCGTCGCGGGACGTGCGGCAACGCATTGTCCGGGCGGCGGATGCAGCCGAGGAGCGACTCACCGATCTCGATTCCCTGGCAGAGGTGATGCAGGAAGAGCTGGAGGAAACGGCTCTGGACGCCGCGGCCACCATGCGCGATGTCCGCCGCGGGTTGTCGGTGTGGCGCTGGAGTCGAAAACTCTTGAAGGGCAAGAAACGACGGTGAAGCGTCTGGGGGCGGCCGTCGCTCTTGCTGTCCTCGCGTCCGTGCTCTTCCCCGGCGTCGCGCACGCCTGGACGCCCGGGACGCACATCTTCCTCGGCGAGTCGGTGCTCACCAATCTGCACCAGCTGCCCACCATCGTGGCCGATCTGCTGCGCGGGTTCCCGTACGACTTTCTCTACGGCAACATCGCCGCCGACACATCCATGGCGAAGAAATACGCGCCGGTCGGCCGGCACTGCCACGCCTGGCACGTCGGCCAGGAGATCTTCGACCTGGCGCCCAGCGATCCGCTCCGCGCCTTTGGCCTCGGCTACCTCTCCCATCTCGCAGCCGACACGATCGCCCACAACTTCTTCGTGCCGCGCCAGCTTGTGCTCACGTCGAGCACCGTGGCGCTCGGTCATTCCTACTGGGAGAGCCGGTTCGAAACCCACCTCGGTGACGCGTACGCGCGCGAAGCGCGCGACGTGATCCTGAAGGATCATACCGCGAGTGACACGCACCTGGACGAAATCCTGTCGCCGACGCTGTTCAGTGTGCGGACCAATCGCCGGCTGTTTCGCGGCATGGTGCACCTCACCGAGAGCCAGAGCTGGCAGTGGGTCTTTCAAGTGATCGCGGGCGCGAGCCGCTGGGATCTTGCCGACTCGGACATCGAAAAGCACATGGCCGTCGCGTTCGAGTACGTCATGGAGACGCTTGGCGCGGATGCCAGCGACGCGGCGGCGCGGCGGCTCGATCCGGCGGGAGAGAAGGCGCTGGGGCTCGCGAAGCGGATGCGGCGGCAGGCACTCCGGGAAGGTGGCCGCCACGAACCCGAGCGGGTCGAGGAAACCGCGCAACAGCATTTCGGATTGCCGACCCCTGCGCTCGATTATTGGAAACAGTCGCGCGCGCAGCGCCCCTGGCGGGAGGGCTAAGAGGCGAGTTTTTCCTCGAGCACGCGCTGGGCCAGCTTCGGATCGGCCTTCCCTTTCGACGCGCGCATCACCTGCCCCACGAAAAACGCCATCAACTTCGTTTCGCCCTTCCGGTAGCGCCCCACCTCGGGCGCGTGCGCGCCGAGCACATCCGTGACCCACCCCGTGACGACGTTCGCATCCGCCACCTGGACGAGACCGAGCGACTCGGCCACCGACCGGGGATCTCCGCCCTTCGCGGCGACCTCCGCAAAGACGCGCTTCGCCGCCTGATGACTGAGCGTACCGCCCTTGACCAGCCCGATGATTTGCGAGAGCGCGGCCGGTGACACGCGCAGCTGCTCGTCATGGTCCTTCGCGTCGGCCAGTGCTTCCGTCATGACCCAGTTGGCGGCGGCCTGCGGCTCGGCGCTCGTCTTGGCGACCGTCTCGAAGTAATCGGCCACGGCGCGCGTGGACGCGACGACGGAGGCGTGCTCTCGGCTGAGCCCGTAGCTTGCGACGAATCGCTCGCGCTTCTGCGCCGGCAGCTCCGGCAGCTCGCTCTGCTGCTCGGCGACGAATTCCGGCGACAGCGTGAGCGGGGGCAAGTCGGGCTCGGGGAAATAGCGGTAGTCGTGGCTTTCTTCCTTCGAGCGCTGCGGACGAACGCCGTTCTCCTTCGAGTCGTACAGCATGGTCTGCTGCGTGACGCTGCCCCCGGACTCGACCAGCGCGATCTGGCGGTCGCGCTCCACGGTCAACGCTTTCTCGACGAAGGCGAACGAGTTGATGTTCTTCACCTCGGTGCGCGTATTGAGCGACGACTCCCCGGCCCGACGCACGGAGACGTTCGCGTCCACCCGCAGGCTGCCCTTCTCCATGTCACAATCGGAGATCCCGAGGTACTCGAGCAGCTGCTTCAGTGTCTGCAGGTAGGCCCGCGCCTCCGCCGGCGAGCGCAGGTCGGGACCACCGACGATCTCGATGAGCGGCACGCCCGCCCGGTTGAGATCGACCGCCGTCCCTTTCGCAAAGCGATCGTGAATCGACTTGCCGGCGTCCTCCTCGAGGTGCAGCCGCACGATCGTGGCGGTGACGATGCCGCGCTCGGCCGAGACGAACGACAGCGTCCCGCCGCTCGCCAGCGGCTGGTCGAATTGCGAGATCTGATAGCCCTTGGGCAGATCGGGATAGAAATAATTCTTGCGCGCGAAGATGCTGCGTGGGTGGACCGTGCAGCCAAGCGCGAGCGCGCCGCGCACGGCGAGGCCGATCGCGGCGCCGTTGGCCGAGGGGAGCGCACCCGGCAGACCCAGGCAGATGGGGCAGACCTGCGTGTTGGGAGGCGCACCGAACGCCGTCGAGCAGCCGCAGAACATCTTCGACTTGGTGCGCAGCTGTACGTGCGTCTCGAGCCCGATGACCGTCTCCCAGCTCATGCTTCGTCCGTCGCCGGGACGACGCGCTCGAGGGCGTAGGCGGCCTCGAGCATCTCGTCCTCCAGGAACGCCTGGCCGATCAACTGGCCGCCGATCGGCAATCCTTTGACGCGCCCAATCGGCAGCGAGATCGCGGGCAGGCCCGCGAGATTCGCGGTGACGGTGAAGATGTCGGACATGTACATCGCGATCGGATCGGCGAGCTTCTCCCCTGCCTTGAACGCCGGACTCGGCACCGTCGGGGTGAACAGCAGGTCGACGCCGCGGTCGAACACGTTGCGGAAGTCCTGCGCGATCAGCGCGCGCATCTGCTGCGCGCGCCGGTAGTACGCGTCGTAGTAACCCGCCGACAGAACATAGGTGCCGACCAGAATGCGGCGGCGCACCTCGGGGCCGAACCCCTGCCCCCGCGTGGCGCGATACAGCCCGCGGAGATCGGTGTTGCCGTCGAACCGGGGGCCGTACCGCACGCCATCGTAGCGGGCCAGGTTGGACGACGCCTCGGCCGGTGCGATCACGTAGTACGTCGGCACCGCGTACGGCGTGTGCGGCAGCGAGACTTCGCGCACCGCGGCCCCGAGCTCCTTCATCATTCGGATCGCCCGATCGCAGGCCCGCCGGACCGACGGATCGAGCTCCGGCGGGAAGTACTCCTTGGGCAGGCCGATCACGAAGCCTTGCAGCGACTCCGGTACGGTGGGAAGCCGCAGCGGATCCCGGTCTTCGCACGTCGCATCCCTGGGGTCGCGCCCGCTGATCACCGACAGCACGCGCGCGGCATCGTGCACGCTGCGCCCAAACACGCCGATCTGGTCGAGTGACGATCCGAACGCGACGAGCCCGTAGCGGCTGACGCGCCCGTACGTCGGCTTGATGCCGACGACGCCGCAGAACGCGGCCGGCTGCCGGACCGAGCCGCCCGTATCCGAGCCGAGGGCGGCCGGGACCGCGCCTGCGGCGACGAGCGCGGCCGAGCCGCCGGAGGAGCCGCCGGGCACGCGCGTCTTGTCGAGGGGATGCACGACGCGGCCGTAGGCGGAATGCTCGGTCGAAGAACCCATCGCGAATTCATCGCAATTGGTCTTGCCGGCGATGAGCGCGCCCGCGGCTTTCAGCTTGGTGATCGCGGTGGCTTCGTAGGGCGACCGATAGCCCTCGAGAATCTTGGAGCCGCACGTCGTCGTGAATTCGAGCGTGCAGATGTTGTCCTTCACCGCCACCGGCATGCCGTAGAGCACACCGGTGGGGCGCGCGGCGGCGGCCTGCGCGAGCAGCGACTTGCGGAGATCTTTGGGTGGGGTGAGCAGCGCGTTGAGGCGCTTGGCTTTCACCAGGCGGTCGGCGACCGCTTTTGCGTCACTCACTCGAACTGGCCGAGCTTCGGAACGACGAAGAAGCCCTCCTTGAAGGCCGGCGCGAACTCCTCCGGACCGAAGGCGAGTGGGGCCGGCGCGACTTCATCCGCACGAAACCGAATCGCGTCGGGACCGGGCACGAACGTTTTCACACTGCCATTCGTGGGGATCGCACTGAGCTGCGCGACATAGTCGAGGATGCGCGACATCTGGTCGGCCATCTCCGCCAGGGCTTCTTCTGCCACATCCAGCTCCGCGAGCTGCGCGATACGAAGAACGTCGTCCCGCGAAACACTCATGCCCCTTCTCCTTCCCAATCACGCTCGAGCCCGGCATATGCGGCCAGTAGCTGCTTCGTGCCGATGTCCGGATCGTCGAAGTCCACACTCACGCGCAGGTCGCGGCCTTCGCCCGACACCCCGCGCACCACGCCACCGCCGAACTTGCGGTGACGAACCCGCTCACCTTTGACGTAACGCGGCGCGTCCTGCGAGACCTCTTCCGGAAATCCGAGCTCCGGCAGCAACCGCCGCGCCGCCGCGCCACGCGGTCGGGAGGCCCTGGGCGCCATCGCCCCTGAGCCTCGCAGCGGCGGACGCCACGATGGCGTCGTACTTCGCTCTTCGACGACGTGGGGCGGCAAGGCGTCGAGAAAGCGCGACGGCTCCGCGAGCTCCAGCCGCCCGTTGCGATAGCGCGTGCGCGCCCATGAGAGATACAACCTTTCGCGCGCGCGCGTGAGACCCACGTAACAGAGTCGTCGCTCTTCTTCGACGCCGCCCGGCTGCTCGGTGGAGCGACCGAGCGGGAAGAGTCCATCCTCGAGACCCGCGAGCGACACGAACGGCCACTCGAGTCCCTTCGCCATGTGCACCGTGGTCAGCGTGACACCCCCCCCCGGTGCGTCGCGTGCTTCGTCGATGGGCGTGATGAGGGCGGCCTGCGTCAGGTAGCGCTCCACAGGTTTACCGGTGTCATCGGCGTCGGGATCCTGGACCTCGGCCCACGCCGCGGCCCCGGCCACGAGCTCGCGAACGTTTTCGATGCGCTCCAACCCCTCGGCCCCCTCTTCCGCCAGGTACTGCTCGTAACCCGTCGTGGCGAGGATCGTCTCGAGCGCGGTCGCCGGGTCCGCCTGCCCCACCGCGTCGCGCAGCCGGTCGAGGAGCGCCGCCACACCGGCCAGCCCCTCCCGCACGTTGGGCCGCAGCTCACTCACGCTGCCGGCACGCCGCGCCGCCTCGAGCAGCGGCTTCTGCCACCCCGCAGCCGCCTTGCCGAGCACGGCCAACGAGGCGTCACCGATGCCGCGCCGCGGCACGTTGACCACTCTGAGGAAGGCTTCGTCGTCGGCCGGGTTGGCGATCAGCCGCAGGTAGGCCAGAAGATCCTTCACCTCGCGCCGCTCGTAGAAGCTGATCGCCCCGATCAGCCGGTACGGGATGCCGCGGAAGCGCAACGCCTCTTCGAGCGGGCGGGACTGGGCGTTGGTGCGGTACAGGATCGCCATTCCCTCGTAGGCGATGTCGCCTTCGGCCGCGCGCCTGGCGAACTCGTTGGACAGCCATTCGGCCTCGTCGCGCTCATCGGCCGCGCTCAGCAACGTCACGGGTGCGCCGCCCTTCTTCTCCGTGAAGAGCGTCTTGCCGAGCCGGGCCGTGTTCTCGGCGATAATGCCGTTCGCCGCATCGAGGATGATCTGCGTGGACCGGTAGTTCTGCTCGAGCCGCACGAGTTTCGTGCCTGGGAAGTCGTTCTGAAACGCGAGCATGTGGCGCACATCGGCGCCGCGCCAGCCGTAGATCGCCTGGTCGTCATCGCCGACCACGCAGAGATTGCCGTGACGCTTGGCGAGATGCTTCACCAGCAGATACTGGGCCGCGTTCGTGTCCTGGAATTCGTCCACGAGGACGTGCTGAAACCGGTCCTGCCAGTACGTCAGGCGCTCGGCGTGCTCCCGGAACAGCGTAAGGGGGTGGATGAGCAGGTCGTCGAAATCCATAGCGTTGGCCTGTTTCAACGCCGGTCCGAGGTCGGCGAAGATGTCGGCCGCAACCTTCACGTAGGGCGTGTCGGCCTGGGCTGCCAGCTCCTCGGGCGTGAGCATGCGGTTCTTCGCACCCGAGATCAGGCCGTGGATGGCGCGCGGCGGATAGGCCTTGGGGGAAAGTTGCCGGGCCTCGAGGAGACGTCTGACGAGCGCCTCCGAGTCGTCCGCGTCGTAGATGGTGAAGTTTGGCCCGAACCCGAGCAACGGCGCTTCCCGCCGCAGAAAGCGGGCCGAGAGCGAATGGAACGTCCCGATCCATAGCCCTTTGGGGTCGGTGCCGAGCAGCTGCGCGACGCGGGTGCGCATTTCCCCCGCCGCCTTGTTTGTGAACGTCACGGCGAAAATGCGTTGCGGCGCGACGTGCAGGGTGGTGATCAGGTGCGCGATCCGGGCCGTGAGGACGCGCGTCTTCCCCGACCCCGCCCCGGCGAGCACGAGCATTGGGCCGGCGGGATGCTCGACCGCCTCCCGCTGTGCGGGATTGAGGGGCAGCGGAGCCTGTAAAATCATGTCAGCGGGAATTCAAGCACAAAGACTGAACCCTTGCCCTCCGGGCCCGGGCGGAACGCCACGCGGCCGCTGTGCTGCTGTTCGACGATACGGCGCGCCAGCGCCAGGCCGATCCCCCAGCCGCCAGTCTTGCTGGAGACGCCGGGCTCGAACAGCTCGCGCTGCATTTCCGGGGCGACGCCGGGGCCATCATCGCGCACGCTCATACGCCCGACGGCCGTGGTGCCTTCGACTTCGACCTCGATCCGCCCGCCGCGGCCGCTCAACGCGTCGACGGCATTCTTCACGATCACTTCAAGCGCCCATTCGATCAGCACCGGATCGCCGGTCACCGTCGGACCCGCGCCAGGCGAAGACAGGGTCATCGTCACGGAATGGGCGAGCGTCGGCAGCCGGGGCCGGAAGTACGCCACCACCCGTTCGGCCACCGTTCCGAGACCCACCGGCTCGCGCCGGGCGGGACGGCCGATGCGCTCGAAGCGCTTCGCGACGCGCTGCAGCCGCTCCGCGTCCGCTTCAAGATGGCTGACGAGCTCGCTGCCCGGCGTATCCGGATTCTCCCGCAGGTAATCAATCCAACCCGTGAGGCTCATGAGCGGGGTGCCGAGCTGATGCGCGGACTCGCGCGCCATCGCGACCCACAGCCGATCTCGGGCGGCAACGACACGCTCGCGCATCGCCCACACCGCGAGCAGCACGAGACAGAGAAACATGGCGCCCTGCAACACCGCGAGACCGGTGAAGGCTTTGGCTGCCGGCAGCGCCCCGTAGTGGATCGTGCCGACGCCCGGCTGGATCAACGGCGGCTGGATGCGGTCGAGCTGCGTGATCCAGGCGCGCCGCCTCGCGTCGCCGGCGTCCGCGCCGAATGGGGCGTTATCGAGCGCGGTGATGCGGCCGGCGGTGTCGGTGACGGCGAGCGGAATGCCAAGCCGCCGCACTTCGTCCGCCAGGGCGAGCAATGCATCGGCGGCGGCGCCCTCGCGCGGATCGTTCAGACCCGCGAAGACATGCCCGAGCAGCCGGCTCGTCTCTTGCGCGTCGTTGCGCAGGTGCCGGGCCACGATCCAGGCGTACCCGACCGAGAGCCCGCCGAACAGGAGCGCAGCCATGATGAGCGCGGGAGGACCGGCGCGGCGTAGCGCGCCTTTAGGCAAGTCGATCAGTGCCGACATACGGCACCAATGCCGGCGGGACGGTCACGGAGCCGTCGGACTGCTGATGGGTTTCGAGCAGCGCCGCGATCGTGCGCGGCAGCGCGACGCCTGA
>Ga0070698_100006020_pt1 | contig 13209 bp, 9 predicted proteins | sample KBSK1502metaG_FD_65477 | JGI IMG/M metagenome (GOLD analysis project Ga0070698, IMG submission 65477) | Corn, switchgrass and miscanthus rhizosphere microbial communities from Kellogg Biological Station, Michigan, USA - KBS K1-50-2 metaG | ecosystem: Host-associated > Plants > Roots >... | reverse complement strand
GACGGTCAGCGAGGCGGAGATCAGGACCGCGGTGCGCAGGCTCGCCTGCGAGGCCCGCCTGGTGGCCGAGCCCGGCGGCGCGGTCGCGGTGGCCGCCTGCCTGCTGCGCCCGCACGAGCTCCCCGCGGCGACCACCCCGGTGGCGGTGCTCTCCGGCGGCAACATCGACCCCGCCCTGCTGGCCGCGGTCCTCGCCGACACCGCGGCCGAGCCCGCGGCATAGACTGTGCTTGCTGAGCCTTTTTCATCCCCTGTCCGGCCCTCGGTAAGCTGATGCTCTCGACGAAGATGAAAAAGGTTCAGTCATGCGAGCCGCATTCACCTACACGTCCGCGCGGATCCTGCTGTTCGTCGCGGCGCTCGCGCTGCTCTACCTGGCCGGCGCCCGCGGCCTGCTGCTGGTCGCGCTCGCGCTGGTGGCCAGCGGGATCATCAGCTTCGTCGTCTTGTCCCGGCAGCGGGACGCCATGTCGTCCTCGCTGTCGGCCCGGCTCCGCGGCGTGCGGACCCGGTTCGGCGACTTCGGCAGCCGGATCGACGAGGGCGCCAAAGCCGAGGACGACGACTGACCCGGCCGCGCGCCAGACCGCGGCGGCTCAGCTGTCCCGGGCCGGGGCCAGCCAGCCGCCGGCCGTGAGCAGGTCGAGCACCATGCCGACCGCCTGCTGGCGGGACACGGCCGACGTGTCGATGACCAGGTCGGCGTCGGCCGGCTCCTCGTACGGGTCGGAGAGGCGGGTGCGCCCGTCGGTCAGCCCGGCGCGCGCCCTGGCGTCCAGCCCCTTCCGGTCCCGCGCGGCACGGACGTCGATCGGCGTCGCGACGTACACGAGCAGGAAGTCGCCGGCCTGGGCGACCATCTCGCGGACCCGCGCCCTGGCCTGTTCGTCCGGGGCGAAGGGCGCGCAGATGGCGATGCCGCCGTGCCGCGCGATCTCCGTCGCCACGAAGCCGATCCGCGCGATGTTGAGGTCGCGGTCGGCGCGGGAGAACGTCAGCCCCGCCGACAGCAGCCTGCGGACCTGGTCCCCGTCGAGCAGCGACACGGTGCGGTCGCCGCGCTCGGCCAGCTCGTCCCGGAGGTCCCGGGCGATGGTGGACTTCCCGGAGCCGGACAGCCCGGTCATGAACACCACCAGGCCGCGCTCGTGCCGCGGCGGCCTGGCCCGGCGCAGCTCGCGCGCCACGGCGGCGGGGGTGTGCCAGGACGGCACCGGGTCGCCGCTGTCCAGCAGGCCGGCGAGTTCCTCGTCGCTGAGCTGGGTGCGCTCGGCGCCCGGCTCGATGAGCCCGAGCGGCCGCCACACCTCGGCGGCCGGGTCGTAGGCCCAGTCACCGGCCGACACCACCGGCAGGGCGACCCCGGGAACGTCGGTCTGGCTGGCCTTCGCCCTGGGCTCCGGCGGCGTGTCGGTGAACAGGTGCGTGGCGCCGTAGGCCCGGGCCACCACGGACGCCAGCCGGAACTCGGCGTCCCGGCTGTGCCGCGGGGCCAGCGGCACCGGGACGACCAGCGTGCCGGCCGGCAGCAGCGTCCGCGCGGCGAGCATCGCGCGGACCAGCGACTCCGGCGTCACCACCAGTCCCGCCGGCCCGGCGATCAGCGGCATCAGCAGCAGCCTGGCCTTCATCTGGCCGGCCAGGTGGCGCAGCTGGCCGATCTGCCGGCCGTGCAGCGGCGTGCGGGTGACGCACCCGAGCACCGGCCCCTCCGGCAGCCCGGACCGGATCTCGGCCGGCCCGCGGCGCAGCGCCCGGAACGGCCCGTGCTCGGCCTTCCGCAGCGCGGACACCGGCCCCGCCAGCCTGACCAGGCTCCCGGCGCCGGCGCCGCCGGCCGCTCCGGCGGCCGCGGGGACGCCGAGCCGCGTCCGCTCGGTGATCCGGATCACCGCGAGCGGCGCGCCCTCCGGGTCCTGCAGGATCAGCTGGTCCGCGTCGTCGGGCACGGCTTGCGCCGGCACGTCCAAGGTGACCGGGGCAGGCCACGGCGTCCCGTCGGCCAGCGTGCCCCCCTCGGCGAGCGCGGCCACGTCCGCGGACCCCATGAACCCGGTCAGCGGGGCCAGCGCGCCGGACAGCAGCAGCTCGAGGTCTCCGAGGGACCGCTCGTCCAGCGCCCAGGAGCGCAGGCGGGCGGCGGCCGCCTGCGCGTCGGCCGGTGCCTCTGCGGTCACTTCTACCTCCCCCGGCACCGCGTTACCCAGCTACGGTTCGCTGCGTCAGCCACACCCGGCACCCGATTGTCTGTGAGAACCATACGCAGTGCGCGAACGTGCCGGGCGGCCATCGCGCGGATATAAACCGTCTCGCTCCCTGAGATCCGTTTTCCAGGGATCATGCATGCTCACAGCACGCGGGCGAACCCGCTCTCCGGGTTGCGGATGACGTAGAGCAGGTCGTCGTGGTCATCGGTCAGCCGCCCCCCCGACAGCGCGGCCAGCAGGCGGCAGGCCAGCGGCGCTCCCCACGCGGGGCGAGCCGGGCGCGGCGGCCGGTCGCGCAGCGCCCGCCGTTCCGCGATCACCAGCCCGCGCCGCAGCACGTAGCCCTCCACCCCGGCCGCCGACAGCAGGGGCCCGAACACGGCGGGGAACGGCCCCGCCTGCCCCGGGCGCAGCCAGTGCCAGACGGCCCGCCTGGCGGCCAGCGGCAGCAGCCGGTCGAGCAGGCCGGCCGCGCACTCGCGGTCGCGGAACCTGAGCAGCAGCAGGCCGCCCGGGCGCAGCGCGGCGACCAGGCGGTCGAGCACCAGTTCCGCGTGCTCGACCCGGTCGAGCAGGTGGGTGCAGTAGACGATCGCGAACTCGCGGGACGGCAGCGGCACGGTCCGCAGGTCGCCGAGCATCACCGGGACGCCGGCGCCCCGCGCCGTGTCGGCCGCCTTCCTGGTCAGCGGGTGGTCCTCGTCGATGCCGCGGATGCTCACCACGGAGCCGCCCGCCGGGAGGTCGTCCAGGCCGAGGTCGTCGATGGGGCCGGTGCAGCCCGCCTGCAGGAGCCTGATCTGGGTGCCCGCGTGCTGCCCGGCGTAGTCGCGGACGGACCGGGCGAACAGGCCGGCCCCGGCCACGTCCGGAGCGTCCGCCCGGGCCTGCGCCCCCGCGGCGGACGTCCGGCCCGCGCGCCTGCTGGCCGGCGCGCCGCCGCCGGCCGCGAGCCCCTCCGCGGCACCGCGCGCCGAAGTCATGGTCATGTAGCGTAGTGCCGCGAATATCAGCCGTGCCGGAACTCTCCTGACGCGTCGCCAGGTGGCACGGCGCGTGCGTCCCGGCGGGCGCGTGGCGGGAATCCGATGGGCCGCGCCCGCGTTGGACCTACCATAGTTCTGATCCCGCGCCACGCCGGCCACAGCTCGCGCGGAGCGGGTTCGGCGCTTCTCCCGCCGCTCGTCTCCCGGGCGCCGGTACCCCGGCCGACCGGGGTCCTTCCCGGCGACGCGGGCGCTTTGTGCTGCCTACCAGAGGAATCATGAGCCTCGCTGGACTTCTCCCCGCTCTGGCCGACGACCCGGAGCTGGCGCGCGCCCTGGACGCGGCGCGTGCTGGGTCCGAGGCGGCCGGCCCGGCGGCCACCCCGGTCCCAGGGCCGGCCGCGACCCCCGCCGGGGCCGGCGGCGACCTCGTCGGGCCGGCCGAGCTCCGGCCGTTCCTCGCCGCCGCGCTGGCCGCCCGGTCCGGCCGGTTCGTGCTGGCCGTCACCGCCACCGCCCGCGAGGCCGACGACCTGACCGACGCGCTCGGCTCGCTGCTCCCGGTCGGCTCGGTGGCCACGTTCCCCGCCTGGGAGACGCTCCCGCACGAGCGGCTGTCGCCGCGCTCCGACACCGTCGGCCAGCGGGTCGCCGTGCTGCGCCGGCTGGCGCACCCGGATCCGTCCGACCCTGTCGCCGGGCCGCTGTCGGTCGTGGTCACGCCGGTCCGCGGGCTGCTGCAGCCCATCGTCGCCGGGCTCGGCGACCTCGAGCCGGTCAAGCTGGCCCCGGGCCAGGCCGCCGACCAGGACGACGTGCTCACCAGGCTCGTCGAGATCGGCTACAGCCGGGTCGACCTGGTGGAGAAGCGCGGTGAGCTCGCCGTGCGCGGCGGCATCCTCGACGTGTTCCCCCCGACCGAGGAGCACCCGGTCCGGGTCGAGTTCTTCGGTGACGAGGTGGACGAGGTCCGCTACTTCAAGGTCGCCGACCAGCGCAGCCTCGGGCCGGCCGCGGAGCTGTGGGCGCCGCCGTGCCGCGAGCTGCTGCTCACCCCCGCGGTCAGGGAGCGGGCCAAGGAACTCGCCGCCGGGCATCGCGGCCTCGCCGACGTGCTGGGCAAGCTCGCCGACGGGATCGCCGTCGAGGGGATGGAGGCGTTCTCCCCGGCGCTGGCGGAGCGGATGGACCTGCTCCTCGACCACGTGCCGTCCGGCGGCCTCGTGCTGGCGTGCGACCCGGAGCGGATCAGGACCCGCGCGGGCGAGCTGGTCCGGACGAGCGAGGAGTTCCTGCATGCGTCCTGGGTCAACGCCGCCGCGGGCGGCCAGGCGCCGATCGACCTGGGCGAGTCGGCGTTCCGGCCGATCACGCAGGTGCGCTCCCGGGCCGACCGGCTCGGCCTGCCGTGGTGGACGATCACGCCGTTCGGGGCCGGCGAGGCCCCGGATGACGATGCCGACGGCGGGCCCGCCACGGACGCCGCCGGGGCGGCGCGGGCCGATCCGGCGCAGCCGTTCGGTAAAAACGGGAGGACGGAGCCGGACGGTGAGACGGGACGGCAGGTCTATGTCACGGGGGCGAGCCCGGCGGAGGCCTACCGCGGCGACACCTCGCGGGTGATCGCCGACGTGCGGCGGTGGCTGGCGGACGGATGGCGGGTCGTCCTCGTCACCGAGGGGCACGGGCCCGCCCAGCGCCTGTCCGAGCTGCTGCGCGGTGAGGGGCTCGGCGCCCGCCTCGCCGACCTCGACGACGCGCCCGAGCCGGGCGTCCCGTACGTGTCCACCGGCTGCATCGGGCACGGCTTCACCTGGCCCGGCGCCCGGCTCGCCGTGCTCACCGAGAGCGACCTGGCCGGCCAGCGGGTGGGCGCGCGCGAGACCGCGCGGATGCCGACCAGGCGGCGCGGCGGCATCGACCCGCTCGAGCTCAGCCCCGGCGACTACGTGGTGCACGAGCAGCACGGGGTCGGCCGGTACCTGGAGATGACCAGCCGCACCGTCGCGGGCGCCACCCGGGAATACCTGGTGATCGAGTACGCGCCGAGCAAGCGCGGCCAGCCGACGGACCGGCTGTACGTGCCCACCGACCAGCTCGACGAGGTGACCAGGTACTCCGGCGGCGAGGCGCCGAGCCTGCACCGGCTGGGCGGCGCGGACTGGGCCAAGACCAAGGGCCGCGCCCGCAAGGCGGTCCGGGAGATAGCCGCGGAGCTGATCAGGCTTTATTCCGCCCGAACGGCTTCGCCGGGACACGCGTTCGGACCCGACACGCCGTGGCAGCGGGAGCTTGAAGACGCCTTCCCCTACGTCGAGACGCCGGACCAGCTGGGGGCCATCGACGAGGTCAAGCAGGACATGGAGCGCCCGGTCCCCATGGACCGGCTGATCTGCGGCGACGTCGGCAACGGGAAGACCGAGATCGCGGTCAGGGCGGCGTTCAAGGCCGTCCAGGACGGCCTGCAGGTCGCCGTGCTGGTGCCGACCACGCTGCTGGTGCAGCAGCACACCGTGACGTTCAGCGAGCGGTACGCGCCGTTCCCGCTGAAGGTCAGGGCGCTGTCCAGGTTCCAGAGCAACGCGGAGGTGGCCGACACGCTGCGCGGGCTGGCCGACGGGACCGTGGACGTGGTCATCGGCACGCACCGGCTGCTGTCGCCGGAGACCCGGTTCAAGCGGCTCGGCCTGCTGATCATCGACGAGGAGCAGAAGTTCGGCGTCGAGCACAAGGAGTACCTGAAGCGGCTGCGCACCGAGGTCGACGTGCTGTCGATGTCGGCGACGCCGATCCCGCGGACGCTGGAGATGGGCGTGGCCGGGATCAGGGAGATGTCCACGATCCTCACCCCGCCGGAGGAACGGCACCCGGTGCTGACATTCGTCGGCGCGTACGACGAGCGGCAGATCGCCGCGGCCATCCGGCGCGAGCTGCTCCGCGACGGCCAGGTCTTCTTCGTGCACAACCGGGTGGCGTCGATCGGCAAGGTCGGCGCGCGGGTCGCACAGCTGGTGCCGGAGGCGCGGGTCGCGATCGCGCACGGCCAGATGAACGAGCACGTGCTCGAGAAGATCATGGTCGACTTCTGGGAGAAGAGGTACGACGTCCTGGTGGCGACCACGATCGTGGAGTCCGGGCTCGACATCCCGAACGCCAACACGCTGATCGTCGACCGCGCCGACGCCTACGGCCTGTCCCAGCTGCACCAGTTGCGCGGCCGGGTCGGGCGGGCGCGGGAGCGTGCGTACGCGTACTTCTTGTTCCCGCCCGAGCGGGCGCTGACCGAGACCGCGCACGAACGGCTTGCCACCGTCGCCCAGCACACCGAGATCGGCGCCGGCCTGCACGTGGCCATGAAGGATCTCGAGATCCGCGGCGCGGGCAACCTGCTGGGCGGCGAGCAGTCCGGCCACATCGCCGGGGTCGGGTTCGACCTGTACGTCCGGATGATCGGCGAGGCGGTCCGGGACCTGCGCGGCACCGGCCCGCCCGCCCGCCAGGAGGTCAGGGTCGAGCTGCCGGTCAACGCGCACATCCCGCACGAGTACGTGGCCGGCGAGCGGCTGCGGCTTGAGGCCTACACCCGGATCGCGGCGATCGAGTCCGACGACGACGCGACCGCGGTGCGCGAGGAGCTCACCGACCGGTACGGCCCGCCGCCCCAGCCGGTGCTCAACCTGCTCGACGTCGCGCGGCTGCGTGAGCGGGCCCGCCACGCGGGGCTCACCGACATCACCCTGCAGGGCTCGTACGTGCGGTTCTCCCCGGTCGAGCTGCCGGAGTCGCGTCAGGTCAGGGTGCAGCGGCTGTACCCGCGGACCACGCTCAAGCCGGCCGTGCACACGATGCTCGTGCCGGTGCCCCGGGCCGGGGCCGGGCGGCCGCAGGGATCCGGGCGCCAGGCGCCGGGCGCCCAGCTGGGGGCGCAGCCGCTGCGCGACGCCGAGCTGCTGACCTGGTGCCGCGAGCTCATCGAGTCAGTATTCGGCGGGCTCGAGGCTCCGGCGCCGGTATCGCCGCCGGTGTCGGTGTCGGTGTCGGTGTCGGCGTCGGCGTCGGCGGAGGCGTAGGCGCCGGCGTAGGCGTCGGTCGCCCAGGGGAGAGTCTGTGTCGCCGGCTGTTCCCCGCCTCGGTACGCTGGCGTGTCGGCGGCGATGACATGGGTTCGGTGATGAGAAGGGACCGCGCCGTGCTGCGGATCTCGGTCAGGAACAGACGTGCGGCCAGGCTGGCCCTCGTGGCGTTCGGCGGGTGCCTCGCGCTGGCCGCCTGCGGGCCGGTCCAGCTGGGCTCGGCCGCGATCGTCGGCGGCCAGCGGATCACCACCTCGACGCTGACCACCCAGGTCGCCAACCTGGACAACGCGTACCAGGCGGGCCACGGGATCACGCTCGCCTTCCCCAAGTCCGAGATGCCGCAAGAGGTGCTGGGCTGGCTGATCAGGTTCCGGGTGCGCGACCAGCTGGCCAGGCGTGAGGGCATCACGGTCACGAACGGCGACATCCAGCGAGCGGTCAGCCTGGTCGCGGCCCAGGCCAGCCAGTCCGGCGGCGCCGGCCTGCGAACGCTGGCCGTCGAGAACGGCCTGCCGCCCGACTTGATCGCGGGCGGGCTCGGCCGGTACCTGGCTGTTCAGAGCGCGGTCATCGCGCGCCTCGACGGGGGTGTCCCGCCTTCTTCCGCGGCGCAGCAGCAGGCGCTGAGCCAGCAGTTCAACCACGCGCAGTGCCTGGCGGCGAAGAGCCTCAACATCAAGATCAACCCACAGTTCGGCAGGCTCGACTACGGCCAGCTCGGCATCGTCGCTTCGGCGAACACGCTGTCGGCGCCGGAGGCCGGCGCGTCGCCGGTTCCTGCCTCCCCGTCGGCCAGGCCGGAGTACAGCCCGCCTTGCTAGCCTCCGGCCCCGGCCGCGGCCGCCTCGTCGTGCTCGCGACCAGCCCTCGGGTGGCGCCCGGCCTGCTGACATCCTGGGCGTGGGACACGCTCCGCGAGGCCGTTCGCGTGCTCACCGGGATGCCGGATCACCCCCAGCTCGCCGCCCTGGCCGAGGCCGGGATCGACTGCGAGGTCGTGCCCGGCCAGGACGCGGCCGGGCTCGCCCGGCTGCTCGGCGACGCGACAGTGGCCGCGGCCGAGGCGGGCTCTGAGGCCGAGGCGGGCTCTGGGGCCGAGGCGGGCTCTGGGGCCGGGGCGGGCTCTGAGGCCGGGGCGGGCTCTGAGGCCGGGGCGGGCTCTGGGGCCGGGGCGGGCGCGGGGGTCGGGGCGGGCGTCCGGGCCGAGGCCGGGGCGGGCGACAGGGTCGGGGCGAGCATCGGGGCCGACGACGAGGAGATGGCCTGGTCCGACGGCGACGCAGTGGCGGGGGGCGGCGGCGAGGTCGTGTGGCTGGCCGCTCCGGGCGGCGACGAGGCCACCGGCGAGCTGCTCGTGGCCCTCGGTGAGCTGCCCGGCGGCGGGCCGGAGATCGAGCTGCTGTCCGGCTCGCACGACCTGCCCGGTGCCCGGCTGCTCGACCTGGTGTCCACCATGGACACGCTGCGGGTGAAGTGCCCGTGGGACGCCAAGCAGACCCACGAGACGCTTGCGCCGCACCTGATCGAGGAGTCCTACGAGGCGCTCGAGGCGCTCGAGGAGGGCAACCAGGCCGCGCTGCGCGAGGAGCTTGGCGACGTGCTGCTGCAAGTGGCGTTCCACGCCCGGGTGGCGGCCGAGCGCACCGACGGCACCGGCTACACCATCGACGAGGTGGCTGACGGGATCGTGTCGAAGCTGGTGCGGCGGCATCCGCACGTCTTCGGCGACGTCGAGGTCTCCGGCGCCGACGAGGTGAAGCAGAACTGGGACGCCATCAAGGCAGCCGAGCGAACCTCCGCAGACGGAGCACCGAGCTCGGTCCTGGCCGGCGTGCCCTTCGGCCAGCCCGCGCTGGCCCTGGCCGCGCAGCTGCAGCGACGCGCCGAGCGTTCCGGCGTCCCGGCCAGCCTGATCGCGGAGGATTCGCCGAGGACAGGTGATGCCGCCGCGCCTGAGGCTGCCGCGCCTGAGGCTGCCGCGCCTGGTGCTGCGGGTGACGAGGGCGCGGTGCCTGCCGCGCTTGATTACGCCGCGCCTGGTGCTGATGTGAGCGGCGATGAGGCCGCGGCTGGCACCCGGCCTCCGGCCGGGGACGAAGCCCCCGTGGAGTCGGCCGCGGCCGAGGGCGCGGAACTCGGGGCGGAGTTGTTCCAGCTGGTCGCGCGGGCCCGCGCGGCCGGCCTGGACCCGGAGCTGGAGCTGCGCGCCGCCGCCCGCCGCTACCGCGACCGCGTCCGCGCCTGGGAGCACTCCCGGCCACCCGCGTGACCCGCGACGCCGAGTCCGGCGCTCCGACGCTTCAGCCTGGCGCTTCGCCTGCCCCACCAGTCACATCCCGGCGCTTCTCCCGTCTATGTGAACCGTGAGTATCGCCATAGCAGCCCTGACGCTTCGCGATCATGGGCGGCCGGTTACGACGAAGACTTAGGGTCGTGATAGCGCACCTGAGTCTTCACATAGACGGATGAACTGCTAGCGCGAAACGCTAGTGGCGTGACAGCGCGACTCAGGCTTCCCGTTGACGGATTGCGGCCACTGTGCAGTCAGCGGAGCACAGCTTGGGCGGGCCGGCCCAGCCGCGCCGGATCAGGATGCGGGCAAGTTCGCCCGCGGTGCGGCAGGGGTGAGCGGTAACGTCCGACCAGCCGTAGCGCAGGGTAAGGCTGCCGCCGGCTGCGGCGGCGTTGTCCCGGCGAATGTCGCGCCAGCGGGTGTCGTCGCGGTGGGCCAGACGGCCATCGAGTTCGACCACGACCCCGTACTGGCGATAAGAGGCGTCCCGGTACTCGGTGCGCTGCCCGCAGGCCACGCGTTCCTGGCGGGTGGCCCGGGGCAGGCGGTGCGCGCGCTCTACGTCCCGGTAGTAACGGAACTCGAGCACGCTGTGCAGGCCGTCTCCGTCGGAGAGCAGCGGACCGAGCAACTCGCGCCAGCGCTGCCGACCACGGGCCGCCAGCGCCGCGAGCAGCTTGTCCGGCGTGGTGAGCCTGCGCCCGCAGGCGCGGGTGACCCAGCCGCACGCTTCGTCGAAGCTGGCCGCCACGCCGACGAGGTCTAGGACGGTGTCCTCGATCCGGGTCTGCGGCGGCAGCAGGCTGGGGTGCCTGACCCGGTCGGCACGCCGGGAGACGTGGACGACCAGCCCGGGCACCGGTCGGAGGCGCCGACTGGCCGGCAGGGTGACGTGCACCAGGTCGCTCGGCCTGTCGATCAGGCGCGCCAGCTCGGCCGCGGTCTGGAAGCTGAGCATCGCGTCAGGACCCGAGCGCAGGACGGCCGCCCACAGCGTTGCGTCCCGGACGGGAGGCGTGCTGGACAGCAGGTACACCCCGTGGTGCAGCTGCTGCCAGCGACCGCTGCGCAACCGCCAGACCAGCGCCGCCTTGGTCATGCCAGCGCCGAGTGCCTGCCGTGAAGTCACGACGCCGGCCTGCAGGCGGGCCAGGTCTCGCAAAGAGTCGGGAATTCCGGTGGTCATTCCCGCAGTCTCGCCAGCCGCGCCGACGCTGACGCGTGCCAGTCCCTGTCCTCTGTGGATAACTCCGGGCCGTGCACAGCCACGTGTCCAGCTCTGGCGCTAACGAGAACCATCAGGTATGTAGCAGCATCACCCCCGTTGCTGGCTGAGCGAGTGACGCTGACGCAACACGATCATGCGACCCGAGTGAGCGTCGCGTACCAGTGCCTGCCCTGGTCGTCGATCTCATCCAGCCGCCAGGTTTGCCCCTGGAAGTCGAAGCTTTCGCCCACGTGGAGTTTCACGCGAACGGCTTTCACGTCGTCATTCCACACCGCCAACTCCACGCTCTGCGCCTCGCCGTCTCCGGCGGGGAAACAGTACCGGCCACCAAAGCTGAGGCCGTCCATGCGTTCTACAACGCCGTCGCTGACGGTCGCTTTCGCATCGATGCTCATCTGCTGCTCCTCAAATCAGCGTGGTGTAGCAGCGTCTGATGTTGCGGGCGAATTCATCAGTGTCCATGGGGTCAGGATGGTCCTCGTTCCAGGGGTTTCGAAGTATGATCCTTCCTTTCTCCACCCCCGTCGCCTCATAGACGTGGTGAGCTTGCAGTCCGTGAGGAAGGGACTCGCGGACGTGTGTTTGGTCTCTTGAGGAGACCAGGACAGGCTTGCCGTCCTCGAGCTGTGTGCGGATGATCCGGTTGATCTTCCACTCATCATCCCCGGAGGGCAATTCCCGCACTTCCGCCGGCTGCCCGGTCAGCTGTGTCAGCAGTTCGGCGCGGTCCCAGGCGTCGGTGCCCTGGTTCAGGCGCGAGTACCCGGTCGGAGCGGGGTCGCGAATGGGACCGGCGGCGCTGTCCGCGCTGGCGTCGGCGCAGATACCAACCCAATCGCCCTGCCACGCCACCCGGCGCTGGAGGGTCCAGGTCTGGTCCACCCCGGCGAGCGCCTTCTCCAGCACCGGGCTCCAGGCAGCGCCGTCCGCCGCGGCCGCGCCGACGGGGACATCGGGAGCGGCATTACGCACAGGCACGTCAGAAGTGACGCTGAGCTCGACATCGCGTCCGGTGGGCACGGCGCCGGCCTCGGTCCGCCGCGCCTCGCTGAGCGTCACCCGATACGTCCCGTCCGACTCCAGGCGCACGCGGCTGGTGAGTTCGTCCGGCAAGTGATTCGCTACCGAGCCGAGCGCGGCGATGACCCCGCAGTCGCGAAGCCGCCCCTGGATGGCCTGCTCGCGGCGCGGCGGTCCGTCGAAGCAGGAGAACCGGGTGCCGTCCGGATGGGTGAGCAGATCCGCATAAGCGTCGGGCGAATCGTCGCTGAGCGGATCACGGATGGAAGGGCGGTCTACCACAGCACGCGGAGCGTCGCCCCACTCGGCGTCGATCCGGTCGCGGGCACCCGGCTCTTCCGTGCGGCCGCGCTCGTCGTGATGCAGCTCGACGGGCCGCGGAGCAGCGGCCCGCGGGGTCGGCCGGCCCGTGTCATCCGGCAGGGAGCCCGGCGGCCGGGGAACGCCGCGCTTGTACTCCGCGTCCGCGTCGTAGTTGTCCGCGTAGTTCCTGGCGTCCGCCGCCCGCGACGCCCTGCCGCGATCCCGTTCGGGAAAATCAGGCCGGGCTGCCTCGGCAGCCGGCGCATCCGCCAGGTGCCGCTGCCGCAACTCCATGGAGCCATCACAACACGACGAAGTCCCGTCCGTCAGCCTGACCGGACCCGGCAAGTCCGCGCCAACGGGGACGCTCCCACCGATCCCGGTCACGGCGTGGCCGCGCACCGGGCTGCCGGGGCTGCACTAGGCTCCTGTACTGACGAAACGCCTACGCATCCTCGGCAGGAGTCTCCCGAATGGCCTCCATCGAAGCGATCCATGCCCGGCAGATCCTGGACTCCCGCGGTAACCCGACGCTCGAGGTCGAGGTCGCGCTCGACGACGGCAGCGGCGGCCGGGCGGGGGTTCCGAGCGGGGCATCGACCGGCGCGTTCGAGGCGGTCGAGCTGAGGGACGGCGGCGACGAGTACGGCGGCAAGGGCGTGCAGCACGCCGTGCAGAACGTGATCGACGAGATCCAGCCGGAGCTGCTCGGCTACGACGCCGACGACCAGCGCCTCATCGACCAGGCGATGATCGACCTGGACCGGACGCCCGATAAGTCGCGGCTCGGCGCGAACGCCATCGTCGGGGTGAGCATGGCGGTGGCGAAGGCCGCGGCCGAGTCGACCGATCTGCCGCTGTTCCGCTACCTTGGCGGCCCGAACGCGCACCTGCTCCCCGTGCCGATGATGAACATCCTCAACGGCGGCGCGCACGCCGACAACAGCGTGGACGTCCAGGAGTTCATGATCCTCCCCATCGGCGCCTCGACGTTCGCCGAGGCGCTGCGCTGGGGCGCGGAGACCTATCACGCGCTCAAGTCCGTGCTCAAGCAGCACGGGCTGAGCACCGGCGTCGGCGACGAGGGCGGGTTCGC
>Ga0070698_100006019_pt1 | contig 13212 bp, 10 predicted proteins | sample KBSK1502metaG_FD_65477 | JGI IMG/M metagenome (GOLD analysis project Ga0070698, IMG submission 65477) | Corn, switchgrass and miscanthus rhizosphere microbial communities from Kellogg Biological Station, Michigan, USA - KBS K1-50-2 metaG | ecosystem: Host-associated > Plants > Roots >... | reverse complement strand
CGACTACACCGTAAACATCGCAGGTGGGTTTGCGGCTGCGCAGTTGACTTCAGATTACGTCGTAGCGAACGGCATTCATCTTCCAACTAAAAGACGGGCATATACCCGCGGATCTGATCGACGGCCGATTCTCGAAATGCTGATGGTCTCAATCGATCTAAGCGAGGTGAAGTTCGAGTAGCCATGATCACTTACATGCATCCGCCGAGGGAAACTACCAATAGAGAGCATGATCTGTACTTTCTCGATCTCGCGCTTGCACTTGCCGCCAAGGGTGAAGGCCAGGTTGAGCCGAACCCGCTGGTCGGCGCCGTGGTTGTGAAGAATGACATGATTGTGGGCCAGGGCTTTCACCGCTATGAAGGAATCAAACATGCCGAGGTGTTGGCACTTGAAGAAGCTGGTGACCTCGCGAAAGGCGCAACTGTCTACGTTAATCTGGAACCCTGTTGCCATCGGGGTGGCGGCAAACGAACTCCTCCGTGTTGCGATGCTTTAATTGCCGCTCAGGTGATAAGAGTTGTCTGCTGCACCGCCGATCCGAATCCCAGAGTTAAGGGTAAAGGTTTTGCTGCGTTGCGTGAGGCTGGCATAGCAGTGACAGTCGGCCCACAGATTTCCGCTGCGCGATTACTCAATTCCGAGTACATCAGATCTATGATTGCCCAGCACGCTTCACCATCCCAGGCAGCGATGGAACTTCTCTTTTGATTCTCATTCACGTCCGCAGAGTGTCGGATCGTCCTTGCTAACAACGGTCACTATGTTCCGGCAATTCCGACAATCGCTTTTCGTAGAACTGCAAATACCTCGCTGATTCAATCAAAACCACAGCCGTCCTCTTTGGTACATCCATTGCCCAATACCAAACGCAGAAAGGACGGAGCACATGAATACCGCCGTAGTCGATCTAGTTGCCGGAAAACACGCTCAAGCAACCGCCGAAACACTGACTGAAAGACTGCAAACTAAACTGAGCAATCCAGCGAATACTCCGGATTTCGATCTGCACGGCGCCGTCAATGAAGTGCTGAATGACGTCGGACTAACAGCCGCGGATAGTGGAGGCAAACTCACGTTCTACGGCCAAGACCCGATCATTGCCAGTCCCCATCGATTTGGCACCATGGCCGCCGTCGGCTTGGCGTCCAGGAGTGTCGCGTTGGCTGCGCTCTGGAAAGACCGAACCGGAGAAGGACAGGACATACACGTCGACGTGCGGAAAGCTCTCCGACGTTTCTACGGTTTTTTTGAGGGCAAATGGGAAACGATCAATGGACGTGGCCCAACCATGGTGGATCGAAATAATCCATTCTGGCAGATTCCACTTTTCCGCAAAACACGCGATGAGCGTCACGTGGTGGGTATCAACATTTACCCTGGCCTGCACTCGCGCACTATCAATTTCCTGAGGTCCAGTGACAACGCCGAATCTGTAAACAACGCGATCCTGCAGTGGCGCGCGGAAGAGTTAGAGGCTGCCGCTCAGGAGGCCGGACTTCCGTTCGGCATGGTGCGTACCAACGAGGAGTTTCTTAAAGAGCGGCAGTTCACCGAAGTGCTATCCAAAATGCCGCTGATCACTCTGGAAAAAATCGGAGAGAGTGAGCCGATACCGTTCAAGCGCGGCGCAAAAAGCCCATTGGACGGCATTCGCGCACTCGGCATGGGACACGTGATTGCGGGTGCAGCAATAGGCAGAGACCTAGCGTACTACGGCGCCGATGTCATCAACATCTGGAGGCCCACCGATACGGAGATCGATGCTTTTGTGTGGGACGTCCAAGTTGGAATGCGTTCCACGATATTGGACGGCTCTAACGAAGATCGTGGCAACTTCGATCGGCTTCTAAAAGACGCCGACGTGTTCTTCTCGAATCGGCGGCCCGGTTATTTGGAGAGATATGGCCTTACCGCGGAAGAACTCAGCGAAAAGAAGCCGGGATTAATTCACGCCAAGGTGGTCCTTAATGGCGAACGTGGTCCCTGGTCAAATTGGGTTGGCTTCGACGAAGTCGGTGCAGCTATATCCGGCTCGTTTGCGATCGAGGGGACGCTGGCTCAGCCCTCCATGCCGCCGATCGTCCCGTTCTGCGACAACGTCGTGGGCTGGCTTGGCACCGCCGGCATTGTCGAGGCCTTGCGACGCCGTGCCACCGAGGGAGGCAGCTATCGTGTCGTCGTGTCCTTGACCCGGAGTGTACTGTGGCTGCTCTCGCTCGGCATATTCAATAAGGCTTACGCACAGGAAACCGCCGGCTCTACGGACGAGCACGCGAACGTCGCTCCTGACCTCTTCACCGCCGAAACGCCGTTGGGCACGTATCAAGGCATGACCGACCAGGTGCTCATGTCCAGGACCCCGGGTTCATTCCGGACCGTGCTTGTTCCGCGGGGTTCGTCAAAACCCGAGTGGTTAGAAGCAAATTAAAAGTGTGAAAGAAAGAACTGCAAAGGAGAGATAGGTACATGTCATTCACCAAACCGGTTCGCCGGGTCGCAATTGTTGGTACTGGAGTAATCGGCGCGAGCTGGGCCGCGCAATACCTGGCTCGCGGGCTTGATGTCGTTGCCACAGATCCCGCACCAAACGCAGAAGCGAATCTGCGCAAGTACGTGGACGAAGCATGGCCGGTGCTTACTGAGATTGGATTGTCTCCCGGAGCGTCACGCGACCGTCTCAGCTTCACGTCCAATATGAAAGAGGCGCTTTCGCAAGCGGACCTTGTTCAGGAGAACGGTCCTGAGCGAGTCGATTTCAAAATCAAGCTGTTCGCAGACATGGATGATGCGACGCCTGTGGATTCGATAATCGCCTCGAGTTCATCAGGAATAACTCCGAGCGTCATGCAAACAAATTGTAAACACCCCGAGCGTGTACTTGTCGGGCATCCCTTTAATCCGCCACATCTCATTCCCCTGGTCGAGGTTGTCGGTGGTAGCAAGACCTCTCCGGAAGCGATTCAACAAGCGATAGCGTTCTACGCATCGATCGGAAAGAAGCCGATCAAGTTGAACAAGGAACTGCCAGGTCACGTCGGCAATCGACTCCAGATCGCCCTCTACAAAGAAATTATGTATCTGATTCAGGAAGGCATTTTGAGTGTCAGCGATGCTGATGACGCGGTGAGTTATGGTCCAGGACTCCGGTGGGGAGTGATGGGACCGAGCTTGCAATGGCACCTGGCTGGAGGGGCGGCTGGGATAAATCATTTCATGGAACACCTTATGCCCGGGATGGTAGCCACATTCAAGATTCTCGGCACTCCGGACGTAACCGACGAACTCAAGCAAACGATCGTCGATGGCGTTTTAGAGATGGCTGGAAACCGTTCCGTCGATCAACTTGCCCAGACGGAGAACAAAGAACTTCTCGGACTGATCAAGCTTCGCGCAAAAAAAGAATCAGCCCCGACAACTAGCGCCGCTGAAACGACGGCCACTGGTGCAAACGGCAGCGCGACTGAGCGTCTCTTCTTCCTTGATGTCAGCGGTGGCCGCATTGAGTCTCTCAACACGGATGGTTCAGATCGTCGCGTGGTTCTGGATGGACTGAAACGAATCCCAGACGGTATCGGGATCGATGAACAAGCCGGGCACATTTACTGGACCAACATGGGAAATCCGAAGGCCAATGACGGTTCGATTGAACGTGCGGATCTAGATGGCGGAAATCGCACGACTATTGTTCCTCCGGGGGCGACCTTTACGCCAAAACAACTAACGCTCGATAGAAAGGCTCGCAAGGTGTATTGGTCGGATCGTGAAGGAATGCGTGTGATGCGCGCAAATTTCGACGGTTCGCAGATCGAAACACTCGTCGACAGGAGCGAGGGTGATCAACGCCCTGGCCGCGATGAAACGAAATGGTGCGTTGGAATCGCAGTCGATCACGACGCCGGTCAGATCTATTGGACACAGAAAGGTGCTGACAACGCTGGCGAAGGGGGCATCTTCCGCGCGAATCTCGAAATTCCGAAAGGCGAGAATCCGACAAATCGCACGGACATCGAAGTGCTCTTCAACGGACTGCCGGAACCAATTGATCTTGAGCTCGATCTGAGCCAACAGATGATCTACTGGACCGACCGTGGTAATCCGCCACAAGGCAATACCGTGAGCCGCGCGCGCCTGAAAGGTGAATCCACAGAAGCTAACCGTCAGGAAATTCTTGTCAGCGACCTAATGGAAGGGATTGGATTGGCTCTCGACATTAAGCACGGACGGATGTTTTTCTCCGACCTCGCTGGTTCAGTTTATTCAGCCAGGCTCGACGGCTCGGATAAGAAAGCATTGCTCATGGCTCAGGGGAATTTGACAGGCGTTGCCTACGCGGACCTTGCGCAAACCAAGGCGGCTGCTGCACGCAGCGATGGTCCACGTCTCATTCCGTGATACGAACCCAGTTACTTCGAAAAGGGACAATTATTACGAGATTAATAAGGAGATTGATATGACAACACCTGCCAAAGAAATCAAGCAACACAAACCACTGCCGGCGCCTAACAGCGACTTCTATGACTTCGCCGCGGACCTGCCCGCCGAGGAAATGGCGATCGTGAAGAAGGTGCGCGAGTACATGGAGACGAAAGTCCAGCCCATTATCAACAAGTACTGGGTGGAGGACTCCTTCCCGTTCGAGTTGCTCCCGTCGTTCAAGGAGTTGGGTATCGCCGGACTTGGCATACATGGCTATGACTGTCCGGGCGGAAGCCCGCTGCTGGTCGGCTTGACTGCTATGAACATAGCGCGAACCGATACCTCAATGGCGACCTTCTGGGGCGTTCACACCGGCCTGGCGATGGGTTCCATCAACCTCAACGGCACCGAAGAGCAGAAGCAGAAGTGGCTGCCACCGATGGCTCGGATGGAAAAGATCGGCTGCTTTGGATTAACTGAGCCACTGGTTGGCTCGGGCACCGCCGGCGGTCTGACGACGACGGCGAAACGCGAAGGCGACACCTGGGTTCTCAATGGCCAGAAGCGCTGGATCGGCAACGCGACGTGGTGCGATATCTCGATCATCTGGGCACGCGACCTCGACGATAACCAGGTCAAGGGCTTCATCGTCGAGAACAAGACTACGCCCGGGTTCAGCGTCGAGAAGATTCAGAACAAGATCGCGCTCAAGGTCGTGCAAAACGGAGAAATCACAATGAAGGACTGCCGGATCCCAGACGCGAATCGTCTGGCGGGCGGCACAGGAACTTTTCGCGACACTGCGCGCGTGCTGCGCGGCACCCGCCATGGCAGCGGGTGGGAAATCACGGGCACACAAATGGGGGCCTATGAAAATGCCCTGAAGTACGCGCAGGAGCGCTTGCAGTTCGGAAAACCGATCGGTTCGTTTCAGCTCATCCAGGAACTGCTCGCGAAGATGCTGGGCAACATCGTTGCCTGTCAATGCATGATTGCCCGCTCGGTAACGCTCGAAGCCGAAGGCAAGCTGAACGATGCGCAGGCGGCGATTGTTAAGGCGTTCTGCACGTCGAAAGCGCGTGAAACCGTCTCGTGGGCACGCGAGGCGATGGGCGGCAACGGGATCCTGGTTGACTATAACGTGGCGCGCCACTTTGCGGATGCCGAGGCAATCTATTCCTACGAAGGGACGTACCAGATGCAAACCCTGATCGTGGGTAAAGCGATCACTGGATTAAGCGCCTTTGTTTAGTTGCATCCAGTAAAAGGAGACCCGACCAAAGTTCAAGATAGGAGTTGACGAAAATGAGTTCACCAGTGGCAGCGTCGAAATTCGACAACCTTCTCTACGAGAAGAAGAACAACATCGCTTACGTGACTCTGAATCGGCCGAAGGTGCTGAACGCTCTGAACAAGGCAACCTGGCACGACCTGCGAGCGGCGTTTGAAGATGCTCGCGATGATGAGACGGTTCGCGGCGTCATTGTGACAGGTGCGGGCGACAAAGCATTCATTGCCGGCGCGGACATCAGTGAAATTGCTACGGCAACCGCGGTGCAGGCAGAAGTGTCGAGCAGTTACGGACAAGAGGTTCTTAATTTGATTGAGAACCTCGGCAAACCCGTGATTGCGGCCATCAACGGTTTCGCGCTGGGGGGCGGCTGCGAAACCGCGATGGCTTGCACTATCCGGCTGGCAAGTGAGCACGCGAAGTTTGGTCAGCCTGAAGTCAAATTAGGAGTGCTTCCTGGCGGTGGCGGAACGCAACGTCTGCCGAGACTGGTCGGAAAAGGGCGGGCCCTGCAGCTTATTCTTTCCGGCGGAATTATTAGCGCGTCAGAGGCTTATCGAATCGGACTGGTGAACGAAGTCGTTCCGACGGCCGATCTTATCGCACGCGCGGAAGCACTCCTTAGGGAGATCTTTGCCAACGCGCCACTCGCCATTAAGTATTCGCTCGAAGCGGTGAATAAAGGAATGGAAACTAGTCAGGCCGAAGGTTTGGCGCTCGAAGCGTCTTTCTTTGGACTCTGCGCCGGAACTGAAGATAAACAGGAAGGCACGCGAGCGTTTCTCGAAAAACGTGCGCCGCAGTTTCAGGGTCGTTGATGTTTTAAGTGTTTCTCTGCGTCTCTGTGTTCTCTGTGTCTCTGTGGTGCACTGCACTCGGAAACAAACAACCACAGAGACACAGAGATTGCACAGAGAAGAAGTCATTACTAGGAGAACACGATGTCCGCTCAAGTCGCTCATGCTGCATTCACTGCTTCCGCCGAGTTTAACTTTACGAGCTCGGACGGATTGAAAGTGGCTTGCTTTCGGTGGGACAGCCGTGGCCCAACGCGTGGTGTGGTCCAAATTGCCCACGGTAGTGGCGAGCACATCGGCCGTTACCGCGAAACGATCGAAGTCCTCAATTCTGGAGGTTTGACAGTCTACGGAAACGATCATCGCGGGCACGGCCGCACTGCACCTGACGCCGCGCATATGGGAGATTTCGGCGAGGGTGGTTTTGATCTCTTAGTCGAGGACATGTTCCGCCTGAGCCGTATTGCAAAATCTGACAATCCTGGCATGCCATTCATTCTTCTCGGACACAGCATGGGTTCATTCGCGGCACAACAGTACGTCCTTGATCGAAGTCATGAAATAGATGGTCTAATTCTTTCTGGTTCTGGCGCACTCGACGGACTTGCCGCATTTACGAGTTTAGCTTCATCACACACGAATGTTCTTAATCAGAAATTTGAGCCTGCGCGAACTCCGTTCGATTGGTTGAGCCGAGACCCGGTGGTCGTTGATGCGTTCATCAGCGATCCACTCTGTTTCTCGGAACTTCAACCGGCATCGTTGGCATCGTTCTTATCGGCGGCGCCTCGTCTCTCGAATCCGATCAGCCTGAGTAAGATTCGTGATGACCTCTCGATCTATCTGTTTTCGGGAAGTGAAGATCCGATTGGCCAGCAACTCGATGGAGTTGAGCTTCTGATCCAGCGCTATGAGAAAGCAGGGATCTACGATGTGTCGCACGATTTCTATAGAGGCGGCCGGCATGAAATGCTGAACGATATCAACCGCCAGGAAGTTAGGGAGCGATTACTCGCATGGATCGCATCAGTTTTGGAAGCGACTGGATATGCGGCGCGGGGATGGGGATATATGGGAATCGATTGATCAAAGGAGACAACAATGACAACAGATAATATTTTTTCGGGATTGAAAGTAGTGGACTTCGCGAGCTTCATCGCGGGTCCAGGCACCGCCGTGATCTTGAGCGACTTTGGCGCCGACGTGATCAAGGTTGAGCCCCCATCCGGCGATCTCTGGAGAAATGGGAATAAAGTGCCGCCTTACCCGGTGGCGAAGGACCCCTATCAGTGGCACCTGGCCAACCGGAACAAGCGCGGCATGACTCTCGACCTGAAATCGCCGGGCGCTCAGCAGATCGTCGAGAAACTCACTAAATGGGCCGACGTGTTCATCGTGAACACCCCACATCGCCCACGCAAAAAGCTGAAGCTCGAATATGAAGATGTCGCGCCTTTGAATCCACGCTTGATCTATGCCGATCTCACCGGTTTCGGCGAAAACGGGCCTGATGCTGACCTCCCGGGCTTCGATATCACGGCCTACTGGGCGCGCAGCAGCCTGTTAGCGTTGACACGCGATGAGGGCTGCCCGCCGACCTGGCCCGTCGGTGGCAGCGGCGACAGTGCAACCGCAGTCGGCTTGTACTCTGCGATTGTCACCGCGCTCTATCGTCGCGAGCGTACGGGTAAGGGGTCCTACGTTACGACCTCGCTGCTTGCCGAGGGTGTCTGGGCCGCGGGCTTGTCGATTCAGGCCGCTTTGACGGGAGCGAAATTCTACGGACTACACGATCGCAGGCACCCCGAGAATGCGGCGCTGAACGTATATCAGGCTGGCGACGGCACCTGGTTCATGATTGCCCTCACACCTGACAAGTTGGAGCCAGTGGCGAAAGCCATCGGCCGCGCTGACCTTCTTACTGATCCGCGATTCTCAGATCCCGGTCAACTGAAGGCCAACAGGCCTCAGTTGACCGCCATTCTGGACGAAATATTTCGCTCGCAACCAATGGGGCATTGGTACGAAATCTTCAGTGACACTGGCGTCACGTTTGGCGCAGTGCGAGAGCCGCACGAAGTGATCAACGACCCGCAGCTACGAGCGAATGACATCGTCGTTCCGATCGAAGGCGCCGGCGACAGCATAACATCCACGATCAGCAGTCCTTTTCAGATACATGGCGTTACCAAAACGCCTGCGAAGCATGCTCCCAACCTCGGCGAACACAATGAAGAGGTGCTTAGCGAACTCGGTTTCAGCGCCGACGAAATCGGCAGCTTCCGCGCGAGCGGAGTGTTGGGCAAACCCAAGCCGCAGCCGGCGGCGCAAGCAACGAAATCGAGCGCGAGTCCGGTAGCCAGATAAGTATGTTTCTACTAGCGACAGAGTGAAGAGGTGAATCATGAGTGACATTATTACTGAGCGAACTGGAAATATCCTGCGGGTGACCGTCAATCGACCGGCGAAAAAAAACGCGATGACTTCTGCGATGTACGTCGCACTGGCAGACGCGCTCAACGAGGCGGCAAAGGACGACGAGATACGTGTCGTGATCTGGGATGCTGCGGGGGATTCATTTTCGGCCGGCAATGATGTGCAGGATTTTCTGCAAAATCCACCGAAGGAGGGCGAGAGTCCGCAAGCAAACCTGGGGAATGCGCTGCTCAACCTTGATAAGCCGGTGATCGCCGCGGTGCAAGGTGCCGCCGTCGGCGGCGGGACTACTTTGCTGACGCACTGTGACTTTGTCTATGCGGGTGAAAGTGCGAAGTTCCAAGTGCCCTTTGTGAATCTGGGATTAGTTCCGGAATTTGGATCGAGTTGGTCCTTGGCGGCCCGCAGCGGATATCTCCGGGCTGCCGAATTATTTATGTTGGGCCAGCCGTTCAAGGCCGAGCTTGCCGCAGAGATTGGATTAGTGACCCGGGTCGTGCCTGACTCCGAATTATCGGCGACGGCGAAGGAAACCGCAGAGAAATTGGCTGCGAAACCGATTGGCGCGCTGCGAGCAACAAAGAAGCTGTTGAAGCGTTCGTCACGTCAACAGGTAGAGGAGGCCATACAAGCTGAAGTTGAGGAGTTCAGTACGCGAGTGCGGTCGGCGGAAGTAAGGGAGGTGTTCACTGCGTTTTTAGAGAAGCGTGCGCCCGACTTCACCAAAGCAAAGGCAACTGCGCAGTCATAGTGCGAGAAACTTATAGGTCCAACGATGAACAGAGGCGAACCAGCAAGGACGCTCCGAAGAGTTGCATCGGCTCAAATCCCTACCAGGTGGGGAGTGTTTCAGACGATTGGCTTCGAGCGTGAGACATCGAATGGCATCGAAACCGCGCTTGCGATTGTTCTCGGCGCTCCCGGCGAGGATGGTGCTCCGTTGGTTCGCCTTCATTCACAGTGCTTCACCGGCGAGGTGTTGGGATCGTTGCGCTGTGACTGTGGCGATCAGTTGGACTTGGCGATGCGAGCTATCGCTGAAGAAGGTACTGGGCTCGTGATCTATGAGCATCAGGAAGGTCGTGGGATCGGACTGATGGCCAAGTTGCAGGCTTACTCTCTTCAAGACAAAGGTCTCGACACGGTTGAGGCAAATCATGCGTTGGGATTTGCTGCCGATTGTAGAGACTTCAGCTTGCCTGCCGCGATCCTGAGGGAGCTCGGCGTGACGTGCGTGCGTCTGCTCTCGAATAATCCTGACAAGTCACGCGCTTTATCGGATACCGGGATCGAAGTCGTTACCAGAATTCCCTGTGAAGCTGAGCCAAACAATCATTCACGTGCTTACCTGCGCGCGAAGAAAGAAAAACTGGGGCATGTATTGACGCTTCAAGACGACGGGTTTGAGTTTGCAAGCATCGATGATGCGATTCGCGAGCTTCGAGCGGGGCGAATGATCGTCGTCATCGATGACGAAGATCGCGAGAACGAAGGCGACCTGACAATAGCGGCTGAGATGGTTACGCCTGAAGCCATCAACTTCATGGCGAGGCACGGACGTGGGCTGATCTGCCTGGCAATGACCCGTGAAAGACTCGGGGAGTTACAACTTGAGCCGATGGCGCCGGAAAACACTGCGTTAGGTGGTACCGCGTTCACCGTCTCAATTGATTTGAAAGGTCGTGATGTAACAACAGGAATCTCAGCTTACGATCGTGCAGAGACGATCCGCGCCGCTGTTGATCCGAACAGTTGTGCAGAAGATTTTGCGCGACCAGGACACGTTTTTCCACTCTGTGCCCGCGCAGGAGGTGTACTCGAGCGACGCGGCCAGACCGAAGCCGCGGTCGATCTGGCAAGACTCGCAGGACTGCAGCCCGCCGGAGTGATCTGCGAGATCGTTAATGATGACGGTACCATGGCTCGCGTGTCTGACCTAATTCGCTTCTGCAAGATGCACGGTCTATTAATGATCACGGTCACTGAGCTGGCGCGTTATCGTTTCGATTGCGATTACGAAGAAGCACTATTAACGGTTGATGGTCTCTTCCCAGTCCCCAGAACTTCTGCCGTACTGGGACCGCAGGCGATCCCGCCTGTCCAAGCGGAGCTCATCGTATGATCCACACGCACTCCCTTGCTCGGGCTCTTCGATACTATCCTGAAAACATAGCGTTTGCTTCAGGTGGAAACTACCTGACTTTCCGTAAGCTACACGAGCGTGTCGGAATAATTGCGTCCGCGCTAAACAAACATGGTTTCAAAGCAGGCGATCGGTTGGCGCTTCTGTTACCCAATGAACTCGAATTTATCGAACTGGTCTATGCTTCTGCTTGGCTTGGATTGATTGTTGTCCCGTTGAACACACGGCTGTCGGAAAAAGAGATCGATCATGTGCTGGTTGACGCAGCTCCTCACGGCTTGATTCGACACTCGTCACTTGCAGTGCCGACGGTGCAGCTTCACTGGCAACGAATAATTGACCGAGAACCGTTTGAGTTTGAGGACGATGAAGCTCCCGACCCTGTCTACGATCCCGATGCTGTTTTTACCCTGATTTATACGAGCGGCACTACGGGCGCGCCCAAAGGAGTAGCGCTCACCCACGCAAACATTCTCGCGAACATGGACCATGTTAACTACTGGATGCGTTACAGAGAAGGAGGTGTCTATCTCCACGCCGCGCCCATGTTTCACATCGCGGACTTTCCCTTCATGTTTGCGTCGCCGGCTTTCGGCACCTGTCAAACTACGATTCCGAAGTTTAGCCCGCAAGCATTCTGCGAGATCGTGGAACGTGAACACGTAACGCACACGGTAGTGGTGCCGACGATGATCAATATGCTGACTCAATTTGAGGACCTTAAGAAATATGACCTGACGAGTCTTGAACGACTGGGATACGGAGGTTCGCCGATTGCGCCCGATCTGCTCCACCGGACCAGGGAGATTTTTCCAAACGTGGAACTGATTCAGGTGTATGGGCTCAGTGAGACTGGATTTCTTACTGGTTTGCAAAATCAAGAACATACCGAGAATAGATTGACGTCTTGCGGGCGCGCTTGTCCGGGGATCGAAGTGCGTGTTGTCGACGACTCAGGAAAAGAAGTTGAAGTGGGCCAACCCGGTGAACTCGTTGCTCGTGGCGCAAACGTAATGCGTGGCTACTGGAACAATTCGAAGGAAACGAAGCTCACGTTCCGTGATGGTCTTTTTCGGACCGGTGACATCGGCTATCAGGATAAAGAAGGTTACTTCTATCTCCTGGATCGCCTGAAAGACATGATCGTTACCGGCGGCGAGAATGTTTACTCGGGTGAGGTCGAGGCAGTTCTCTATCAACATCCGGCAGTTCGTGAAGTCGCAGTTTTCGGGATCCCTGATTCAAAGTGGGGAGAACTCGTAATGGCTTGCGTTGTCTTGAAGCCCGGAAATGCGCTCACCGTGGACGAACTCACCACTTACACCCGCCAGTCGCTAGCAAACTACAAGATTCCGCGCGTTATCGAATTCTCGGACACGGAGTTACCGAAGAGTGGCTCCGGCAAGATACTCAAGAAGGATCTGCGCGCGCGTTTTGGGGCCAATCGCGGACGAGCTGTAAGTTAAGTGGAAGCGACCGTCGTGCTCAGTTGTCTACCTTTTTTCGTCTTCAGCGCAACGTTTTTTCTTGATTATCGCGGCGTGCTGGTCAACGAGGTTATTCAACCATAACCAGATCGAGTGATCTTCCACTCGCACTATATAGGGTTTCGAGACACAAAGAACAGGCGCAAAATCCCCTCAACATCGAAATTGTAGACCGCGGATTTGAAGGAGAAATATGAACCGGATCACTATCTTGCTGCTGGGTGTCGCAACACTAAGCGGCGCCGCCGTCTTCACCACGACCATATCTCAGCGCGCTGTCGCTCAAGAGGCCGCGCCTGTCTTCGTAACCAGGATTCCAGCAGGATATCGCGGCTGGAGGGTGGTCTCAGTGGCCCACGAAGCAGGCGAGCTCAACGATATTCGGGCGGTTCTGGGGAATGACATAGCGATCAAAGCTTACCGGGAGGGCAAGCTTCCGTTTCCAGAAGGCGCAATCGTTGGACGAATAGCCTGGAGCTACGTCGCATCTGAGGAAAACAACAAGAGTTTTGGCCGTGAGCAGTCTTTCGTGGCCGGCTCACCCACGGATGCTTACCTTCAATTTATGGTCAAGGACTCGAAGAAATACGCCGCGACTGGTGGCTGGGGGTACTCGTCATTTGATAAGGACGGCAAACC
>Ga0070698_100006018_pt1 | contig 13212 bp, 12 predicted proteins | sample KBSK1502metaG_FD_65477 | JGI IMG/M metagenome (GOLD analysis project Ga0070698, IMG submission 65477) | Corn, switchgrass and miscanthus rhizosphere microbial communities from Kellogg Biological Station, Michigan, USA - KBS K1-50-2 metaG | ecosystem: Host-associated > Plants > Roots >... | reverse complement strand
ACCGATGCGGGCTGTGGGGGGTCGTGATCAGCAGTCCCGTCAGCCAGTATCAGCTCGAGAACAAGTTCGGCTGGTCGGTCTCGGAAATGGTCGACGCCGCCGTGCAGGCCCACACAGCGGCGAGAGAGCTCGGCCTGAGGACCTTTGCGAGCGCATACGACACGCTCCGCTCAGGGCGCAACGACATCCGGAAGCTTTACGGCGAGCTCAGGCGCCAGGAGCTGATCGACGGGATTCGGATCGTCGACACCGTCGGAATCGGGACACCGGCAGAGGTCAGCACGCTCGTGAAGTGGTGCGATGACGAGTTCGGCCTGCCGATCGAGGTCCATTTCCACGACGACTTCGGCCTCGCGACGGCGAACGCCCTGTCGGCTGTGCAAGCAGGAGCGGGGGGCGTCTCGTGCAGCATCGCCGGCGTCGGCGAGCGCGCCGGAAACGTGCCGACCGAAGAAATCGTCGCCGCGCTCGAGCTCCTGTTGCACGTCTCCACCGGGGTCCACCTGGACCTTCTCGGGCCCTCGTTCATCAAAGCGGCTGAGGTCATCGGCCTGCGCCTTCAGGACAACCGCGCGATCATCGGGCGTAACTCGTTCCGCCACGTCTCCGGGATCTCGATCAGCGGCCTGATCAGGTCGCCGCTCGCAGCCCAGCCGATCGAGGCGGAGGTGATTGGAAGGCACTCGGAAATCGTGCTCGGCAAGATGTCAGGGACAGCCGCGATCGAACACGTTCTGAGATCAGTCGGGATCAACCATGCGACGCTCGATATCGGTGGCCTTGTGGAGCAGGTAAAGAGCACCGCTGAGAGCACACGCCGGATTCTAAGCGTGTCAGATCTCCTTCGCCTCGTCAGCGCACAGGAAGGCCGTGCCGCACTCGCCGATCACGCACAACCTCGAGGGGTGAAGAGATGAAGCTTGACATTTTCAACGCAGACCACCTGGCTGCTCCCACAGTCCCGCTGTCGCACGGCGTCCTGGCAGGCGGCTGGCTGCACGTCGCCGGGATGGTCGCGAGAACGCCTACCGGCGAGATCCTCGCCGCCGATGCTGCCGGTGCGACCATGCAATGCCTTGAGAACATGGAGGCGGTACTGCGAACCCGCGGACTCGACAGGCGATCGGTCGTAAAGGTGACGGTGTACCTCGTAGACTTCGCCGACTACGGCGCGATGAACCGCGCCTTCGAGGAGTTCTTCGGCGGCACGTACCCAGCACGGACAACAATCCAAGCCGGCGGGCTGGGGCTCGGCACCGTCGAGCTGGACGCCGTGGCGTACGCGGCCGCCTGACCAGGCCCATGCACGAAGCGCTGTACGTGCGGGGCCTTGAAGGCGTGCTCGCCGCCGAACCCGCCTGGGCTTTCTCGGACGACAGTACGATCCTGTGCGAGGCAGGCCGGATCGCTGCGATCGGCGACGCCGCGGAGGCACGGGCCCTCTCACTTAAGGAGCAGGGTGTCACGGTCCGCGTGCTGCACGGCGATGGTCTTGTGGCGTTGCCTGGGCTGATCGACGGACACGTCCACCCGGTCGCGGGATCGATGTCGGTGGTGCCTGCAGGCAGCGACTGGACTCACTGTTACCTGAACGCAGGTGTCACCGCGTGCGTGTCAGCCGGGGAGCTAACCGTGCCTGGGTTCAGGGCGCGAAGCGCGACTCCAGAGACCGTGACCAGGCTGGCCACCACCTCAGCGTGGTGCTTTGGGAACATCGCCGCACCGCCGCGCGTGTTTGCCGGCACGCTCCTGGCGGTGCCTGGCTTGGAGGAGAGGCACATCGCGGAGGTCGCCGCCGCCGGGGGAAGGTGCCTCAAGTACATCTATTACCCGTTCGGAGGAGACGGGTGGCGCGAGGAGGTAGAACGCTACCGGTACTGGGCGCGCGCACACGGGCTCGTGACGAAGCTACACGCGGGCGGGACGTCCTTTCAGGGAGACAGCGTCGCCGCCACGGGACAGATCGCGATCGAGGTGGCACCCGATCTGTATGCGCACGCCAATGGTGGTCCGATACCGCTCTCCGACACGGAAACGATGACCGTGATAGAGGAGACGAATGCGTTCATCGAAGTGATCCCGGGCGGAAACTTGCGGCTACTCGGAAAGATCGCCCGCACTTTGCGCGAGAGAGACGAACTCGACCGCCTGACCGTTGGTACCGACTCCCCGGGCGGCAACGGGATCGTGCCCCGCGGACCCCTCCAGGCAATCGCCGCGATCGCCGCGCTGGGAGAAGTGGATGCGGCGGCCGCCCTGCGATGCGGGACGGACAACGTCGCCCGATCCCACCGGATTCCCGGCGGCGCGATCCGGACGGGCCAGCTCGCGAACATCCTGCTCGGCGGCCCCGTCCGGGGTTCCTCGCACAGGACGATCAGCGCTGCAATCGAGTCGGGAGACCTCATCGGAATCGGCGCCGTCATCTACGAGGGTGATGTGGTCGCGCTGCCCGCCCGATTCACGCCACCGCCTAAGGCGCTCCCGGCGTGGGCCGAGGCCACGCCATGAGGCGCACTCCGCCGGCGATCAGCATCGGCCACTATCCAAGTAGCCGCGTGGAGGAGACGCTCGCGATTGCCCGAGAACTCGATGGCGGGATCGTCGACAGCCTCTGGATTGGCGACAGCCCGCTGATCTGGCGCGAATGCTGGACCACCATCGCTCTCTGCCTCGCCCACACCGAGACACTCAGGCTGGGTACCGCGGTCACGAACCCCATGAGCAGGGACTGGACGGTCACGGCGTCAGCAGTGCAAACCCTGAGCGAGTACTCACCCGGCAGGATCCGGCTGGGCATCGGGCTCGGAGACAGCGCACTGCGGCGTCAGGGAGGGCGGATCGCACGGCTCAGCGAACTGCGGGAGGCGGTTCAGGCAATCAGATCACTGCTGACTCGCGCGGCGCTCGACGACCGGCCGTCGCTTTATTGGGATCGTCCCGGGCAGCACATTGAGATTCTCCTCAGCGGCAGCGGCCCGAAGACGCTCGCGCTCGCCGGCGAGCTTGGTGACGGAGCGATCATCGTGCCGGGGGTCGAGGAGGCTGCCGTGCGGCAGGTCGTGGACCGCGTCGCAAGTGGCAGCCGCGACGCGGGGCGAGAGCCAGCCGAGGTGCGGATCGTCCTGTGGGTCGGCTGCGCTATAGGGCCCGAGGATCAGGCTTGGCGCGAGGTCGCCCCCTGGGTCCGATCGGTTCTGCGCCATCCGCTGGCGTTCGAGGTCAGTGCCGAAGTGCAGTCCGCCCGCGAGCGGATTCGCTCGAGCTACGACTTTGCGCTGCACATGTTGCACGACAGCGACACTTCCGACAGCCTGCCAGTCAACCTGCTCCGTCTATTCGCGTTGGCCGGGACTGAGTCACGGCTCGCCGAGGATCTTCACAAGCTGACCGAGCTTCCGGTGGACGAAATCGTGCTCGTGATCATGGGACGCGATCCAGTCGCACAGGCGACCTACCTGAATCGGCTGGCCGGTGACATTGTGGGGCGCTGGGCATCACCAGAGCGGCTGGCTTGACATAAAGCCGCTTATCGGGGACCGCCACGCTCACGGCTCCGGAGGGGAATGCCCCTCACCGTCATGACCTGGCATAACACGTGCAAAAGGTTATGCTGGGGCGTGTATCGGGCGAAGCGATCGACCGTGCCGACACCCTAGACCCGGCACCCACCGCCCAAGGGGTTTGGTGCCTATTAGGAAGACGCCCAGGGGTAGGCAGACGGCCAGCTCAGGGCAAGCGAGGCGTGCCCAGACTACGGTGCGCGATGGGCTCTTTACAGATTGTCTCCCAAGAGGGACGATTCGCTCAGCAGCGGCAAAGAGTCATCGCAAGTGGCGCCACAGGCCACCGTGTGGCCTGGCAAGGAGCTATCCGATGCACACCCGGGCGTGCGCAGAGTCCGAGGAGGACCCAGAGAAGTGCACTTGTTCCTGCGGCGGAGCGCTTCACGGATCAGCGACATGGCGGTCTCCCTCAGCTGCCCGACCAGCTCCGCGGCGCCGGGGTAAGGCCAGACGGGCAGCACGCTTTGCTATTACGGTGGCTGCCGCCATAGCAATCGGACCGGTCGTCTTCAACATGGTTTTTGGCGGTTCGTCGGCTAGCGGCGAGGGCTTGTCGGTGCAGGTGAACCTTGACCTCAACAAGGCTCTTGTGGCGCTGACCGCCCTCGGCTTTCATCATGCGCGGGGCCTCGATTCTCACACCTCGGGCCCCAGCTACCACGCAGACTGCGCCAATACCGCAACATACAAGGTCAAGCGGTTCTTGATCCGCCATCCTTGCAAGCAGTACGCCACCGCCTTGCGCACGGTCACCAAGCAGGGGACGAGTGCACTGGTCGCATTCTCCTGGGTAGAAATGCCCACCACCTCCCTCGCCGATCAGTACAAGGCCATAGTCGACAAACCCAACACCGGAAATCCCCCGGGAATGTCTCTTGCATTCAACGGCCTCTGCTACCCGTCCGGCCAGCAGAGCACCGTAGTCTGGGCTGTGCAAGTGGAACCAACAGGAAACGTGAATGCTGACCAGCAAATAATTCAGGCTGCAGTACAGGGCACGCTCACCCCGAGCTACCTGCAACGACACTGTGTCAACTAATGGCCCAGCTGGTGGTGGGGGTTGGCGCCGAGCGTTCGCATGCTGACTGAGAGGCCGACGGTACTTCGCCGCTCCGCACCATGCTCCCAGGTGACAGTCAGCGACTCCTCCGGCTGGCCCGGTCTGGCTTCGGTGACCGTCTCTGGGCCCGAGTGAACTAACTGCCGCATATTTGCCGCCGCTTATCCGGGGATGGGGAAGACCGGGCAGGGTCAGCAGCGCGCGGGCGGCGTGAGCAGAATGGGCAGTGGTTCATCGGCGCCGCGGGTTTTTAATCCGGCGCGCCTCACATGCAACTAATGACACAGAACACGAAAGATTCGGACAGTCTCCGCAAGCAGGTAGTTGGCTCGGGTCTGACCAGCCGCATGATGTCCTCGCAGATAACCGTCTGGCCGCAATTGGTTGGGTGGCAGGGGTCTACCTGCAGTGAATACGCGCGTAAATCGCGTATCGGCATATGAGCTCTGATGGGCCAGCGCATTTCGAAGAACGGCCATGTTATCGAAGTGGTTTCGGTCTGTGCTGGCGATGTCAGAAAATGGCTTACCTCGTGACAGAAAAGCTGTAGCACGCGGAATAGTAAGGTTATTGTAAGGTACCCAATCGATATATCGACGAGTACCAAAGACTACCTTCCTCGCTATGACTTCTGAGTTAATGTGAACAAGTGGCCGGACAGAGCCATCACTGCAACTAAGCCTACCCATCAGCACGCCAAAGAAGATCCGTTCTAGGGCAGACTCAGCGAAGGCATGGAACGACAAGAAGGCACCGGAGTACGCTCGCAGCAAATCAGTCTGGTTCAGAGCACTGGTAGCATAGAGGCGTTCCATGCGCTGCAAGTATCCGTCTGCTGATCGCGCCTTGCGCGCAACATCGTCGGCGATCACGCTAACGGGCTGCGGCATTGCAGACCTGCTTCAAATAGTTGTGCCGGGTCTGCCGGCGCCCAGTGTCCGAAGACGCCCGAGCAATAGCGTCAAAGACGTCACGAGGAACATCGCCAGATGCGAAGTTACGACTCACCCTGAGAAGGCACCCTTTCATCCTGTCGGTTTCGAGCCGTTGTGGGGTTCGTTCTTGCAGAGGCGATCCAAGTCCATACATTTGGTCGTACAGGAACGTGAATAGTGTGTAAAAATGAACTTCACTGGAAAATACCGTCTGATATAGGGTAACGCCAAAGAGGCTTTCAGCCTCATCGATTACCCTGCGAAACCGCATCGCCACTGATTTCTCGAAGGGAAACTCTTCATCAAATCGCTTGTACAGCGCATTCAGTCGAGCTTGAGTCTTCCCAATGAGACCACCTACCATCGTCATTACCAGATCGCTGGTTAGCTCGACCTCAGCCATACGCGCTATTTGTAGCTCCGTAAATATTCGCCACGCTCGCCATCTGTCGAGCTGTTCAAAGGCTAGCTCATACATCAGTGACTTGAACAGACCGAAGTATTGAGCATTGCGCAACTCCTGACCGTTTAGCTGTACGCCCGTGGAGTTTAGGCGCGCAAAGATCATGAGAATGTCACGATCTTCTGCAGTTGAAGGAAGGACTTGCGTACTAAACTCGTAGCCAAGGATTCGTCGTCTTGTTCCATCGTCAAGCCTGTTAAATGACTTAAAAGCCAGCTCCGAGTTGTGACGCGATAGCACTGTAAAGGGATCGCGGCTTGGGTCGAAGTCTTCCAGGCTTGTGGGGTCGATATAGGTGAACAGCGTACGTAGCCTCTGCTGGCCATCCACCACTTCGCGGATAGTTTTCTGACTATCTAGATCCACACGTTCCCGTATGAATACTACTGGCACGGGTAGACCGCGGGCGATGGTATCGATCAGATATGATTTGGCAGACGCCTGCCAAACGGCTCGCCTCTGAAAGCTTGGGCTCAGAACCAGCGATCCTTCTCGTTGCCAGGATAGAAAATCGCTTACCTTGAATTGCTGATGCTTGATATCCATATAGTCCAAGGCTTCCCCCAGGGGAGCGGCTAGTGGCACATCGCTGTTTGGCCAGGGTTACGTGGATCAATACGATACATCGTTTCGAATCGAGACGATGGGGCACGGCGCCAACTGCGACAGCGACGCAGACGCGGACGCACCGAGTCAGAGGACGACCAAGCTTAAGCAGAGCGGCGTGAACGCGTCGGCAGGCTAGGTTAGGCCGGGTAGTTCGTACGGCTCCGCCTGGCTCTGCCGTGGTTCTTGGGCGACGCCCGTTCGATGCGACTGTTCAACGCGCTGTCCAGCACTGCTGACCGGCATCCGCCAGGATGCCGTCACGGTTCGTGACCTGCGCGGATGTATACCGGCCACGACTTCGACCGGCCACCCGAATGCTGGACTACGACAGTGACGCGGGCCGCGCCCATGCCCCGCGGCGCAAGGCACCGCTGGTCAGTGCTGGCATCGCACGAAGGGAGGGAATCGAGTCGGAGCAGCAGGGGCGCAGTAGCGGTGATCATTGGCATTCGGCCGGAATAGTCCAGCTGCCGTTTCCAAGGATTTCGTTGCAGCGCGGCATCCTGGACATTGCTGACCGTACGTCGGGGACTGGCCGGGGCGTCACGTTGGCACCCGCTGCAGCGGCAAGGCTGAGGGCTTCGGACCATGCGCCGTCGCCGATGGTCTCGACAGGACAGATGCAATGCCCGACTGGCTTGTGACCCGCAACTTCGGCGAGGGTCTGCCGCTGGTGACTGAAGGCGTCGGCCGGTGAGTCAGCGCGGATCAGGTACCAGAGGCCGGTACGGCCTTCAGTCGGCAAGCCGGCGACGACCGGGATGGCCTGCGGCAAGTAGAGGATCTTGCCGTCGTAACGGAGCATGGAGAGCCGGTCTAGCGTCAGGGCATCGTCACCGTGGGGCTGCTCGCGTTGGAGCCACGCCCAGGCATCAGGCCAGGAACCCGGTCCCCACAGGTAGTCGCAGGGGTGAGTGGTGGTCTCGTAGCGAGCGTCGTACGACGCCAGGTCGTCATCGGGGTCCGCCAGGACGAGGACGAAGACCGCCGCGTCATTTAGCGGGCCGGTGTCGAAGGCTGCAGCGCGGCCCCAAATGACCGTCCGGTGGTCCCAGCCGACCGCCAGGACCTCGCGGCGCACCTGGGCTCCAGGCGAGACCCCCCACAGGCCGTTAATGATCGCCGCTAGGTCGGCGATGTCATTCGCGGCGTCCACCGGCGTGCCGAGGTGATACGTCGGGTGAGCGACGAAGTTCCTGAGCCGTACGCGCGGATCGTCCCGCACCCGGTCACGCTGGCCGCCGAGAATGCCCTCGGCCCTGGCCCAGCGAAGCAGGGAGCTGAACTCTCCAGAGAACGCGATCCGGCTGCGCCCGTCCGCCAACTGCAGCTTCCAGCCCCTCAGCCGGCCGTCCTCCGTCCTGATGGCCTTGTGGAGGGCGTCGAAGTCGCCGACAGTGACCACCTGAGACTGTCCCTGGCCGTCAACGAAGTTAACGACGCCGCCGTAGAACGGCAGGAACCTGTCCCGGAGCGCCTGCTCGGCCACGAGGCGTGCCTGGTCGCCCGCCACGGTGTAGAGCTCGTAGCACAGGACGCCGTACGAATAGATCGTGCACACCCGCTCGAAACTCAGGCGAGTGCTCTCGGGAACCCGGCTCGACAGCGTGTACTGCGCGGTGACCCTCTGCTGGAAGTCCGCCGCATCTTCTGGACGCATCTTTGCGCCGAGGCCAAGCGGGCTAAACAGCAGGCTCGCCTCGTCCGGCTGCTGTAGCTCCGCGAGAGACTTAATCATCACTTCGTGCTACCTCCGTACACCCCCGAGCAGCCTGAACGCGCGCTCAGCCGATCCGAGGATCTATTTGGCCCAGTCCAAGGCGGTCGGATGATCGGGTCGACAGACCGAATACAGCGCTGGAGCCGGGTGCGCTCGGCGCCCGCCTTCACCGGGAGCGCCGCGCACGTTGGGCGACGGCGAGGAGTATGCGGCTGCCACGGGCGCAACCGTCTTTTCGGCCTCCCCGAGCGCGGTGGATCAACCCTCCGCCTTCCTTGTCATCCACTCGAGCTCGCGTTCTGTCGTTGGGCCAGGCCTGCTTCGAACGGCGATCGCTCCAACCTGCTCGACGCGGTCGACATTGAGGAGGTACGACGCACTTGCGCTGACCCATCGGTAGTCGTCGCCGGGCGGCATATGGTCGCTGCGGTGTAGCTCGTTGCCGATCAGCACAGTCCAGAAGATCGTCAGTCCGGCGTCTGCGAGTCGCGGCACCAGGTCGCGTCGCATCGCGAGGGTTCCTGGGCCGCCCAAGACGACCGAGGGGTCGTGGACAGCGATACCGGAGGCGTCACGCCAGGTGAAGTCCACACCCTCCGACAAACCGAGGGCGTCGAACAGACGTCGGCTCGGGACGCAGCCGTTCGTCTCCTCTTCGGCCGACGCGTCCCGTGAGGTGCCGGTACCGCCGTACCACGCGGCGCACTGCAGTAGCTCGGTAGGCTGCGATCCGCCGGCCCTCGCGTCCCACCATTCGATGCTTCCGTCCGCTGCGGACCACTGCGGATCATCGGGATGCGCGCCGAGCAGTACGTCGTGCGGCTCTGCGATCTCGGGCATCCACCGCCCGAACCAGTCCTTACCGTTGGCCCATTCACTCAGGGCGCGGACCTCTGAAAGGGGGACGAGGTACGCATGGAGCTGCATCCACACATTGAGGCGCAGCGCGTGCAGCGCTTCGATCTCCGGGGGTAGCGGCTGCTTCCAGTTGGGGTTACTGACCAGCACCAGCCATGGGACACCTTCGGGGTCGGAGACGGCGATCAGATCCAACGGATCAGGCACGCCCGTCATGTCGGCGGGATAGTCGTCAGCGGTGCCCCGCGGGAATCGTGCCTCGATCGGAGAGAACCACGGTCGTTCTGGGGAAGAGGGCGGCGCCGCTGGCTTACGGACAAGTACCGTTGGGTCGATGTCACGCCAGACGAGCTGCTCGGCGTACTGGTACGGCTGCAGTTCCCCGTCCCCCCAGAACGGCTTGATGGCGTGATGGTCAGCGATGCGGCCGAGAATCTCGTAGAAGCCGATCCACTGGTACTTCTTCCCGACGCGTTCGACGACACCGTCGCGCCCGCCGGACCGTCCTCTGTCGATCTCGCGGAACCGCTTAGGGGTCCAGCCAAGCTCGAGCACTCGGTCGAACACTGCTCGTTCCGCGTCGTGCCGCAGGGACTCGGTGTCATCGGTCGCGACATCTCGCAGCGCGGACTGCAGCACATACCGGCCGAAGTCACCCCCGGTGAGCGAGTGCCAGATGGATCCGTAGGCGTAGTCAGGAGGACCAGCGAGCGCTTCGATCTCCTCGACGGGTCGTGTAGGTATAGACCACTGCGCGCCATACGGCGGAAGCCTGTCCGCGCCAGACCACCCGCGGGCGCGCGCCACACCAAGGACGCGCCGCAGATAGTCCCTTGTCAACAGGTGCAGCGGCCACTCGTCTCCGACCAGCTCCAACACGCCGTCAGCGATCCGCTGCGCTGCATTGGCATCGGGAGTCCTCAGCACCACCCCGCATCCGGCGGCCGCCAGCCGCTCGATGACATACGGGTCGTTCACGCCCCGGAACCTCGCCAGTGCCGTCGCGAAGGCAGCCGGGACTCGCTCCGCGACGCTCACGATCGCCTTCGTCGCGCGATCTCGTACTCGGCGGTCGGTCGTGGTCAGAAGCCAGCCGAGCACTTGAGTTGCGAGCTGGGCGACGTCGTCGGGTACGGCGGCACGGTCTTGGAGGTTAGACGGCCATGCCCACCGGATCAGTCGGCGGACCGCCGTCTCCTCATCAATGTCCATGGCGCCAACAAGCCACGTCGACCACGACCGATCCCGGTCCGCCACCTCGCAAGCGGCGAGATGCGCATGAAGCCATTCGGCGTTGAGTGGGTGGCCGGGGACGCAAGCGATCCGGATCAGCCGATCCCAGATCTCGTCGGCACGATAGTCGTCGGCGAGCAGTCGTTGCACAATCTCGATGGTCCGCGGCGATATCGAGTCGGGTGACCGAAGAAGCAGGCTCTCAGGGAAGCCGTTGACGATGTCGTACGAGACTCCCCGTTCTTCATCCACCGCTAGGTCGACGAGTTCCACCCTGTGCCGCTCCGGGACGACCACTGCTAGAGCACCCAGCACTCCACGCTCGCGCCAGACGTTTTCACCGAGTCCCTGCAGCCATGCTCGTATGTCGCCCGGCGATCCCTCCGCGATCGCGGCTGCGCGCGCGACGTCACCCAACCGCTGGTAGCCGAACGTGATCCGGCCATCGCTCAGCTCGGTGAGAACGCCCTCGGTGATCAGGCCGCGCATCAGCGACCGGGACCAATGGCGGCCCGGCAGGGCCTCATCCGTAATGCGCTGGACCTCGGCCCGGTCGAAAGCACCGCGACCGAGCAGCGCGAGTTCACGTATCGCGCGGCCCACGGGGGTCGCTGAGCTCGTCATAGTCGCAGCGGCCAGGCTCGGAAAGACGCTTGTTCACCGCTTCGACGAACGCGCTGCATACAGTCACAAGACCGGCGGTGCCGAAGGGGAAACGCGTCGCGCCCAGCGTCTCCAGCGCCTCGCAGGTCAGTTTGAGGAACAACGGATTGCCGAACTCGGGGTCCAGGACGGGGAATGTCGGCGGCTCGAGTCCATAATCCTGGGTGAACCGTTGAACCGCGACGTCCGTCGCCTCGGCAAAACCGGTGTGCTCGACCGTTGGCAGCTGCTCGTCCCCGATGACTGCCCCGACGAACTCGGTTCGGCAGGAGAGCACCAGCGCGACGCGCGGGTAGCGGCCGACGGCTGTGGTCAAGGCCCGGACGTCGTCGCACCAGCGCTCGGGCTGCTCGCTCTCGTTGAGAGCGTCGATCATGAACAGTCCAATGCATCCTGCCGCCTCTGACGCTGCGTCGAGCACAGTCAGGACGTCGGCCAACGATCCGCCAAGCTGGCTCAGCTCACCGATCTGAGGCAGGAGCGATCGGCCGTCGAAGTCCTGGCCGAGAAGAAAGATCGTTGGAAGCCCGTCCGCGACCCTTCTGCCGGCGACGTCGCACAGCAAGTGCGTTTTGCCGACGCCAGCACGACCTGTCAGCAGCAGGAGATTCTCTCGCGCCGCCCGGGTGGTCGCACTCCGGGCAAGTTGCTCGCCCTGACGGAGCGCTGTGACCGCATGCCGGACCTCCGAGTACAACGACCCGGCGTCGCCGACGAAGTACCTGCCATTCTTCAACGAGTGCTGGCGAAGCAGATCATCCACGGACTGCAGCGCCTCCACGGCTCCGACAAGCGGGCCCTCGACCGGCGGTAGCTGGTCCGTGGATCGCGCCGCGGCGATCATCAGTACAAGGGCGGCATCTGCCTCATCGAGCGCGGTGACACAATGAGGAAGCGCTTCGCTGAAGGCGTCCGCGGCCTCGGCAGGTGCCCGCCATGGCCACCGTCGCGCTTCCCGGAGCTGGGCGAGCACTCGCTGCCATCGCTGTATGTATGCCTCGACCCGGCCGACGGCGTCGAGAGCATGGACCGTCTCAACCTCAACGTGGAGCCGTGGTGTATAGCGGCGGCCCGCCTTCGCGATGACTTCCTCCAGGCGACGTCCTTGCCACTCCGACGTCAGGACTTCGGTGGCGAACCAGTACCGGGCCCGTCCAGCGTGCCGAGGCTCCGTCAGCGCGGTAACGAGTTCGTGCGCCCCGACGAAGACGAACCCGACCTCCAGACCTTTCTCACGGGCGGCTGCCTCCCACTCCGACACCTTGTCGGTCCACCGGGTGTGTGCCGATGCTCGGTCCTCCGTGTCCCCTGCAGGCAGGTCGAACGGGAACGCCACGAAGTAGCGCTTCAGAGTCGGCTCAAGGTCCAGGACCCGCCGCACGGAGGAGGTGACTTGGCCCGCTGCCGAAGAATCGAACTCAAAAAGATACTTAACCTGCCACGCCCACACGTCCCCATTTGGCAGGCCCCCCCGGCCCTCGCGTCCGCCGTCCGGATTGCCGAAGCGGCGGAAGCGAACGCCGTCGGGCCAGTCGACAACACTTTGCTCGATGAGGATCGACGCCAGCTCCTCGAACGCGCTGGACCGAGACGCCGGCTGCCCGTACGGACGGATGCGAGCGAAGTCGATGTCAGGAAGGCGGTCGCTGGGCACGTCTCACATCATCCACCAGAGCAGGCCTGAGCCGTAGATTCGGCTTCCGAGTGCTGGCCTTGTTCGGCGTTTCGCCACACTGCGCTTACCCGACGGGCCGCCTCCCGGACATCCCGGATCAGCCGATACCCGCCGGTCTTGACCTCTTGTTCTACTCCTCGCTGACTTCTGCGGGCATTGTGGTGTCGAAGGTGGGGTCGACCTGGCGGGCTGCGGCGAGTGCCTGCTGGTGGGCAAACTCCCCGGTCGCCGGGATGCCCTTGGGGGCCCGCCCGAGCGCTTGCAAGCGAGTGATCGTCCAGGCGTCCCGGTAGTGGTTGGCGGCGCTGGTGGGGTCGCCGTCTGCGCCGGCCGCCAGGGCCAGGCCGAGGAGCGCGCCGTGAACATACGACGTGACACCGGTGATCCGGGCGGTGTCCAGGCTGTCGAGGAAGTGGCGGCGGGCGCTGCC
>Ga0070698_100006017_pt1 | contig 13213 bp, 10 predicted proteins | sample KBSK1502metaG_FD_65477 | JGI IMG/M metagenome (GOLD analysis project Ga0070698, IMG submission 65477) | Corn, switchgrass and miscanthus rhizosphere microbial communities from Kellogg Biological Station, Michigan, USA - KBS K1-50-2 metaG | ecosystem: Host-associated > Plants > Roots >... | reverse complement strand
GTTCGGGATCCTCTGGACGCGCTCTTGACGGAGCTCATACAGACGGCCGTGGTACACATAGGTGATCGGAGCCGTTGACGGCGCGTGCATGGCGTCGGCGAGCGCCGTCAGAAATCCTGGTAGTGTGCCCGGCGGCAGACGGAGCACGCGTGACTTTCCGGCGGATGAGTCGCGCTGCGCAAGGTCGAGCGCGGCCTGAAGCTGGCGGTACGTGAAATCCTCTGGCGCCGCGATCGTGGTCACGAGGGACCTGGCGTAGTCGCTGTTGACCGTTTCTTGAATCGCCTTGAATGGATGACGACCGGCCGCTTGCGCTCGGACATTCGCGTCTGCCTCCTCCAGCGATTCCTCGTCAGACTGCGTCATGAGTCCGACCAGGTGCGCTTCCGCACCTTGGATCTCTTCTTCGATGTAGCCCCAGCGGTTGATACGTCTGGGCGCCCGATCGGGATCGGATCCAATCAGCAGCGAGTAGCGTGCGTGTTCTTTAGAACGGTCGCGCGTCACGACGGCATCGCCGACACCGCTGCGACTGATCCAGAACAGTAGAAGCGGTCGAACACGCGCGGTCATCGAGTAGTGATGCTGCTCCGCGTGCACGTTTGCCTGGAGCGCAAGCAGGACAACGACCGCCGCGGCGGCCACGCGCCGGGGGATCACTGGACGGCCCTTCGCCGCATGGGGATCGTCACCGGCTGCGGGCCTCTCCATGCTTCGCGGGCTCGCGGCAGCACCGGATGAGCGATGGTGTAGATACGACGGTGCCGGCCGTCCATGTAGATGCGCGTCAGCAATTCAGCGAGCAGACCCAACCCAATCAGTGTGAAGCCGGTCTGAATCAACACCGCGCTGAGCAGCAGCAGCGGGCCGTGCGCGACAAACACCGCTGCGCCGGTTACGACTTTCGTGACGGCAATCCAACCTCCTCCCATCACGCCGGCCGCGACACTGGCCAGCCCGATCGGTCCGAAGAGATGCAATGGCCGGGTGACATATCGCAGAAGGAATCGCACGGTGATGAGATCCGCCGCAACGCGCCAGGTGCGTGAAAGGCCGTAATGGGATTGATTCTGTGGGCGCCGAATGTTGGCGATCGGCACCTCGGCGATGCGCGCGCCGCCCCAGCTTGCCAGCGCCGGAATGAAGCGATGGAGCTCGCCGTGCAGCCTGATGCGCTTGATGACGTGCGCCCGATACGCCTTGAACGTGGTGCCGAAATCGTGGAGCGCCACGCCCGACAGCCGCGCCATCAGCCAGTTGGCGATCTTCGACGGCAGACGCCGTGTCCACAGGTTATCGACACGTTGCTCGCGCCATCCACTGACGATGTCGTAGCCCTCGTCCAGCTTGGCGAGCAGCTTCGGAATCTCCTCTGGCTCGTGCTGGAGATCCCCGTCCATCGCGACAATCACCTCGCCGGCCGCGGCGTCGAAGCCCGCGGCGAGCGCAGCGGTCTGCCCGTAATTCCGGGCGAGTGGAATCACCCGTACGTGTGGATCTCGGGTCGCGATGACGTTCAACGCCTGGGTCGTGCCATCACTGCTGCCGTCGTCCACAAAAATGATTTCTGACGACAGGCCAATCCGAAACAGGACCGCCGCGAGGCGACGATGAAGCTCGTCGATCGTTGCTGACTCGTTGAAGAGTGGCACCACGATCGACAATCGCAGTGCGCCTATGTTACGAGACACGTCGAACACTCCTTCTGACAATGTGCGTGAGGTCGTGCCGGACGAGAGCGATGCGCTCGCCGACGAGGAGGGCGCGCGTCTCCATACTGCACAACAGAGCGAGCTCGTGCTGGCGCGAGTCGAGCAGGCGGGTCGGGGTCTGCATCAGGGCCTCGTCGAGGTATCCGGGATGCACCATCAACTCCGTGACACCTGGACCAATCCTTCGCAGCATCGAATGAAGCGCCGCCTTATCGATGACGCCCGTGTGTATGCGGCCGATGAAATGCGGTGTCCGCAGCCCGAGTGACGCCGCCGTGCGCACATTGCGCCGCGCCCATAGCCACATTCCCGCATTCAGCAACGACTGACGCCGGACCGCACGCGCGTCTGGACCACTGCCGCTGAGCACGGACTGCCGTGTCGGTCGCTCGTAAGGCACGCGCAGGACGGGAATGTCGAATCGCACCGCAAGCCGTGCGACGATGGCGAAAATCGGCGGGTAGCCGTGGACGTGTTTGTGCACGTCCAGATGCGTCAACGTGACGCCGGCATCGAGCAGCCGTTCGATTTGTGTCGTCAACTCCCGCTCCACTTCGACGAGCGACACCCGTCGCTGCAGGCAGGCGACGATGAACGGTTTCCACGAACGGCGAAACCGTCCATCGTCCTCAACGAGGGTGGGGACTTGAGTTGGCGGGAGAACGGGGCAGCCATCGACGAGCGTGAGATGGGCGCCGAGTCCGAGCGATGGGTGTGAGGTCGAGCGTCGAACTGCGTCAGCCGTGGCGGGAGCATTCGCCAGCAGGCTCGCGCTCGTGAGAATTCCATGCTCGTGCGCCTCGAAGATTCCGTCGTTGACACCGTGGGTCAACCCGAGATCGTCCGCGTTCACAACAAGATGACGTAGCACTGTGTTATCTCCCTGCGATTCGAAAGACCTGCGCGGCCACCACGCCGTTCGCGCGGAACTGTGCCCATGGGTGTTCGCGCGCGCGCAACTGGTCGACGAGCGCGCGGTTCTCGAACGTCGCGTGTTCGTCCTGCACGATCACCCACTGTTCATGTGGTTCAGGCGGAAGTCCGTCGGCAGACAACGCGCGGACCGACAGATCCGGGCGTCCATGGTCGCGAAGGTAGTGCGCGACGCCGCCGGTCGCATCGCTGACGACCACCGCCGACGGTTCGGCGACGGCGGCAATCGATGCCACAGCTTCGCGAACGCCGTAGTCATATGTCTCTTCCGGGAACGTGAATCCCGGCGCTGCGAGCCGTACGCCGATGGCGTTCTGAAACACGGAATAGAACGGCGCGGCCGTCTGCTGCGAGGCGACCAGTCCGGCACTGAAGACGCCGACCGACAGCGCAGACACGGTGACCCGCGTCATCGGCGACAGCCAACCTTTGCGCAGCAGCCAGGTCGTTCCGGCAACGAGCCCGACGGCCGCGATGAGATCGAGCGTGGCGAGGAGCGGCAGCGTGTAGCGGATGAACTTCGCCGCCATCAGCGAATACGGCACGAGCACGAAGATGACGAGCAGTCGCAGGAGCACGAAGCCGCGCTCGTGGCGGCGACGGACCAGCTCGATGACGCCGGGAACTGCGGCGGCGAGCAGCACGAGCGGAACTTTCGTCGCAAGGAACCGGAGATAGTAGGTGACAGGCACCCCCAGCGGTGAGATGGGGACGTTCGTGACGTAGAGCGCTCCGGCGTACGGGTATCCGTGATGCGGCACCATGCCGCCCTGGATATAGCTCGCGCCGTGCCGCCAGGTTTCCGGACTCAGAATCGCGAGGTTGGCAAGGACGAAAGCCATCGACATCGCGCCGTAGTACCGGAACTTGAGTGGCTTGTTGCGACCGGGATTCGGATCCGCGAGCACATTGAAGAGCGCGTAGATGCCGAGGTAATGCGGCATGTACTTCGACGCGAGCATCAAGCCGAAGAACGCTCCGCTCAGCGTGTACCAGGACTGCGCCCTGTCGGGATCCTCGATGCCCCGACGCTTCGCGCGTTCGTAACACAGCACCGCAGCCAGGAAAAACAGCAGGAGAAATGTGTCTTCCTTGCCGATCCGATTGATCGCGATCGCGTTGACGTCGAACGCCCAGACGAACGAGGCGGCTGCCGCCACGGCGCCGCCGAAGAGCAGATCCGCGATGCCGAACAGCACGGCCGTTGTCGCTGCGCCGGCGACGACGTTCGGCAACCGGATCGCCGTCTCGAGGGACATGGCCTGCTCCGGCGGCGCGACCCGGTTCCACGCGAGAGCCAGATTTTCGCTGCCCCACATCGCCAGCTTCATCAGCATCGGGTGCTCGGCGTTGTCGACGAAATGGCCCGAGCGGTACTGGTCTATGGCGTGGACCTTGTTAATTTCGTCTTCGCTGAGACCGTAGACAGAGAGCGCGTGGATTCTGATTCCGAAGGCGAGCACGGTGGCGATCGCCAGAAGGACGAGTTTTGCGTCCGCCCACGGCAACGCCTCGACATGATCGAACTGCCAGGTCGTTGCAACGCGCGAGGAACCGTAGACGGTCGCAGGCATCTCGCGCAGACAAACGGCAAATCGCGATCCAGACGATCGGTCTTCGATCGACGTGACGCAGGCGCTGTGTAATCGGAGACTTTTGAAATCCGTCCGAGGGAGCCACTGCTCGTGGTCGTCGCACCCGGTGCGCCAAAACGCGCACGTTGCGCTTGCGCGCACACCGTTCTCTTCAGGCGCCGCCGCCTGACTGCTGCTGTTTGTGCTGGCCCAGCGATTGCCAAAGCCGAGGGCGGAGCCACATACGATGTCGCAGAGAACAGTTCAACTCGTGATCGGTCGCTTGCTCACAGACGAGGAGCTGCGCAACCGTTTCGTCGAGCGACCGCTCGAGACGCTAACGCAGTTGAAGGATCTGGGTTTCGACTTGACGATCGATGAAATCGACGCGCTCGTGCAGAGCGAGCCGAAGGTGTGGTCGTCGATGGCCAGGCGTATTCATCCCCGCCTGCAGCGCAGCAGCCTTCGGCCACCCATCTGACTCAATGGCACTAGTCCGTGGGGATAGAAGGTTGCTCGAGGCCGTATTTCTCCAGACGCATATAGAGCTGCTTGCGTGACAGGCCCAGACGTTGTGCGGCCCTTGACTTGTTCCAGCGACAATCGCGCATGACCTGCTCGATCGTCTCCCGCTCGACGACGCTCAGATTCGTCTGCGCCGGTTGATTGGTCTCTACCGATTGAACACGCCTGGGCGAGCTGAGCAGGGACAGGTGCTGCGCGCTGATCAGCCCGCCTTCGCAGAGAATGGCCGCCCGCTCGAGCGCGTTGCGCAGCTCGCGCACGTTACCAGGCCAGTCGTGTTGCAGCAGCGCCTCCCGTGCGTCACGCGTGAGTCCAGCCGGAGGACGGCCGAACGATCTCCCGATCTCTCTCAGGAACGCCTCACTCAGGTACAGGATGTCGATCTTGCGTTCGCGGAGCGGCGGGATGCGGATGTCGAACACCCGCAGCCGGTAGTACAGGTCCTCGCGAAAATCGCCGCGCTCGACGGCTTTCCACACGTCGCTATTCGTCGCCGCGATGATGCGCACATTCGCCTTCTGCAGGCGAGTACCGCCAAGGCGCTGGAATTCGCGCTCCTGGAGAACGCGCAGGAACTTGGCCTGCGCGGCTAGGCTCATTTCGCTGACCTCGTCGAGGAACAGCACACCACCGGCCGCGATCTCGATTTGACCCGGCTTGGACTGCTGGGCGCCCGTAAAAGCGCCACGCTCATAGCCGAACAGCTCCGACTCGAGCAATTGCTCGGGCAGCGCGGCGCAGTTCAGCGCCACAAACGGGCCGCTTCGGCGGGACGAGGCGCGATGAATGAAACGCGCGACGACCTCCTTGCCGGCGCCTGATTCGCCGGTCAAGAGCACGGTGGTCTCGGTCTCAGACACCTGCGTGGCCTGCTTCAGCACATCGTGCCACTCCGGGGATTCGCCGACGACGCGCACATGTCCAGTCTTCGACTCGAGCTCCTGGACAAGCGACTGCACCCGCGACTCGAGGCGCTCCGCGCGGGCCTGCGCCTCGGCAACCAGACGCGCCGCCTCAGCCAGTTGCTCGTGCGAGACGGCAAGCGCGACGTGATCGGCGATCCGCCGCGCGATCGGAACGTCCCGCGCACCGAAGGCAAATGGACGCTTCGCCCAGAAGCCGATGCCCATCGCCTGCTGCCGCGCGCGGGTCATCACCACCAGGAGCGATCGGAATCCCGCCGCGAGCACGCGCTGCTGCAGGTCGTGCGGTTCGCACACCGGCATCGCCGCCGTCGTGAAATCGTCGATGATGATGAAGCCATGATCCGGGCGCGGATCATCGGACTTGACGATGCGGCTGAGACCGCGGAACTCGTCGGTCGATGCGGCCTCGATCAGGATCTGACCGCCCTCGTCATGAAACATCATGGTCAGGAGGTCGTGCTCGAGGATCGTGTTCGCGATTGCGGACACCTGCGGGAATACGGTGCGGATATCCAGCACGCCGGAGATAGCCCGCAGCAGCTCCACCGACGCGCATTCAATGCGCGCGAGCAGATCGTCGGCTTCTTTGAAACGCTCCCCCTCGATCGCAGCGCATGGCACCGTTGTCGTCATGTCCTGCTGTCCTGTGTCGTGAGACAAATCAGGGTCTGCCTCCGCTACTGTGGTACGACCTCGGCACGCCCCGCAATCAGGTAAAAGCTGTACGTCGTCCTCGCTCGTGAGCGTGATGCGACAGCCGGCCATTGCCGGGAGATCGATCTACGACTTTCGGACGATGTCTCGCTCACGGCCGAGCCGGCGACGCATGCTCTTGTGTGCTGAAACGCCGACCCGTACCTTCGGGACCATCAGACGCGCAGCCACAACGATCGGATCCCACTCGTGAGCTGATCGCACGACACGCCACCGAGACTGGCGGCGAAGGGGTTGACTGCATTGACGGGCGAGCAACGGTTGCCATAACCGCAGTCCGTCGGGGCAAAGTCGGCGCCAAGGTTTTTGGCTTGCTGTTGCTTTGCAGTTAGCGCCGGAGCCATCAAGCGTTTAACAGTCGCATCTCTGGAAATCGAGGATGCGCTTGAGTTGGCCGACGTGCGCGGAGACGCACACCCTGCGTCCGCCCACGCAGCCACCTTCGAGTCGTGCGCGAATTTCGGCCGAATTCGTTTGAAGCCAGCGTGGCCCGCGCTTTGACATGCGTCGCGGTGTCGTCTGGACGAAAAGAGACTGAATATGCGAATCCTCCTCCTCGCTCTCTTCGTTGTGTTGATCTCCGTTGCGACCGTCACCGCACAGGATCAGGTGACCGGCGTGGCGGAGTCCTCAGGCGCGTCGCAGTCACAATCAGCGTCCGCCGGGTTGCTGCCGGAACCGCGGGTCATAGCCAAAGGTGTCGAGTTCGCGAGCCGGTGGGGAGGTGGCGCCGATGGCGAGGGTGCCACAGGAGCCGATGGGTTCTACCCCGAGCTCGGAAATATGATCTCGGGTGCCGGATGGATTTCGGCGGGGCCGGGATACCGGCGTCAGCTCGCCAACGGCCACGTCCTGGTCGACGGATCGGCAGCGGTCTCCTGGCATACGTACAAAGTCGCTCAAGGCAGATTCGAGCTCACGAATCTTGCGCGCAACCATGTGACCGTTGGTTCACAGGTTCGTTGGCAGGACCTGACCCAGGTCAACTATTTCGGCGTTGGGTCCGACTCGCTCGAGGCGAGCCGCTCGCAGTATCGCCTCAAGAGCACCGACCTGGTCGGCTATGTCGTGGGCAGGCCGAATGAGTGGTTGTCGATCGTTGGACGATTCGGCTGGCTTCATCAGCCGACACTGGATGCTCCCACCGGATGGTTCGACGGGGGATACCCTGACGCACGGCAGATGTTCGGGGGTGATCCTGGCATGAGCCGCCAGCCGAATTTTCTGCACGGCGATGCATCGGTCGTCGCAGACTTCCGCGACAACCCCGGTCACCCGGTGACGGGCGGCCTCTACAGTGCCGGATTTGCCGTTTACTCGGACCGGGACGATCAGCGGTCCAGTTTTCAGCGCTATGAAGTCGAGGCGCTGCAGTTTGTGCCCGTCATCGGTCGGAGATGGGTCATCGGACTGCATGGGTGGGGAGTGTTCTCGCGGACCGATGACACCAACCAGGTGCCGTTCTACATGCTTCCGTCGGTCGGCGGCAGAGACACGCTTCGGGGCTATTACGACTATCGGTTCCACGATCGCCATCTGCTCGCAGCCAGCGCGGAATCGAGGTGGGCGATCTTCCGCGATGTCGATGCCGCGGCATTTTTCGACGCAGGGAACGTCGCCGCGCGCGCCGGTGACCTGGACCTGAAGAAGACGTCCTATGGTGGCGGGATCCGCGTCCATTCGAGGACGTCGACGCTCGCCCGGTTCGACGTCGGCCGCAGCCGGAGCGAAGGCTGGCGCATGTTCTTCAGCCTGCACGACCCGCTTGGACTCGCACGACTGTCGCGGCGCACCGCCGTCATTCCGTTCGTACCGTGAGGAGACCGGTTATGTCGTGGTCGACCGTCCAGAGGAGTCTGATCGTCTGCAGTGCTTGTGCGCTCCCCGCGTGTGCTGCGGCCATCAAGCCGACCGTCGCACCTTCCATCGCCGCATCGCGAATGGAAGAATTCTGGCAACCACCCGTGGACATCTCGTCCGGCGACCTCCGATACGGCCCGTGGGGAGCCGCGAACGCGCCCAACCCCGATGACACCTATACGTTCGTGCGAAAGAAGCGTCAGGGCACAAATCCGGGGCTCACCGCACGCGACTCACGGGGCCGCGAATGGCATGTGAAGCAGGGCGTGGAAGCCCAACCCGAGGTCGTGTTGTCACACGTGCTGGCGGCCGTTGGCTACCATCAGCCTCCGGTGTATTACTTGCCGTCGTTCACACTGGTTGACGAATCCGGTCGCCACCAGGTGACCGGTGGGCGTTTTCGCCTCGACGCACCCGGTCTGAAAGATGTGGGGTCTTGGTCGTGGGACGAGAATCCGTTCATCGGCACGCGCCCATATCAGGGTCTGCTGGTGATGCTGGTCATGTTCAATAGCGCGGACCTGAAGAACGTGAACAATACAATCTATCAGGTGGACCAGCGCGACGAATCGCAGCAATGGTTTGTCGTCCGCGATCTGGGATCCTCCTTGGGTGAAACGGGACGTTTCAATCCCAAGGAAAACAGGCTTGATGTGTTCGAGCGACACGGTTTCGTGACGGGGCTCCGTGACGGATTCGTCGAGTTCGAATATCACGCCATACACGGGAATCTGGTCAGGGGTCACATCCGTCCCGAGGACGTCCGCTGGGCGAGCGAACAATTGATGATGCTGACGGCGCAGCAATGGCAGGATGCGTTCACGGCGGCTGGTTATTCGAACGATGTATCCAACCGCTTCATCCGGCGACTTCACGAGAAGATCGACATGGGACTGCAGTTCCCGGCGCAACACGTCGCGACCCCATCGAACTCGCGGGAACAGCAGGACGGCAAACCATAGCGGCCGCGTGTCGCGGAGTCTGATCGTTCTTCCGGCGATGCAATCAACGCCCAGTCAGCCGGGTCCGAATCCGGTTGTCCTAGCGTAGACTACGCCATCCTCGGCGTCACGAAGGCGCCGTCAAGACACGGCCAATGCAGAACGAGCTGACACTTCGCCAGATCGTCGATGGCATTTCCGCCCTCCTCGCGGTGATGACGCCTGATGGAGCGCTCGAAATCGTCAACCGCCCGATTCTGGACTACTTCGGCAAGACGCTCGAAGAACTGAAAGAGTGGTCGAGCACAGACGCGGTTCACCCTGACGACCTTCCTGGCGTGATTGCCGCATGGAGGCGGTCACTCGAAAGCGGACAGCCCCTTAACAGTGAACATCGCCAACGGGGCGCAGATCGCGTATACCGGTGGTTCCATGTGCAAGGTCTCCCAGTAAGCGACGCGGATGGACGAATCGTCCGTTGGTGCGTCCTACAAACGGATATCGATGAACGAAAGCGCACAGAAGAAGCGCTACGAGAGAGCGAGCGCGAACTCCGCCAGCTTATCGACAGCGTGCCCGGGATGATTGCGGTCGCCACTCCAGCGGGCCAACTCGAATACGCAAATAAACGCTTCCTCGACTACATAGGTGTGACTTTCGAGGAACTATCCGCCGACTTTCTGCAGCCCATTCACCCGGACGAGCGCGAGACGATGGGGAACGAGTGGCTGCGGTGTCAAGCACTCGGACAGTCGCTGGAAGTCGATCAACGCTTGAGGCGCTTCGATGGCGTTTACCGCTGGGTCCACGTGCGCGTGGATCCCCTCCGGGACGATCAAGGCCGCATTGTCCGATGGTACGGTTTGCACACAGACATTGATGATCAACGGAGGGCGGAACAGGCACGGCGTCAGAGCGAAGAGAAGATCCGGCAAAGCGAAAAGGAGCTTCGCGAGATCCTTGACCTGACGCCCCTGCACATCACCGAATTCGGGCCTGATGGACGTCGTCTCTATAACAACAGGGCCGCTCTCAATTATCACGGTCTCACTCTTGAGCAGTGGCGGAGCGCTGATCTAGAGACGCTGTTTCATCCACAAGATGTGCAACGCGTGGCCCGCGAGCAGCCAAGCAGATTCCTCAATGGATCCTCGTTCGAGAATGAAATGCGGTTACGGAGAAGTGACGGGCAGTGTCGCTGGTTTCTTTTCCGCTTTCAACCAATGCTGGATGAACAAGGACGCCTTACACGTTGGTATGCCGCGGCAACCGATATCGAAGATCGCAAACAGGCTGAGCAGCGACTCCAAAACGAGAACGTGGCGTTGCGCGAAGAAATCGATAAAGCATCGATGTTCGAGGAGATTGTCGGAACTGCGCCACCCTTGCAAACCGTGCTGTCCCGTTTATCCAAGGTTGCTCCCACAGACTCCAATGTTCTGATCACCGGCGAGACCGGCACCGGCAAGGAGCTGGTGGCCCGCGCCATTCACAGGCGTTCCGGCCGTTTCTCGCGCGCATTTGTGAGCGTGAACTGTGCAGCGATCCCGCGCGACTTGATCGCATCGGAATTATTCGGCCATGAGAAGGGCGCGTTTACGGGGGCCACTCAGCGGCGTTTCGGGCGCTTTGAGCTGGCCGAAGGCGGCACGATCTTCCTCGACGAAATCGGCGAGCTTCCGGCCGAAACCCAGATCGCGCTCTTGCGCGTGCTACAGGAACACGAGTTTGAGCGTCTCGGCGGCGCTGGATCCATCCGAACGAATGTCCGGGTGATTGCGGCGACCAACCGCGATTTGGAGGCGGCCATCGCCGCGGGCAAGTTCCGGAGCGACCTTTTCTATCGGCTGAACGTCTTTCCGATTGAGATGCCTTCTCTGCGGGAGCGAAGCGAAGACATTCCGCTGCTGGTCGAGTACTTCATTGATCGTTATGCAAGGAAAGCAGGAAAGAGCTTTCAGGCGGTGAACAAGAAGAGCCTCGATCTGCTTCAGTCGTATCCCTGGCCGGGCAATATTCGCGAATTACAGAACGTGATAGAGCGATCGGTCATCGTCTGTGAATCAGAGAGTTTCTCAGTCGACGAGAGTTGGCTTTCTCAACAATCTGCGACCACCGAGCAGAACGGCCGGCTTGACGTTCGTAAAACGCATCCCTCTCAAGAGAAAGACACAATTGAAGGTGCTCTGCGGGAAAGTGGAGGGCGCGTGTACGGACCCTCTGGCGCAGCGGCCAAGCTCGGAATCCCGCGATCAACGTTGGAGTCGAAGATCAGATCGCTGAAGATCAATAAGAATCGCTTTAAACCGTAGGTTTTCAAGAACAACTAGCTTCTCCGCACGTCCCTCCTCGAGCCGTCCCCAGCGCGCGGTTTTGTACAACCTTCACCAATTGGCGAATATCGCCAATATTTACGTTCGTCAATCTCATTGTTTTCAATGGGTTAGCGGCGGATCCGGAATTGCCTCTCGAACGATCAGGAATCGCATTGTCAATGCTGAAGATTCGAAGATCGGCGAACGGGCAGGTGGTCTTTGTGCTGAGCGGTCGAATGGCCCAGGAGGATATCGCCGATTTGGAAGCGCTGATCAGCTCGGAAGCAAACGACCGACCCATAGTAATGGACTTAAAGGACGTGACTCTGGCAGGTCGAGACGCGATCAAATTTCTCGAGCGTTGCGAAGCGGACAACATCACGCTCAAGAATTGCCCGGCATACGTCCGCGAGTGGATCACCAGACAACGACGCGGAGGGCTTGAGCCATGAATGCAGTGTTTGCGACGGATTCTGACGGTGTGGACACCTGCGTGCACGCGGACCTTCTGAACCGGCGGATTCGCAATCTGACGGAGACCAGCGAAGGGCAGCCCGGCCCGTTTCGGGTGATTGGACAATCACCCGAGTGGCGCCAGGTGCTGAGAAAGGCCTCGCAAGTGGCCGTGACCGACACGACGGTCTTCCTGCAGGGCGAATCGGGTACGGGAAAAGAAGTGGTCGCGCGCTTCATTCACTGGGCGTCGCCACGGAAGCACAGGCCGTTCGTCGCGATCAATTGCGCCGCCCTTCCCGAGCAATTGCTCGAATCAGAGCTCTTTGGGTACGAACGGGGCGCGTTTACCGGGGCGCAGCAGGCGAAAGCCGGCCAGATTGAGCTCGCCTCAACGGGGGTGCTGTTCCTCGACGAAGTGAGCGAAATGAGCCCGATGGCCCAGGCGAAGCTGCTTCGGGTTCTGCAGGAGCGGGAGTTTCAGCGCCTCGGTGGCACGCGGCTCGTCAAGGCCAATGTTCGCGTGATTGCCGCGAGCAACGGTGACTTGCAGCGGGCGGTCGCGGACGGCAGCTTTCGGCAGGATTTGTTCTATCGGCTGCAGGTTTTCGATATCCGCATGCCGCCCTTGCGCGAGCGCCGTGGCGACATCCCCCTGCTGGCCGATGCATTTCTGCAGGAGTTCAACCGATCGACGGGATGCGCGTCGGCGGGTGTGACGCAAGACGCGCTGGAGATATTATTGGCCTATGAGTGGCCTGGCAACGTTCGCGAGCTGCACAACGCGCTCGAGCGCGCGGCCATCTTGTGTGAGGGTGGGCTCATCACGAGGGAACATCTCTCCCTTCGGTCCACGAGCGTCGTGGCGCCGCGGCAGCCGCCGAACCTGCCTGAGGTCGAACGGCGAACAATCGAGCAGGTCCTGCACGAGAGCGACTGGAACAAGTCGAAGGCCGCGCGCCGGTTAGGGATTACACGCACGCAGTTGTACTGTCGGCTGCGTAAGTACGGACTCGAACGGGCCTGAACACCGCGAAGACGTCGCAGCGTCCCGTAAGGACCCGGGAGGTAACGGCTTGATAACCGAGATGCGGAAGACCGGAGTCGACGTCGTCGGTGACATGCCTTGGGGTACACACTTTTGTCTCTTCTACGAGACGCTAGCGGATCTCCTCGAGACTTTGGTCTCTTACTGCAAAGCTGGATTGGAAAGCAGGGAGTTCTGCCTCTGGGCGGTGGCCGCACCCCTCACGGCGGAAG
>Ga0070698_100006016_pt1 | contig 13213 bp, 11 predicted proteins | sample KBSK1502metaG_FD_65477 | JGI IMG/M metagenome (GOLD analysis project Ga0070698, IMG submission 65477) | Corn, switchgrass and miscanthus rhizosphere microbial communities from Kellogg Biological Station, Michigan, USA - KBS K1-50-2 metaG | ecosystem: Host-associated > Plants > Roots >... | reverse complement strand
GCAATGGTTATCTGAGGACCGACACTTTTTTCAGATGCGGGATCGGCTGGATGCAAGCCTAAAGCTTTGGCTTAGTCGAGACCGCCAAAGCGATGACCTGCTCGACCGTGGGATCGGCCTGGCCGAAGCGGAGACTTTGCTCAGAGATTTTGGGTCGTCATTAAGCAAAAGACAGATCGACTACATTCAAAAGAGCCTGGCGAGGCAAAAACGGCGCCGCCGGGTGCGGGATAATATCGGGTTAGCAGCTATCGCAGGTTTGGCTGTTTTCTCTGCATTTGCGGGCATTGAACGATTCAACAGGGAGAGCCGGCGCAAGAACAGAGAGCCAGAGGTCCAACCAGCGCAACAGAATGCCGATCTTGCCTCTAGCCAGCGCAGCGCCCTGGAAACTCAACTCAAGAAAGCCGAAGAGAAAGCGCAACTAGCGCAACAGAATGCCGATCTTGCCACTAGCCAGCGCAGCACCTTGGAAACTCAGCTGAAAAAAGCACAAGAAGAAAAGGCGCAACTAGCGCAACAGAATACCGATCTCTCCACTGGCCAGCGCAGCGCCCTGGAAACTCAGCTCAAGAAGGCAGAAGAAAAGGCGCAACTAGCACAACAGAATGCCGATCTTGCCTCTAGCCAGCGGAGTGCACTGGAAACTCAGCTCAAAAAAGCACAAGAAGAGAAGACGCAACTAGCGCAACAGAATACCGATCTCTCCACTAGCCAGCGAAGCGCCCTGGAAACTCAGCTCAAGAAGGCAGAAGAAAAGGCGCAACTAGCGCAACAGAATGCCGATCTTGCCACTAGCCAGCGGAGTGCACTGGAAACTCAGCTGAAAGAAGCACAAGAAGAGAAGGCGCAGCTAGCGCAACAGAATACCGATCTCTCCAGTGGGCAGCGCAGCGCCCTGGAAACTCAACTCAAGAAAGCCGAAGAAAAGGCGCAATTAGCGCAACAGAATGCCGATCTTGCCACTAGCCAGCGGAGTGCACTGGAAACTCAGCTCAAGAAAGCACAAGAAGAGAAAGCGCAACTCGCGCAACAGAATACCGATCTTGCCTCTAGCCAGCGGAGTGCGCTGGAAACTCAGCTCAAGAAGGCAGAGGAGAAAGCGCAATTAGCCCAACAGAATACCGATCTTGCCTCTATTCAGCGGAGCGCGCTGGAAACTCAACTCAAGAAGGCCGAAGAGAAAGCGCAACTAGCCCAACAGAATGCCGATCTTGCCTCTAACCAGCGAAGCGCGCTGGAAACTCAGCTCAAAAAAGCACAAGAAGAGAAGGCGCAACTTGCGCAACAGAATACCGATCTTGCCTCTAGCCAGCACACCGCCCTGGAAACCGAGCTTAAGAAGGCACAAGAGAAAGCGCAACTAGCCCAACAGAATGCCGATCTTGCCACTAGCCAGCGCGCCGCCCTGGAAACTCAGCTCAAAAAAGCACAAGAAGAGAAGGCGCAACTAGCCCAACAGAATACCAACCTCGCCTCTAGCCAGCGCACCGCTCTGGAAACCGAGCTTAAGAAGGCACAAGAGAAAGCGCAACTAGCCCAACAGAATGCCGATCTTGCCACTAGCCAGCGAAGCGCGTTGGAAACTCAGCTCAAAATAGCGCACCAGAATACCGATCTTGCCTCTAGCGGGCTTAGCGCCCTGGAAACTCAGCTCAAGAAGGCCGAAGAGAAAGCGCAACTAGCCCAACAAAATGCCGATCTTGCCACTAGCCAGCGCACCGCCCTGGAAACCGAGCTTAAGAAGGCGCAAGAGAAAGCGCAACTAGCTCAACAGAATGCCGATCTTGCCACTAGCCAGCTGAGCGCACTGGAAACTCAGCTCGAAGAGGCAAAAGAGAAGACACAACTAACACAACAGCATGCCGATCTTGCTACCCGCAAGCGGAGCGCCCTGGAAACTCAGCACAAGAAAGCGTCTGGCAAAGCAACTCGCAAAAATCGCACAAAAAAACGCCTAGCAGGCGCAAAAACACGCTGATCTCGTCGCGAACTAACCTAGATCCGTCATCCGTAACGAAGCGAACGATCGGCGCTTTACCCTCTTGCCAGGCCTAAACGCATTAAACCGTCCGTATTTATTAACATAACTTTGGTTCTCATCGCCGGGGCGGACATAAGCTAGGAGGACAGCATTGGGTCGATATTCCGAACGTGAGCGTCCGGCCATTACCCGGGAAGGACGCCGGGCGCGCGTGGTCATAGGACAGGATCTCCGGCAGCATTGTCCCTGCCACCCGCCTTGCTTCCTCCGGCGTATACCCACCCGTGTGCTCCAGCACATGCGCGAAGGCGGCGACGAAACGGACAATCATTCAACAAAAGGAATAAAAATAGTGAACACACCAACTCAAGAATACATGGTGCTAATTCGCGGCGGCGAATGGCAAGACAACGCTTCGCTTGAAGAAATCCAGAAGATCCTGGGCAAGTTCCAGGCGTGGTTTGAAAAGCTGAGCGCAGCCGGCAAAGTCAAGGGCGGACAGCCGCTTGCCGACGATGGGAAGATCCTCTCGCGGAAAAACGGACAGATTGTGGACGGCCCTTTCGCGGAATCGAAGGAAACCATCGGCGGATACTTCCTGTTGACGGTGAACAGCCTCGAGGAAGCGGTTGCCGTTGCCAAAGAGTTCCCAGGTCTGGAACACGGAAGTACGATCGAAGTGCGGCCAGTTGCGGAAGAATGTCCGATGACGGCACGCGCGAAACAAATTCTTTCGGAACGAGAACTCGTACCCGCCGGGGTTTAGGGTCTTTGATTTCGAAGAGCGGACAGACGCCAATTATCATGGATCAAAATGTTTCATCACCCGGGACGGTGTCCCAGGTGGTGGAACATCTTTTTCGGCATGAAGCAGCGAAGATGGTCGCCACCCTGACAAGAATTTTTGGACTCGAGCATTGAATTCCTACTACCTGTTGCATGCGGTGCTGGGTGACCTCAACACGCGTTTGGATCAAGCGGAAGCCGCTGCCGAACACTTCCGAAAGTCGCTGAATCTTGCCGAGACCACATCGGAGCGGACATTCCTTACGAAGAGAATCTATGACTGCGCAAGCCAAGCTTTTTTACCGTAACCCCTGCGCGTCAGACATACTGGAAACTATTTTATGAAACCCTGTAACGACGCAAAGGTTGAGACCTTCGACTATTCGCGCCTGAGCCCAGCTTTTACAAAAATCTCTAAACCTGCGAAACGCGCGTTGGCGAATAACAGCATTTACAATGCAAATGACTTGGCGCAGTAGACTCGACGTGATGTAGCAAACCTCCCCACATTCCACTAGGAAAGCTGAACGCGTCTATGGCAAGAACAAGATGGAGTACGCATTTTGACGTATTCCCTTCTCATGTTTTGGTGACTATTCTCGAAGAATTCTATGGCAGCTAAAACACCGACTCAAAGTTTCCCTCGAAGCGCACACAAAGCTCCCTTTCCTCAACGCTTTTCTAAAAAACCTTACGGCGCGGCAAGTAGTGGCCCCCATCCAGGCGAATTGCTTCCCTACACGCATCCGGAAGGCAATGCGGAGATGGCTCTGTCAGACTTTTTTTCGGCCAAAGATATTCAAGCGATACGTGATTTCGGATCGCTGTCGTTCCACTCGATGGGTGACAGCGGAGTTGGGAGCCCCGAACAGCACGCTATAGCCGACGCGATGTCGCGAGATATTAATTTGAGTCACCCAGAACAGGGTCCCGCATTCTTACTGCACCTCGGAGACATTATTTATGGGCAGAATAAGAAGGCCGAGTACGCGAACAGGTTCTATCGTCCCGACGACAACTATCATAATCTGATTTTTGGAATACCGGGTAATCATGACGGTGAAGTGCGTAGCACGTTAGATTCTCCGTCCCTGTCAGCGTTTCTAGAGAATTTCTGTCAACCGGCCGGAGAACAACCGCCCATGGCAAAGTCGTTTGGCTGTATCATGCCCAACGAGCCAGGGGCTTACTGGTATCTGAACTGTCCGTTCATCGATATCGTAGGTCTCTATAGCAATACTGGCGAGAATTACGGCGCAATCTCCCATCCGGATATTCAGGACAATGGTCAGCAGAAGACTTGGCTTACCAAGACACTGAAGACGATCAAGCAGCAAAACAACAAAGCGGTGCGAGCGCTTCTCTTCGCGGTACATCACCCCCCGTATGCAAGTGGACTCCAGGAGGGGGGCTTTGGTCACCCTGGCAATCCGGACATGCTCAAGGATCTCGATGATTGCTGCACAGCAGCTGGCATATGGCCGCATGCTGTCTTGGCGGCTCATTCGCACAACTACCAAAGATACATGCGGACGCTCAGCAGCAAGCGAGTCATCCCGTACTTTGTCGTCGGAACCGGCGGAATCGGGACGCAAAATATACCGGCTCCGATCGGCGCCAAATCAGCTGATGGTAGTGTTCGTTTTGCCAATGCTCTCGAGAGCCATGGATTTCTTACAACGTCGGCATCAAAAGACCAGTTAACGTTTACTTTCACAGCAGCTGTGGACACGCACAGAAGCATCTTTGAAACCATCACGATGGACTTAAAGACAGGCCAACAAGTATAGTGAATTTCGTCAATAGCATCGCCCGCTGCGAAGCGCAAAAAATTCGCAAGCGATGCGCCGAGTTCGGCAGGCAAATTTTAGCCGGCCTTTTATCGAAACTACATTGTACTTGTGCTTCTGGCCCACCTGCGTCATGCTCGAGCCGTTTTTGTTAGGCTCGCTCTCTTATTATCCGACCGCTAAACTTTGCTTGTTAGCAGGCGCACTCCTGCTGGCGGCGGTCGTCGGTACTGCTAACTGCGCTGAAGATTCAGAAGATACAATAATCTTTCACGGGCCAGCGGTGCACCCGGGCTATCCCGACGCGTTTTCTACCGATTACATTCTGCCAAAAGATACGGTTTCGCCCGATGGCAAATATGGTCTGATTTTCCCGGATCGAGAACTAAGTGACAATCCGGGGCGCGATTTTATCGTGGCGTTGGATCCACCGCGAATCCTCACTCTATTGGAGACTGACGAACCCGAGTTCGAGGGAATGAGTCACGGCGGCTATTCGCTAGAATGGTCTGGCGATAGTTCGGTTGCGCTGGTGACATTGGCTGGCAAATGGGGTCCGCGGGATTTCCTACTGATCGAACTTCAGAACGGAAAAGTCACTGGAACGACGCAGCTAGGCGCAAAAATTCGGCAGTTGCTCGAGCCTGACTACCAGAACGCTAAAGCCGCGCCTTACAATGACTATTATCATTTCATTTTTGAGAACCAAGAATCCGAGACGCCGTTTTGCACGCTTGAGAAGTCGGCGCTCGTGCGAATCGATGCGTTTGCAACAAGTGATCCTAAGAGCAGCGGGGAATGGCGAGCCCGGGTCCGCGCCGTCTGGGACATCCGGAACGCAAAAGTTACCCGACAGCAAGTGACCCGACTGTCCGGCCGGAAACGATCGCGATGAGAGGGAAAAGTTTCTGTACTGCGACGTTGGTGACCGCCGCTTTGGTAATGGCGTACGGCGCAGCCGCCAAGACTAAGTCAGGTACCTCTGTGCTTGTCACCGCGCCGAGTGGCGATTTTCGACTAGAGCTAGCGAGCGACAGCGGCGCGATCTGGCTTGTGCCGACCAAGAATCCCAGCGCCCGCGCTGCTTTGCCGCCCGTAGAAATGGAAGGAAATGAGTCGGCATCGAATCGAACCGAGAAGGTTTCCTCCGATACACTGGGATCGTCACCGCGGTGTTTTATCTCTCTCGATGAGCGCTGGATCTTTGTTTCGCGCGGTATTCTTTACCGGGCCTGGACAACCCTACATCGAGTGAGCGCTTTAATTATCAGCCGGCAATCGCAGACGGTTTCGATGAAGTTGCGTGGCGATTTTTTTGCCGGGAGCGCAACGTTTCGGAAGATGCCATCGGCATTCCGAACCAGTATGGAACCTGGGAGAAGACCATTCAGTTTTGCGCCTGGAGCCCCGATTCGGCGCGCTTGCTCGTGGCATTAAGCGGGACAATCGGTAAGCCAAAGGGACCCGCAGAGGGCGGACCTACGCAATATGAATCGAGCGCGTCAGCCTGGATGTGTTATTTCAACACGCGTACCGGCGCCTTTGAGCAAACGGATCGATTACGCAAAGCGAACTCCGAGCAGGGCAATTCGATTTTACCCGAGCTGGCGGCGGAGCCGGGAGCGGTGCTCTCCGCTGAAGCAGTTGGTCAAGAATCGGTAGAGATTTCAGTTAACGATCGGCTGAATAAAGCGGACGCGGAACTGAACGATGTCTATCGGAGATTGTTAAAGCCGCTTTCTCCGGCTCGGAAGATCCAGCTGCAAAATGAGCAACGCGCGTGGCTGAAGGACCGCGACACCTTCGCGGCGATCCACGCCAATCAAAGTTGGAGTCCATTTCCCAATGCCAGCCGAATCGAAGGTTTGGCCATCGCAACTGAAATACGCGTGGCCGAATTAGGGAAACGCATGGCAGCTCCTAAATAATGGGTCGTCAAAGTGTGATTCCCCATCAGGGCTTGAATAGATACGAAGAAGTCTCATCTGTTGATCCACTTGCCGTAATCGTTGTCCCAATAGGAGCTCGTCGGACTTCGCATTGAGCGGGGTTACCACACGAAACGGAAAATCACGGTTTTGCCGGCGTGGTAGGAGGCATCGGGCTCACCGTCGGTTGGGGGTTTGCGTAAGGTGCAGGTGTTGCACCCGGCCGTTCGCGCGTGTCGCCGCTGGTGCCCATTGCCTGGGCCGAGACTAGGCCGGAGGCTTCAGGAGTTTCGATAACGCCATACGGGTCTTTAAGCGGACGCTTACTGAGAAATCTGGTGCAGGTCCATAGATCTCTGGTGATTCCTCCTAAATGGATCTGTGACATACCCGAGGATGAGTCCTCCTGAACTAACTGAACTATGGTTCCTGCGATGAGGTAGTAGGCCCGGAGCTCGTCGACCATTTGGAGCTCTGTCTCATCGGTATGGTGTTTCGTGATCTGGCGCAGATCCTCTTTGGAAGCACAAGCGTAAGGGCCATCGACGACAATCCAGCGATATTCATTGCCAAGTTTAGTATCATCGATAGATAACGCGACGGATGCCAGGCCGAAAACAATGGCCCCGAAGACAACGCTTTTTGCGTTCATAAGTTAGACCAGAGACGTTCCATCTGCAATTGGATGATAGTCATACATATCTCTTTAGCTGTAATTTTAGAGACCAGCGGCTTTTTGTCCCATCTGCCGTAATCGCAGTCCCAACTACTGCGGCCGCCTGTAATCAAACGGCGCCTAAAAGTAGCTAACTGCCGGCTACATGTAAGGGGGCAACCGATTACGCGCTTGCGTATGACTCGTTTCGAGTCTTCCACGCGGGTAGTAGTACAGCAAGTAGATCTGGCCTGGTTTTCGTAGCGCTGACGCTGCAACAAGCCGTTCATCGATGCCGGAGGCTCGCACCTTCGGCCCGCGTGTTTTCCTTGCTGCTTTTTTTGACCCGGCGCAGCGCCGCGTGGTCACTCTAAGCGGGCGCAGTAAAGCGCTGCCCGTGTTTCCGCGCTATTTCAAGCACTCGCTTGATTTCTTCGGATGAAACATTTGCGCGGGCTCAGCATGTTCATCGCGACATCGAGGTCTCTTCGCTGGTCGCAGCGGCTGGCTGGCTGGGGCGAGCAGGTATTTCCGTTTCGTCGCATGGCAGTAGTCTGTTATTGAGACAGTTAACTGTCGATTGGGCGCGCGATCGTTTCTCTCTTATTTGCGACTCGATCGTGATTCGAGTTTCTCAAAACTTTTTGAAAACGTAACGCTTTTGTCGCGCGGCCGGAACAAATGCCGAGTAACGGATTGGTCAATGACTACTGACCGCCGTACGTTCCTCCAACTTCTCATTAGTAGCGCAGTTTCTTCAGCTTTCCCGGCTAGCATCAGTCGGGCGCTGTCAATTCCCGCAAATTGCCGGACCGGCACCATAGCTGACGTCGAGCATATCGTCATCATGATGCAGGAGAACCGTTCATTTGATCATTACTTTGGCACGCTGCGAGGAGTACGCGGATATGGCGATCCGCGAACGATCAGTCTGCCCGACGGAAATCCCGTATGGTACCAGCCTAATGGTAACAACTATCTATTGCCATTCCATCCAGGCGCACCCAATCTGGGTCTCCAGTTTATCGAGGACCTCCCACACGATTGGACAAGCACGCACGGAGCATGGAACGAAGGTAAATATGACCAGTGGGTGCCAAACAAAGGCACTACATCGATGGCGCACCTGGTAAGAAGCGATATTCCGTTCCACTATGCTTTGGCTGATGCATTCACGATTTGCGACGCCTACCATTGCTCGTTACTGGGGCCAACCGATCCGAACCGGTACTACATGTGGACAGGGTGGGTCGGCAACGATGGGAGTGGAGGTGGCCCCGTGGTCGATAATGCCGAAGCGGGCTACGATTGGTCGACCTATCCGGAGCTTCTGCAAAAGGCGGGCATATCATGGAAGATCTATCAGGATATCGGCCTGGGGCTGACTGCCGCTGAATCATGGGGTTTCACCAACGACGCTTATATCGGCAACTACGGGGACAATTCGCTTCTCTACTTCCATCAGTATCAAAACGCCCAGCCCGGGAGTCCGCTTTACAATGGAGCAAAAACCGGAACCAACATCTTGGCGGGAGGAACTCTATTTGACATTTTCCGAAAGGACGTTGCGAGTGGAAATTTGCCGCAAATTTCGTGGGTGGTCGCACCAGAGGCATATACGGAACATCCGAATTGGCCCGCGAACTACGGGGCATGGTACGTCTCGCAGATACTCGATGCGTTGACCGATGTTCCAGACGTTTGGAGCAAAACAGCGTTCTTTCTCACGTATGATGAAAATGACGGTTTCTTTGATCACGCGGTACCGCCGACCGTGCCGCAATCCCGAGCGCAAGGTCTGTCTACAATCGACACCACCAACGAGATTTTTCCTGGAAGTTCGGCCTACGCCACCGGTCCGTACGTATTAGGCGTGCGTGTGCCCATGATTGTCATCTCACCTTGGAGCAAGGGCGGCTGGGTCACTTCGGAAGTGCTCGACCACACCTCGCTGATTCGCTTTATCGAACGCCGATTCGGGGCGCAATATCCCGGACTACGGGAGAACAACATTACCGATTGGCGTCGCGCGGTGAGTGGGGACCTCACATCTGCCTTTAATTTCACTTCACCCAACGACGCAAGGGTTCCACTGCCAAGTACCGTTACTTATATTCCGCCGGATAACACCAGGCATCCGAATTACGTTCCAGTTCCCCCGGTCAACCAGGCGCTGCCGGCGCAGGAACCGGGCGTGCGCCCTGCGCGCCCTGTACCATATGAGTTGCATGTTCGCGCACATGCCGATTTTGGCAGACGGCGAGGTGAAGATCTATTTCGGCAACACCGGTAAAGCCGCCGCAGTATATCAAGTTTATTCCGGCGATGGCCAGACCGGGCCATGGACCTATACCGTTGGACCAAATACCGAGATTTTCGACACTTGGAGTATTACTGCTAGCGGTCAGGACGGATACGATCTCTCCGTCTTCGGCCCGAACGGTTTCCTGCGCGTGTTCAAGGGGAGCAACCAGGCGAATCTCGAGAGCATTACTATCCATGATGTTCATAAGTACGGTGTGGTTCTGGAGATTCAGAATCGTGGCGGAACGTTTTCCCGAGTGCGCGTATTTGATTACTATACCAGGAGAGCAACCGAGCACGAATTGCGTTCGGACGAAACGATTCGGGAATTCTGGCCGTTGGAGAACTCTCACGGCTGGTACGATTTCACGATCGAGACCGAATCCGACCCGAGTTTCCAACGGCGTCTGACCGGGCATCTTGAGACGGGATACGATAGTATGAGTGATCCGGCCATCGGAGCCTCGAAAGCTCAAGCACAACTAGAGCCCGACCAAACGCGCTCCTACGCGTCGACGAAGTAAACTAACTGAATTCGACGTTCGGCGGCGCACAGCCGTTCCGTGCAACCACGTGAAAAGGGTTAGTGTACTGTCTTACATATAATGGTGACGGCGTTGCGTTCAAAATGGGCCGCCGGCAAGGCGGTCCGAGCCGGGTTGGCGGAAGGAGGGCGCATATCTGAATCGATACGTAACCGATCCGGCAGCCGCCGGATCGCGGCCAAGTTCAATGGTGTTGCTTAAACTCAGAACTCGGGCGCGCTTGCGACGGCGGCCCCGACTTCGTCCGGCGACTGCCCATGGGCGTCAACTTAAGGCAGGATCATTTGAGCGAGAGCAGCCTATGATGTTTGCTGCGGCCAGGGCCGGTCCTGTAGGGACATTTGAAAGTAGCCCGGTACGAAGTGCCGGGTGAGAGTTCTTTTAAGCGAACCGTCCCGGCAGGGACGATCGATTGCTGTGTGGGGAAGGTCGCACCTGAGGCGCAGGAGCCCACCATTTTCTATCGTCCCCGCGGGACGGAGGCGCTTGCTCTCCGTTTCCCGGCACTTCGTACCGGGCTACTTTCAAATGTCCCTGGCGACCGATCAGAACCGTCAGCCACCGACGGTCGAACACGGAGCTCCCCTGCGACTACTCGCTCCCATGAAAATCGGCTTGAAAAACATTAAGGCGATTACCCAGATAACCTATTCGGTAGAAGAGCCGGCCGATTACTCGGCTATTCGAGGTTATTCGAAATATCAAGGCATCTGGGGGTCAGCTCAGACGATGGGATCGCCCGTTGCGCTAAAATTTATCCGGCTCGGCCAATGGATTCCAATTAGAAACGGAGCAGACGTCGCGGTGGACAAAGGATGGCCTCTTGTCCGCAGAAAATAGATCAGATCGGTCGTCGCAATGTTGTACTCTTTCAGAGCCGCGTCGGCCGTGGTCCACCAACCGTGAGAATAGATGAAGATATCGGTTGGGCTGAATGCAAGAGACATCGATTTCGTCATGATGTCCTGGATCTGTTCGTCCGGGTCTATCACACCGTTAGATCCGATTGGTATTGTAACGTAGTGGGACATAATGGAATTTGGCTTAGCCGCATTCTTATTGGCGTTCGGCCGTTTCATCTATACGCAATAATGCGTATAGATGAAACGGGTCGACACCGCGGTATTAATCAGTGGGTTCTGATCAAACCTCTCGTTCACATGGATTCCTGGGAGAAGCTGAACCACCTTTGAAATGGCCGCGGATGCGCCGCTCTCCGGGCGATCGCGGCGGCAATTCCCGGTCGAGTATTATAAGATGCGGCAAATATTGAATCTTTTTAGACCTGGGCGGTCGTCCGCCCTTGGCGCTATGCTGGCCGGAAGGCGGCGTGAGGTGATCGGGAGAAACCAGCCATGATGCGGATCATCCAAGGCGACTTGTGCGACCCGCGCGTGGGCGATCTCTTGCAGATCCATCTGATCAGTGCCCGGGCGGAAACGGCGCCGGGCAGCGCGCACGCCTTGGACCTCACCGAGCTGCAATCGCCCGACATCAGCTTTTGGACGATCTGGGACGATGAAACGCTCTGGGGGGTCGGCGCGCTGAAGCGACTCTCGGCCGATCATGGTGAGGTCAAGTCGATGTATACCGCTCAGTCCATGCGCGGAAGGGGAGCGGGAAGCGCGATGCTGCGCCACATTATTGCGACCGCACGAGTAAGCGGCATGTCGCGCCTCAGTCTCGAGACGGGCTCCTGGGAATATTTTCGGCCTGCGCACGCGCTTTACCGGAGCCACGGCTTCGTGGAGTGCCCGCCGTTCGCCGACTATGTGCTCGACCCGAACAGTGTCTTCATGTCGCTCGACCTGCAAGAATCCTGATCCGCGGGACGTCCGCTCAGGGTCCGAAAGCCGAATGCTAGCTAATTGTTGCAGGCTCACAGATCCTGCCTGCGCAGGATCTATCGTTAGTTTACCGGTGAATTAATGAGCCGCTCCATGACTGCTTTCAGTGCATTTAAAAGTCTGTTAGCAATGCTGTTGAAGGCCGCCCTTAGGGTATAAAAAATTACACGGATCTGCCGAGTACCCTTGCTCGAAGAGATACGATACAAGAATCACAGCAGCGACAGACCTGAGCTGTAATTCGGTCCCGCTTAAACTGGCACGATAACCGCTTTGTTCTTCGGAATTGCGTCCAGGGTTTCTTGGCTGATCCGCAAGTGCTCGATGATTAACTCTGGCGGCGAATTTCTCATCCATTCGGAAAGCGTGAGGTCCATGAAACGGTTAGCCTTGAACATCTCCAGAAACACCAAGTCGGTATCGCCGGTATTCTCAATATAGTGTCCGAAGGTTCTTGGGACTAAGCCGACGTCACCAGCAGCGAAGTCCGCGGTACGCGCTTTTCCTCCGTTGAAGAACACGGTCATTCGGCCCTGACCTTTTATATAGTACTGCCATTCCTCGGCGTTCTGATGCCAGTGGAGCTCGCGCATTCCGCCGGGTTTCACGATCACGTGCGCAGCCGCAATCGTTGTCGATACTGGAAAATTTTGCGAATCGATGATCCGGACCTCACCGGATTTCGTCCGGAACGTTGGGGGCATCTGGTGCATAGGAAAACTGAAGGCGATTGGTGAAGGGCCTTTGGATCCTGCTGCTGCAGCTAGGTCCTGATCAAGCGGAGGGGGGACTGGCTGTTGGAAAATATAATGGCCTTCCTCCGGCACAGAATATACTCCGTCCAATACACTCTCCGGTACACCCCAATTCTTCGCGAGCACTTCTCGAGGCGTATGTCGAGCCCAGTCCGAGATGAGTGTGGTGTTGCCTTCGGAAAACTTTCCGTCATCAAAGACCAGCAGGAACTCGCAGCCATCCGGCGCCAGGCCCTGAATCGAATGAGGGTTACCACTTGGAAAATACCAGAGATCGCCCTCCTGCACGTCTTGGACAAAACTCTTTCCCTCGTTGTCAAGCGCGGTGATCCGCGCAGCGCCAGTGAGCATCACTGCCCATTCTGCGGCATCGTGCCAATGAAGTTCGCGAATACCGCCTGCGGTCAGGCGCATATTCACCCCGGCGATATCCTTGGAGACTGGAAAGTCTGCTACCGTCACTTGCCGGGACCAGCCGCCTGGTTGAACGCGACGATGTTGGACGGAGAACGAATTCCAGAATGACGGAACCTCTCCGTGATCGGTGGGAGGGGGTAAGAGGCTGTTCGGGCTGGCCTCACGTAAGAGCTCGTTTTCTGGTCCTGGATCGCTCGCGCTC
>Ga0070698_100006013_pt1 | contig 13216 bp, 25 predicted proteins | sample KBSK1502metaG_FD_65477 | JGI IMG/M metagenome (GOLD analysis project Ga0070698, IMG submission 65477) | Corn, switchgrass and miscanthus rhizosphere microbial communities from Kellogg Biological Station, Michigan, USA - KBS K1-50-2 metaG | ecosystem: Host-associated > Plants > Roots >... | reverse complement strand
CGTCCGATTCGAAACCGACAACGTCCAAAGCCAAGACTCGAGCGCCTTCAAGAGTTCGCGCCGCGCCTCTCGTGCAAAGTTGTGCTCGTCACTCAACGCGAATCCGCTCCCGCATCGACGGGACGATTGTCGATGAGTACGTAAGCGCCAACACCGGCAGCGCAGACCCCGATGCCAATCGCAGCGGGAACGCAGCCGACTAGAAGTAATGCGAGAAGTAGCGGCATCTTTTTCATGGTTTTTCTTTCGGTGGGATTGAATCGGACAGGTACTCGTCTAGCAAACGGAGAACGTCTCCGTTCAACGCGCGTACAGCGAGCGTGCGAGCTTCAAGCGGATTCGGTTTCTCAGGCGTCGATTCGGTTGGCGGCGGAGCTTCACCACGCGCACGCGCGAGCGCACCGAGCATCGCAAACATGAGACGCGCTTCCTGCCGCTTCTCGTAATCGCGTTGCGCGCGTTCTTTCAGTAGCTGGCGCCAGAGAGTCGCAACGACGCCAGCGAGTGCGGTAATTGCGCCGAGCAGAATCGAATCAGGCAAGCCATCACCCTCCCGCCTTTGCGTAGAGTCGTTTTGCGTCGTCGAAACTCTTCTTCTGCTCGGGCGTGAGATTCTTGACGAGCGTGTCTTGCGCGCTCTTCTGAACGCTCTTACCCTGCGCGACTCCGAGTCCAAGGTCGAAGGCCATGCCGCAAGCCGGACCGCATTGACCGACCACGTAAGCGCGTGCGGCTGAGTATGCGATGTTCTTTGCGCTCAATTCACCGCGTTGTTTCCACAACGTGTACGCGCCATAGACCGCCGCTCCGCCGGGAGTCGCAAGCGCCGCTGCAATCACGACATACGAGAACAGCGGATTCTTCATGAGTCCGCCGAGTGTCTGCCCCCAGATTGAGAAGTCCTGGTCGCCGTAGTGCCCTTTGAGCAAGCGTCCGAATTCGTCGAGGGGGGAGCCGTTGACGGCTACTTTCAGGTCGTTGTCCGTCAGGCTTCCGGGGGCGATTACGGTCATCCAAGCCGGGAGCCAGTAAAGCTCTTTTGACCAGACATCCACGTTCGTCTTGTCAGCGCCCGCAGGAAGCGTTTTCCGGCGGGTCGCCCAGATAGTCTGAAACTCGACCGAAAGCGCGCGAGAGGCCGTCAGGTCGGCCGTGGGCACCGGTTTTCCGTCCAGATAGACAACGAGCCGGACGGGGCCGACCATGAAGTAGCGGTAGCCGGCGGGAACAGCCGCGTTTTCGGGTAGGGGAACGTAGCGAAGCCTCTTACTGCTCGGGAGCCCCGTTACCCGCTCGTCCGGCCGCAGGCGTGGCGCAAAAAGGAACGTCGCACCAGCGCCGATTCCGATAGCGCCAAGAGCGTAGAGCCATGTGCGACGGCGAAGCATTCAATCGATGCTCCACTGATACGTCGAAGTGTCGCCGCCTGCAAACGTGAGAGTGAATCCGACACCCGCGGTGTAGACAATCAAGGGCATAATCCCAGGCGCGCCCGCATTCACAATGCGCTCGACAGTGACGTTGTCTTGGGCATTGAGATAGGGCCAAGCAACGGCTTGCGCCGCGCCGGCGCCGCCAGAAACAATCTGACCGACGCTGTAGAATCCCGCTCCGCCAAGAACGACTTGAACGGCAGTCGACGAAAAGTCGATTCCGATTCCGCGGCGTAATGTGGTGGCTGTCAGGTTTGCCCCGTTCGTTGCGACGGCAGAGCCAGCGGTGCGGATGTTGGAAGCGACGAACAATCCGCCACCGCCCGAGCCGTAAAGCGCAATCGAGTTTGCGGCCATGTTGATACTGGCATCGCTGACTTCGATGCGAGCGTTGCTCGACGATTGAATCACGTTGCTGAGCGAGGTGTTGGCGTAATTCAATCCGATGAAGCGACACAAGGTACCTGCGCCCGAGCAGAGAATTGCCGGCCCCATCACGGACGCGAGGTTGATGGCGGTTAGATTGAGAACTTCAATGTCGCACGCTGTTGAGAGAATGTACGTGGTGCAATTCGAAGCGTCCCACTTGACGAAACGAGTGTTGGTGTTGCCCGCTGTTGTGAGCGTGCATCCGAGCGCGCAATAGCGTGTCGAGATGTTTTCGAAGTAGGTTCCCTTGCTGGTCGCGGCATTGAAAAGGATTCCAGCGTTCGCGGCGTAGTCAAAAGAACAATCGGTAATCTGACAATCGTCGGAAAGTGTGATGACGAATCCGAAGACTCCGCCTTGTGATTGGTTTCCTTCTAGGTAGCAATTGAAACATCCAAGCGCAGCGCCGCCTGCTGTTCCGACGCCGAATGCTCCGCCGCCCATATCACCGACGTCGCCGGTAACAGCGCATTCGACGATTCCACAATCGATGCAATCGATGAGAACAACCCCGATGAGTGGAAGGCGAGTCGCAGTGCAATGACGCACTACACACTTTTCGCCCGCTTCAATCGCGAAGCCGTAGAGCGTTCCGACCGCTCCGTTTCCGTCGGCCGAGCAATCCTCGAAAACGCATTCTTGACCGCCGATGTCGTAGGCGAAACAGATGTCGCCCATTGCTCCGCCGAGCGTGTCGTAATGCACACCGGAAACATGGCACTGGTAGCCAGTTGTAATCTCGACGACGCGGTCCCCGGTACCGGTGACGCGCATTCCGTTTCCTTCGATGATGATGCTCGGACGTGCACTTAGCATCGTAACGGGCGAGCCGTTTGCGAATGCGGCAGTAATCGGGCGGTCGAGAGTAAGCGTGTACGGACCGCCTCCGGCAACGGCGTCGATTCTGAATATCTGCTCGGACAGCCCCGTAGAAACGGCGAACACTTCACCGACGACCGGAGCGCCACCCGCGACGGCATTGTATTGGAGCGTGTACGCTCCGCGCACCGCAAGCGCGTTGAGCGTTCCGGTTTTTCCACTGGCCGTTGCTTGTGCGCGAAACACGCTGTTCGTTTGGACGCCCGTGAAAGGCATCGTGGAAGTAATTGTGACGCCCGGTCCGCCGACGATGTGGGCACCGTCGACCAAAAGCTGCGCCGAGTTTGCGGTGTAGTTTCCGGGGAGCATCACGACCGGTGCGATACCGGCCAGTGCATTGAGGCGTTGGATGACATCGACCCAAGCCATCGAGGGGGAGACGATTGGCAATTCACCAGCGGGGCCAACGGCGCCGAGACCTACCAAAGTTGAATAGTACCAATGCGACATTCCCTCACCTCACTTTAGAATCTTGTATAGCAAAACGCCAGCGCCAACCGTGCCAACGACCCAAGTCACCGGCGACGACAGAATCGACTTCGACGCGGCGTCGACGTCCTTCGCGATGTCCTTGGCGACTCCCGCTGCAATGTTGCTCGGCGACACGGCCGCTTCGTTCTGCGCCTTGATGTTTTCGGCGAGTACCTTGGATTGTCCAAGCTCATAATTCAGAACGTTCTGCGCTTCGGCTTTAGTGTCCCATCCGTTCTTGCCGTTGTTGGTCGTCACCAAGTCGGGGTCGCTGTTCGGGCACTTCGGCATCGTCACGGGAAGTGATTGCAGCCAGAGATAGTACCGCTTGTCGTTTGGCCCGCCGGTGTTCAGCGGGTCGTTTGCAGTTTTGACGAACACGACGCCGTTCGGCGCGTTCGCAGCGAGCCAGACCGTAAAGCATTGGTCGTTTGCGAATTGACCGCGGACGATTGTGCGTGTGATGCGATACATGGTTCACCGAGCCGTCGAGCGGACCTTACCCGCTGTGATAGGACCGTTTCCGCCTTCGCGAAGTCCTGGGTTTTGAACCCACTCCGGCGAACCGACTTCGTAGATTACGTAGCTGTCCGGCTTGCAAACGTATGCGGGAGTAAAAAGCGCGAGTCCGAAGTCTCCCGGCAAGTGCAAGCACGATGACGGCATCTTTTTGATGAACGAGAGACAGTACGGTAGTTGCTCTTCTGCGGAGAGCGCCGCGAACTGGTCGATGTTGCCAGCAAACCCGTTTGCCTTGGCAGTCGACGCGAGAAAGCCGAGCAGCCCACCGGCAACCGGATGCTTGTCCGCTCCCTGACAATTCAGCGCAGCGGCGTGCCATCCACTTTCGCGTGAGACCGCCTTGGCGACATCAGAAGCGGGGTAACCTTTCGCAACGCCCGCTGCGATGATTGCATCGCGCACCGATTGTGGTGCTGTCGGTCCACTGATTCCGCACGGCGCGCGTTTCAATCCACAGCCGCAAACTTTGGTGTTCAAGAACGCGAGAATCTCCGGAGTCGCCTTCTTATTGTCGCGGAGCCACTCGGCGCGCTTGCAAGTCATCGCGCCAGGCTTTCCGTCGACCGTAATCTTCGCTTGCCCCGTTCCTTCAAGCGCCGCGTTGATTGCCGTCTGAATCGCCTTGGAGTCGCCCGTCCAGTCTTTGCAGCTTCCCCCGCCAGCCGAAGGCGTAGCTGCGCTTGCGCTCGACGAACGAAAGAACAGCCATAGCGCGGCGAGTGCCCCACCGGCTGCCGTTGCAATCTGCCAAGGCGACCAGGTCATGCGTCGCTCCACACTCCGAATTGTGTTGGGTCAGCAGGAACGAAAAAAGCACGTGGTTTGCTCAGCGTGATTCCCGAGATAACCAGACCGGCAGGATACACGTATCGAATGCCCGGCTTGCGATTGGCGTCAAACACGTTCGTGGCGCTTGTGTAACCCGGAATCGGAGTGCGTTTGAGCTGAAGCACGCGCGCGTTCACTTCGGAACTTCCGTACTTCATCCAAGCCCAGATGCCACCGCCAACGGCAGAAACGCCAAGCCAAAACTTAGTCGACTTTTTCACTTGCATCCTTTCGCGATTGCTTGCTCGATGAGTTTCGAGATTGAGTAGAACGCAAACGCATCTTCAATCTTCGGCCGACCGATTGTCACTACTCCGCCACTTCCGTTGCCGTTCGCGTTCTCGGTCGTCCCGTCGCCATTGTTTACGAGCACGACGGCCTGATGCGAAAACTTCGTGTAATAGGCGATGTCGCCCGGTTGCGGGTCTTTTGTTTTCGGCAGCGCTGGCGGAGTCTCGAGAAAACCCAAACCGGTTTTCCAAGTCTTGTCCTTTGCGAGCCCCGCTTGATGCAAACACCAAAGCGCAAAGATGCCGCACCATTCGGGATGTTGTCCGACGTACTGTGGCGCGACTTCCGAAAAGTACTTGGTGAGATTCTTCTGTCCGACTTCTGAGCGCGCGGCGTCGACGACCTTTTTCCGTAGCGCCGCTTCGTTGCAGCCACTGCTCGAACTAACGTGGCTCACCACGTACGCGCCAGCGCCGACCAACCCGGCCGCGCCAGCGACTTTCCAAAAGAGATTCTTGATGCGCGCCATCACGCATCCTCGCTCTCTCCCTCAGTGTCGACGACTTGCGCCGGAATCTGATTGTCCGGCTTTGGCTCGACGGAATCGGGAAGCCAATCGAGCAACGACGAATCTTCCGATTCGGTTTTTTTCGGCGGGTTCGAAAGCATGTTCCAGAGCAGTCCGATGGTACCGGTGATTGAGTCGACCGTCCCTTCGAACATGCTCTTTTCAGCGGGCGGCGGTTTTTCGTTGTTCATTCGGCTGCCTCTGCTTTCGGTTCGAGTTTCTTCGCTTCAGCATCTCCAATCGAGATGATGGTCTCGGCGAGCAATTGCTGTTGTGCGGATGTCAATTGAAGGTGACCGGTTTCGATGACGCTCTGAACTTGGTCCGGCGTCATGGTCGAGAGCAAGTCGTTTAACCCATGCGAGTCGTTTCCGGTGAGCGGAATCCCGAAGTACTTTTTCGCGACCAGCATCAAGATACTTCGAACGTCGCCCTTCAATTCGGCAGCCGTTGCCTGTTGCTGTTGCGCAGCCGCCGCTTCCAGGTCGCGCTTGTGGCGTTTCGAGATAAGCTCTTCGCGCTCTTCGGCAGCCCTCATCTGCATCGCGATTGCAGAGTGAACCGCCTTGTGAAGCTCGACCGTGCTCTTGTTCGAGTCGCGCGCCATATCAGCAATCGTGCGATGCGCCGCTTCGTAACCCGCCATCACGCGCGACATGAATTGACGGACTTCTGGGTCGAGTCCCGTGCTCGGGCTCACGGGTAGCGCAACCGGAATCTTGTCGTCTTCGTCTTCGGTCATGAGCAATGCCCGTAGGTGAGAATGAGGACGACCGACGTTCCAGCGGACGCGACCAAACGAGCGAACGCTGGCCATGCAAGCCCCGGCAAGTCGGCACGATGAAACGCTTGACGCACTCCCGACATCGGAACTTCGATGGTAGAGTCTTGCAAGTGGAGAACCGCGCCGATTCCTGGGATGACTTCAGCTGCCGAATTGAGGTGGAACGTGTACGAGTAAACCAGCGCTCCGGGGCAAAGGTTCACTTCGACCGTCGTGGTCGACGCAAGTCCGCCAACCGCAGTGACCGTCATGCCGCGAATGTGGTCGACGGGCTCGTCCCGACACGTCATGGGCTAGTGCCCCGGCCAGTGCACGTCCTGAATGGGGCGAGCACCTTCGCCGGCCGTGGCCGGCAGTGGAGCGACCAAGTAACACCACACGCGGCGAACGGAAGCGGGCCAGAGAGCCGGCGGGACCATCGATTGAATAAGCTTCAATCGGTCGAGCACCGGCAACGTTGGTCCCATGCGGTCACTAGACCAGCGTTCGGCGTCATTCCAATCGTGCGGCTGAAGTCCACAAGCCGCCGCACGTTGCGCGTTCAGACGCACCGGTGCGCCGAGATTGAATGGCTTGGTTGGAACGCCGCCACCCGCGGCGGCTGCCGCAGCAAGCTCCGCCGCACTTGGTCGCGTGAATATCTCGTAGAGCGCGAGCCCTACACCAACGACTCCGAGGACGATGCCCCACATGTAAGAGCTCCTTTCACGAGCAACAGCCGTCGCCCTGGAAGCCCGAAATGGTCGCTTCGACGAAAGCGCCGCCGGCCGGTGCAACCGCCGCGAGCGTCACCTGGAATCGCAGCCGCTTGTTTTCCTTGACGCCCATCAAGAAGATGGGCTTGCGCGAGCAGCAGTATGCGAATTCGTCGATGTCGGTGTGTTCGGCATAGTCGACGTTACAGTACTCGCAGTCGACGTCGCCCGCGAGCACGACGTCCGCATCGGTGAGTGCCGAGATGCTCAGGTCTGTGAGCAACGTGTCACGTTCGGCTTCAAACGTGAGAAGAGCGACGGTTTGACCCGCGGGAATGGTCGCTTTTAGCGTTGTGCTGAAAAACGGCCAACGCGACGTCGGAATTCGGTCCGTCGCGTCACATACGCGGTCTTTGAGCGCCAATAGTTCAATGTCGGACATCATCGTCTCCCGCGGCTCAGCCGCAACACCCGTTGCCCTGGAATCCGTGCATCGTAATCTTGAACGCGCCCGCCGGGGTTCCGCCGTTGAGCGTAAACTCGAGGCGCTTGTTTTCGCGCACGCCGACCAAAAAGATTGGCTTGCGGTCGCAACAGATTGACCAAGCTGCACGACTCGAGTTCACGAGATACTTGGTGTTGCAATATGTCATCGAAACGGTTCCGCTTCGCGGCGCTGCGTCCGCCATCGTCACGGACAACCCGATGAAGAGCATGTCGCGTTCGGCGTCGAAGTTGACGTTCACGTTTCCGTTGGCGTCGAGCACTCCGCGAATCGTCGTCGAGAACGCCGGATAGCGTCCCGTCGGAATGCGCGGCATGTTGCACTGACCGCCGTCACCGCGGTCTGCAAGCGCGTTGTTCATGATTCCTTTTTGCATTACTGCACCGCTCCTGGAGGCTTCGTGCCCTTGGTCCGCATGTAATTCTCGGCTTCACGTCCTGCGGAGTACGCGAGTACGCCTGCGCCCATCGCGGCGAGGTCCTTGCTTGCATCGTCGGCTTTACCCGACATCGCAACCGCGAGCAGGAGACCGCCGACCGGAAGTTCCGGCGCAAGCTTTTTTCCGTTGGGGAGAGGGATTGAGTAGTCCTTACCGGACGCCTCGGCTGAACCGCGAATCGCGCCCATGACGCCCGCGGCGACGACTGACTCGCCCGCGTAACGACCGAGTACTACCGCGCTTTTTGCTTTTGCTTTCAGGTTTGCCAAAGAGGCGCGAGCCCGTTCGGCACGTTCTTTCCACGCAACAATCGCCATGGTCGAAAGATTGGCAGAGATTCCCGTGTATTGACAACGCCCGACATGCTATTAGGACTTCTAATGCGGAGCTTTCTCACGACTCGCGAGGTAGGGAGAATGCTCGGAGGATTGTCGCAAGGCCGCGTCTCTCAGCTCGTTCGCGAGGGGCGTTTGGTTGCGGATTACGACAGCGAAGGTCGCTGCCGATACGACCGGGCAAGCGTCGAACGGGAAGTTCGAAACCGTGCTGCTCGCGCCGCACGTGAAGCGGGTGAAGCCGACGAACGCGAGGCATTGCAACGGGAAGCGCGCGACCGATTCAAACGCACACGCGAGGAAGAACGCGAGGCACGCGAGGCGCGGCAGAAGTGGGAAGATGAATTGCGCGAGCGCGAAGTGAACGCGCTGGAAGGAATACTGTCGTGTCTCCGCCAACGCTAGTCGAAGTCGTTTGGCTTATCGCGATTGCACACGTGTGGGCGCGTGGAACAATCTTCCGTTACATCCGCAAGCACGGCCCCCGAGTGTGGGTCGCGCTTGCGGATTGTCCTCTGTGCGCTGGCTTCTGGATTGGCGTGCTCGGGCACATCGCGTTTCAGCGATGGCCGCACGTCGTGACGCTACTCGGAATCGGGAGCGTCGTCGGTACGCTCGCGCTCGGAACGTGCGCGCTCATCCGCCGGCTTTAGGGGCAACGCAAAGAACCGAGTCTAACCGTGTGCAGCATGAACGGTCGGTCGCAGACTTGACACTTATCGATGACCAAGTCGGGGAATTCCAGCTCTAAGTCGTAGAGCAATTCCGATATGCGCGCTTCACGTAGCGCGTTGAAAAACTTTCGGTCGTTCATTCGTCCTCCACTTCTTCTCGGACTCCAACACGATTGTACGGCATCGACTCGACACCCGGCAAAACCCAAAGCTTCCAATTCGGCGCACGCTTCGGTCCGGGTTCGAGTCCGATGCGCGCCATTCGCATGAACCATTCTCCGAAACGATGGGCGCGGTGGTACTGGCCCTCGCGCGTCACGTAGACCGCGGCTTTGACTCCGCCGAATTGCTGAATCGGTTTGAGCTTGCATTCGGTCGCGCCACGCTCAATCGCGCGAAGAATCTTCTTGCGCTCGCGCTTGACGGACTTCCGCGGGAGACCCCGCGCTTTCGTTTCGCCGTCCGTCCAATAGATTCCGGGACGCACTAGAACGAGATTCGAGAATTCCGAGCGCTCCCAATCGCCGAGGCCTTCGCCGCACTCAAGTCCAAGGTCTCGGTCTGCCAAGATTCCGTCCGTTGCGATCGCGAGCACGTGCGCGTCATGTTTTGCGAGCACGCGAAGGATTCTAGCGCGTGTGTCGCTCGTAATCATGCCGGCCCATATTCGCGACTTGTACGGTGCGTCGCCGGCGTTCTGAGCGAGCTTGCCGGGAACGGAATTCACGCAAAGTTTCAGCGTGAGTCCCTCGCCGCTTTTGCGTCCAACTTCGGCGCGCCGATCGAAGAGCTCGCGCATCCCAGCGAACGGTTTGCACCGGCACGCACGCCGCAAAACCCAAGCACCACGGAACCGGACTTGCGACCACGCGCGTGCCGCGCGATATTCTTCGAGCCATGTCCAACCGGATGCTCCGCTTCGCGGAAAAACTATATTGCCGTTGCCTAGTCGAATTGGGAGTGGTCCCCACGCACGTCGGTTTCGCGTTGGCTCAAGTGAAAACCGTACGCACGCTTGCTCGGCTTCGAGCGCAGTGGACTCTTTTGCGGTCCACTCCCACCGCGCGTGCTCTAGACACGGCAAGTCGACCGTCCCGGCAGGATACGCGCTAATCAAGTCGTAGGCGACTCCCCAGACTTGTTTACCGTTCCGCCCAATCTCGAAGCGCCCGCCGAAGTACGCGCGCATCGCAGCGTCGGCGACGGCAATCGGAATCTCGCCGCGTTTCTTTTTGATGCCCCAGCGTTTGAGTGCGACTCCTGCACTTGAGCCGGGGCCGTGAAACGAACGCAACGGCAACCCGACGTTCTCGTGCGCGACCATGAGACGCTCCGCAGCGACGGCGAGCAATCGACACTCGGTGAGACAATATTCGCGAACCTTAACCGTGTCAGCGCGTGTGAACGTACCGCGCTTCTGTTTCATCTTTTCGATACGTTCGCGCTCTTCAGCCGTGCCGATATCCCAGCGTTTCAACGCTTCCACGAAGCTGCACTGGTAGAAGCTTCCGAGGTCCCATACGTCTCGACACTGTTTACCGCGCCACACCCGCATTCGGCGCGCCAAGTAATCCAACTTATAGTGACGCCACCTAACAGGAGAAAAGCCACCGCCCTCGGCTTTTGGACGCGCACGTAGTTCAGGGCGGAACAGCGAGTGCAGTACAGAATTAGCCAGGTCGCCAAGAATCATCGTCCAGTCGTAGTGCAGGTAAAAACCTGCGATGCGAGCTTCGCTCGGAATCGAGAGAATGAATTGGAGACAACGCCACGTCGAAAGTCCGCGCGCTTCTTGAATGTGCGCGCTGCGTTCGCCGGTTGCGTCGGACCACGCGAGAAGAGTGTAGCGATGCGGCTCACGGCCGAATCCTTCGCCGTCGAGTCCAATCCAGAAACACTCAGGAGCAGCCTTGTGATGACTCCGTTTGCGGTTGTCGCAGGGCCAGCGTTCACCGGGGCGCCGTGCCATCCGGAACCGCTGCTAGCCAAAACTTGAGTACGGTTCGAGTCGCTTCAGCTTCGTTGGGTGCGCCATTACAGGAAGCAATAATGCGATTCCCCAACAAGACCATCGCTTCCCAAGTCCCATCAGGATGTTGCAGTAATTCGAGGCAGATTCGTTTCATTGTTTTATCTCCAATGCCGATTCAACGTAGAACAGGGGTCGGCGAGCGCCGCTTCGAAAGCTTCGGGGCGTCCACACAATCAGGACCCCTTGCGATGTGGAAACCAGTAAGCATGGCATGTACACACCGCGGCGCGATGCTTTCGGCAGTGTGGGCGGCCGGGTCGGCAGTTTCGGTGCCATCGGCAGCGCTCAGCAACAAGCATCGCAGAGCTCGCACGACGACGGACCTTCGCCCCAGTAGTACGCGCATGACGTGTTTGCTAGACACGCAAGGCACGCCGCGGGAACGGCGGAAACCGATTCCACGCACTGCTCGTGTGTCGGAGCGTAAGGAGAATCGCCGCCACACGTATCAGCGTGGTCGCACCAAGCTTCGGCGGAGGGCGGGCCGGAAGTGCCGCTTGTGCCGGAGCCCGAACAACCCGTCATGATAAGCACGGCAATGACAAGCGCGACGCACAGGCACGCGAGTACGAAAGCCCAGAGAATGTTTTCTAACTTTTGCATCTTTCCTCGTTTCATGGTGGAGACGTGATGTCGAAGTACGCCTTGTAGAGTGGCCCAATCTCCAAGTCGTAGTAGTTCGCAAGGTCACGTGCCCAAGCGTCCGGATGAATGCGACGTCGCGCAAAGTCCGCGACCATCGCGTCGATATCGTCCGACGTGAGAATCTCCGGCGCGCGTTTCACTTCCAGAATCGGTTCGACGCGGACGTACGCTTGCTGCCGCACGATTGGAATGAACCGCGGGGGCGGTAGCGGTTTCGCTTTCCGCGTCTTATGGCCCTTGCGTGCCCGCGTGGCGCGTTTCTCCGCCGCACGTGCCGCACGGGCTTCGTTCTCGCGGCGCGTCTCCCAACCGCGCTTGGCGCGCTCGGAGCGCTCCTTGGCGCGCTTGCGGCGGGTTGCCCAACCCTTTTTGCAACACTCGGAACGGGACTTTTTATGTTTCACGGCCACGGAATCACCGAATCGTCCAACGGCTCACAATGACCATCTTCACAGCAGTGACCGCAGCATTCGTCACACGCAAAAGCTGCCTCCGTCATCGATTCGTATCGACCCCAGCAAGTCGCCGGTTTCCCACAATGCTCGCACTTCGGTTGATTGGCCATTCATGCGACGCGCTAGCCTCCGCTGACGCGCCGGAGAAAGGTCAGTCGCGCAATTGCGACTTGTGCTCACGACAAGGAATCTTGCCGCAAAGCGCGAGACCCGTACCACTCCGAATCACCCATTCGCAGCGAAGCGGATAGCCCGGCCAGATGTTTTCTGGGACGGGGCCATGAGCACGTGTCGTGCGCTCGGAAAGACCGAGCATGCGCTTGCAATTATTGCAAGTTACATCCGGAGAATTCTTCACCGAATGCACCTTGGTCACAGGCAAGCCGCATAGGACGTACTTCCGACGGTTCGGGTCGCGTGCGTGTTTCGTCACGCTGGCGCTCCCTGTGGGGGCGCCAGCTCGTCCAAGTGCATCTCGGTGCGGCAGACGATGCACTTGACCATGTCGTTGCAGGTTTCGCGACAGCCCTCGCGTGTGAAGTCCGCACCGAAAAGACCGTGTCGCGCGTGTTTGACCCACGTCTCGAGAAGAAGTTCGGAGGTCATCAGAAACGGAATCTCGTCAGGGTTTTTGGAGTCCGCGCACCGTGGACGGCATTCAAGTTGCCGTTATTACCGTCGCCAAGCTGCGCATAAACGGCGGTTTTCCACCACGTACGATCATCAAGCTCGACCTTCTCGAGAAACACAATCTTGACCTTTCCACGGTACTCACGAAGCTTCTCGAGAGCCTGACGCATGTCGACTCCGACAATCTCGCCTTTCTTCATGGTGTCTTCGAATCCAGCTTTGGAGTCGTCTTCGGGCATGCGGAATCCCGTCACTGGCGCCGCGAGCTCGAGTACGAGGTAGTGCGGGTTTTGCGAGCGCGTTGGATTCTTGCGCGCGCAGCAATCGACGATTGTTCCCTTCACAACTTGGGGGAGCGGCCGTTTAGTGGAAGGCGTAAACCAGCCGTCAATCTGGCGGCTGGAATCCTGACGGGGGAGGGCGTCGAATTCGTCGGCATCCGCCTTGTCCGCTGCAATGAAGGCGTCTACTTCCGATGGTTTGAGAGTCGTGTGCTTCGTTTTCTTGGACATTCTTGATTCACCGTTCACCCGAAATGAAAAGCCGACCCTCCGCCAATGGGGTGAAACATGGCGGAGGGCCGGGGGTCAGTAGAGTGCGACTCTTTCCGACACGGAAGAGAGAATACCACAGGTCGGAAGAAAAAGTCCCGGGTTCTATC
>Ga0070698_100006012_pt1 | contig 13216 bp, 15 predicted proteins | sample KBSK1502metaG_FD_65477 | JGI IMG/M metagenome (GOLD analysis project Ga0070698, IMG submission 65477) | Corn, switchgrass and miscanthus rhizosphere microbial communities from Kellogg Biological Station, Michigan, USA - KBS K1-50-2 metaG | ecosystem: Host-associated > Plants > Roots >... | reverse complement strand
ACACTTCATAGTTATATAGTGGAAGCGCAACCTCCTTCAGTTGTGCAGGAGATCATTAATAAATTGATGATGCATCAGCCTGTGAGCAGGTAATTTTTTTTGAAACACGGAGACACAAAGACACGGTGCGGCACAGAGATTACTCTGTGTTTCTTCGTGTCACTGGCCTCCGTGGTTGATTTTCTAACGTTGTTGTTACATTGATACCTCTTATTCACAATCCTTTTTCATGGCATAATAAATGTGGTAGAAACTTTAAATCATAAAATTTATTCTTATGAAAAGAGCAAACTGGTTATTAATTCTTTTAATAGCCGCCTTCAGCACAACTGTTTCAACTTCCTGTAAAAACAAAAAAGCTGATACTACACAACAGGATAAAACTACAAACACACCGGTTGAGATCAACCCCGATGTTACACTGCGTACATCTGTTGATAATGTTTTAAAATCTTATGACGGGGTAACTGCTGATGTAAAAGATGGAGTGATCACACTTCGCGGAAGTATCAAGCAGGATGATCTGCAACCGCTGATCATGAAAGTACAGGAGCTGAAACCTAAAAAAGTAGAAAACCAATTAACAATTAAATCCTAAAAACAATATTTATGAAACTCGAACAAAAATATGATGAGCTGATCCGCACAGCCCGTTCTGCCGGTGTAAAAAACCTGCAGGTACGTGAACAGGAAAATGTTCTTTATATCGATGGACAGGCTCCTTCACAGGATGTAAAGCAAAAGCTTTGGGATGTATATGGCAAGATCGATCCTAATTATCGTTCTTCTGATGTAGTGATGAATGTTGCGGTATCACCTATAACACCGGCTCCGGCCATGGAAGAATATGAAGTAGTCAAAGGAGATAATCTTACCAAGATCGGGAAACGCTATGGCGTTAGCTGGAAAGAAATTTATGAAGCAAATAAAAATGTAATCGCCGATCCTGACCTGATACAGCCGGGTTGGAAATTAAAGATCCCACATAAAGCAAATTAACTGTAAGCTATTATTTAAATGATGACCGAATAGCTATCAGGATGAATGTTGAATGACTTGCTTGTTATTCAACATTCATCATTTATAGTTGAGCATATTTATTTGGTCAGCCCCAGTATTTCATGGCATCATCCTGTATTGCATTTCTATTTTTTATTTATATTATCATTTTTCGCAATTCGCTTTGATTTTTTATCTTCGCTATTATTTACAAAAACATTTGATTAAATGTTTTTTCTTCAAACAAATTCTCATGGTCTTAATACAATAGAAGTAATTTCTTTTATATCATCTATAGCATCTCTTATTCTTGCGTTACTTTCTATTTGGCTTTCAATAAAATTTTATAAGATGAGCACTGAGGCTTCCAATAAAACAAATGAAGCAGCTAAAGATATTGATGCAAGTGTCAAGAGACTTGAAACATTATTTGAGAAAATTTATTCTGACACTTTTGGAATGATGAAGGATACATATTCAGATATGCGAAAACATATGTTCAAGAATGAGGAAACAAAAACAGGTGGAGTCAAACCTGATAAAGATTAACTATATGGAGGAAAATTTTGTAGCGATACTTCTGACTGATAATCCGGCAGGCCGAAACAATGAAATTTTTGAACTTCTTGCAGGTAATTATCTGACAAAAAAGGCATATGAAAATTTAATTATTATTTATACTTCGGAAGACCCTCAAGGAATTTATAGTAAGCTTAAAACAATGACTCCGGAATTACCACGGATGTTGATTATTAAGTTGACAGATTTTTATGGAAATCTACCGCTTCATATTTGGAATTGGGTTGAGGAAAAAAAACCAGGCTGGATTACTCGGACTAACAAATAAAATTTTCTCTAAGCAGTTTCTGAATAGAGACCCTTAGCTAACGCAATTAATGATGCTGAATAGAATTATCGAAAGTACAAGAGTGCGAATCTTCCACTGGAAGATTCGAAGGCAACGAATGCTTAATAGTAGCAATACAGTTGGTTATATAATCATTCCATCCCCCAATTTGAAACCTCTTATCATTCTCTTTTTTTAGTTTTTAGTAATCTTCTTTCCTTTACAGGTTATTAAACATTTCTATGTCAAACAACAGAAAAAAATTTATTCAGCAATTGGGGGCAGGTTTAGTTATGGCGGGATTACCATCTATTGCTTCAGCAGAAAAATTATTGGAGTCAGCAGTTGATATAAACGATTTTGAAGGTGGTGGCGCTGCTGATGATGAGAAATACTGGAAGAGAATAGCTAATAAATATTATATCGTCTCCAAAGATTATATCAATCTTGAGAATGGTTACTACGGTATACAACCCAAACCAGTATTGCAGGCATTTGAAAAAAATATTTTACTGGCAAACAGGGAAGGAGCAAGGTTTGCAAGAAAAGTTTATCCTGAGTTATCAGGCAATATAAAAAAAGAGCTTGCAGCTTTTCTGCAGGTATTGCCGGAGGAGATCATTGTTACCCGCAATGCAACAGAAGCGTTGAACATAGCCATACAAGGCTATCCATTCAAACCCGGAGATGAAGTGTTAATGAACCAACTTGATTATTTCAGTATGATCGAAGCATTCAGGATGCTAGAAAAAAGAGGCCGTATAAAAGTAAATGCATTTGAAATGCCTTTGTTGCCTGCAAATGAAGATGAGATGGTTGAAATATACAAGCAACAAATAACTGATAAAACAAAATTGATCTTATTAACGCATGTTTCAAATATCAACGGGTTGATAGTGCCTGTGGCAAAGATCACTGCAATGGCAAAGCAAAAAGGAATTGATACTATTACTGATTCGGCGCATGCGTTAGGACAAGTACCATTCAGTTTGCCGGCACTGGGTTCTGATTTTGTTGGTATGAATCTTCATAAATGGATAGGCAATCCAATAGGTGCAGGAGTATTGTATATAAAAAAAGAACGTATAAAGGAAATGAGCATGTTGTTTGGTGATGTGAATACTGCTGAAGATAGTATTAATAAGCTGGCACATTTTGGCACTACACCTTTTGCTGTTATGATGACGATACCCAATAGTCTTGCATTCCATAAATTGATGGGTATTGAAAGACTTACACAGCGTTTACATTATCTGAAATCTATCTGGATAAATGAACTGGAGAAGGTTAGTGCAGTTGAAATCGTAACTCCAAAAAAATTGTCTTGTGCTATTGCATCCTTTCGTGTCAAGGATAAAAAAGTTGCAGAGGTTGCTGACTATTTATATAAACAACATAACATTCTTACTGTTAACAGGTCGTTGGGAAAAGAAGGTTGTATACGTGTTACTCCAGGTGTTTATACTTCTGTCGATGATATGATGAAGTTTGTGAATGCGGTGAAGGAGTATGTTAAATAATAAAAAGGCTGCCTCAAGAGTTTATGAAGCCGGGATCACAACGAACACAAAGAAACCACCAAGAACACAAAAGTGCTGATAATAAATAGAAACTTCTTTGTGTCCGTTGCGTGTACTTAGTGTCCTTCGTGTTACTTATTACTTTTGAGACAACCTCTTCTTATATTCTCATCAGGATCTATTTGTCAAATGATGTGACCTTGATCTTTTTCCCATTTACTTTAAGACTACGTCCATTGTCTTTTATCAGTTTGTCCTGTGCTGCTTCATTGGCTAACAGGTCGTTTAGATATTTTGCCACAGCCTGGTCAGTAATGCTTACATCCTTTCCGTCAAACAATGCTTCGGAAATATAAGAATTAAGCAGGTTGGCTACATTGCTGCGAAACAGATTCGGTGTTCCATAAATATCACAACCAATAATTTTATCACCTGTAACTGCCACAAGCCCTACGATAGTACTATCCCCATTGATGGCTTTAAGGAAAGCATCTTTGTATTCTTTTACCTGTGCATTATAATTTGCCGATTGTGTAACGGCGGTATAGGTGCCCGTGTTGGTAGCAGTGCCATTGGCAGTATTGACCCGGGCAACTTTTTCCCATACTTTGCCCTGGCTTTTTTCCTGTACAATACTTTTCCTGATAGTATTGCTCGCATTACTATGATAAGTATTGAATGATGTACCGTCTCTGCCTGCAGTCCATCGGCCGCTTTCTACACAATAAACAGAAACCTGGAGGGTTTGCCCCGGCGCTATTAAAGTATCTTTTTCTATCACCCTGTCCTGCTTGCCCCCTTTTACGACATCACCCATGCCTATAATAATAGTGTCTTTGGATGAATTACGAAAACGCAAAGTGTTTACTGTGCCGCCCGAAGCTGTTTCCTGCACATTGATCTTTGATTCTTTAATTGCATCTTCAAGCGTTGTGTAGTTACCCGTGTTTTTGAATTCATTGTACAATGAAGGCTTTGCTTTAATAAAGTACAACTTCATTTTTTTGTGTAGTGATGAATAACCGGGCCTTACAAGTTGTGAGCCTTCATTAAAAGGAACATATAAATTGTCGCGGTTCAATTGAGCCGTTGAGCGAATTGAGGTCAGCATCACAAGGAGGCTGAGCAGGAGGATGATCTTTTTCATGAACTATAATTTTATAGAATGAAAATAGAATGGATTAAAACTGTTTTTGAGCAGACTGTGTGAAAGAGAATTTTGACTTGGTGGAAATACAAAACTATAGTTTGCTGTTAATTTCTAATACTGCTAAGATTTATATTTTTCATATCTCCGTTTGGTGTTAAGAGTATGAATTCTTTTTGTGGATTAACAAGTTTTTCTTTTTCAAGAACAATATTCAGTTTTATCTCATACATCACTTGTATCACGGGTTCAAAAACGACCGGGTTGATCACAAAATCAAACTCTTTATCAAATACCGGCTGATAATATTGTGTGGTTGCTTTATCTGCCTGGTTTATCATTTTTGCTTTTATTGCATTCAGCGATGAACTATTATATGCCTGGTATGATCTGTACATTTCAACAGGTAACATAGCTTTATATCCATCGGCCATTTGCTTTTCCAATGTATCGAGCTTCTGGCCAAGCAATAGTTGATATGTTTTCAGTTTTTCCTGCATCAGGGTCCTTGCCTTGATCATCAGTCCTTTTTTTATTTCTTCGATATTGTTGGAAAAATAATCCACTCTTACAAGATCATAGATCTCCGAAGCGGATAATATTGTGATTATCGCGTTGAGATCATTTGGGTTAGAGTATTTGATATGAATATTTTTCCTAAGTTCAAAACCTATTGGTAATTCATTATATGTTCTCTTACTGAATATCTTCTTGTCCAGGTCAAACTCATAAACCGGTACAAACGAGATCATATCAACATAAACCCGGGTATTTGTTTTATTCCCGATCTGCTCCAGCGATTGATTTATCCTTGCATCAATTAATGTATTTACTTCTTCGGCTGTTTTACCGGTTTGCAAAACGCCAAAGACGGCAACACATGAGTCTGCTTTTATATTCGCCATTCCTGATACAGTTACCAGTAAATTTTTACCTCCCGGAAAAGCAATTTCAATATTCTGGTCAGGGTACCTGATTTCATTTATATAATTAACGTTCCCCGAAATTTTTTGTCCTGCGCAAAGCTTCGCAAGGATAAATGATGCCATAATAAATGTGAATTGTTTCATAAGCTTTTTATTTATGAAAGTATTCTTGATGCGCTGCTGTTTATCTTTAAACTTGGTGAATCGGTCTTTTGACTTGGTGGACGGGCAAAGGAATGCTGATGGAATAATGTTATTTTGTAAAGTAATTTTTCAAATAGTGATGAAGCGAACCAATTTTTATGTTTCTGCAGGATTTCTCCTGTTCCTGTTTACCAACATAACATCTGTTGCAACGGCCCAGGCTTCTAAAACAAACAGCGAAAAAAAAATAAAACAAGCTCAGGAAAAAGTCCGTTCAGGTTTTAAAAAGGACAATCCTGATACATTAGCGCAGGGTTATTATGATCTTGGTGAAAGTTTTTATCAAAAAGGAGAACTCCAAAAGAGTGAGGGCTATTATCAAAAAGCAAAAACTCTTTATGAAAAAGAAAACGACGCTGAAGGTATTGCTAAGGCCAGCCGGGCATTGGGCAAAGTGCAGGAAGATCTGAACAAAAACAAGGAAGCAATAGGTAGTTATAATACAGCGAGGGACAATAACCTGAAAACAGGAGACATTTCTAATAGTCTTTTAAACGGAAATGATATTCGTCGCTTATCTGCATCTGATTCTGCACAAGTAATTGAATCATTGATCCAGAAAAATATTACTGCCGGATTAGTGAATAAAGATACTTCTGAGATAGTTTCAAATTTTTCCCGCATGGGAGATATCGGGGTGAAGAACAGAAATACTCCTCTTGCATTGGATGGCTATGCCAATGCTTATAATTATTCAAAGAATAACCCGGAGCAGGCTTTGCGATTTAACCAACGAATTACCGATGTTTATTTGCAAAATAAAGATTATCAAAAAGCGATCGATACAAAACAGGAATTGCTGAATGAACCTTTTGTTGCTAATTCAACTAAAGTAAAGGCAAAAGAGATCGTTTCGCTTGCAGATATTTATTTATTAAAGCATGAAGACAGCACGGCGTTGCGTCTCCTGCATCAGTCATATTCATTGGCTGTTCGTAACGGACATACGCTGGAAGCAAAATCTTCTATAGAAAAGCTGGATAGCCTTTTTCGAATCAATGGGAAAAAAGAATTGAGTTTGCAGCTTTATAAAGATTTTCTTTCACAGTTGCCGGCCATTATTGCAAAAGACAGTTCAATTGCTGATAACCAGCTGATCGCTGAAACAGAAACAAGGATAAAAGAACTTGAAACGGAAAAAGCATTGAAAGATGACTTAATAAGACGAAAGAATATTCTTAATTATTGGTTAATCGGTTCAGTATTGGTACTTGCGGTTTTTGCTGCTGCAATTCTATATATCCTTCGAAAACTGAGGATAAGAAATAAAAAAATTGCTTTACAATCTTTACGAAGGGAGATGAACCCTCATTTTATTTTTAACAGCCTTAACAGCATTAACCAGTTTATTGCAAACAATAATGAACTGGAAGCAAACCAGTATCTCACCAAATTTTCTACATTGATGAGAAGAGTAATGGAAAACTCAAAGGAAGATTTTGTGTTATTTGCAAAAGAAGTTGAACTGTTGAAGAATTATCTTGAGTTAGAAAAGAGCCGGTTCCCTGATAAATTTGATTTCGCCATCAACTTAAATGAAGAATTGTTAGTTGATGAACACCTTTATATCCCGGGTATGTTAGTTCAGCCACATCTTGAAAATGCGATATGGCACGGACTGCGGTATACAAATGATAAAGGCCTATTGGAATTAAGTTTCAATCGTAGGGTTACCGGAATGGAGATTATTATTGAAGACAACGGGATTGGAATTGCTGAAAGCAAAAAAACAAAAACACAAAATCAAAAATCACGTAGCGGGAGAGGAATTACAAATACAATGGAACGGATAAAAATTCTGAATGAACTTTATCATCAGCATATGACTTGTGAAGTTGAAGATAAACCAGCTCCGGACAGGGGAGTAAGAGTGAAACTATTTGTCCCTGTACTAAAAAATTTTACAGCATGAAATTAAAAAGCATCATTGTTGACGATGAATTAATTGCCAGGAATGTGTTGGAGAATTATTTAACCAAATATTGTCCGTCTGTTGAATTGATCGGTCAAGCTGAGCATATTAAAGAAGCGGTGCCGATGATACAATCATTAAAACCACAATTGGTTTTTTTAGATGTAGAAATGCCTTTTGGAAATGCATTTGATGTATTGGAAGCTTGCGGTGATCAGCAATTTGAAACTATTTTCATTACCGCTTATTCTGAGTATTCAATGAAAGCACTGAATCGCAGCGCTGCTTATTATATTTTAAAACCAATCGATATTGCCGAACTGATAACGGCGGTAAACAAAGTGCAGGAAGCTATTTTAAAAACTGAGGAGCTGAACCGCAACCGTATTTTGTTACAAAACTTAAAACTAAAACCTGATCAACAACAGATCGTATTACCCACAATGCAGGGTTTTGATGTGATAAAAACAGCAGACATCGTCAAGCTGCAGGCGAAGGGAAATTTTACAGAAGTATATCTTACGAATGGAACACATAAACTGATATGTAAGTTTTTAAAACATTTTGATGACCTGCTCGAAGCTCCGTTTATCCGTGTGCATCGTTCTTATATCATCAATCTTAATTTTGTAAAGTCGTACTCCAAAGGCGCCGGTGGTTATGTTATACTTCAGGATGGCTCGGAGATAGAAGTTTCGGCATCGTACAAGGAACAATTACTGAAAAGCCTTGGTGCATATCATTTATAGAAATATTTGATCAATGTTACTCCATCGGAGTGCAACATATTTGAGTGTAAGTGTTTTATTTTTCAAAAATCAAATCTGGCATTGTTTTTTACCAGGTATAAACGATCGCTTCAATAACGATCGGTTAGATTTTGTATTCATGGGACGAAGAATTCTTTACTTATTTATTTTGAGTTTATTGATGCAGCCTGTTTCATCGGTTGCGCAATTAAATACTTCAGCTATACTTTTAAAAGATGAGAAAGGCAGGTTTCTCCTTGCGCTTAAAGACAGCCGGCTTGATCCCAATATTACTTACAGGCTTACCCGTTTTGGGGAATTGGAAGTGGATAGTATTCAACATTCCATTATTTCTGATAGGAAAATAAACGATAACGATAAAGAAAAAGCAATACGGAGCTTATTTAGTTTTTTGAAAGGACTCACTGAGAATATTTCCCAGCCAAAACCTGAAATGTATGATATACCTGTAGTATTGGGATCATATAAAAATATTTTAAGAGCATTAGTTTATCACAGGTCATTTACCAATGAATTGAGTTATTTAGGATCATGGAATAGCCAGCTGTTAACAGCCGCTTTTAAGCAATATCAGGAGTATGATCTATTGAACGATATTGCTTCATATAAACGTATTGCTTCTTCGCCGGAGTTCATTATTCAGTTCCTTGAAAATAAACCCGGGTTTCGGTTTATTGATTCTTTAATAATTAATGCGGCTGCTTACGATCCTTTAAAGATGGCTTCTTATGTCGCTAAAGGCAAACCAGGTTTACAAAACAGTATTCGCAATCAAAAAAATATTTACCTGCAACAGATAGTTTCCATGGCCGGAGAAAGGAATGTGCAGGAACTTATGCCCTTCATTATACAGTTGGCTGAAGGAAGAATGACAAGAGAGGAGATCATTAAAAGCAGAACTGATGTAATTAATTATTTTCAATTACTGGTAAATACATTGAAAGAGGAACTGGTTAATCCGGCACATCCCTCTTTTATTTTTACCAATGCATTGAGAAAAGGCATAAAAGAAAAATCTTTTATTTTTTATGTGAACCAGGTAAATGAACTACACGATGCTAAAGATCCTATACGATTTGCATCTGTAAAGGGACTTAGAGCGGAAGATCTTTATTATATCATTACAAGTTGTGAAGATGAGATGTACACGTCCAGTTATCTTGGTTTGTATAAGCGGTTGATGGAAAATTTTAAGAATGGTTCTGCAGATTCATTATTCACAATAGTAGAGTATGATAATTTCCGAAGTTTCATGCGTATCGCCGCAAACTACAATACACTTACAGATTTTTTAAGTCGAATGCCGCAAGAAAGAGCTGCGGAATTATTAAAGAGATTTATTTCAGGAATAGAAACAGATACAAAGACGGGTCTTGAAAAGGCAATGGATATCGCTGATTCATTTAATGGACTTGATTCTGCTGCGACAATAAGTGAACTTATTAAAGATGAATTAAAGTCAAATCTCAAGCGTTGTCAATCGGGACAATCATATTTTGGTATAAGGTTATATAGTATCTTAAACGAAGTGTTCGACCTTGTAAAACAAAAAGACCCTGTAAATAAATTATGGAGAGAACTTGGCAACTATGAAGTATTGAAGCAGAAAGAATTATTGAATAAGAGTGGTGAGATCGTTCAACTAATTTTATTCTATGGTGATGAAGATGGCAGTGCTTCGTTCAATAATTTTCTCGCCCTGTTCAAGGATACTACGAAATGGCAAACCTTGAAAAATGAATCCTGGGTGACCATTCGTTCCCGTTCAGATCAACCTGTAGTTATTTATGCAAACCTTCCGCTTGATTATAAACAGGAGCTTGATCTGCAGGCGCAAGATGCCCTTACTAGTTTTTTAAAACAGCAATCAATTGAGCCCGTTATTGTGGTTCATCGGGGCCATAGTTATCACCTGAGTAAAACTTTAAAGAGATTGACACCATCAGTCAGGCTTGCGATATTAGGTTCATGTGGTGGTTATAATAGTATAATAAGTGTTGCTACTATCAGCCCGGATGCACACATAATAGTTTCAAAAAAGACAGGCTCAAAATATATCAACGATCCAATGATAGAGGTGATCAATGAAAATTTGCGAAACGGGAATGATCTTAACTGGGCAGAAGTATGGCAGACACTAAGCAACCGCTTTAGTAAAGATGAATTCAGACTTAATCTTTTCAATGAATATATCCCGCCGGCAAGAAATGTGAGTCTTTTCGTTCTTAAACTTTTTAACTCTTATAAGAAGTTTGCTTAGATTTACATGAGTGGTCGGGTTCTTTCACTATTCATTGTTACTTTACCCTTCTTACTTATTTGATGGACAGATATAATAGTTATTCTCTGATCAACTTATATTCTCCATTCCAACTTAATGGCCTCAATTGTTTGCTATCAGTATCATCAATTAAAAGGTTAACTTTTAAAAGATCTTTATCAATCATGATATACCCTTGATAATTATACTGCCCATCTTTTATTGGTATATCGTTCCCTTTTATTGTTCCATCATTAAGCGACGGTATTTGAATCGATATACTATCTTCATAAGTATTATTTTTTCTCAAATCTTTTGGATTGTGAACAAGCTTCACTCTTTCACCTTTAAGTTTGATAAAAACTTTTCCATCTTCGGTTTGAATGAACGCTTCTTTCTTATTCTCTGCATTCCTACATGCTATTAGAAGCAACACCGCCAAAATATATATTTTTTTTGTTTTCATCTTCTCTAATGTTGACCCTCTCCACTCGTAGATGGTCCAATAACTGAAGGCGGCTTATCTGTGGCTATGCCATCTAATAAATTACCTTCTGGAAGCGGATCGTTTCCTACAAACCACGCTAACCACTTATTTGTAATTTTCTGTAAATTACTATCTTCTCCAGGATAATAAAGCTCTTGTCTTACATGCTTCCATTGCTCTTTTTTAGATTCTTTACCGCTCCATTCCTGAAATCCTCCATGGCGTATGAATATTCGTTTTATGACATCTGAAAAGAAAATCATAGCTTGGGATTTATATGAATGGCCGGGTTATTTCACTATTCATTGTTATATTATTATTATAAAACACTTAGTCATGAAAAAACTGATCTTCCTTTTCGTATTATTTATTGTTGTAAAAATTTCATCTGCGCAGGACAAGCAGCAGGTTGAAAAGGCTTGCATGAATTATATTGAAGGGTTTTATGAGGGTGATACAATCAAGCTTATTGCTGCATTCAAACCTACAATGTATAAGATCGGCTATTGGAAAAATAAGAATACTGGTGTTTATGATTTTGATGGGCAGATGACCTACCGCCAGGCATTGGATTATGCAAAGAATGTGAAAGAGAAAAAGAATTATCCCAAAGCCGATGCCCCCAAAAAAGTAGAAGTGCTTGATGTGGGGAATACAATTGCATCAGCAAAAGTTACAGCATGGTGGGGCATTGATTATATTTTACTTTCAAAACAAAACGGGAAATGGCTGATAGAGCAGGTATTGTGGGAAGGACCTCCAGAAAGTAAATGATAATTTATTTTATTAATCTCATCCGGTAGGCATTCATTGCAGTAATGCCTAATTTTTTTATTAACCGGCTATTCACGAATACTCCAACCGGTGCACCGATTATTGGTACCAGTTGCGCCATTTTTGCAAGATCAATATAGTCACGGTATTCCTGCTGAAAATTTCTCCAGTCAAACTGGTTGATGTCTTCAGGCAAAGAATTCCGCTTTGTTTCCCAATCGGTCATTTTCAGGTAAACATTTTTCCTATGTACATCACTTGAAAAAGCAAGCTCGAAAATATGCAGGATATATACTCTTTCTCTATAATCATAAACATTGAATCCATATAGCGCCGCAATATCAAAAAGTAATTTTAATTTAATTCCGATCAGTATTGGAAAATCAGCAAGCCCTAATAATATGCCGCCGGCACCGGTAATGCCACCTTCAATCGCTGCTGTGTTTCTATAACCTTCTATTTTTTTTCGTACTGCATCTTCACGGTCTCTTAAACTTGCATTTAATAAAGTTTTAGCTGTTGAATGTTTGGCGCCAAATAAAACACCGCGAATCATTTGCTTGATAGTAGCTGTTATTGCATTATGAACTTTCTCGGGTATCCAGCTATTGATCTTTGTCTGCAATTTCTTTGAAAGATTATTCAATAGCCCCGGTCTCCTGAGCATTTTCTTTTGCCATGTCTTTAGTTCTGAACTTACCAGCTCTTCATAATCGGTCATTATTGAAAATTTATACAAAGTTACTTTGCTTTGCCTGCTAATGAACAATCAAAAAATGATAGTATTTTTAATGTGTACTGATTTCCCCAAACTGCATAGCCTTTATTAATTTATGTCAATGAAACCAAAAACTATTGAAGAGTATATTTATTCTACTCCTCCTGAAATACAAGAAAGATTGTGGACGCTGCATGAAACTATTAAGTCAGCAGCGCCGGGAGCTACAGAGGCTTTGAAATGGGGCATGCCAGCTTATTCTTACCAAAAAATTCTTGTAACATTTCGAGCATGGAAGAATCATATTGGATTTTATCCAATGCCATCAGTAATAAAAGCATTTGCCAGGGAGCTTACAAATTATGAAACAGCAGAGGGCTCGGTTCAATTGCCGAATGATAAGCCATTGCCTTTGACACTGATCAAAAAGATAGTAAAGTTCAGAGTTAAAGAAAGCAAACAAGGAATTATTAAGTGGCGGCAATAATTATTATTTGATCTTTTTAAATTCAACATTTCTTGCCCTGCCTACGGATATTTTTAAATTAATGATCTTATTCTTATCCCTTTCAAAATATGCGATGCCAGCAGGCGATTCAAATCCATCTTTATAGGTTGGCGTTAACTGAAATTCAGTTTTTGGCTTTTGCAG
>Ga0070698_100006011_pt1 | contig 13217 bp, 5 predicted proteins | sample KBSK1502metaG_FD_65477 | JGI IMG/M metagenome (GOLD analysis project Ga0070698, IMG submission 65477) | Corn, switchgrass and miscanthus rhizosphere microbial communities from Kellogg Biological Station, Michigan, USA - KBS K1-50-2 metaG | ecosystem: Host-associated > Plants > Roots >... | reverse complement strand
AGTGTCGCCATCGTCATCCCGCGCATTCACTTTTGCCCCCGCGTTTATCAGGTCCCAGATAATGTCGCTGGTAGCACTTTCATCAATCATCATCAGGACAGTTTGCCCGTTGCGATCGTGAGCAGTGACGTCGGCTTTTGCCCAGAGAAGCAACTGCACCATTTCGCGATTGCCGTTGCGCACAGCTTGCTCCAGGGCGCTCCACTGAGTGTTTTTGTCACGCGCGTTAACATCGATCTTCTTCAACGCTTCTTTGACGGCGTCAATGTCATCATCCTGGGCGGCTTTGACAAGTGGATCGGTTGCTGAAATAACCATCGCCCCACCCATAATCAGGGTTTCGGTCCTGAGCTCATTGGGATCTTTGACAGCGGCAATACTCAGCGTCTGATCGAGACGATTGTTGTCGCTCGTACGCACGACGATATTTGGCACGTCGCTTGGAAGGAAACCACCGGCCTCGATTTTGAGTTGGTAAGTACCCACCGGTAGATTGTCGAATCTATAGTTGCCTTGTCCATCTGAGTACACAACGACGACCTCATGTTTTTCAGCGTGAGTTAGTGAGACCATCGCGCCACTGATCGCAGCTCCGTTTGGATCAAAGATGATCCCCTGCAACGATCCAGTCCCTCCTTGCTGCAGTTGTTGAGTCAAATATGCGGCCGAAATGGACGCCGGCGAAAACGAGGGTGTCTTTGGATTCGAATTAATCGTGCCCGCAACCGCACTAGAGATACCTAAACTCGCAGAGAACGCGCCCGCAGCAATGGTCGATGTTCTTCTCCCTATTTTGTAAAGAGTTTTGAGTGGAGGCAGGCTCGCAGCAGGAATAAGCTGCGAATACCTGACACAAAGACGTCCATTGGATTTCGCGATCAGACGTTTGATTCGCTTGCGGTTCATATGGCTTAAGTCATGAACCGAGAGCCGGCAGTGACTGCAGAAACGAATCTGATTGTTGCCAATCATCGAATCCCAGTCTTCGGTGCAAGCCGACAGTATTTGGAAATGCTTAGCGAAGTCGTGGTCGGACATTTCGTTTTGTCTCCTTTCCCGGTTGCGCTTATTGGAGGGATGGGGAGAACGCCGGATTATTTGTCACTTTTCATTTTGGTCATTTGAAGAGTGTTTGCCCCAGGACCGGTTTTTAAAAATGACCACATGAAAAATGTCGAATGACCAATGACAAATCTCTTGGACCCCTACCTCACCACAAATGTTCCCGGTGCGACGATGGCCTTGGCTTCCGGGTTGTAATAGTCATAGATCGATGAGGGGGCGGCCTTCGCGGTCATTGCAATTCGAGGGCGAAACTTAAAGCTAAACTCGGAACCACCAGCGCGCGGCCACAAGTAAACAACCACGCGATCCGGCAAGACGTCGTATTGAGTGATCGACCAATCAGAGCCGCGTATCGCTGTCTCTAATGATGCGCGGTCGACATCAGCTCCCGGCGGCAAACCGATCTCTGCCAGTAACATTCCATAGCCGCGAAAGCCGATACGTTCAGCTTTCACGTGGCACGTGATCTCTTCAGTCACTCGCGATTCCAGTTTGTCGAAGCGCGTCTGAAGCTTCAGACTCTCAGCGTCACCAGAACGAACGCGCGACACATCCTGACTCTCGTTCCAGGGAATGTAATAGGTGTTCACGACCTGAAGACTCACCATCGAGCCAGCACCTGCGCGACGAAACTCGATCAAGTTGTTTCCTGTTTTCACAAAGGAAGAAAGATCGATTGTTTGTGGTGCGATCATTCGTGTGTCAGATGGCAAGCTGACAGTGCGAGCTGGTTGCCCGTTGATAGAAACCTCAATTGACGAATTGGAGCCGGCTTCCGAAGGTGAGGTCTTTCGCGACATTAGCGACAACATTGCGTCCAGCACATTGATGGTGGCTTGAGTTGAGTACCAAACGCCGTACTTATCCTGGTTTTGTAGCAAGAAGAGCAAGCCGCGACTCTGCAGATTCCTTTTTTGTTCATCTGCAGCATTCACCTGACTCGCCAACGCCTGGATCGCCAACGCGGTCGTTTCGATTCGTCCGGGCAAACCCCAGCCGTAGAACGGAGTGTTTGTTTCGAGAGTCCAATAAGTTCGAGGACCTTCGGTGTGCGCCAACGCTTTGAGTCTTGAGTTGGCTTTTTCGACGCGCGCCGGTTCGCCTGCCAATGCGGAGGCCAAAGAGTAAGACGCGATTAAGTAGGGCTCATCAAACCCGGCGGTTCGAGATTCCAAATAGTTGAGTGCTTTTGCCAGCTGACTGTTTTCCGTAGCTGGTTGGGAGGGTGATCGCTTGGTTTCTGTCGCTGCAAGCGATCTAGCTACCAGGGAAGTCAACATCGCAGTGCGTGTTAGGTCCTCTTTCTTATCCCAGTAATAGGCCGGCCAACTGCCATCGCTGCGTTGTTGACTGAGCAACCACCTACGAGCGTTCGCGGAAGCAGAGCTATTGATCGTTGTCACTTCCGACGCATCGTTAAGAAACCTAATTGCGTAAGCGGTGAGAGCAATGTCAGGTTCTCCATTACCCCAGTAAGTAAAACCTCCGCTGCTTGATTGATAACCTAGAAGACGTTGATAGCCAGCCTCGAGATATTTCCTGGCCTTCGCAGCGAGCGGCGAGTCCAGCTTTTCACGATTCAGGTAACGCAGCACCAGCAAGCTGGGATAGGTTGAAGAAATCGTTTGTTCGCCGCATCCGTATGGACGCTTCATTATTCCTTCGACACTTTCCCAAACATGCGTCATCAAGTTTGGATAGACCTTCACCTCGACATGTGCGGACTTAGCTATAGTGTTTTCGGGAAGGTTGATCGGTAGTGTGGTCGTCGTGTCGAGCAGATCGCTAATCGACTCGGCTTTCTCTTCACCATCAGGGTGAACCGTGACGGGCTTCTCAATTGCATCACTGAAGTCGGACCCAAGCGCGGTGATTTGTTGCTTGCCATCTTGAATCGAAGCAACAGCCTGAATAGAGAACAGTTGATTTTGCGAGTCGCCGGCGGGAATCTCAGTGTGTTTTTGGTTCGAATCAAGAATCTTGAACCAGCTTTCAGGTTTCAAAGTCAGATCAACCGACTGTCGCTTTTCGAGATAATTGCGCAGGACGACGGGTAGTGAGATGCGATCGCCTTCAGTAAGAATGCGCGGCGGGTCAAGTTCAGCAAAGAAGGGCTGAAACGCGCGAATTTCGGTTTCGGCCGTACCGATTTCGCCATCCTCGGTGGATCCAATTACCGACATTCGCCAGGTAGTGATGTTGTCGGCAAGTTTGAAGTCGAGTTGTGCTCGGCCCTTCTTGTCTGTGGTGAGGTGAGGCTGCCAGAGAAGCGTTTCCGGAAAGTATTCCCGAACGCGTGGGGTTGAGAGTTGTTGTTTTGCGGCGGCGACACCTGGTGCCAGCAAGAAGAGAGATTGTCTCACTGTGGTTGAGACAGATGCCTGAGTCGCATTTATTGATTCGGAGACCCCGCCCGTTATCGTGACAACCTCCGCGACCGTACCTACTTCCAAAATGAAGTTCACTCGAACAAGTTCTGAGGAACGAACGACAACCTGCGAGACAACGCTATCCTTGAAAGCCGCACGACTTGCTCTAACTTCATAAATTCCGACCGGCAAGTTTCGGAGGAGGTACTTGCCGTTTTCGTCGGTGGTTGCTTCAAAGACTTGCTCGCTGTTCTGTGACTTAGCCGTGATCGTGGCGTCGGAAATTACTGCCTCCATAGGATCAACGACGGTGCCGGTTATCGCGCCTGTCGAACCTGAAAAACTGACTATCGTGCGCACCGGTTGCGGTGTCGCGTCGGTTGCTGACTGTTCCGACACCGTTGCGGCAAATGATCCAACTTCAAAGTCATCTACCGTACCTTCTTTGCCGTCGGCTCCCGCACTTCTGATCCGAATGCTCGTCACTTTCTTAGTCACTGGTTTTATTACCAGCTGTTGACTACTCGCCTGGTTGTAAGTCGAGCGAGATTCAATGGTGACGTTGTCGCCGTAGAAAGAGTTTGACTGAAAGACGAAGTAGTAGGGATGACTCCAGGGATCACGCAGCGCACTCGTATCAATGCCGGCGGGTAATAGAGCACCGTGAAGTTCATTCTCGTTGGCGGGAAATGATCCGGTTTCTTTTAGCCTGTTGGCGAGCGTCGTATCGATGTTCCAGCGATTTTCAGCGAAGTAATCAATTTTTGATGACCAAACTGTGAACTCGCTTACTTGGATGGTACTGTTCGGTTGAACAGTGGTTACTTGTATTTGGAAATTGGATTGGTTGACCTCGAACGCAAACTTATAAGTGCCGTTCCAGGGATCCCGTAGCGTTTCGAGGTTTACGCTTCGCTTGCGAAGTTCATCGCGTAACGTCTCAAAGTTTCTAATGTAGTTACCCGTGCGTTGGTGGTACTCGTGCACAGCAGAGTCGATAGCCTCTCCGATATTTCGGAAATAAGGCCAGGTCAAACGCGACACGTTGAAATCGTCTTCAGTGTCGAAGCGCTTATCAGCGCCCGCGCAATTGAGCAAAAGCACGTCGTTTTGCCATTCGGTCAGGAACGAAGTGCGATACATCAGACCCCATGGATCGTGAAGCGCGTTGAAGTCGATTCCGGCTTGAGTAAGCAGATGCCGTAACGAGGCCTCGTTTCTGGGATATGTCTTTGTGCTGGCGTAGTTGTTCGTCAGCGCCTGTGTTAAGGGTGTCAATTGTTTGTCGATGAGTAGTTTGAAGACGTCGGCTTGATCTGTTCTATAGTCATCGCCACCAAAAACCTCAGCGTCAAAATTGTGACCCTGATTAAGGATTACCTCTGCTGCGAGCGCGAGGTCCGCAGATACTGGCTTCGCGAGACTTATCTCATCGAGCGACTTCCGCGTGATTTGTCCGATGGCGCCTCCATAGCCGATAAGCCCAAGAACATCGTTCTGAAAACTTGCATACTGAGAACCAAACTCCTGATCGGTTCTGACTCGCTCATCGACGGCTCTATCCGTGACGACAACGCCTAATGCGCTCTCGACAGCTCGTCCTTCCGGGCTAACCGCCCTGAACTTAACGTGAGCCTGTTCACCAGGCTTGTAAGTTTGAGCTGCGCTTTCCAGGTTCAGTCTTAAGTCACGCCGGCGAGGATAAAGAATTGTATGGGCTCCCCAGATTAGGTCTTCATCGTCATCGTCCTTGGTGGATTCTGCATAGGCAGCGATGGTCAGTTCGTCTTTGAAGTCAGGTTTGTAGGGAATCAAGAGCGACGCGTGCCCATTTCGTAATTTCAAAGGTTCGGAGTGAACAATATTTCCTTCGCGAGACACATTGACGATCAAAGAAAGAACCGATTCGCTCGAGGTGATGCTGACTTCAATCGGTTCGCCTTGAGCCAGGAGAGTCTTGGTTGTTTTCACCTGCATGACTGGCTCGTCGCTCACAGAAAGCGTTTCGGCATGCTTGCCAATATTTCCGTCTTTGTCCCGCGCCAGCATTTCCAGGTCCAGCGATGAGTTTGCCAGATCTGCTGATGAGACTCGCAGCTGGTCTATCTTTACCAACCCGTAACGATTGGTTCGCGTCTGGCGAAGGGGCCTCGCTTTTTCGGAACCTGAGCCAGCCAGACTAATCGTGAGGTTTGAGGGCGCCGGTGTGCCGTCGGCATAAAATGTGGAAACGTAAAATTCAAGAGGCAGCTTTAGATTCTCGTAGTAGGAGTCTCGAGGACGAATTACATAGATGTGTATTGCGTCCTTAGTGACGCGAATTTGGAAACGACGCTGTTCGGTGCGATTTGTTGTTGGATCAGTAAAGTAGGCGGCGTACGTCAGATCGTTAAAGCGGTTGTAGTCTTCATCGCCGAGTTTATTGTGATCATCTTTCAAATCGATATGCGCTTTGAAAGATCCGTCAGCTAAGGTGTCGCCCTCATAGCTATCGCCTTCGGTTGTTTCGTATTTCTGCTCTCGATAGTCCCAGGTCCTTTCTGTTTCCCTAACCACTCGAACATGTCCTTTAGAGACTGGGTTGCCGAACAGATAGTCGGCCCTGATTTCCAGCTCAGCGTTCTGTCCGGGCAGGTAATAAGGGCGATCGGGTTTGACGTTTACCCTGAAGTTCGGCAAGTCGTAGCGCGAGACCTTAACCGTCGCCCCTGATGAGTAATCATCGTCTTCCGTCGAAAACTCGAGCCGGTAGTCACCGAGTCGAGTGGAATCGGGAATCGACCACTCAGTGCTCGCAATTCCAAAGCGGGAAGTCTTGAGTGTTGAACTGGAGACGACTGTATTTTCCGGATCTGTGACTTTGAATTCGACGTCCTTATTGCCGAGCGCACGTTTCGACGGGCCTAACAGCAAGAGCCGCGTATATACAGTCTGGCCTGGTTGGTACAGCGGTTTATCAGTCGAAATCAGGAAGTGAGGTTGGTTGTAGAGATCTACATCGTGCTCGGCCTTTACCGTAACCAGACCAAGTGTTCCTTCAATGTTAACTTCGAAATCATCCCCGCTCGAATCGACTGGTAGAGTGAAGCTAAGATCTGCAAACCCTTCCGCATCGGTGATGTCAGAGCTGGTAAGGCTGATTTCGTCGTCTGAATCATTGATATTGATCACGCCCTTCACCACCACGTTCTTCAGCGGTCGATGTGTTATCGGATGACTGGCTCTAACTCTTGGCGCGTAGATCTTTCCGGAAGAAACTCTTTTTGGTCCAATGATACGCAGTTCAAAGAGATCGGGTGTAATTTCAGAAAGCGAGATGAAACCTTCCGCAGTCGAGGCATTGGCTGCGGCGGTCTCCGGCGCGATGCGATAGTGAAGCCGATACCAGAGAACTTCGTCTTCTTCGTCTGGCGTTAGATCGCGAGTTTTGAAGGGGAGAGTGAACGGAACTTTCTGAGTTCCACTCTTTAGCTCTACGTTTCGCTCTATTGCCGCCGCGACCTTGTCGTTGGGCGCAAGGAGTTCAAGACGCACTCGAGCTCGTAACGGATCTTTCGAGCCATTTGCAACGACAAGCGACACCTCGGGTGCCAGTTCATTGAGATGGATTCGGGTAGCAGCTTCGTCTACGCTGACATTAAAGCGAGCATTTGTAACGTCGCCCAGAAAAGGAAGAGCACAGCCCAGGCAGACGAGGAAGAGAAGACATCTGCGGCTCATGATAAGCCTCCAGCGAATCCCGCTTGTTCGGGATTCAGATCAACGGACACACTTCAACATCGGGGAGAATCCGCTTTCACCACTGGTACTAACTAGGTTGTCTTGTTTTTTACGGAGCCCTGGGGAGGTGCTCACTTTGACTTTCGACCGTGAGATGCGATCAGTTGTACGAAGGGTTGTTGAGGTGTGCAAAAAAATGTAGGCGGGGCTAAAAGTTGAAATCAACAAGTGTGTAGTGAAACCGAGAACCAGTCACCTGCGCGGGCTCGAGTTTTAGGCAGGTTGCTTCAGAGGATTATTGGGGGAAACCAACTCGCTTCAAAAGAACCGGAAATCGCGGATCAGATCTGATTGGATCGAACATCGGATCCACATTGAGATAAACAAGCAAGGAGTCTCTTTCTCGAAAAGCAAGCTCGAGCAACTCGAAAGCCTTATCGGTTTCGCCAAGGGCGCCGTAAATAGACGCGATCAGCGATTGCGGCACGTAAGTATTTCCTCTATCGACCGACAAATCATCGATTATCTTTCGGGCTCCCTCTCGATTTCCTGAAATCGCGAAAGCAAAGGCAAGTGACGCCGGTTCATCCGGACTGTCACCCGAGAGCGGAATTGATTTTTGATATTCGGCGATTGCTTCATCGATACGATGGGCTTGAAGCAGTGCGTTTCCAAGGGACCAGTGGGCGAGGCCCGAGTTGGGATCCATGCTGACGGCTTTTTGATAAGTTTCGAGGGCTTTACTCTGATCCCGCTCGAAGTAAGAAATATTTCCTAGCGACACTATCTTAACTATCGAAAGCGGATCGATCTCAATTGCCCGCGTCATAAACTTTCTGGCTTCGTCAAAACGCCCTTTCAGCATCAGTTCGTGGCCATACATCATGTGAGCATCGGAATTACTCGGATTGATCTCGATAGCGCGCAGCAGTTCCTTTTCGGCGCCGGCCCAGTCCGCATCGTAAAACAATTCGACGACACCAAGCGACGTGTGTGCTTCCGTCAATGTCTCATCCAGCTCCAAGGCACGCAGTGCAGCAGCCTTCGCAAGTGGATAACCATCATTTGGCGCCATTGCTCCCCAACCGCTCAGCATATTGTATGAGTCAGCAAGGCCAGCGTAGGCGAGCCCATAATTTGGATCTCTTTCGGTTGCCTGCTTAAAACTGTCGCGACCCTTTAAAAAGCCATCGTCAGTCAGACGATTCAGATGATATCGCCCGATCAGATAGAGTTGGTACGCCTCTTGATTTTCGGTCTGGCTTTCGTTCAGTCGTTGTTCGTCGAGTGCTGAGAGTTTGACTTTCAGTTCGCGAGTGATCGACTGGGCGATGTCAACCTGCAGCTTTACTGCATCGGACATCTTTCGTGTAAATTTCTCGCCCCAGATTACGGAATCATCGCCGGTCGAAACCAGCTCCACGCTGATCGAGATCGAATCACCAAAACGCAATACTCGACCCCTAAGCACGGCATCCACGCCCAACTCCTTGCCCACCTGTTTCGCGTCTATGGAATCGGCGCGGTAATGGAATGCTGAGTCTCGCGACATTACACGAAAGTCAGAAATGCGACTGAGAGAAAAAATCACACTCTCAGCAAGGCCATCCCCAAGATAGGCCGAATCGAAATCGCCGGGGGCGTTTGTGAATGGCAACACGGCCAGTGACTTCACCTGCGTTCTTGGTCCCACGAAATTGGACCGGTACGCAAGGAGGCCAATAATCAGTAAAACTGCTGACACACCCGCGGTGAGAATTAGGCCGCGTTTTAACGAGATGGGTCGGCGCGTTTCTCTTTCATCAAGAGCGGGAGTGTCGTCGGGGTGCTCAAAAACGTGCGGAGTCTCGTTCGCAGTCAGACCTTTGAGCCTCGAAGGGACAACACTGCTCGATACATCGGCAATAAACTGATAGCCCTTTCCCGGTATGGTCGCGAGAAAACGGGGGGCTTTGGTCTCGTCACCAAGCGCCCGGCGAATCGCCGAGATCTGTACCGCCAGATTTGATTCCTCTACGAACTGATCCTTCCAGACCGTGTTCAGAATTTCGTCTTTCGAGACAATCCTTCCCGAATTTTGCGTGAGAAAAAAGAGCAGGTCGAACGCTCGTGCATTAAGAGGAATCGATCTTCCATCCCGCAAAAGACGTCTGTGCCGAGGTTCGAGCTTGAACTCGGTGAAGGAGATAACCTGGCTTTCCTCAGAGTCCATTGCATTTCAGAAGAATTAAGAACGATTCAGACCGATTTATGACGGTGAAAACCGCTTGATGCGATTCTGCCTCGCGTCGCGTGAATAACTATTCGCCGGCAATTCTAATTAAGGAGAAGGGAAATGAACAGGAACAAGAATAGATTGCTTCTAGCGTGTGCATTGTTTGGACTCTTGCTAAATCAAGTGGGGCTGGTTTTCGGCCACGAGGCTCAGGGCGAAAACGAAGCTCCGGTTGGGTCATGGTATTTGACGGTGACGTCTCAGACAGCTCCAGCGCCTTTTAAAGGTCTAATCACGTTTTGTGAGGGCGGCGGCCTGGTGGCATCTGGTCAAGGCGATATACTGTTGAGCCCGCCTCCGGGAGTACCACCGCTTGCCACGGCCGGACACGGCGCCTGGTCCAGAACGGCAAATCACGAATATCTGTTTACATTCCGGCAGATATTTTATAACGGTGACGGATCCTATGCCGGCGGTGCCAAGATCCGAAACGCAGCCACACTCGACAAGAGCGGAAACTCAATGACCGGTCAGCTTACGGTGGACTACTACAATGAGAATGATGAAGTTGTATTCACCGGCACCGGCACATTTACAGCCGTGCGGATTTTAGCCGAAGGCCTGACTCCTTAACTTGCGGCTCCATATACAGTGCGCCGTATTGTTGTAGGAGTGTGTTTTGGCGAGAAGCCGTGTGATTCTTCGTGAGCTCACGGCTTTTCCCGTTTTGGTGGTATTTGTCCAGTTGCTGGTCCCCTTTGATTCACATCAGGGGGTGGCAGCTACACGCGCGCGCAACATCTGTTTTAGAAATCGTTCCGCCACCTTGCCGGCCACCGTGCCACCGAGCGAACTCAGTTTCCCACCGGCCACCACAATATCCGTTCTCGGATCGACAGCCGTATACACATACTTTGTAAACAGATCATGATGGACTTCCAGAATGATGTCTGCGGCCAAAGGATCTCGCGTAACCATCAATCCCATCTGTTCAAACTCACGACGCTTCTGGAGTTTTTCTTCGATAACCGAATTATCGACGAGCAGTGAACTCGATTTCACGTAAATCAATTTTCCCGAACGCAGCGAATCAAGTGGGATTGGAGGAACCGTGGTGTTAGTAAGGTTTAAGGGAACTCGCGGCGCCGATTTGCCTTCGAGTGCCGTTGTTGTGTCAGCCTTGCTGGTCGTTTGTGCCTGGATGTTGGCCGAACCGAACGCAAGGACAAAAAGTGCGATTGCTATGTAATTTAAGAGTGTGCTCATGATTACTGAGCATCTCTCAATCCGGATTCACTGTGGGCTTGCTTTATGACAGTTTGACGATTGTCACGGCCCGGTGTGTTTGAATGAGTGTGGACAGATCAGACAACAAGTTGGAAAGGGGCAAGCTCAGAATTGAAGCACCTCACTAGAATCAAAAAGTTGGGAAGGGGCTTCTGATCAACTCGATACCCTTTAGTGGCGCTCATAAGGAATTATGCGAGTAAAGCTGGGACCGCAGGCGTCCTCGCCTGCTGTGTGCCAACCAGGAACGTGGAGGGAAACAAGCAGGCGAGGACGCCTGCGGTCCCAGCATCGGCGTTCCCAGTTCTTCGAAGGTACTACTAAAGGGTATCGGGCTGATCAGAAGCCCCCTCCCAACTTGTTAATCCTCGGTGAGGCGCCACTTATCTGGTTCACAGTGCCTTCGCAATCTCGGCCGCAACTCGAGCATTGTTTTCCAGCAACGCGACATTCGCCCGCAACGTTGATCCCTCACTTCGTGTGGCCATGTGCGACAAAAGAAATGGCGTCAGATCGCGGCCAGCAATCGCTTCACGCTCGGCTTGTTCCAACGCTTCATCCAGAACGTTTTGCAGTTGGTCCGCCGGGACCTCAAACTCTTCCGGAACCGGTACGCAAACAACCAGCGCAGAATCGATTCCCAGATTCGTCTGTGTGGAAAATAGACGGATAACATCGGCTGGTGAATCGACTCTTGCATCGATCGGCAAACCACTGGAGCGAGAATAAAACGCGGGCATCTCGTCGCATTGGTAGCCTACGACTGTTACCGCATGAGTTTCGAGCCACTCGCGAGTAGCCGGGAGATCCAAAACGATTTTTGCTCCCGAGCAGACGACAACTATGTGTGTCCGCGCGAGTTCCGGAAGGTCAGCCGAGATATCTGGTAACGAACCGCGATGTACACCACCAATGCCTCCCGTTGCGAAAACTCTGATGCCGGCGCGATGGGCAATCCAACACGTCGAAGCCACCGTTGTTGCACCGCGCCAGCCTTGCGCAACTGCAATTGGTAGATCCCGTGTACTGATCTTCTTGACGTCGCCTTGTTCAGCCAAGGATCGGATCTGTTCTTCGTTCAGTCCAGCTATTAGCTTGCCGTCAATGATTCCGACCGTCGCAGGAACGGCACCAGCTTCGCGAACAATTGATTCAAGTCGATGTGCAGTTTGCAGATTTAGGGGCCGTGGTAGACCGTGGGCGATTACGGTCGACTCCAGCGCAACGACAGGCATGTTGTTGGCGAGTGCGTGAGCAACGTTGGGTGAAATTTGTAAGAAGTCAGCTGATAGCATAAAAGTCTCGACGGGAAAACAAACTACAGGAGCCTCTGATTAAGTGCTTTCGACGCGTAGCGTCGCCTGAATTTAGCCCGGCGTTTCAACGCCGGGAAGGATGATTAATTTTGCTCGTCGCGTAGCGACGATTGAATTTGCGCCTTGTTTCAGGCGTCGCTAAGCGACGCAAAACACTTCACGCACTCTTCCCGGCTTTAAAAAGCCGGGCTAAATTCAACCGACGCTACGCGTCGAAGACACTTGATCAGAGCTTCCTACATTAATTAGGGCGGAGGCCGCGCTTCAAGGAGGCGCCCTTCCTTGCTTGTTGATTTACAACTTAGCCCGCGGCTTCAATTGCCTGATGCACCTTTCTCGTCAGCGTAAACACAGTTCCACCTTCTTCTCCCTTGTCCCACGAAATTTCCGCATCGATTAACCCAGCACGCGCGCGCATATTCGCGAGGCCGCGACCTCGAACGTTAGTGTTGTTCATATCGAAAGCGCAGCCGTTGTCTTCCAGTCGCAACGAGAAGTCTCCTGCATCATTTGACGCAACCAGCAACTTCACCTGGGTCGCGTTCGCGTGACGCCAGATATTGTTAACAGCTTCTTGCACGATGCGATAAACCTGCATCTGCACATTTGGTGCGAGTTGACTCTTTTCTTCAATGGAGTCGTCGCATTGAAACTTATATTCAAATCTCTTTTCGGAAGGAGCATCCTGAATTGCATGAGCCAAAGCAAACTCCAATGCTGCGGCAAAGCCTACGTTCTGCAGCACAGACGGGCTCAAATCTTCGCAAATGCGCCGTACTTCCTTCGAAATCGATTCAATTTCACCGCGCAGGATCTGCTTCTCACCGGTGGCGCCGTTGACTTGAATTTGATCGGTCATCAAGGCAAGGTGACGTAGATCAGCAAGCGTCTGATCATGGAGGTCGCGTGCAATTCTTCGCCGTTCTCGTTCTGCTTCATTCGCCAGATTCAAGCGGGCGCCCGCGAGCTCGCGGTTGGCATCGACGAGCGCCGCGCTCGTTGCCGCAATCCTGCGTCGCTCGAGTATTGCCCAGACCAGGGCCATCAATGCGAGTGCGAGCAGGATTGCCAGCGCCGTGGATGTCCAGGGAAAAGGAGCCTTCGCCACCGTGAATGAAAACGAGAGCGGTTGGGAAACGGTTAGGTCTTTGGTGAAAGCTCGAGCTGCTACTGTGTACTTTCCTGGTTTCAGGCCTTCCATCGTGAACTGCGACTCGCGCGACAACTTCTGTTTCACCATCTTTC
>Ga0070698_100006010_pt1 | contig 13217 bp, 10 predicted proteins | sample KBSK1502metaG_FD_65477 | JGI IMG/M metagenome (GOLD analysis project Ga0070698, IMG submission 65477) | Corn, switchgrass and miscanthus rhizosphere microbial communities from Kellogg Biological Station, Michigan, USA - KBS K1-50-2 metaG | ecosystem: Host-associated > Plants > Roots >... | reverse complement strand
GTGCTGACCGCGATTTCGTTTGTGGCGCTGATGATTGGCGGCATCGGCGTGATGAATATTATGTTGGTGTCGGTGACTGAGCGCACGAAAGAGATCGGCTTGCGCAAAGCCGTCGGCGCGACGCGCAGCAATATTCTTTCGCAGTTTTTGATCGAAGCCGTGGTGCTGACCGGAATCGGCGGCCTGCTGGGGTTGATTGTCGGAGAGATCGCCAGCCTGCTGATGAACAAATACTCGCCCCTGCCGGCCTTTGTTCCGGTCTGGGCGATTGTGGTGGGGATTGGCATCTCTGCGAGCGTGGGCATCGTCTTCGGTTTGTGGCCGGCGTGGAAGGCCGCGCGGCTGGATCCGATTGAGTCTTTGCGGTATGAGTGAGTGCTTCTGACCCGCCGGCCTCCAATCGGTAACCAAAACCGTTCTTGATCCGTACTATTAACAGTGAAACTCATCGAAATTCTTAAAGTTGCAGTGGCGGCTATTTGGGCGCACAAACTGCGCTCGGCGCTGACTTTGCTGGGCATGATAGTCGGGGTTACGGCCTTCGTCACAGTCGTTTCCCTGATTCAGGGCTTCAACGTTTACATTGACGAAAAGATTGCCGGCATCGGCGCCAAGTCTTTTTCGGTGCAACGCTTCAATCCGTTTGAGGATTTTAAGGACACCGACACGATCGCTGCCGCGCAACGGCGCAACAAAGAGTTGACGCTCGATGATTACCAGTACCTGAAGGATCATGCGACGCTGATCGGGAAGATCGGAGCCAAAGCGCGCGGCACTCCGTCGCTGGTTAAGCGCAACGATCAAATACTCGAAGACGTACTCGTGATCGGCGCCACCGCGAACACCGCCGACATCGACAATCGCACGATCGCCAACGGCCGCTTCTTTACCGACACCGAAGCTGACGGCGCCGCGCGCGTCGCCTACATCGGTGCGGACATCGCTACAAAATTATTTCCGGGCGGCAACCCCATTGGTGGTGAGATCGACATTCGCGGACTCCCCTATCGCGTGCTCGGCGTGGAGGAAGTCAAGGGGACGGTGTTCGGCATTCCGCAGGACAGCTTCATCGTGATCCCCTTGAAAACCTATAGCCTTGACTTCGGTCCATTGATTCGACAGCGGTCACTCTATTTTACGGCGACTTCGAGAACTGATCCCCAATTCAACGACGCGGTAGAAGAAGCGAGATTCATAATGCGCGCGCGGCGTAAGTTGGGACCCAACGAAAAGGACAACTTCGGCATTGTCACGCCCGATGCCATCACGGGTTTGCGCGATCGACTTTTCGGCACGATCTTTTTCGTGGCTATTACAGTTCCGGGAATTGCGCTCGTCGTGGGTGCCATCGTGATCATGAATATCATGCTGGTTTCGGTCACCGAACGGACCAAAGAAATCGGCTTGCGCAAATCGCTGGGCGCACGCAAGACCGACATCCTAAAGCAATTCTTATTCGAAGCCATAACCCTGGCCACGATCGGTGGGGCCGTGGGAATATTTCTGGCGTGGATAGTGGGCAAGATTATTACCTCGACATTCTTTCCTACTTATCTTTCCGTCGTCGCGATACTCGTCGCTCTCGGCGCGTCAGGAATCGTTGGGGTTCTTTCCGGCATCGTACCGGCCTGGAAAGCGGCGCGGCTGGATCCGATTGAGGCTTTGCGCGCTGACGGCTGATCGCCAACAACGGACAAGACCATGAAACTAATTAGAAGTGACATTCTCGAAAATCTGTGGTTGGCCCTGGCCACGCTGCGCGATAACAAGCTCCGGTCGTTCCTGACGATCATCGGAGTGATTATCGGGGTGGTTACGGTAATGCTGATTGCGTCGATCATCAGCGGCATCGACACGGCCTTCACCAAAGAAGTCGAATCCTTCGGCACGCGCTCGATGTATATCAGCAAGTACAATCCGGGCATTCACGTCGGCCGGCTGTCGCGCGAAGAGCGCATGCGTAAACCGCTCACCTACGAGGATGCGATCGCGTTGGGCAAACTGCCGGCGGTAGAATTAGCGGTACCTTTCCTGGAAATTACAAATAACTTTTTTGGACAGAAAATTCTGGTTAGCGGCGGCGGCAAAACCTCCGCCTCGGTTGGGCTGCAAGGCACACTGCCGGATTTTGAAAAGGCCGGCACCCAAACCGTTTCCGAAGGCCGCTTTTTTTCGCAGTTTGAAAACGACCAGAATCAGAATGTCTGCGTGGTTGGCTCAAAGGTGGCGGATGATTTTTTTCCGTTCGGCTCTCCTTTGGGCGACACGATCAAGATTGGTTCGGAAGAGTATCGAGTGGTAGGCGTGCTCTTGAAGCGCGAGCAATTTCTGTTTAGCGGCGGCAGCGACGATCAGAACAATGTGATCTATATTCCCTACAATAACGCACGCAAACTAAAACCAAACTCCCAGGACATTTACCTTTTGGCGGTCGCCAAACCGGGCATGATGCAGGAAGCGATGGATCAGGTTACCGACATGTTGCGCGTCCGCCGCCAGGTCCCGTTCGGAAATCCCGACAACTTCGGCATCGAAACAACCGCGTCACTAATCAGCACTTTTCATTCGATCACCGGCGGCATCGCCATCGCCATGGTGGTCATTTCGTCGGTCGGATTAATGGTGGGCGGCATCGGCGTAATGAACATCATGCTCGTAAGTGTGACCGAACGTACCCGCGAAATCGGAGTGCGCAAAGCCATCGGTGCTCGTCGCAAAGACATCCTCTGGCAATTCCTGATCGAAGCCATGACGTTGACTGGTTTTGGCGGGTTCGTGGGACTGGCGATCGGTTGGTTGCTCACCCTGGTAGTAAAACTGATCATGCCGTCTTACGTGCCCCTGTGGGCGCCGGTGGCGGGCTTTGTTGCCAGCGTGGGCATCGGCATGATCTTTGGATTGTGGCCGGCGTGGAAGGCCGCGCGCCTCGATCCGATCGAATCCCTGCGCTACGAATAGGTGTAGGGGCAGGTCTTGTACCTGCCCAATGCGGGCAAGGACCAGCCTTGCCCCTCCAATTTTGCAGCCTTAGCCGCCAAAGATCGCCGCCGAACAGATCGCCAGCAGCGCCCGAATCAAGTAAAACCCAAGCACCACTCCCCAGGCTGAACCGGACGAAAGGTTAGCCAGCTTTCTGAGGCCGATGGCCGCGAGGAACAATCCGTAGAACCGCAGCAGATCAAACTGACTGAGCACTGCCACCAGCACAGGTGATGAATCCGGGCCCATGAAAGCACCGGGATTGGTGATCAATAAGTGCTCTGGATCGATCTGATCCGGCGCTTTCAAAAACAAAACCAACACGGCCACAATTGAACCCAGGACGCCCGGGGGTAACGAGGAATAGACCCAAACCGTGACCGCCTTCTTGTAACCAATCGACCCACCAAACGCCATCACGCCCAGCAAATAGAGAGCGGCACCGACGGCAATTCCAATCGGCACGAATACCGGAATTGCGAAGCCGAACATCTTGCCAATCTTGACGCCCATTTCTTTTTGCTCGGGTGTCTGGCTGGCGGCGCGCGGCGACTTTTCCATCTTGTCCCGGATGTACTGGTCCATATCGATCCGCTTGTACACGGTTGCGGTCACTCCGATGGTCAAGATCAGCAGCACCAGCCCGGCAATTAGAAACCTGGGCCGAGCGCGCAAGGCGTCAAACACGCGGCCGGGTTCGAAGAAGATACCGGTCAAAGTGGCGGGCGTGGACATTTCGACCGCTGGCGGTTCTGGCTTGGGTGTAAAGGGTGGTGGCGGCTGAAATTCCTGATTCGGATCGCTCATGAAATTATCCTCCTGTTGAAAGTCGAAGGACGGGGAGATTGCTTTTCCGTCCGGGATGATACTAGCAGTGACTCAAGTTGTTTTTACGCGAGCCCAGCGATGCATGTTTCAAAGCACTCTTGCTTTGAAGCGCAGACCAACGAAATGTTCATAGCGCCAAACTCAAAAATGAATGCCGGCGATCGTTTGATGCCGGGAGCGCGCTCCCAGCCAAAAAGCCCCGCTTCGCTGATTCGAAGGCCCCGGTGAAATTTCGCGCTCGAAGCCTGGGCATGTCTTGTTCGCCAGCGCTCAGTTATTCACCGGCGCGCGTGACTCGATCGGCCGCGCGCTCTCATAACCGTCGGCCCGAATACAAGCGACCGTGTGTCCCGGTGAAATTTCGCGTAACTCTGGATCGATTCGCGCGCATTCGTCAATAGCGGCTGGACAGCGAGTGCGAAAGCGACATCCCGACGGTGGGTTCCTTGACGTGGGCACATCGCCTTTCAAGATTACGCGGTCGCGCCGGACTTTTGGATCAGGGATCGGAATGGCCGAAAGCAAAGCCTGCGTATACGGGTGCAACGGATGCATATAAAGTTCCGCGGCACTGGCGATCTCAACGATGCGCCCCAGATACATCACGGCGACCCGCGTCGAGATATGCTCGACCACCGCGAGTCCATGGGAGATGAAGAGATAAGTAAGTCCGAATTCCTGCTGCAAGTCCTGGAGCAGATTTACTACCTGGGCCTGGACTGAAACATCGAGCGCCGACACGGGTTCGTCGGCCACGATCAATTTCGGATTCAGCGCCAGCGCGCGCGCCACCCCAATACGTTGCAACTGGCCGCCGGAGAATTCATGGCTGTAACGTTGCCTGAAATCAGGGTCGAGACCGACCTTGCCCAACAACCAGGCCACTCGTTCACGCTGCTCAGCGCGGTTTCCGATTTTGTGAATGACCAGCGGCTCAGCAATGATGTCGCCAATCTTCATGCGCGGGTTCAGCGAAGCGCTCGGGTCCTGAAAAATGATTTGCATTTCACGACGCAACTGGCGCAGTTCGCCTTTGCCCATGGTAGTAACTTCGCGGTCCTCAAACTGAATGTTGCCATGCGTGGGTTCGATCAGACGGAGCAGGCAACGGCCCACAGTAGATTTGCCGCATCCTGATTCACCGACCAGGCCGAGTGTTTCGCCGCTCAGGATCTCGAACGTCACGCCATCGACCGCGCGATAAACTTCGTCGCTGTCTTCGACGGGGAAATGCTTTACCAATCCACCGACGCGGACGAGGTTGTGGTTGTGGTTGTTTTGATCGGAGTTCACGATAATTCAACGAGACTTTTTCTTCTGAGAGTCCACCTCATGGTCTGACAGTGAGTCGTTTCAATGAGCCCGCACTAGCGGGCGGCAGACCAGTAGCCCCGGGCGTTAGCCCGGGGTGCACCACCTGGTTATTTTGTTGAGCCCCGTAGGGGCGACATAACTTCTGTCGCCCGCTTCGCGGGCTTGTTGCAAATATTGTCCTGATCCCCGGGCTTGCGCCCGGGGCTATTAATCTGCCGCCATCTTCGATGGCTCGTTGAATGATTTCTCTGCAAACATTCAAGCGCGATCGATGTCTCTCGTCTCCATCGCTTGCGGCTTGACCGTTGCCGGATCAAAGAGTACGCATCGCACCTGCACGCCAGGCATTACATCATGAAGCGGAATCTCGCCCTCGCGGCAGCGCGGCATTCGAAAATGACAGCGCGGCTCGAAGTGGCAACCCGGCGGCAGAGCCGTCGGCCTTGGCACCGTGCCTTCGATCGTTTGCAGCCGTTCGGCTTTGATGACATCTTTCGCCGTCAGCTTGGGCACCGATCTCAACAAACCTTCGGTGTAAGGATGTTTTGGCCGCGCAAACAATTCGTCCACCGGCGATTCCTCGACGATCTTTCCCGTGTACATGACGGCGACACGTTCGGCCACTTCGGCTACTACGCCGAGGTCATGCGTGATCAGCAACACCGCCAGTTCGCGCGTCCTTCGCAATTGATTCAGCAGATCGAGAATCTGTGCCTGAATCGTGACGTCGAGCGCCGTGGTCGGTTCGTCAGCGATCAGCAGTTTCGGATCGCAGGCGAGCGCCATGGCAATCATCACGCGTTGTCGCATGCCGCCCGAAAGCTGATGCGGGTAATCGTCAGCACGCAGCGCCGGATCGGGAATCGAAACTTCGCGCATTGCTTCGATCGCCGCGGCCCTGGCTGCTTTGCGGGAAAGACCTCGGTGCAGGCGCAGCGCTTCGGCAATCTGCTCGCCCACGGTAAAGACCGGGTTAAGCGACGTCATGGGATCCTGGAAGATCATCGCGATGTCGTTGCCGCGCACGTGCCGCATCTCGGCATTTGAAAGCTGCAAGAGATTTTTGCCGTCAAACAGAATTTCGCCGGCCACGATCTTTCCCGGCGGTGAAATCAAACGCATGATGGAAAGCGCGGTCATTGATTTGCCACAGCCGCTCTCGCCCACCAGTCCCAGCAACTCTCCGCGATCGAGATAAAAACTGACACCCTCAACCGCGCAGACCAAACCCTCACGCGTCTGAAAATAGGTGTGGAGATTTTTGACTTCGAGTAGATGCATCCTGTCGCTGACTAATAGAGATTGAAGTTATATTCGATCTGGACATACATAGAGACGAAAGTTCCATCTTTGACCGCCGGAATGAATTTCAGTTGGCGCGCCGCGTAGATCGCTTGTTCCGTCAATCCGTCGGGAAGTTTAGTCATCGGCTGAATTCTCGTTACTGCTCCCGACGACGAGAACACAGCCCGCAGAACGACGGTTCCGGTGATTTGATTCTTCCTGGCTGGTTCGGTGTACCGCGGTTCCGGCTTGATAATCACGACGGCCTTCTGCGTTATGTCCCTGGGCGCAAATATAGGACCACCTGGAATCTCAGCACTCGCAGCCGGCTGCTCTCCAATGCCTTCGACTACGCTCAGACCCTCGGGTTGATTGCCCAACCGGATTGACGAAAAAAACGTTGTCATGCTGGTTGCCGGGTTACCCAGTTTGGAACCCACCGCCTGAAAGACGTAGAGGTTGTGAGCCGTAGCGAAGAGTTCAACCGCGCCCATGCGATCATCAGTCTCAAACTTGGAGCTGGCGCCCTTGATGCCGTCTACTGTCACTGGTGCAGATGAGCGGGAGGGCTGATTGTCCTTTGTGAATCTGTGAATCAGATCGTCGAGCGATAAAGACTTCCTTTCGAAGGTGTACACGGCATAGACCACTCCATTCGAGTAGCTCGCTAGCGTGCGTTCCCGGCGCGTTCTGCGCTCTTCGAGCAGCGCCTCGAAGGTGTTCATGAAAGGAACGACCGGCAGCAAGACAGAGAATTCTTCCCCGCTCACCGTGAATCTCTGCCATTCGCCACCGGTTTGTGCCTGAGAAGAAGGATCGTGGCCAGCAAGCGTTCTGGCATTGGCCCGGTAAACTACGCTGACGAAAAGCAGCAGGCCGATAACAACAACCGTGAGTTGCGCTCGATAATGGATGTTCATGAGATTCTCATCCGAACTTCGGAAACTCTTTAGATGAAATCGTTGACACGTTTCTGAAATTAGACCTAGACTGGCGCCGTCTTCTCGATCAACCTGTTCCCGACGCTGGATTCAGAGGTGCTCGCAATGCTCAACCAAAGCTTAACCGCAAAAAGAATCTTCCTCAATGCTGGTCTGGTGATGATCGCGGCGCTGATGCTGTCGGCGGGCGTTTCAGTTTCGGCCCAGGGCCCGGATTACGCATCCGAGCGGCAGCGCGCCTTTCAATTGATGGACCAAAGCAAAATGATGGAAGCTCTGCCCATCCTGGAAAAGCTCGCTACTCAAAATCCCAGGGACGGCGAGGTGCAGTTCTACCTCGGCTTTTGCATCTTCGCCAAGTCACGCGAGATCAAGGATCCGTTCCTGCACAAACAGGAGCGTCTGCGAGCACGCGACCATCTGGTGCTGGCCAAAGAACTGGGGGTGACCGAACCGATTCTTAATCAGGTCCTCGCGTCAATTCCGGCGGATGGCGGCGAGGCGCCAAAGTTTTCCTCCAATGCCGACGCTGATAAGGACATGAACGAGGGCGAAACGGCTTACACTCGTGGCGAGCTGGATAAAGCGCTCGCAGCCTACGCCCGGGCGCTGCAACATGATCCAAAACTCTACGAAGCAGCTTTGTTCGCCGGCGACATGCAATTCAAGCGAGGGCACAACTCGACTGACGCAGCCGAGCGAAGTTCGCTTTTTGATAGCGCCGGCGAGTGGTTTACCAAAGCAATCACGATCGATCCCAATCGCGAGACCGCTTATCGCTACTGGGGCGATGCGCTGCTGGAGTATGGCAAGGACGATGAAGCACGGGCAAAGTTCATTGACGCGATCGTAGCCGACCCTTACAACCAACTCGTCTACAACGGAATCGGCAAATGGGCGCAGAAGAACCAGGTAAAGCTCGGACATCCACGCATTGACATCCCCACCAACGTAACTTCAAAAGAGCCTGGTAAAACAACCATCACTATCGACGACCTGGCTTTGAAAGGCAGCGACAGTGATGGATCAGCGGCGTGGATGATGTACGGAATTGTCAGGGCCGGATGGCTGGATAAGAAAGACGGCAGCCGCAGCGAAAAATTTGCCAAAGCCTATCCGGGTGAAACCGCCTATCGCCACAGTCTGGCAGAAGAGGCAGAGGCCTTGCGATTGGTAGTCGAATCCGTGCAAACTCAAGTGAAAGAAAAGCGAGTCAAGAATCTAAGCCCGTCACTCGACAATCTGGTTAAGCTCAACGACGACGGCATGCTTGAACCCTACATTCTGTTTGCGCGTCCCGATAGGGAAATCGCGCGCGATTATGCGCCTTACCGGAAAGCCAATCGGGAAAAGCTCAGGCGTTACTGGATGGAAGTAGTGATCGGAGTTAAGTAGCTCAAGTTGTTAACTTGCGATTGTTTTGCTTCACAGATTGGGACCTTTACAAGATGAGTAGAACTCCCACTCATGATCGCCTCGGTTACAAGTCCTTCTACAAGCGAAACCTTCCACACATCCAACCGCTTAACACCGCTCTGTTCTTAACCTTTCGTCTGTCTGGCTCTCTACCGAAGGAAGTTTTAGCGCGAATGGCGGAGGAACGACAGTTACTGGAAAACGCTTTGAAGAGTGATTGCGCGGAATCTCAGTCTCGTTTTCGTGACCTCACGCGTCGTCACTTCGCAATGCTGGAAACCTCGCTCGACAAAGCGACCATAGGGCCGACGTGGCTGGCGGATCCACGAGTTGCCGATATTGTCGCAGAGGCTTTGCACTATCGTGACGGTGAGGAGTATAGATTGGACGCTTATTCAATTATGCCGAACCATGTCCACTCTGTCTTCGCTCCTTTAGCGCAAGAGAGAACCCCAGAATCTCTTTCATCGATCATGCATTCGCTAAAACGCAACACAGCGAAGCGCGCCAATCAAGTTCTGGATCGTTCAGGCGCTTTCTGGGAACACGAGAGTTTCGATCACTACATCCGAAATGAAGCCGAACAGAAGCGAATAATAAAGTACGTCCTACAGAATCCCGTGAAAGCGGGTCTTGTAAGAACGTGGGAAAAGTGGCCTTGGAATTATGTCAGAGTCTCGTTGGCGCAGCCGGACGCAAGTTAACAACTTGCGCTACGATCTATCTCCCCGGCGCCGGCTTGCGCGGGATCTTTTCGTCGCGCATCGCGGTCTGGTAAACGAACGCTGCCATGATGGTCGCCGCGCGCTTCATGTCGTCATCCTGAATCCGATCGAACACGTCCATGTTTGAGTGGTGCGTGCGCGTGTCGTATTCAATCTCGTCCTGAATGAACTGGAATCCCGGCAGGCCTATGCGATCGAATGAAAGATGATCGGTGCCGCCCGTGTTCGAAATCGAAAGCGTGTTCGCGCCCCAGGCATTCTCGCCCGGACGATCGCGGAACAATGACAGCCATTGACGAAAGATGGGCCGCACACCCTCGTTGCCTTGCATGTAGACTCCACGAATCTTGCCGGTGCCGTTGTCGAGATTGAAGTAGCAGTCGAACTTGTCGTATTCAGGCAGGGTCGTCAGCTTCTGCGGCGCCGCCGGCTGACTGTTGGGAGAACCCGGAGGCACAACTCCCGGATTTCCTGGCTCGAGATTGCCGAAATGCTGTTTGACATAAGCAGCCGAGCCCAGCAGTCCTTCTTCTTCACCCGTCCACAGCCCGATGCGAATCGTGCGTTTCGGTTTCAAGCCGAGCGTCTGGATGATGCGCATCGCTTCCATCGCGACCGCTACGCCGGCGCCGTTATCGGTGGCGCCTGTGCCCGCGTGCCACGAGTCCATGTGGCCGCCGAGCATGACAATCTCGTCTTTCAAAGCCGGATCGCTGCCGGGAATTTCAGCGATCGTGTTGTAGCCCATCGGATCGGCGTCCTGCCAATCGACGGCGATGTTAACTTCCATTTTCACTTTTTCGCCGGCTTGCAGCATGCGCACGATCCGGTTGTAGTGCTCATTCGCCACAACTATCTGCGGCAGGATTTTTGGCGCATCTTTGTCGTAAGCATTCACACGCGGCGCCGGCGTGGCCGGAGCAACGTCAGGGATGATCGCGGGCACAGTCGCCTGCTGAACAAAGATTGTTCCGCCATCGCCGGCCCGGCTGGCATCTGCCAGTACCGCGGCGCCTTCTTCCTGCGCGAACATTATTTTGCGCGCATTGAAATTTAACGTCGCGCGCTGTTCGGGCGTCATGCGAAAACCACCGCCACCGCCACCGCCGCCGCGGTTTCCTCCGGGCGCCGGCGGATTCGCATCGGCCAGCGCCAGCAGACTCTTTTCATCCTGCCGCGTACCCAGCGGCGCAAAGCGCGCTTTCAATTCTCGCGGCGTCTGCGTCAAAACGATCGCGCCTTTTAGTTTGCCTTTGTACTTGTCCAGATCAGCTTCAGTCTTTGCGTCGAGATAAACTACGTCGCCCGTGATGGCGCCCCTGGTTGCGGGCGACCAGGCCTTTGGATAAGCGATCAGCGGAATGCTCAGCGGGTCGACGACCTGGGCGCTGAAGCGCTTCAAACTCCAACCACGGCCAAACGGTCCCCATGCTTCGAGGTGCGCGTTCTGCATGCCCCACTTCTCCAGCGTCTCGCGCGTCCAGTTGTTGGCGCGCTTCATTCCCGGCGAGGCGGTCAGGCGCGGGCCAATCACATCGCTCAAGTATGAAAGCGTCTGCATCACCTGCGAGCGATTCATGCCCTCGTCTTTGATGCGAACGATTGGATCGTTAGCATCCGGAGCGGGTGGTTGCGCAACCTGCTGACCGAAAGCGACGAGCGGCATAAGCAGGGCGAAAACCAGAAGGGTGGCGGCAAATTGGCGACGGATCATTTTAGGGACTCCTGTTTCAAGAAATTGATTGGAATGTCGGGTTCGCTCGCCTTGGAAAAACCCCAGCGAGACGAACTTTGATTGAATTGACGTTGCTTATACCCACAAAGTTACAAAGATTCAAGCGGCGAGAAGAGGGTTCGCAGATTACGCAGATTTCACAGATTAGATAATCCAGGAGGTTCGCCGTAAACGATCGCTATTATCTTCCAGCCTTTCAGGCTGAAATGAATCCTATGTCTTCGTCAGGTTCTTGAATCTGTGTCATCTGCGTAATCTGCGGATACTTCCTTTTGCTCTCGGGCTACTGCCACAATCCAATTTCAGGTTATGATTGCCGCGCATTACACTGAACCAATTCAATGTCTTCAGCCAAAACCCAACCGGCGCGCGGCATGCGCGACTTCCTGCCCGCCGACGTGCGCAAACGCGAATACGTCATCGGCGTGATCAAGTCGGTCTACGAGCGCTATGGTTTCGAGCCGCTGGAAACTCCCGCCGTCGAAAACATCGAGACCTTGATGGGCAAGTACGGTGAAGAAGGCAATCAGCTCATCTTCAAAATCCTTAAGCGCGGCGAGCACGAGAAGACCGGCCAGGCCGATCTGGCCCTGCGCTACGATCTGACTGTGCCCCTGGCCCGCGTCGTCGCCCAATACAAATCGGAACTGCCAAAGTTTTTCAAGCGCTATCAGATTCAACCTGTCTGGCGCGCCGATCGCCCCGCGCGGGGCCGCTTTCGCGAGTTCTATCAGTGTGATGTAGATGTGCTGGGATCAAGGTCGATGGTGGTGGAAGCGGAGTTGATTGCGGCGGCGAGCGATGCGCTGGTCGCGCTCGGCTTCCATGATTTTGTTATTCGTGTAAATCATCGACGGGTTTTGGCAGGGATTCTCGATCAGGCGGGCGTCGTTCCGGAAAAACATGCAGAAGCTTTGATCGCGCTCGACAAGATGGACAAGGCCGGAGCTGAAGGTGTCGCCCGCGAGTTGAATGCGCGCGGCATTATTGGCGAAGCTGCGCTCAAGCTGATGCGTTTCTTCGAAGGCCTCGCCGGCGTCGAGCGAGCGGCCGGGTTTGCGGATCTGGGTGAGCCAGGCACGGAGAGAACGGCATTCAACGCCGATATTCTTGGTCGCCTGGTTGAGTTCATTGGGGCGCACGAGAGTGGTTCAATGGGCGTTGATGAACTCCGGCAGGTTCTGCAATTCGCGAAAGCAAGCGGCGTCGAAAAGCGGCTCAAACTTGACCCCGCGCTGGCTCGCGGATTGTCTTACTATACTGGCGCGATCATTGAAATCAATGTCGCCGATCTGGCGGGCAGCCTCGGCGGCGGCGGTCGTTACGACAATCTGGTGGGGATGTTTTTGGGCAAGGACGTGCCGGCCTGTGGATTTTCTCTCGGCCTCGAACGCATCATCGTCGTCATGAGCGAGCGCAACATGTTTCCACCTCAGTTGGTTTCGTCACCGGCGGATGTAATGGTCACGATTTGGAATGAAGAATCGTTTGCAGAATCGTTGGCGCTGGCAACTGAATTGAGAAGCCAGGGTCTGCGCGTCGATCTTTATCCTGAAGCGGACAAGATGGGTAAGCAGTTCAAGTACGCTTCGTCGCGCAGCATTCCCTTTGTCGCAATCATCGGTGATGACGAGCGCGCTCTTGGTGAAGTTGCGATCAAGGATCTGAAAACCGGAGAGCAGCGATCGGTGAAGCATGGAGCGATAGCCAGCGCGTTACAGAACCGGGAGCGGTAGCGACCGGCTGCTACGCTCAACCTTAAAATGTTCAAACGATTGGTCGCTGCGCGCCAGTTGAATGCCCGCATCCCGTCGCTACCGCTCCGGGTTCTGTATCTTGGTGGTGCCGCAAGCACCAGCCGGCGAAGCCGGCGCTAGCATAAAGCCTTCTATGAAGCCGGGTCGTGTCAAGAGATGAATTCGGGTTGATTGTTCACCCTTCTATTCGAGTTTCCACGGATTGCTTGCGCTAGTCTTTAGTCGTGGTCTCATTCAA
>Ga0070698_100006009_pt1 | contig 13221 bp, 15 predicted proteins | sample KBSK1502metaG_FD_65477 | JGI IMG/M metagenome (GOLD analysis project Ga0070698, IMG submission 65477) | Corn, switchgrass and miscanthus rhizosphere microbial communities from Kellogg Biological Station, Michigan, USA - KBS K1-50-2 metaG | ecosystem: Host-associated > Plants > Roots >... | reverse complement strand
AGGATGCGGACCGCGTCGAGGCCATCGCCCGTGTCGGAGCTGATGAGGTGACGGTCGCCGGAGACCTCGCTGGTCCACGGCGCGCTCGCCGCCCACGCGGTCAGGTTGCGCATCGCCGCGTCCTGGAGCTCGACCGGCTCGATCCCCCACGACAGGAGGTGTTCGCCGTTGACGACGATGTCGAAGCCGCCGGCCGGGATGGCGTAGACGACCGGCAAGCCGGCCGGACCGTCGTCGATGAGGGGCTGGGCGTGGCTCTGCATGGAGTGTTGGGCGAGCGTCTCGCGCTGGATGTCCTCCATCGCCAGGCCCTTGGTCCCGACTTCGCGGAACGCCGGGCGGATCAGGTCACGGGCGAGCTTCCAGTCGTGCTCGGGGGAATCGACCGCCGAGGTCGTCGACGTCCGGGCAGGCGTATGTCCGCTGACTGGCGCCCTTTGATCGATCGGCGAGAGGATGTCGGGGGCCGCGTCGCGCAGCGACGACGGAGGCTCGTCCCCGATGTCACGCGCCAGGTCGCGCCCGACATCGCTCCCGCCTTCGTACGGGTCACGCTCCATCCGTTCCTCCTCGTCTGGTCATCGACCGGTCCATGTCGGCGAACGTTTCTCCATGAAGGCTCGCATCCCCTCGCGCTGGTCCTCGGTGGCGAAGAGCTGGAAGAAGGCGTCACGTTCCGCGCGCAGGCCGGCGGTGAGCGAGAGCTCCGCGGCGGCCAGCACGGACCGTTTGGCGGCACGGACCGCCAGCGGCGGCATCGTGGCGATCGTGTCGGCCAGCTCCAGCGCGGCATCGACCGTCTCGGCGCTCGGGACGACCTTCGTGACGAGGCCCGCGGCCTTCGCCTCGGCCGCCGGCATGGCCCGGCCGGTCAGGATCAGCTCCATGGCCAGTGCCGTCCCGACGGCCCGCGTCAGGCGCTGGGTGCCCCCGGCACCCGGCATGACCCCGATGCGGATCTCGGGCTGGCCGAACTGGGCGTCGTCGCCCGCGACGATCAGGTCGCACGTCATGGCCAGCTCGCAACCGCCACCCAGGGCGTAGCCACGGACCGCGGCGATGAGCGGCACGCCGATGGCGCCGATGCGATCCCACGAGGAGAACTGGCCCTCGGCGTGCAGCCGCTCCGGGCTCTGGTCGGCGAGCTCGGTGATGTCGGCGCCGGCCGCGAACGCGCGATCGCCGGCGCCCGTGATGACGACCGCCCGGATCCCGTCGTCGCGATCGAGGGTCTCGAGCCGCTCGGCGAGCTCGGCCAACAGCGCGAAGCTCAGCGCGTTGCGCGCTTCCGGTCGATCGATGGTGACGAGCGCGACGCCGTCATGCCCCTCGACGGGGGCATCGACTCTGACCATGCGGGTCGTTGGCTCGACGTCGGTCACGCGGATTCCTCACGGCTTCTCGCGGATCACGGCTTCTCGCGGGCTTCGGTGCCGTCCAGTATCCACGTTCCGGGAAGGCCCCTGTCCGTCACGCGGTACGTGCCGCCGCGTCCAGCTCGGGTGCGTCCTCCAGCACGAGGAACGTGGCCAGGCCCGGGGCGATCTCGCGCAGGTTGCGCCCGGCGGCGCGCATCGGGTCGGACGCGAGCCCGGCGTCCATCGCCGCCCGGTCGTCGAACTCCATCGAGGTCACGTAGGCGAGATCCGTCTCGGCGCCCAGCGCCTCGTGCACGCGTTGCACGCGGGTCGCGCGTAGGCCCGGGGTCTGCGCCACCAACGGCAGGTGCTCCGTCGCGTACCGCCGCTCGAACTCCACGAGGGCATCGGGGCCACCGTCGGGGCGTCGATAGAGGACGAGCAACGTGGTCATGCGGTCACCTCCTGTGTGGTCGTCCCGGCCCGCCGGCGCGCGACGGCCTCGGTCGATCGATAGAACTCCTCGAGCGCCTCGATGGCGATCGCGGGGCGCTCGGCGAACGCCTCGTGGCCCGCCTCGGGCACGACGAGCAGACGGCCATCGAGGACGGAGCGCGACAGTCGCCACGCCGCATCCACCGGCACGAACGGGTCGCGGTCGCCGACCGCGACGAGCGTCGGCGGGTCGATGGTCCGGATCTGGCGCGGGGTGAGCAACGACTGTGCGGCGACGTCGCGTGCGATCGCCGGCAGCAACGCCCGCCACGCACCCTCGCCCTGGCCGGGGTCGTGGCGGCGCGACAGCTCCGCCGCCCATGTCGGATCCGCCCGGTCGATGCGCACGGGATCCATCAGTCGCCGGGCGACGCTGGCTCGCGGCTCCCGGTCGGTGGTGATGCCGACGACCACAAGGGTCCGGAGCCGCTCGGGCGCGCGGACCGCGACCCGCAGGGCGGTCATCGCTCCCAGCGAGAACCCGAGGAGGTGGAACGTCGAGAGTTCGAGGGCATCGGCGAACGCGAGCAGGTCGTCGGCAAGCCAGTCCGCGGAGAAACCGCCGGTCGCTGTGTCCCAGCGCGTCCGTCCGTGGCCCCGGGCATCGGGGGTGTAACAGCGGAACGCCTTGCTGAGCACGGGCAGGATCCCGCGGAAGTCGCGCCCGGCGTCGGAGGTCGCGCCGTGGAGCAGGACCAGCGGCGGGCCGGCGCCGACGACGTCGTAACCGATCGTCAACCCGTTCGCGTCGATGGTCGCCATCGCGGCGATGCTACGACGTTCCGGCCCGTCGTCCCGGGCGGTCGTCCGGCCCGACCGCCGCCGGACCTACAATCGGGTGCATGAGTCGCACCGTCCCCGGCACCCGCATCGAACACGATTCCATGGGCGAGATGCCCGTCCCCGCCGACGCCCTCTACGGCGCGTCAACGCAGCGGGCGGTCCTCAACTTCCCGATCTCCGGCCAGCCGCTGCCGCGCGGCTTCATCCGCGCCCTCGCGCTGATCAAGCTGGCCGCGGCCGAGACCAACGGCGAGCTGGGCCTGCTGGAGCCGGACGTGGCCCGGGCGATCGCGGCCGCGGCCGCCTCGGTGGCCGACGGCGACCACGACGCGCAATTCCCGATCGACATCTACCAGACCGGGTCCGGGACCTCGACCAACACGAACATGAACGAGGTCGTGGCGACGCTCGCCGGGCGGCGGCTCGGGGACGGGCGCACGGTCCATCCCAACGACCAGGTCAATCGCTGCCAGAGCTCGAACGACACGATCCCGACCGCCCTCCAGCTATCGGCCGCCATGGCCATCGAGGAATCGCTTCTTCCCGCGCTCATCGAGCTACAGACCGCGCTCGCGGCCAAGGCCGACGAGTTCTGGCCGGTCGTCAAGACCGGCCGGACGCACCTCCAGGACGCGACGCCGATCCGCCTCGGCCAGGAGTTCCGCGGGTACGCCGGCCAGGTCGAGGAATCGGTGCGGCGCGCCCTTGCCGCGCAGGCCGAGTTGCTGTCCGTGCCGCTCGGTGGGACCGCCGTCGGGACCGGCATCAACGCCCATCCGGAGTTCGCGGCCCGGGCCTGCCAGCGGCTGGCCGAGCTGACCGGCCTGGCCGTGCGCGAGACCCGCAACCACTTCCACGCCCAGGCCTCGCTCGACGCGGCCATCGCCGCGCACGGCGGGATACGGACGGTCGCCCTCGGGCTCTGGAAGATCGCCTCGGACGTCCGGCTCATGGGCATGGGCCCGCGGGCCGGGTTGGCGGAGCTCGCCCTGCCGGAGACCCAGCCGGGCTCCAGCATCATGCCGGGCAAGGTGAACCCGGTCATCGTCGAGTCGCTGACGATGGTCGTGGCCCGGGTCGTCGGCAACGACGCCACCATCGCGTTCAGCCAGACTGGTTCGTTGCTGGAGCTCAACGTGATGCTGCCGGTCACGGCGGCCGCCATGCTCGAGTCGATCGGCCTGCTCGGCGCGGCGGCTCGCAACTTCAGCGAACGCACGGTGTCGGGCCTCGCGGCCACGGACCGCGGGCCGGCGCTCGTCGAACAGGGCCTGATGCTGGCCACGGCCCTCGCGCCGGTCATGGGTTACGACGAGGCCGCGAAGCTCGCCAAGGAAGCGCACAAGTCCGGCCGCACCATCCGCGAGCTCGCTCTCGAACGCGGGATGGCGCCGGCGGACCTCGACCGGCTGCTCGATCCGGCGGCCATGACCGAACCCGGGCTTGACGGCGGGCCGGCTAGCGGCTGATCGGGCGGGGCGCTCCGGGCACTCCGGGCACGTCATCCGACCGCGCGTCGACGATCTGCCACAGGCCCAGGCCCGTCCAGAGCGCGCCCGCCAGTACCCAACCGGCCGGCGTCGGCAGCAACATCACGGTCCCGGCGACCAGGAGGATCTCGCCGACCGGGTGCACACCCGCACGAAGCAGCACGAGCCCAAGGCCGACCGTGGCGATGGCCGCCAGCGATTGGGCGATGGCCGTGACCGCGCCGTACGGCCCGCCCACGATCGCAACGAAGAGTGCCGCCGCCCAGAGCAGGTAGCCGACCATCGTCCCGACGATCGCCACCTCGAGGCTGGGGCGGTTCGACGACCAGGCCAGTCGGCTCACGGGGAGGACAGCCACCAACGAGACGACGACGCCCAGGAGCGCGATCGGCAGGGTCGAGGCGAGGTATCCCGGCCAGTCCGGCGGGGTCGGGCCGCCGACCGACGCCACCCCGGCGATCGTCCATGCTCCGCCGGCGATCAACGCGGCCGCAGCGGCCCGTCCGGGCGGCGATCCCGCATCCTGGCCGCCCAGGTGCGCGTCGAACGCACCGCGCAGGAGGTCGATCCGGGCAGCCAGGTCGGGCGGCCGCGCTTCCAGGATCAGCGCGATCTCGTCGCCATAGCGGTCCCGCCACCAGCGCGGATACAGGGCGAGCAGCGATCGCCCCGTCGATCGACCCCTCGAGCTGGCTGTCATCACACGCACCCGTTCGGAGCCAGGGGCGGGATCAGGCCGGGCTGCCCGAGCGCGACCGGCAGGGGCCCCAGGGTGATCCGCCCCGTGTCGACGAACAGTACGCCCGAGGCGTCCACCTCGATCGCGTAGCGGTCCAGGCCGTGCGGTGCCGGCCCGTACAGCTCGCCCGCGGCCTTGATGCCCAGGCGGTCATAGCGCGATTGGTGGCACGGGCAGCGGAACCAGAAGTCCTCGATGCAGGGGTTCGGTCGACAGCCGAGGTGCGGACAGCGCTGCGACATCGCCCGGACGTTGAGCGTCGATCCCTCGCCATGGTCGTCGCGCCCCGGCGTCCAGCCACCGCGCCCCGGGTCGATGATGACGACGAAGGCTCGGGCCGCAGCCACGTACGCGGGAAAGCCTTCGGCGATGGGCAGGTCGCCGTTGGCCGCCAGCAGCTCCTGGTACGTCCCGATCCGGACCTTCGCGGTCGCCCGCGCGGCGGCCGACCAGACGAAGCCCAGCGTGCCGGCCGTGATCTCCACGAGCCACAGGCCGACACCCACCCCGACGGCTCGTCGCAGCAGTTGGCGGCGCGACAACCCGACCGTCGGTACCTCGCGAAGGGCCCGTAACGCAGGTCCGGTCAGCTGCCGTGCCGCAGGGTCGATCTCGCGCGCGCCCATCTCAGGCCGACGGCTCGCGCAATCGCTCCAGCCCGGTGCGGGCAAAGCCCTGGAGCCGCTCCAGCTGGGCTCGGACCGTCGCGTTGCCCAACGGCGTGAGCCGGTACGGCCGACGTCGGTCGACGGGTTCCAGCGCCTCGATGAATCCGCGCCGCTCGAGGCGCGCCAGCGCGCCGTAGAGCGTGCCCGGACCCATCGGCGACCCGGTGATCGCCTCGACGTCGGTCATGATCGCGTAGCCGTGTTTGGGCCCGTCGCTCAACGAGACAAGGATGTGGAGGGACGGTTCGGCGAACCGTCCCAGATCGGACACGCTGTCGCTCATCGTCGGGTTCCCCGTCGCATGGTCATGCTCGTCATCCGGCCTCGATCACGCCGCAGGCGATCCTCGCGCCGCTGTTCCCGGTCGGGTTCGTGACCTGGTCGTCCTCGTTGGCGTGGATGACGATCGCGGAGCCGTCGGCATCGAGCAACGACACCGGGCCGGCTGAGAGTGTCGCGTGATGGCTGATCGCATCGAGGTGGCCACGGCCCGCCCCGTTCACGGTGAGGTTCGGGAGGTCGCCGGCATGGGCCCCAGCCGGGTTGTCGAGGCCGTGCTCCGCACCGAGCGGGTTGTGGTGACCGCCGGCCGACACGAACGCCGGGCCGACGCACCGGCCGATGGCGTGGAGGTGGACGCCGTGCCGGCCAGGCGCCAGGCCCGCGACTTGGACGTTGAGGTGGAGCTGGCCGGAGGCGTCCTCAGTGAGGCGTGCCCAGCCGATGGTGTGTCCCGCACCGTCGACGATCCTCGCACCGGCATGCGCCGCGCCATCCGCGGCGGTCGCGCTCGCGGTCACCCCAGCCGTCAGGGCGAGAAGGCCCAGTCCAACGAGCGGACCGGCGAATCGATGTCGCGAACCTGGTAGCCGCATGACGTCCCTCTATATAGCGTGGCACGGTATATCGTCTCGCGATATATACGCCCCGCTGACGACCATGTCAAGGGCAGCGCGCGCGGCCTCGGTGGCCGTCGCGGTCCCGGCACTCGGCGCGCCCGCTACAATCCGGCGCGATGACCGACACGCGACTGTGGGACCGGGCCGCCCTCACCGTCCAGACCGGCGACCGGCGCCTGCCGGCGGTCGCCTCGTTGCCGGCGACCCTGCCGAGCGTCGACCAGCTGTTCGACTTCATGCGCGACGCCGAGCTGCGCTTCGGGACGCTGCGGATGCGCATCCTCGAGGGAACGTCGACGACCCGCGGCGAGGACGCCGTCCAGTTGGACGTCGTGGTCCGCCACGTCGGGCACGCGAAGGTGACGACAAGCCGGCCGGGCAAGGTCCTCGGCCATGACTACGAGATCTGGGTGTCCGACGGCGACCTCGTGCGGACGTACGCGGCCGCCCACAAGCTCGGCACCCAGCGCCCGATCCGTAACCGGCCGCGCGGCCTCGAGAACGGTGACTTCCCGGGCATGTCCCGCGTCTACGAGCCGGTCACGGCCCTGCCGATGGAGACCCTGCCGGACACGTTCGTCCACCCGGCCGGCTACTGCCAGAACGTCCTCGCGACCGGTCGATGCCTGGTCACGGGCAGCGATCTCGTCGGGGGCCGCGAGGCGATCCTGCTCGAGTGCGACCACCCGCGCGCCATCGAGGTCGGTGCGGATCGTCCGGACTTCCACATCTCGATCGCGGTCGATCGCCAGCTCGGCGTGATCCTGCGGCTCGCCGAATCGATCGGGGGCGAGACGACGCGTCACGCCGAGGTGACCGACCTGGGCCCAGACGCGCCACTCCCGCCGACGGTGTTCGACTTCCAGTTCCCGACCGGGACGACGATGCTCTACTGAGCGTCCGTCGCGCTCGAGGACCAGCGAATCGAAACGCCCGGCCGGTGGCCGGGCGTTCGTTCGTCCGTGGAGGAGAAGCCGGTCAGGCGCGCAGCTCGAGGTCTTGCTCGATGGCGGCCAGCTCTTCGGCCGAGCCCTGGACCTTGGGTCCCTTGAACCAGTTCTTCGCCGACAGGACCCACCAGCCTCCCGCGAACAGGAGCACGACGCCGACCGCGACCGGCGCGTAGTTGAAGTTGGCGGGGTTATCGATCGGGGTGACCTGTGGAAGCATGAACAGGATGGCGATGAACACGACCCAGATCGTGGCGACGATCCCGATCGGACGGCTCCAGCGGCCCAGGTTCCACGGCCCGGCCTGGAACGAGTCGCCCGCCTTGAGGCGCAGGTACACCGGCGTGATGTACGCGATATACAAGCCGATGACAGCGATCGACGTGACCGCAGCGTAGGCGACGGGATTGACGAGGTACGGCAGGCCCAGGACGAACGCGCCGACGGCGGCGAACCAGATCGAGTTCGTTGGCGTGCGGGTGCGCGGGTTGATGCGGTGCCAGAACGCGCTTCCTGGGATCGCGCCGTCGCGCGAGAAGGCGTAGATCATCCGCGAGTTGGCGGTGACCGACGACATGCCGCAGTAGAACTGGGCGCCGATGACGAGCAGCAGGATCAGGAGGCCGCCGGTCTGGCCGACCGCCTCGATCCAGATCTGTGCCGGCGGGACGAGCTCGGCGTAGGCCCGGTCGTAGCCACCGTCGGGATTGATGCCGTAGTTCATCGCGACCAGGAGGATGAACCCCATGATCACGGACACGACGACGGAGAAGACGATCCCGCGCGGCGCCGACGTGGCCGCGTCGTGGGTCTCCTCGGACATGTGCGCCGAGGCGTCGTACCCCGTCAACGTGTATTGGGCGTTCAGCAAGCCGATCAACGCCACGAACGCAACGGGCAAGGGGGCGACCGCGGCATCACCGAGGTTCGTGTTGTTCACGAACGACGTGAACACCGTGCCGAGGTCCGTGTGGTGGGGCGACAGGAAGAACATCGCGACGAAGATCACGGCGACGCCGACGACGTGCCACCACACGGAGACGTCGTTGAGCAGGGCGACGAGCCGGATTCCGAAGGTGTTGAGCAGTCCGTGCAGGAACAGCACGATCCCGTAGATGGCGATCGTCACCGGCGGGTCGGTCGGCACCGCGAAGGCGATGTGCAGGAAGGCGTTGATGAAGAACGCCAGGCCGAAGTCGATCCCGGCCGTCACCGCGACCTGGCCCAGCAGGTTGAACCAGCCCGTGAACCACGACCACGCGGGAGCGTTGGTCTTCGCCAGCTTCGCCGACCAGTAGTACAGGCCACCGGCGGTCGGGTAGCTCGACGCCACCTCGGCCATGCCGAGCGCCACGAGCGTGACGAAGAAGCCGACGACGAGCCAGCCCCAGGTCATCTCAGCGGGACCGCCGGTCCGCATCCCGAATGCGAACAGCGTGAGGCAGCCCGACAGGATCGAGATGATCGTGAACGAGACCGCGAAGTTGGAGAAGGTCTTCATCCCTCTCCGGAGCTCCTGGGCGTACCCCAGTGAATGGAGTTGTTCGGTATCGCTCTGAGCCACCCTCGTCACCCTCCTCATCGCTGACCAGATCCGATCAAGGACGCGCAGACGCCGGGACACGTGGACGCGGATACGAAGGCACGACGCAGGGGCGCGGCATTCGTCGCCGCATGGGCTCCCTCGATCGCGCGGGACTCCCTCCGCGCGAACGATAGGCGCAGCCCGGGCAGTGTCAAGATGCGAGGCAGCTGGGGAGACAGCAGGAGGAGCAGGAGATGGGCGATCGACTGGCGGGCAAGATCGCGATCGTCACCGGCGCCGGCTCGGGCATCGGGCGCGCCACGGCGATCCGCTTTGCCGAGGAGGGCGCGCGGGTCACATGCGTGGACGTTGGTCGTGAGAGCGTGGAAGCGACGGCGGCCGAGATCGGCGGTGCGGCCTTTGCCGTGACGGCCGACGTCTCGGACCCCGAGGCTGTCCGGGCCTACACGGACGCCACCGTCGAGCGCTGGGGCGGCCTGCACGTGGTCTTCAACAACGCCGGGGTCAACCTGCCCGGCGTGTTCCACGAGGCCACCGATGAGGTCGTGGACCGGACGCTGGCGGTCAACGTCAAGGGCCCGATCTATGGCTGTCGCTACGCCATCCCGCACATGCTGCGAGGCGGCGGCGGGTCGCTGATCAACACGAGCTCGGTGAACGGCATCGTCGCCGAGCCCTTCCTGGCCATCTACGCCACGTCCAAGGGCGCCATCATCATGCTGTCGAAGGGCATCGCCCTCGACTACGCGAAGCAGGGCATCCGCTGCAATGCCATCGCCCCCGGCTGGGTCGACACGCCCGTGAACTACGCCCACGCCGAGATGCTCGGCGGGCTCGACAAGGTCTACGCGGACATCGATTCCTTCCAGCCGATCGGGCGGCCCGGCGAGCCTCGGGAGATCGCCAATGTCGCGCTGTTCCTCGCCTCGGATGAGTCGTCGTTCGTGACCGGCTCGGTCCTCGTCGCGGACGGCGGGATGACCGCCAAGTAGGGCGCGCGGCGCGCACCTCTCGGCCGTACGATGCGCCGATCAGGAGGAGGGGTCCCATGACCGACCACGGCGGCCACGCGACGAAGCACCCGCGCCTGGCGGAGCTCGAGGGCATGGTCCGCGACGGAACGATCGACACGATCGTCGTCGCCATCACGGACATGCAGGGCCGTCTCATGGGCAAGCGCGTCCAGGGCCAGGCGTTCCTCGACGGGGTCATCAGCCACGGCGCCCACTTCTGCACGTACCTGCTCGGCACGGACATGGAGATGAACACGCCCGACGGCTTCAAGCTCATGAACTGGGAGACCGGCTACGGCGACTGGATCGCGGAGCCGGTCTGGGACCAGCTGCGGATCCTCCCGTGGCTCCCCGGGACCGCGATGGTCCTGGCCGACACGATCGACGAGGAGACCGGCAAGGAGATCCCGGTCTCGCCACGCACGATCCTCAAGCGCCAGGTCGCCCGCGCCGCCGACGCCGGCTTAGCGATCAAGGCGGGCTCGGAGTTCGAGTTCTACGTGCTCAAGGACTCCTGGGAGGACCTGGCCGACCGCGGCTGGCCCGTGCCCAAGCCCTTCGGGCACTACAACGAGGACTACCACCTGCTCCAGGCCACCAAGGCGGAGCCCCTCCATCGATTGCTGCGCAATCAGATGACCGCGGCCGACGTCCCGATCGAGTTCAGCAAGGGCGAGGCGGCCAACGGCCAGCACGAGGTCAACATCCGCTACGACCACGTCCTCGAATCGGCCGACCGGAGCGTCGTGTTCAAGCACGGCGCGAAGGAGATCGCCTACCTCAACGGCTGGGGCATCACCTTCATGGCCAAGCCCGACCATCGCTGGACCGGGTCATCGGGCCACCTGCACATGAGCGTCTGGGACGTCGTGAAGGACGTGCCGCTGATGCACGCGACCGGCCGCGAGAAGCCAGGGCCCTACGGCCTTTCGAAGGTCGGCCAGCAATTCATGGCCGGGATGATGGCGATGTCGCGCGAGCTGGCGGTCTTCGTGGCGCCGTTCATCAACTCGTACAAGCGGTACGCGTCGCTGTCCTGGGCGCCCGTCAACGTCGTGTGGGGTCGGGACAACCGGACGACGGGCTTCCGGCTGGTGGGTCGCGGTCCGGCACTGCATGTCGAGAACCGCTTTCCCGGCGGCGACATGAACGCGTACCTCACGTACGCGGCGATGATCGGCGCGGGGCTGTACGGCATCGAGAAGGGACTCAAGCTCGAACCGGAGTTCAAGGGGAACGGCTACCTCGCCAAGGGCCACCCGCGCATGCCGCGCGCCCTGTACGAGGCGATCGGGGAGCTGGAGCGCTCAGAGGCGGCGCGGCGGATCTTCGGCGACGACGTCGTCGACCACTACCTCAACGCGGCCCGCGTCGAGCAGGAGACGTACGACTCGGTGGTCCACGCGTGGGAGCGCGAACGCTACCTGGAGCGCGGCTGAGGTCGGGGTCCGCCAGGAGGCCGCCTTGGTCGCTGTCAGTGACCACCTGGTAACGAACGAGCACGGGTCGCCCCGAGTTCCGTCGATTCCGGGCCCCAGCCGTGCGGGCTCATCGCAATTTGGTCACTGATAGCGGCCAGCGCCGCGCGAGCCGTCGTCGATCGGGGGCCTGGGGTCTCGACGGCCTGGTCTCAGCGGCCCAGCAGCCCGCCCAGGGCTGACCGGATCCGATCGACGAACGCCATCACTGGTCCGCGGTGGGTGGCGTTCGCCTCGGCTCGCCGCTCGCGCGCTGTCTGCTCGGCGAGGGTGGTGAATTCGTCGGTCTTCTCGCGCGCCCGGTCCGAGTTGACCTCGAACTGGCCCTGGCCGCCAGGGTAGGTCACCCCGGCTGCCCGCCAGACAGCTTGGACCGAATGAGATCTACGAGGGCCGCGATCCCGCGGCGCCGTGGCTGCCCGTCCGCGATCTCGATGCGATGACGTTCGCTTGCCGCCTCGGCCGCGAGGCTGGTGGCCAGGAGCGTATCGGCGCTCTCGCGGGCGCGGTCGGCGTTGGCCTCGAACTCCGGGCGGCCGGGGTACTGGGCCACAATGCCTCCCTCGCGTTCGTTGGACCGACCGGCGATCGCCTATCGATCCGATGAGCCCGATCCTACAGCACGGATTCGGTCAGCCAGGTCCGCATGCCCGGCCGCCGCGGCCATGTCGGCGGCCGTTTCGCCGGCGTCGGTCGTGAGCGTCGGATCCGCCCCGGCTGACAGGAACAGCTCGGTCATCTCGGCGTCGCCGTGCTGCGCCGCCTCGTGGAGCGGCGTAAAGCCACCGTGCTGGGTCGCGTTGACGTCGGCGCCCGCGGCCAGCAGGACCCGGCAGACCTCGATATGGCGTCCGGCGGCCGCGGCGTGCAGCGGCTGGTTCGCGAACGGGTTGCGGGTGTACACGTCGACGCTAGCGCCATGCTCGAGCAGCACCTTGGCGGCCTCGGGCTTCCCGAAGAACGCCGCGAAATGCAGGGCCGTGAAGCCGTCAGGCGAGAACGAAGCGGCGGCACCCGGATCGTCCATGAGGCGCTCTCGGAGTCGGTCGACGTAGCCGAGCGCCGCCGCCTCGAACACGTCGAGCTCCGGATCGGCCGCCAGCAGGGCGTCGGTGACCTCGCGATCGAACCGGTAGCGGGCCAGCATCAGCACGGATACGCCAGCCTCGTCACGTGCCGCCACGAGCCACGCATCATCCACGAGGATCGCCCGGACGCGGGTGGCGTCGCCCGCGTTGACCGCGTGGACCAGGTCGGCGGCCGTTGCCATGTCGGACCTCCGGTGAAGATGCGCCGTGACCTCGACGAATCTAGCGTCTGGACGGCGGGTAGGATGCCGGGACACGGGGAGATGAGGACGCCGCCGGCCCGCCCGGCCCGGAACACGAGAAGGACGAAGCTCCGATGCGACTCGCCGACAAGGTCACGATCATCACGGGAGGCGGCGGTGGCATGGGCCGCGTCGCGGCACAGATGTTCGCGAAGGAGGGCGCGAAGGTCGTCGTCGCCGAGTTCGGTGAGGCCGCCGGCAACGAGACCGTCGACCGCATCCGCGCCGACGGCGGCGAGGCCACGTTCGTCAAGGTCGACGTGTCGAAGGAAACCGACGCCAAGGCGATGGTCGATCACGCGGTCTCGACGTACGGCCGGCTCGACTGCCTCTACAACAACGCCGGCGTCATGCCCGAAGCCGACCACTCGGTCATCGACACCGAGGTCGACGTCTGGGACCAGGTCATGGCGGTCAACGTCCGCGGCGTGTTCCTCGGCTGCAAGTACGCCATCCCCGCGATGGAGGCCGG
>Ga0070698_100006008_pt1 | contig 13225 bp, 11 predicted proteins | sample KBSK1502metaG_FD_65477 | JGI IMG/M metagenome (GOLD analysis project Ga0070698, IMG submission 65477) | Corn, switchgrass and miscanthus rhizosphere microbial communities from Kellogg Biological Station, Michigan, USA - KBS K1-50-2 metaG | ecosystem: Host-associated > Plants > Roots >... | reverse complement strand
TGAGAAGCTCCAGGAGCGCCTGGCGAAGCTGGCCGGCGGCGTTGCAGTCGTCAAGGTCGGCGCCGCGACCGAGACCGAAATGAAGGAGAAGAAGCACCGCGTCGAGGACGCCCTCCAGGCCACTCGCGCCGCCCTCGAGGAGGGCATCGTCCCCGGCGGAGGTGTCGCGCTCCTGAACGCGGCTGGATCGATCAAGCTGGACGGTTTCGGCGATCCGGACGAGCGGACGGGGGCGCAGATCATCGTCCGCGCGCTCGAGGAGCCGCTCCGCCAGCTCGCCTACAACGCGGGACTCGAAGCCTCGGTCGTCGTGAACAAGGTCCGCACGGCCGCCAAGGGCCAGGGCCTGAACGTCGACACGAACGAAGTCGAAGACCTGGTCAAGGCGGGGATCATCGACCCGACCATGGTCACGCGCTCAGCGTTGCAGAACGCCGCATCGATCGCGAAGAACATCCTCATGACCGAGGCGATCGTCGCCGAGCCACCCGAAAAGGCCGGAGCCGGCATGGGCGGCGGCATGGGTGGCATGGGCGACATGGGCGGAATGATGTAAGCGGGCGTGAACTAGCGGTGGGTTCAGCAGGAAGGCCGGCCATAAGCGGCCGGCCTTCTGCGTGTCTAGCGCGATCCGAAGGCGTCGCTTGTCCGTCTCGGGCGTGACCGCGTGGAGTATGCGCCGAACGAGCTGACTAAAACCAATCGGACCAGATTCGGCCCGCCTCAGCGAGTCTGCGACCTCGTACGATCGCGTCGCGCAAGCGAGCGTCGAGGTCGGGGGGTCACGGGCGGCCCGATCTCGATCAGCTCGTCGGTGGTTTGGTGCTGTGCTCGCGGCGGGAACGTTTTCCCGTCTCGCGGTGCATCGCTTAACGGCTCTCTCGCCTGCCGAGCGGGAGAGTGAACGCGATCCGTGCCCCACCCGCGGCGCGGTTTTCGGCCCAGATTTTGCCGCCGTGCGCTTCGACCAGGCCTTGGGCGATCGCGAGTCCGAGTCCGGCGCCGCCGGTTGCGCGCGTTCGGGAGTCGTCGCCGCGCCAGAAGCGCTCGAACATCCGCCGCGCAGCGATCGCTGTCAGTCCCTGACCGCTGTCGTCGACGGCGACCACTACTTGGCCGTTGCGCGGCGCGACCACGACGGCAACCGCCCCGTCGCTTGGCGTGTGACGGAGAGCGTTCGTGAGCAGGTTGAGGAGCACCCGCTCAACCTTCTCCGGCGCCATCCACACCTGTGAGACAGCCGGGTCGACTCGGGCCTCGAGCTGGATGTTGCGCGCCCGCGCCTCGGCCATGAGCGCACGGACGCAGGACTCGACAAGTGTGTGCAGGGACGCCTGCCGGAGTTCCAGTTTGAGGACGCCCGCGTCGATGCGGGCAAGCTCGAACAGATCGTCGACGAGCAAGGAGAGTGTCTGCACCTGCTCGCCGATGGCGGGCAGGTACTCCTCGGGCTCGGCGAGACCGTCTTCGACCGCCTCGAGCATCGCCCGCAGCGACGCGAGCGGCGTCCGCAGATCGTGGCTCGCCCAGGCGACGAGCTGCCGCCGGGCGTCGAAGAGCTCCTCGATGCTGGCAGCCATCTCGTTGAACGAGCGGCCGACGTCCGCGACCTCCCGTGGCCCGTCAAGCGCCGCTCTCACGTTCAGCTCGCCGCCGGCGAGCCGCGCCGACGTGCCGCGCAGGCCCTCGAGCGGGCGCAGGATCCAGCCGCCGAGCAGGAAGGCGCCGACCACGGCCGAGAGCGCCGCCGCTGCCGAGACGCTGAGAATCTTCACGTCGTCGTGCATGTGGAACATCACCCAGCCGGAGGCGAGCACGGCCGTGAGGGGCAGGATCACCGCCAGCAGCGCGAGCCCGGCAATCTGCAGGCGCACCGATGGCAGCAAGCGCAGGATCACCGCCGACACGACTCCGGCCGCAAGCGTCGCAAGCCCGAGGATGACCGCGACCTCGATCACGCGCGCAACCGGTAGCCGACGCCCCAGACGGTCTCGAGCACCTCTGGCTGGGCAGGGTCGCGCTCGATCTTCTCGCGCAACCGGCGGACATGAACGGTGACGGTGCCGGTGTCGAGGGCGGCTGCGTAGCCCCAGACGCGGTCCATCAGCTGGTCGCGGGAGAAGACATGGTTCGGGTTCGAAGCGAGAAACCAGAGCAAGTCGAACTCCTTGGCGGTCAGCTTCATAAGCTCGCCGTCTCGATGAACCTCCCGCGTGGCCGCGTTGAGCGCCAGCCCTCCGATCATGAGCTGCTCGGCCCGCGAGGCGGCCGGGGTCGTGCGCCGCAGCACCGTGCGCACACGCGTCGCCAGCTCTCGGGGCGAAAACGGCTTGGTCATGTAGTCGTCGGCCCCGAGTTCGAGCCCGACGATCCGGTCGGCCTCCTCCCCGCGGGCGGTCAGCAGGATCACGGGCAGGTCGGAGTTCGCCCGGATCCAGCGGCAGAGCGAGAGCCCGTCGATTCCCGGCAGCATCACGTCGAGGACGACCAGGCTCGGGCTCTCCCGCTCCAGGATCGCCCGCGCCGCCTCCCCGTCTGCGGCTGTGAGCGTGCGGAATCCGTCTCGCTCGAGGTAGCGGACGACGACGTCGAGGACGATTGGGTCGTCATCGACGACGAGCACGCTGGCCACAACCGGATTGTGCATCCCCCGCCGCGACAGCCGGGCCGCAGGGCTAGCCGAAGGTGAAGGCATACGCGTTCACACCGGGGGAGAAGCGAAGCTCGAGGACCGCGTCGTGGAGTCGCCGCCCGCTGAGGAGCGTGTAGAGCCGATCGGCGTCGACGCGGACAGAGCCTGCGTCTTTGCCATCGATCAAGGTCTGCACCTCGCCGTGCCCGCCGAGGACAACGTAGACGTCGCGCGCGTGGAAGTGCAGGCGCAACCGCGAACCACTGACGGCAAGAGCGCGCTGGTCGCCGATCTTCCAGATTCCAGAGTACGAGAGCGCGTTCTGGGGCAACGGGCGCGGAAAGGCGTACGCCCGCACGACGTTTGGGCGAACCACCGTGCCGACGTACCGCGAGGAGTCCAGCCGCGCATAACCGAGGTACGACTCGGGCGTCACAATCTCGGTCGGCGTCGCGTCGGCGACCCCCGTCGTTCGCTTCGGCACAGACGCTCCGTTCTCTGCGAGCAGCCGCCGGATCGTCCGCTCGGACTGCCCGTATTCGCCTTCGCCGAAGTGGGCGCGTCGGACGTGGCCGAACCGGTCGATGAAGTATTCGGCCGGCCAGTACTCGTTCGAGTAGGCGTTCCAGGTCTTGTAGTCGTTGTCGAGCCCGACCGGCCAGCTGACATGCAGATCGCCCGTCGCTTGGCGGACATTCCCGAGCACGTGCTCGAATGCGAACTCCGGCGTGTGCACCCCCACGATCTCGAGCCCGTCCTTGCGGTAGGCGGCGTACCAGGCGCGCAGGTGCGGCAGCGTGCGAATGCAGTTGATGCACGAGTAGGTCCAGAAGTCGACGAGCACGACCTTGCCTTTCAGGCCGGCGAGCGTCAGCGGCCGGTCTCCGGGTGTGTTGAGCCAGTGAGAGATGCCGCGGAAGTCGGGCGCACGCCCGAGGTCGGGCAGTCTCGACCCGGTCGCGGTCGCGGCGGCGAAAGCACTGCCGCCACCCCGCAACTCGCGCAGGCGCTTCTGCGCGCCTTTCGTCAGCTCGACGTGCTTTTGCAATGCGTTCGTGTAGCCGCCGAGATGGATCTGCAGGCTGCGGTCGAGGTTGAACACGATCGCGATGGCCGCGGCCGCCAGAACGACCCCCATCACGCGGCGAAACGCCGGGCCTCCGGCGCGCAGACGCCGCGAGGCTCGCTGACCACCGAGCGCGACCAGCAGCATCGGGATCGCCGCGCCAACCGCATAGGCGAGCGTCAGCAGAACGGTGTTGAGACCAACGCGGTGCTGGGCGCCGAGCACCGTCACCGTGGCCAGCACGGGGCCCGCACAGGGCACGAAGACCAGACCCAGGCTCGCCCCGAGCAGAAAGCCGCCCCCGAGGTCGCCGCCGCGGCGACGAGAGAGAGATGCGAACGGCCGCTCGAGCAGGATCGCCAACCGTGGAAAGACCAGCGTCGCGGCAAGGACGAAGAGCAAGCCGATCGCGACGTTGCGGAGCAGATCCTGCGGCAGCCCAAGCGCCGACAAGAGCGAGGCCGCAGCCAGCGTGAACGCCGTGAAGCTGGCGACGAGTCCAGCGACGATCGCGAACGGCCGCCGCCGGCTCTCGCTGCTCGCCGCGCCGGCGAGCACGATCGGCAGCACCGGCAGGATGCACGGCGACACGGCCGTGATCACACCGGCCACAAAGCCGATCCCGAGCAGGACGAGCATCCCATGACCGTAGATGCGGCCCTGTTACGCAGCTCTTACGCAGTTCTTATTTGTTCCTTACGCAGCGCGACAGCGCCGCCGACGCCCGCCACACTTGGGCCGCCCCCGATCAGGAGGATCGCATGAAGCTCCGCACCCTCTGTCTCGCCGCTGCAGCCGCCTGCGCGCTACCCGCCGCCGCCTTCGCCGCAACCGCGGCGATGCACCCCGAGCTCGGCGCCAAGCTCGCCGGCAAGCACGAAGTGCCAAAAGGGTCGCCCGTCGGCCACGGCATCGTCAACCTCAACCTCAAAGCCGCAAGCGCCAAAGTCTGCTGGACGTTCGAGATCGTCGGCCTCCGCGGAGCGATGAGCGCGCATATCCACCGCGCCCCCGCCGGCAAGGCGGGCCCGATCGTCGTCGCGCTCGGCGGCCACTACAAGGCCAAAGGCTGCACCAGCGCGGCCAAGAAAACGATCGAGGCGATCGAGTCGAATCCGAACGCGTACTACGTCAACGTCCACACCGCCAAATACCCCAACGGCGCCATCCGCGGACAACTCGTCGCCGGAATGGTCCACATGTAGGGGAAACGAATGGACCGCACGTGCGGGAGGTGGCTGCTTCTCGCCACGCGAGCGGGCGGCGTCGGGCGCGCAGCCTTCGTCCTGCGCGTGGCGACGGGCGGCATCTTCGTCGCGTTCGGGGTCAGCAAGTTCACCAAGCACTGGTCCAAGGTGCACTCGTTCCGCACATATGGCGTGCCCTCGCCGGACTCGTTCGTCTACTTCATCGGCGTCATCGAAACCGCCGGCGGCGTGCTCCTGATCATCGGCTTGGCCACGAAGCTGGCCGCGCTCGTGTTGAGCGGGGACATGATCGGCGCGATCGCCACCGCCGGCGTCAAGGAAGGCGGGGCCCTCAATCTGGGCCTGGCCCCGACCTTGCTGACGACGATGCTGTTCTTGCTCTGGGCGGGCTCCGGGCCTGTCGCGCTGGACCCGCGGCTGCTGCACAGCCTCGATCGTGAGCGTCCCGCCGCTCCCGGCTAAGACAGGGTTTACGAAGTCGTCGGACCGGTTTCCGCTGTCGTCCCAGGCGTCGGCCCACGCCTGTCGCCGCTCGCGTCCGCGGTGGCGGCGCACCGGACCATCACGGACGACCTGATAGGCGCACCCCGGCTCCCCAGTGGGCCGGAACGAAAGCGTTTACGAACCCTAGGGCGCAGAAAGGATCGCTCTTTGCGAACTGTTGATGTTACGGATTGCCTTCACGGGGAAGCAGGCATCCGAAAGCAACGAAGGGAGTGTCCTGAGCTCGCTCGGGAGCTCGAGAACGTTGCTGCGGCGCTTCGCGCCCGCGAAGCAAGAATTCGGGCCAGTTTCCCAACCTCTCATTGGACGTGGGGGTCTGCGCCAGCGGGCGCGAGCTCCTCCGAAAGCCGCCTCGTCCGGTCCAGCAGCCGCTGAAGGGAGGTCGATGAAAGAGATCGCGATCGCCGAGGCAAAGACCCGCCACGAGACCGAGTTGCTCACCCTTCCCAATGTGGTGGGCGTCGGGATCGGCGAGCGCGCAGGAGAGCCGGTGATCAAGGTTTTCGTGACCGAGAAGGTGCCGGAGTCTCGGCTCGCGCCCGAAGAGCGGATACCGACGTTGCTCGATGGCTACGAGGTCGAAGTCGAGGCGATCGGTTTCATCGAGGCCCAAGGGAAGTAAGAAGGAGTGTTAGAGATGTCCGACAACGAGAAGATGGAGCTCGCGGCCGCCGATGCCTTCAAGATCGAGGGTGCGCATCGCCGGGCGGTCGACGACTTCCTGAACCCCGAGGAGCCGCTGGCGAACGTCGTCGGTGTCGCCGCCGGCGTCAAGTGGCGCGGCGGTGAGCCGACGGGCGAGCCGGCGGTGCTCGTCCTCGTCAGTCACAAGATCGGAAAGGAGGAGCTGCCGAAGGAGGACCTCGTCCCGGTCAAGGTCGGCGAGGTCAAGACGGACGTGCTCGAGATCGGCTTCCCCGTCGCACAGCAACTCCGCCAGGCTCCGCCGAGGCCCGGCCACGCGCCGAGGCCTCGCCAGTTTGCCAGGCCAGCCGTCGAGGGCGACGGCGCACTCATGCCGATGCTCGAAGAAGAGGAGTACGTGGCGCTCGCCGAGGCGCTCATGCTGACCCGCCGTGTGCGCCCCGCCGAGGGCGGCTACTCGGTCGGCCATTACCAGATCACCGCCGGCACGATCGCCACGTGTGTCTACGACATCCTGCCCGGCGGCACGACCGGGAGCCCGCCGGCCCACGGGATCGGGATCCCGCCCCGGTGCTACATCCTCTCGAACAACCACGTGCTCGCCAACACGAACGCCGCCCAGAGCGGCGACCCAATCCTCCAACCCGGCCCCTACGACGGGGGCACCGATCCAACCGACCGGATCGCGGCCCTCAGCCGGTGGGTGCCGCTCACGCTCGAGCCGCCGACGCCGCGCGGCCTGCACAGAAACGTCGTGGACGCTGCGATCGCCCAAGGCCAGTTCCACGACCTCGATCGCGAGGTCTACTGGATCGGGTATGCCCGCGGCTGGCGCCGCAAGGCGAACATCGGCGTGGGCGCGCTCGTCCAGAAAACCGGGCGGACGACGAACTACACCACCGGCAGGATCACCGCCATCAACGCAACCGTCGACGTCGGCTATGGCGGGGGTCGAGTCGCTCGGTTCTTCGACCAAATCATCACGACGAACATCTCGGCTGGCGGGGACTCCGGCTCCCTCGTCCTCACCCTCGACAACGTCGCGGTCGGGCTCCTGTTCGCGGGCTCCTCGGTCGCCACGATCGTGAACCAGATCGAGAACGTTCGGTCTCTTCTTCGCGTGGAGGTCGCCCAGCAGGTGCTCTAACATCCGCCGTTTTTTCGACCTTGATCCGAGACCGTCGCGCTCGATCGCGCCCGGTCGGGCGCGACGTCTCTCGCCATCTAGTCGATGACGACGGCGCTCGCGCTCGGGTGTCTGAGCAGCCAGACTAAGCCACCGCTTGCGGTGGCTTCATCAGAACGCCGACCTCAGGTCGGCGTTCGTCTGAACTGATCGGTCCATGCGATGGAAGCCCATTTCGAAACCGCCTCTGAGAGGGTGCGAAACGCTTGACAATGCGACGGCGGAAGCGGGAAGCTAGGAGCGAGACGCCCGTCTCTCTCTCAAGGCCCCGATCGGACGCCTTAATAGCGGCCAGCCACATGGGAGCCGCCCCGTTTCAGGGCCCGGGAGTTTGGGGCTGAGAGAGAGACCGGGGCTGCTCCTGGCTCCGTCAGAGTTCGTATACACGCTCGCGGTCGTCGCACGCAGTCACGGCAGCGGAACGAGGCACTGCCGTTGATCTTCGTTTGTTCGCGCTACGAAGTCGTTCCTGGGACCTACACTTAGGCCTCAGCGGGCATCCTGATCTCGAGACCGTGCTTCTCGGCGATCGCGGCGAGCCGCTCGAGGTCGGGCGGGCCCTCCATCGGCGGCGGCACCTCCCGACGCTGTGCCGGTTCGCCGAACTCCTTGAAGAACCGATCGATGCCGCCCGGCGTGTAGACCCCTAGCAGCCGCACCGTTCCTCCAACCGGCTCGAACGTCTCCTCGGTCCCCGCCGGGAAGTGGACGACCGATCCCGGGCCGGCCTCGAACGTCCCTTCCTCGCTGTGAAAGCGGACCGTGCCGTCGAGCACGTACATCAGCTCTGCGCTGTCGTGGACATGGGGCGGGGGGCCCGCGCCCTCCGGGATCGTGAACTCAATCACTGCGAGAGCGCCGTCCGTCTCATCGCTCGAAACGCGGACGTCGTACAGGCCGCCGAGCATCCAGCGGGGGTCGCTCTCGCCCGCGCGACGGGTAACCGTCGTTGCCATGGTTCCTCCCTCGTCGTTGGCGTGTCGACTCTCGCCCTATCGGGAGGTGGAGTCAAGCGGCTCGGCGGGCCCCGTGAGCGTCGTACGCACTCTTGCGAGCCGCATGCGCAGATCGCCGCACGTGCTGCTTCACAAGCGGACCGTACCGCTGGGAACCGCTTAGCCGCGGGACCGGCTGCGCGTCGGGCCGCGGGGGTCGAGATGTGCAACCACTTCCCCGGCAGGTCCGAACTTCTCGACGACAAGGAAGCGTCCCGGTTGCTCCACCAACACGCGCTCGCTCTCGTGGTGCACGTGGCCGGGTCTAACGACAAGACGGATCGGGACACGGCGAATGAACTCGTACTCGTCGATCGTGAGCGAAACAAGTTCCTCACAAGCGGGGTCAGAACACTCACACACAAATCGCACGACCTCGGCGCCTTCGCCGCCTTCAGGTCGCCGTTCGTTGACCTCCCGCCGCAGAGCCTGATTGAGCGCGGCTTGCCGCTCGCGCTCTTGTCTTTCCCCGTTTGCTCCCACCGATCTACCAACTCCCGCATGGACGGAATCAGGTCCGGCGAGTCGCTACACGATCGAGCCGGCCGCACAGCCGAGCATGCACAGATCGTCGGTGCTACCCGAGAGGGTACGCTCCCAACCGGTCCGGAACAAGCGGTTGAGGCGGCCGGCACCTCGTCCCGTGGGGGACGCACTCAAGGCCGCGGGGCGAGGGCTCGGCTTGCCGGAGCGGCGACCGTCCTGGCACGCGATCGAGCGCCGTCCACCGGCCCGTCCTCGAGCCGCGCCAACCGTTTTGAGACTAGGGGCGAGTGGGGCGCGAACGGCGCGTTCGTGCGGCGAGTCGCTCTTCGAACTGGCCTTTCAAACGCTCGGTCGTGACGTGGCGTTCTGTTTCAACCTCCACCGGGATCTCGACCCTGATCGGCGCGGGCTCGAGGCGGACGACCTCCACGTGGTCGGACGCGTGCTCCCGGTATGAATGGTCATAGCACTCGTCTTCTTCAAGAGAATCTTCACGCGGTCGCTGGCGATGAATCAGGCGCACGGCCTGATTATCGCTGAGGTCTACGGAACCCGTTGCGTCGGCACGAACACGCCCTTCGCGCAGTCAAAGGCTCGCCGGAGGGTATGCGTCGTCGCGCGGAGGCCTCGCGAAGATCAGGAAATTCCTAAGACCTACGCACTGCAGCCAGGAGGGGCTGGCTGAGGGAACGAACGGCCTGCTTCACGGGACGAAAGCTCGTGGAAGAAACCGCCCCGGGCGTGCGAGAGTACGCTCAAGGAGGTCCGATGAAGAGGAGGTGCGGTCGTGCTCAGTGATCTACGCGCAAAGCTCCGGAGGCACAAGCTCGAGCAGCAGGAAGCTCGCAGTGAGCCCGCGGTGGAGGAGCGGTCTTCTGGCGAGGAAGCCATCGAGACGGCCGACGAAGACGCTGCCGAGGAAGCACCCTCTGGAGTGACGCGACTGAAGACGGACAATCTGTGACCGCGGAAGTTTGAACACGCAGATCGCTGATCCGAGCCAATCCGGATCGAGTGAGCAATCCCTCGTGCTCCTGGCCGTACTTCGACCTTGCTGAGCCCCGCAAATGTCGCTCTTCGGTGGGAAGGCGACACAACCCGGCCTTGATCCGGGATCGATGCGACGTTGCCGGTTCTGCGCTGGCGAAGCCGGTTGTCGCCGCTCATTGTCGCCGCGCGGCAGCCCGGCTTTCCACATCACTGTGAGGGTTTGAGCACGCCCGATGTCGCTCTGTCGCCGAGCTACAGCCGCAAACGCGAGATCGAGATCATCGCCGAACGAGCCTGGCGCGAGCGGCTTCGTGTCAAAGTGCTCCCGGAGTACGACGAACCGAAGCGTGCAGACTCGATCGTCATCCTGAAGCCGCCCGCACACCTGTAGGCGCAAATATCCGGCGCGGACACGTAGGGTCGCAGCGGTCTCTACGTGTCGCCGGTGTCGGTCGGCGACAGAGCACCTCGGGCCACGCTCGCGAGGGCTCAAATCCCGCAACTGGCCTGCCAGTCGGGGGAAGTGAACCCCGCTAATCAACTGCCAGATGGGGGACGAATCAAGCCGCTGCGTTCATCGATGCTCCGAACAGGCGTGGCGGACTCGATGCGGCGGAGCCTTCCACGCCAGAAACTGTCCTCGTGGCGGCTGAACTACCTGCGCAACATGCGAATCCGAAGCGACACAGCGGCGTCTGCCGCCTCCCTTGCCGAGTATCTACGGCGCTGCGAGTGCATCGTCGAAGTGATCGACTGCCACATCATCGACGCAACAGCAAGGCCACAATCCTTCGCGGCTCCCCACGCAGACGTTGAACTCGACGGGTATCTGGCCGTTTGGCGAGCCATGCACCCCGAGTCCTCGCTCGGGAATGAGGAGGAGCCTACGGTTGAGAGCGCCATCGCTGGGCTCGAAGCCGACCTGAGGGTCGCCAGAAAGCGCGACGATGGTAGAGACCCGCAACTGCTGAGAGAGTGGCTCGATCGTCGTCAACAATCGTAATTCTTCGCGCGAGCTTGAGTCCTCTGCTGATCCTCTGATCGAGAACCCGAACTCGTGAGCTCATGTCGGCTGTTAAAGAGACCACCACCGCCCCTGAAGTTGTCACCGCTTTAGAGAACCACCGCTCTTTGAAGTCACCGAGGGGTCGAGAACCACCTGCAACTTCATGAGCGCTACTCCGGGTCGCTCGAGCAGTGTGTTCGCGCAGATCCCGGAGGAGCCACCGCGGTGGCGATCGCGGTCTCGATCGTCACTTCGGCTCGCGTCCAGGAGAACATGTCCTCGGAATGCGGCGGACCTTGTAGGAGGTCGCACAGGGTGCGATACTCGTCGGCCAGGGCCACGCGTGGAAGCCGCCGAGTTCTGCGGCCTCCGACTCCCACCGCGGCGTCGAGAACGGACGTTTGACCGCGGGAGGCGAACGCGAGTGCTGTGCCTGGTCTGCAACTGGGTGCTCCAGCCGGTCATCAGGCTGATCCAGATCGTCGTCGCGATCGTCGAGACGATCCTCGTGCAGGTCTGCCGACTGATCAAGGAAGTCGTGGCGACCGTCATCTCGGTCCTGAAGTACGTCTGCAACACGGTCGTGCGGACGGTCTGCGGGGCGGTGTGCAGCGTCGTGTGCGGTATCTGCGACTTCTTCTGCGGGATCTTCGGCTGCGACTGCGGCTGCGAGAACGTTTGCAACAACGTCTGCAACACCGTCACCGACGTCGTCTGCGGCTGGACGTACGTGCTCGAGACGGTGCTCAACTTCGTCACCACGGTCGTCTGCGACTACATCGTCCAGGCGATCATCATCCTCCTGCACCTCGTCGAGGCGATTGTGACGATGGTGCTGACGTGGGTCTGCTCGCTCCTCGACGACGGCACCCGCTGGCTGCTGTGCCTCAGCTACGTCGCCGACATCTTCAATAGCAGGGAGCAGCGCCGCTTCAAGGTCGCGCCGCGCCTGGTTCGCAACGACCAGGGCTACTCGGACTGGTTCGTCTACGTGAACAACGCGGACGCGAAGGGGAATGCCGACCAGGACGTGAAGGGCTACATCCTCAGCGAGCAGGGCCGGCCGCTCACGCCGATCGTCTCGGAGTCCGGCGAAATCACGTACTACGAGCTGGAGACGAAAGGCGGAGCGATCACGAGTCACCTGAGGCGTCGCGAGGGTGAGTATGTCACCGGCATACCTTTCCTCTACTACGCGTACAAGGTGATCGAGATCGCGAGCCATCTGTTCGGCGATGGGTTCGCGAACGCGACGGGCGACGACGGCCGCGGTACCAACCCGTCGAAGAACCTACATAGCTACAACCCGAACGTGCAGGCGTGGCTCGACAGCGGGCACACACTCACGAACAACAACTACAACGCCTGGCCAGGCAAGTTCACGAGCGGAAGCGGCAACTTCTTTGGCGACGGGACAAACGCCGACTTCGGCCTCCGCGTCGACACCGACGCAACCTGCAGTCGCCCGACGAACACGTACCTCCACCTCGTGAGCGACCTGAGCTTCACGCCGCCGAACACGGACATCGCCGAGAACATGACGTGCGGCGCGGGCCAGACGCTCTCGCTCGACCAAACGAACTACCTGATGCTGAACAAGGACCCCGACGGCTCCGCCGTGACGACGTATCTGGTCTCGACGTACGACCAGACCGAGTCGTCGGTGGGGTGCAACGATGTGCTCGGCTACACGATCGTGACGTTCAAGGGCATCGGCAGGGCGAAGCGCGTGCTGCCCTTCCATAGCGACACAAATCGGATGATGGCCGCGATCGTCGACAACATCTCCGGCAACAACGCGATGATCGTCCGGGTGGCGGAGACATACCTCCACGAGTGCGGACACCAGTCCGGACTCGTCCACGACAGCGACAAGCCCGATTGCCAGAACGCCACGACGCTCAGCATCGCGAAGCTCATGGATCCCGGCGGGAGCATCCGGCGCGCGCTCACGCGGAACCAGTGGTGCATGATCAGGACGAGCTGCTACGTCACCTCCGACTCGCTCGACCCGTTCCTCCAGGCGCCCGAGCTTCCCGACTCGGGCAGCGTTCCCGACCCGCAGCCCGCCCCGCCGCAGCCGTGAGCTCGATCGCCGACCGCATCCGCGAGCATGAGCGAGGGCAGCTCCTCCTGCGAGCGGCGATCCGCCGCCAGCTGCCCGCGCTGCTGCCGGACTACGCGAAGATGCTCGTCGGGACAATCGTCGGGTTCGGGATCGTGACGCTCTTGCTGCGCCGGTTCACCGACGTCGACCCGCTCTGGATCCTCGGTGGCGTCGCGCTCACGTACTCGCTCCGGGCGACGTACTACAAAGTCAAGCTCGCGACCGACCCGGACTTTACGGTGCCGAAGTGCGGCTGCGTCGGAGCCGCGAACGACCGCACCGAGGTCGTCCTGCGCAGCACCTACAGCACTCTCCTCGGCGTGCCGAACGCCCTCGTCGGCTCGCTCCTCTACGCCGCGCTGCTCGTCGCCGTCTGGCTCGGGCAGCACGACACGGCGAC
>Ga0070698_100006007_pt1 | contig 13226 bp, 6 predicted proteins | sample KBSK1502metaG_FD_65477 | JGI IMG/M metagenome (GOLD analysis project Ga0070698, IMG submission 65477) | Corn, switchgrass and miscanthus rhizosphere microbial communities from Kellogg Biological Station, Michigan, USA - KBS K1-50-2 metaG | ecosystem: Host-associated > Plants > Roots >... | reverse complement strand
CTTGAGATCATTAAAAAAGTAATTGCAGCCATGCCATCTTTTCAGCCTAAAGAAAATTTTGAGAACAAAGGATTTTACAGGGAGATCATTAAAGACAGGGAAAATTATTTTTCACTTGCCGAAGCAGTATTTGCTATGCATTACCATCCGGAAAAAGGTTTATACAGGTTGAAATTGATTCAGGGAAGAAGTAAAGAAGATGTGGCTTACACAAGATTATTTGAAGATTATCATCCGGGCGGAGGTCCGCAATCAGCCATAAACAAAAGTTTCATATTTGAAATTCCTGATTTTCTTAATGAAAAAAAGACAAAGTATTTCACGTACAAGATTGATTCACTTGTTCAGTTTGATGATCGTTGGTTGTATAGTATCAGTTTTGATCAGAAGCCTGATGTAAAACAGGCTCTTGAAAAAGGATTTTTGCTGATAGATGCAGATGAATTTGCTGTAGTGAAATATGAAGCAAGGAACAGCCCGATAGGAACGCCTTATATAAAAGACCTAACGGGCAGTGATAAAATCTTTGCAGCATTGCTTAATATAGATTTCAAACGTAAGTCATGGAAGCATCGTGTTGATTTTACAAAAGTGGATGATAAATGGATTCTTAGTTATGTGGAATCAGAAAGAAAAATTGGTTATAAACAAGCAAAGAAAAATATTGACCTTGACCTGACCATCAATTCAGAAATAATGTTTACGGATTTACATTCACCGATCACAACACAGATAAACGCTGATGACGAATGGAAGCGAAAGAATCTTGTGAGGAATCTGCCTTCCGCATTTGATCCGGGTTTTTGGGGTGATAATAATATTATTTCACCAACTGAACAATTGAAGAATATTGTTGAAGCAATTTCAAAAAACAATAATGAGAAGTCCAATGTTGGTAGTGAAGTAAGTGACCCGATAGCTATCGGCTGGCATTATAAAAACAGAAATTTATTTGTATCGTATCAGAAACACGATACAATCACTATGATACCAATTATGAAATGCTGGTGGGAAGATGAGAAAAGCGGCGGCATGTTATATAAGGAAATAAATGGGGATTTTTCAATCGAAACAAAAATTAATATTACTAAGAGTAATGAAGATGAAATGCCGGATAAAGGTTTTCAGCAAGCCGGCATTATTATCAGGAAGAAAGACGATCAAAAAGAAAACTATATTTTTTTAAGTGTAGGGACCGGTGGCAATCCGGCTCCAAAAATTTCTTTTAAAAAAACGATAGATAATAAAAGCAAAACATTTGCAGCAAAAACCGAGAATATGAATAGTTGGTTGCGATTAGAGAAAGAAGGAAATAAATTAATTGTTTTATATAAAGCTACGACTGATAAAGAGTATAAAAAAATCGGTGAGTATGCAAATGATTGGTTGAATTCAGAAATACAAATCGGATTGGCTGTTTATGCAGGATTCCCCGGTGATGGGCCAAAGATGAAACCTGACATGAAAGCAGAATTCACACAGATAAAAGTTGAAATGCAATAGACTTCCGGCATTTTGAACAAATTTAATATACTTGTTCTTTATCTCTTTTTCTCTTTGCCTCTTAGCTTATCTTTGCAACTCAAATTTTCAATATGAGTCTTGGATATTTTTCTTACCCGATGCCCACAAATGAACCAGTACTTTCTTATGCTCCCAATTCTGCAGAAAGAAAAAGGTTAAAAGAAGTTTTAGCAGAATTAAAAAAAGAAAAGATCGATGTGCCAATGTATATCGGGAGCAAAGAAGTGAGAACGAATAAAAAAGGAACTCTTCATCCGCCACACGAGATTTCTCACACACTTGGTGTTTATTCTGAAGGTGATGAAAGACATGTAAAGCAAGCGATCGATGCTGCATTAGCTGCAAAAGAATCATGGGCGAATATGGATTGGGAAACAAGAGCCAATATTTTTTTGAAAGCTGCTGATTTGATGGCAACCAAGTATCGTCCTTACATCAATGGAACAACAATGCTTGGACAAAGTAAAAATGCTTACCAGGCAGAAATTGATGCTGTATGTGAGTTAATAGATTTTCTTCGCTTCAATGTTCATTTCTTAAGTGAGATATATAAACAGCAACCGAACAGCAGTCCGGGCATGCATAATAGAATGGAATATCGTCCGCTTGAAGGATTTGTTTTAGCGATCACTCCGTTTAATTTCACTGCTATTGGTGGTAATCTTCCAACAAGTGCAGCAATGTGTGGGAATGTTGTTGTATGGAAACCTGCGCATACTCAAATTTACGCTGCTCAAATGTTTATGCGAATATTGAAAGAAGCTGGTTTACCTGACGGAGTTATCAATTTAATATATGTAAGTGGCCCGGTGCTTGGAAATATTTGTTTTGCCCATCCTGATTTTGCAGGTGTACATTTTACCGGGTCTACCGGTGTATTTAATTATATGTGGGAAACAATTGGAAAGAATACTTCGATTTATAAATCATATCCAAGAATCGTTGGTGAAACAGGAGGTAAAGATTTTGTAATAGCACATAAAACTGCCGATCCCGATGTTGTGGTTACTGCATTGCTTCGCGGCGCTTTTGAATTCCAGGGACAAAAATGTTCTGCAGCATCAAGAGCATATATCCCATCAAACATTGCAGAAGAAGTAAAAAAGAAATTGATAGCCGGTGTAAAAAGCTTTAAAATGGGAAGCCCTGAAGACTTTACAAATTTTATCAATGCAGTAATTGATGAAAAAAGTTTTGATAATATTAAAAAATATATTGATAACGCAAAGAAAGATAAGAAAGCAGAAATATGGGTAGGAGGTAAGTGCGATAAAAGCCAGGGTTATTTTGTTCAGCCGACTATCATTGAAGCAAAAGATCCAAAATATGTAACGATGTGTGAAGAGATCTTTGGCCCCGTGCTTACAATATATATATATAATGCAAACCAGTTTGAAAGAACATTGGATCTTGTTAATACAACTTCACCATATGCTTTAACAGGTTCAGTAATGGCAAAAGATAAAACTGCAATAGAACTTGCAACAAATAAATTGAGAAACGCTGCTGGTAATTTTTATATAAATGATAAGCCGACTGGTGCGGTTGTTGGTCAGCAACCATTTGGTGGAGCAAGGGCAAGCGGAACAAATGATAAAGCCGGAAGTATTTTAAATCTTTATCGCTGGCTTAGTGCAAGAACAATTAAAGAAACATTTAATCCCCCGACGGATTATAGATATCCGTTTATGACAGAAAAATGATGACTAATAGATAAAGATGAAGTGGAAGTTACAAAAGATGATTAGATAATTTGAAATGCCGCTCCCTCTCCTTCAGGAGAGGGAGATGGAGGGTGAGGGTCGGACTATCGCTATCCTTTTATGCAGGAGAAATAGTAAAATCTCTGAGTTATTATACAGAATAAGAACTTTTATAAAAGGAAAGCTTGGATTGGTTGATATGCCATTATATTTTGGCGGCCTAATTATTAACTAAATCCAAAAAAATGAAAAACTTATTAGCCATCTTTCTTTTCGGTTCAGTTCTTTCTTTCTCTGCAAATTCCCAGGAATCTAAATTCAAACCATTTAAGGTTGATGTAAGCTTAGGTTATGCAATACCTGGCGGCGAAGGTGCAAAGGGAGGTATCTTATTTGCAGTTGAGCCTAAATATGCTGTGATCCCTATGCTTTCTGTAGGATTACGTATGGAAGCTGCAATAGTTGCCCGCTTTAATGGTTATGATGAAAACGGCGAAGCAATGGATGCAAGTGTAAAAGCATCTGCTTCATATCTGGCTACAGGCGATTATTATTTCAGAGCTAATCATTCATTTCGTCCCTTTACAGGAGGTGGTGTCGGAATTTATTCCATTGCAGGTCTTGAGGCAACATCAACTTCAGGAGAAGTATCTGCAGGTTCAAAATTTGGTGGAATGGTAAGATCAGGTTTTGAGTTCTCACACTTCCGTTTTGGTTTTGAATATAATATTGTTCCTAAAACTACTTTCACCGGCTATGATGGTGATGGCAATCCGACAACTGGTTTGACATCTAGTAATAGTTATATGGGAATTAAAGTGGGTGTATGCATCGGTGGTGGTAAAAGATAAAAATTTATAAAATTTATTAGTAAAGAGGTCGCTTTGCAGCGACCTCTTCTCTTTGATTGAGATTTAACAACAAAAATCATCAAACACATTTTTTTATTCACTGATGTGTATAAGATTTTCTTATTTAGTTCTTTTATCATTTGCCTTTCCACACTAATTTGTATTGAAAATCTTAACCATAAAACTAAATATTTATGAAAAAAACACTCTTAGCTACAACCATTCTGTTTATTTGCTTTATCAATGCTGATGCTCAGGGAGATTTCAAGTTTGGACTTGGTCCAAATATCGGTTTACCTATTGGCGACGCCGGCGACATTTCTTCACTTACAATTGGTGCCGAAGTACAAGGTGAACTCAAATTCAGTGAAAAAGCATCAGGTATTGCTACTATTGGTTATACTCATTTTATCGGCAAAGATATTGGGGGTTTTAAATTAAGCTATGGTGCAGTTCCAATATTAGTAGGTGGTCGTGTTTATCCTTCAGAACAATTCTTTATTGGCGCACAAATTGGTTATGGTTTTTTCACAGGTGATGCATCAAGTGGGGGATTTGCTTATAAGCCACATGTTGGTTATAATGCAAGTAATGTTCAACTCGCTTTAAGTTATAATGGGATTTCTAATGATGGTTCAATTAGCTGGATAGCACTATCTGCCATTTTTAGTTTTGGAGGTGGTGGTGGCTCAGGTAGTAAATAATTAGAATTTTCAAAATTATTTTTTGCAGAAAGACCGGGGTTGACCCGGTTTTTCTTTGCCATCGCTTTATAAAAATCTTTTTTGAGAACGCTTTGTTATTTTTATAAAAATTTTCATCTCTTGAAATCAATTCTATCAGATCATCAACTGGCAATAACGATCAAACGTCTTGCACACCAGGTATTGGAAAATCATGTGAACCTTGAGAATACAGTTTTGATCGGTCTCCAGCCAAGGGGGATTTTTCTTTCGGACAAAATTGTTGATGAAATAAAAAAAGAAGTTCCTGCTACACCTGTTCAATATGGAAAACTTGATATTACTTTTTATCGTGATGACATTCGCAAAGAACTTCACATCGCTAATCGCACCGATATCCCATTTTCTATTGAAGGTAAAAATGTGGTGTTAATTGATGATGTGTTATATACAGGCCGAACAATTCGTGCAGCGCTTGATGCACTACTTGATTTTGGACGTCCCGAAAAAGTTGAGCTTTGCGTTTTAATTGATCGTCGCTTTAGCAGGCAATTGCCTATACAACCGGATTATATTGGTAAATCTATCGATGCCATCGTTTCACAAAAAGTAAAAGTATTTTGGAAAACAAAAGATGGTAAAGATGAAGTTTGCCTTGTAAATGATTAGTTTTTTCCTTCACAAAAATCATTTACACTTTTATATAAAATATTTTTCTCATGTTTTTTATTGGAGTGTTTAACGCATTTTTTTAGCTGATAAAAGAAATTTTTTTTGAAAAAATTCCAAACGACTGTTTGGAATTCAAAAAAAAAGTTTAGGGAAATTTTAGGGATATGTTATTTTTTTTTCTGAAATTGCTGTATCCTTCTAACCAAATTTTAAAACTGCTTGTATTATGAAAAGAAAATCCCGGCTTCTTGCCACTCCGGCAAGATATTTTTCCCTATCCGCTATTTTACTGTTGTTTGTTTTCTGTGCCTCTGCTCAAAAGCAGGTGTCAGGCACGGTAAAAGAAAATAATAACCCAGTTGTTGGTGCAACAGTTGAAGTAAAAGGAACAAATCTGGCGACCATAACTGGCCCACAAGGGACCTTCGCTATTAATCTTCCTTCGGGAAGAACACAACTTGTAATCTCTTATGTTGGCTTTGAAACGCAAACTATCAACGTGGGCGATAAAACCACAGTTGATGTTGTGATGGTGCCTGTTAACACTACTTTGAATGAAGTAGTTGTTACTGGTTATACAGCACAAGCCAAAAAAGATATCACAGGATCTGTTTCTGTTGTAAATACCAAAAACCTAAAATCTGTTCCTGCTGCTTCTGCAGAAAGCCAATTGCAGGGTCGGGCTGCTGGTGTTACTGTTATTACTTCCAACAGGCCTGGAGATGGAGCTTCTGTAAGGATTCGGGGATTTGCATCCTTTGGCGGTAACGAGCCTCTGATTATTATTGACGGTGTTCCTGGAAGTTTAAATGGTTTAAATCCTAATGATATTGAAACCATGCAGGTTCTTAAAGATGCTGCTGCCGCATCTATTTATGGTGCTCGTGCCTCAAGTGGTGTGATTGTCGTCACTACAAAAAAAGGCCGGGGAAATGCAAAAGTGTCCTATAATATGTATTATGGAAGATCAGTTCCGGGAGATGGATTTACAAACCTTCTCAATCCCCAGGAAATGATGGATCTTGCATACCTGGCCAAGAAAAATGATAACGCAGTATTAAAACATGATCAGTATGCCCCTAACGGCGGTACGTTCCGTTTGCCGGATTATATTCTGGCAGGTACTGCAAGCGGTTTAATGGAAGGAGACCCATTAGTTAACCCGGCAAAATATAACCTGGATATAGACAATGTATCTGGTTCTTATTTGATCGTTAGAGCAAACAAGGCCGGCACAAATTGGTATGATCAAATAACTGAGAATGCGCCTATGATGAATCAAAATATAAGCGTGTCAGGCAGTGCCGACAGAAGCCGTTATTTGTTCACTTTTGATTACCTCGAGCAAAAAGGTATTGTGATATATAACTTCTTTAGGCGCTATACCGCGAGGCTAAATACTGAATTTAATATCAAGAAAAATATACGTATCGGTGAAAATGTTCAACTCTCGTATGCAAAAAGTAATGGTGCAGGGTTAAACGATGAGGGAACAGAAATTGCCAATACATACCGCCAGCAACCAATTATACCTGTATTTAATATTAAAGGCGACTATGCTGGTTCAAGAGGTGCCAATTTGGGCAATGGTAGTAATCCATATGCAACAAGGGTTCGGTCGAAGGATAATCGTAATCATGGGTATACAATTTTTGGAAATGCATATTTGGAGGTGGATTTCCTGAAGCATTTTACCGTAAGAACAAGTTTTGGAGGAACATTCAATAACAACAACTATTATAATTATACATTCCAGACCTATGAGAATTCTGAAAATAATTCAGGTTCACAATATTTTGAAGGGGCTAATTATTTCCGTTCATGGACATGGACAAATCAGCTAACTTATAAAAATATATTCCGTGACAAGCACGAAGTGACTGCATTAGTAGGAACTGAGGCTGTGTCAGATTGGGGTAGATTTCTTGAAGGAACCCGCCTGGGATTATTCGTAGATGCAGTTGATTTTCGTTCACTCACATCCGGAACAAGAGCAAATGGCTCTCCTTACACACCTGCTTCCTTGTTTTCTCAGTTTGGAAAAGTGGATTATGTGTATAATTCCAAATATCTCGCAAGTGTAACTGTACGACGCGATGGATCTTCACGATTTGGCCCTGAAAATCGTTACGGTATTTTCCCGTCCGGTTCAATCGGATGGCGGATGTCACGTGAGGATTTTATGAGTAGTATAAGTTGGATTACTGATTTAAAATTAAGAGGCAGCTATGGTCAAATGGGTAATCAGCGTATTGATCCTGCTAACGCATTTTCTCAGTTTCGTGGAGGTATCGGTAGCTCGAATTATGATATAAACGGTTCTCAGAGTTCTACCGTTACTGGTTTTCAACTGTCTTTTGTTGGTAATCCTGAGGGAAAGTGGGAAACAAATACCACAACCAATATTGGTTTTGATGCAACATTATTCAGAGGAAAAACTGAATTGGTTTTTGACTGGTATTCCAAGAAAACAACAGACTTGTTGTTTCAATTACAGCAAGTTGCTACAGCAGGTGCAGGACCAGGTGTAAATCCGGCTTTCAGTAATGTTGCCAGTATGGAAAATCACGGAATTGATGTTTTGATTACTCAAAGGGGTACTCTGAAAGGAATTAAGTTTGATCTTACTGGTACATTTACAACCTATAAAAATGAAATTACAAAGTTATCAGAAGGCGTAGATTTCTTTGATACAGATGCAGGCGAAGGCGGTAGGATCGGTGGTGTATTTGTAAGAAATGCTGTTGGTCATCCGATATCTTCCTATTTTGGATATAAAGTGATTGGGTTATTCCAGAGTGCAGCTGATGTATCAAGTTCACCAACTCAAACTGCGGCTGCTCCCGGAAGATTTAAATATCTTGATGCGAATGGTGATAATAAAATTACCGATGCAGACAGAGTTTTCTTTGGATCTCCTAACCCGGATTTCACTTATGGATTTAATATGAATTTAGAATACAAGAATTTTGATTTAACAGCCTTCTTTTATGGCGCAGCAGGTAAGGATGCTATAAATTATGTGAAGTGGTGGACAGATTTTGTTCCATCGTTCCAGGGAGGTAAGAGCCGGGCTGCTTTGTATGATTCCTGGACTAGCACCAAAACCAGCGGAACGATTCCAATCCAGGAAGAAAATGGTAATTTCAGCACTAATGGAACGCCTAATTCTTATTATCTCGAGAATGCATCATATTTCAGGATGAAAAACCTTTCTATTGGCTATAGTCTTCCGTCATCGCTTATTAAACGTGCACATATAGATATGTTTAGAATTTATGTACAAGCGACAAATCTGTTTACTGTAACCAAGTACACAGGTCTTGATCCGGAAATTATTGGTGGTGACAGAGCGTTCGGAATTGATGCTGGTGTATACCCTACAGTACGGCAGTTTTTTGTTGGCGTAAACGTTAATTTTTAAAAACACTAATTGTAAGCATATGAAAAAAATAACATTCAAATTCGTTGCTCTTCTGATAGCAGGCACGGTAATAACACTTTCCTGCGGTAAGGGTTTTTTGGAACAAACTCCAAAGGGCGCATTGGATGAAAATACATTGGCAAACAAAAAAGGTGTTGAAGCCCTTTTGATTGGTGCATATTCTGTACTTGATGGATTTATTGATGGTGGTGGTATTTTTCTTGGCGGATGGACCAGCGCTGGTAGCAATTGGGTGTATGGTGGTGTGTCCGGTGGTGATGCCCATAAAGGAACTGATGGGGGCGACCAACCTGATATTAATCCAATTGAACGTTTTGAGCATACGCCGACAAACGGATATTTTAATGATAAATGGAGCGTAGTTTATGAAGGTGTTGCACGTTCAAATAGTGTATTAAAAGTTATGGCAAAAGCGACCGACATCTCCGCTGCTGATGTTACCCGTATTACGGCTGAAGCCCGTTTTCTACGAGGTCATTATCATTTTGAAGCTAAGAAAATGTTTAATAAGGTACCATATGTTGATGAGACAGTTATTGATTTCAAGGTTCCGAATGATGCTGATATTTGGCCTAAAATTGAAGCGGATCTGAAATTTGCATATGATAATCTACCAGAAACAATGAATGCAAAGGGTAGGGTAAATAAGTGGGCAGCTGGCGCACTGTTAGCAAAAGCCTATTTATACCAAAAGAAATTTACCGAAGCGAAAACCATTTTTGACCTGATATATACTACAGGGAAAAATGCGCAAGGTCAAAAGTTTGCATTGCTTCCAAAATATCACCAACCTTTCGATGCTGCGACTGAAAACAGTACTGAATCTGTATTTGCGGTTCAATATTCTGTAAATGACGGAGCTCCGGACGCAGCTAATGGCGGATGGGGTGAAGTATTGAATTTTCCTTATAATTCGGGTCCCGGCGGATGCTGCGGTTTTTATCAGCCGTCACAGGACCTTGTAAATGCTTTTCAGGTTAATGCCGTAACAGGTCTGCCTGATCCGGATAATTATAATGCCACTGAGGTTAAAAATGATCAGGGTATAGCTTCTACCGATCTTTTTACTCCTTCAACAGCTACGTTGGATCCTCGTTTGGATTGGACAGTTGGGCGTCGGGGTATTCCTTATTTAGATCATGGCGTTCATCCGGGAGCTGACTGGATTCGTTTGCAATCATATGGAGGTCCATATTCTCCAGTGAAAAATGTGTTTACCAAGGTTGAAAAAGACGCATTGAATGACAAAAGTTTTTGGACCAGCGGCGTTACAGCTACTAATTATACTTTAATTCGTTTTGCTGATGTTATTCTTATGTTGGCAGAATGTGAAGTTGAAGTAGGTAGCCTGGATAAGGCTAGACAATATGTAAATGAAATACGGGCAAGAGCATCTAACCCAGCTGGTTTTGTCGCCAGTGCATCAGGCCCGTTTGCCCCTTATGCGGCAAATTATAAGATTGGTCTATATCCTGTGGCATCACCTGCATTTCTTACTCAGGCTGCTGCCCGCAAGTCTGTTCATTTTGAAAGAAGAATTGAATTGGGAATGGAAGGACACCGCTTCTTTGATCTTGTACGGTGGGGCGAAGCTAAAGCCACTCTGGATGCATATTTCCTGTATGTAAGTGGTACTTCCAATCCAGCTATTAATAACAAAAGGCTTTACCTGGCTACTCCAACAGTTGCCAAGTTTACTGTTGGAAAAAATGAGTATTTCCCAATACCACAACGCCAGATAGATCTTGCAACAGGAACATTAAAACAAAATCCTGGATATTAAAATATAATTTCAATTAATGTGAAAGAGGCAGACATGTTCTGCCTCTTTTTTTAAATCACCTTTTTTCTGTTACTTAGTTTTTTTTATTGTGATGAAAACTTCAATTCGAATTGCTGCCTGCTCTGTTGTGCTGTTTGTGCTGTTTGGTTGTGGAAACAAACAGCAATTTCATTTCAAAAAGATCAGTTCCGGGCATTCCGGTATTCATTTTAATAATGAGATAAAAGAAACCGATTCCATTAATATTATCGATTTCTCAAACGTTTATAATGGGGGCGGGGTTGGTATCGCCGATTTTAATAATGACGGCTTACAGGATATTTATTTTACCGGTAATCTCGTTGAAAATAAATTATACCTGAATAAAGGCGGTTTTAAATTCGATGATATTACTAAAGAATCAGGAACAGAAGGTGAAGAAAAGTGGTGTCGTGGCGTTTCTATCGTGGATATCAATAGTGATGGCAAACCTGATATATATGTATCAGCTACTATTAACCCGTTAGCTGCAAAAAGAAAAAACATACTTTATATAAACTCGGGTATTGATGATAAAGGAATACCGCATTTTAAAAATATGGCTGAGGAATATGGCCTGGATGATACTACTCACACCACGCAATCAGCTTTTTTTGATTATGATAATGATGGCGATCTTGATGTTTATTTATGTGTAAATGAAATTTTGCCTGAGCTATATCCAAATAAATTCAGACCAATATTAAAGGATGGCTCGTTTCCAAGTACCGGCAGATTATATCGTAATGATTGGGACACCGCAGCGGCGCACCCGGTATTTAAAGATGTTTCAAAAGAAGCAGGTGTTATAATTGAAGGCTATGGTCATGCGGTCACTATTTCTGATATTAACCTCGATGGATGGAAAGATATTTATGTAACCAATGATTACCTCTCCAGCAATATCCTTTATATCAATAATCACAACGGGACATTTACGGATAAAATTTCTTCTTATCTAAAACATAGTTCCGCCAATGCAATGGGTGCAGATATTATTGACATAAACAATGATGGGCTTTCCGATATTATAGAGCTCGATATGAACCCGGAAGATAATCTGCGAAAGAAAATGATGCTGATGCCGGTGAGTTATTTTACTTATCAGAATTCTGATCTGTTCGGATATCATTACCAGTATGTAAGAAATACGTTGCAAGTAAATATGGGCAACCGAATGCTGGCAAATGATTCAGTCGGCGAACCTGTTTTTTCCGAGCTTGGCTTTTATGGAAATGTAACCGAAACAGACTGGAGCTGGGCGCCGGTGGTAGCAGATTTTGATAATGATTCATACAGGGACATTATTGTTACTAATGGATTTCCTAAAGATATAACCGATCATGATTTCGCAGTTTTCAGACAAGAAACTTACCTGCTTGCATCCAAACAACAATTGCTTGAACAGATACCGGAAGTAAAACTTCATAACTATTTTTTCAGAAACAAAGGCAATCTGCGGTTTACAAATGAATCGAACGAATGGGGAATGGCTCAGCTTACTTTTTCTAACGGTGCAGTCTATGCAGATCTTGATAATGATGGCGATCTTGATGTTGTTATAAACAATATTAATGATGAAGCGATTCTTTATGAGAATGAATTTGGAAATAAATCAGATACCGCCCGGCATTTTTTACAAATTAAATTTGATGGAAATACACCAAATACAGATGGATTTGGAACCTGGGTAAAACTTTTTTATAAAGGTGGCCAACAGGCTTACGAACATTATACTGTCCGCGGTTATCTTTCATCCGTCAGCACTGTTGCGCATTTTGGTCTTGGAAATATTTCATCAATTGATTCGGTAGTTGTGATTTGGCCTGATAATAAATTACAAATACTGCATGATGTAAAAACCAATCAGGTGCTCACAGTTAAACAGTCTGATGCAAAAGATCTGTTTGATTGGAGCCATCATAATAATATTCAATCTCTCTTTACTGAAATAACAAATGCATCAGCCATTGATTTTAACCAGCAGGAAATAGATTACATAGATTTCAATGTTCAAAAACTTTTACCGCATAAATTATCAGAGTATGGACCCGCTTTAGCTGCAGGAGATCTGAATGGTGATGGACTTGACGATCTAATAGTGGGAGGCTCGTATGGGAACAGTGCAAAGATTTTTAAACAAAGACCTGATTCAAAATTTGATTCCATCGACCTCATACCTGGTGCAAACAGGATCAATAAAAGATCGGAAGATCTCGGCATTGTTTTATTAGATGCTGACAATGATAAAGACCTTGATATTTATATCGCAAGCGGGGGCTATGAAAATCCTGCATGGACAAATTCTTACAGGGACAGGTTTTTTATCAATAACGGCAAAGGAAATTTTAAAGAAGATACAACTGTATTCCCTGTTAATTATACAAGCAAGAGCTGTGTAAAGGCTTGCGATTTTGATAAAGACGGCGATCTTGATCTTTTTATTGGAGGAAGAGTTGAACCATGGCGCTACCCAAAACCAGTTTCATCTTTTATTTACAGAAATGATACAAAGGATGGAGGTATAAAATTTTCCGATGTAACTGC
>Ga0070698_100006005_pt1 | contig 13227 bp, 9 predicted proteins | sample KBSK1502metaG_FD_65477 | JGI IMG/M metagenome (GOLD analysis project Ga0070698, IMG submission 65477) | Corn, switchgrass and miscanthus rhizosphere microbial communities from Kellogg Biological Station, Michigan, USA - KBS K1-50-2 metaG | ecosystem: Host-associated > Plants > Roots >... | reverse complement strand
CTGCTCGAGATGGGAGCGCGCCGGGCCGAGGCGCTCTTCTGGGCCGTCGACCCCGATCTGTTCGCCCCGCTGCCAGTGGCCAAGGAGCACGACGTCTTCTTCTACGGCTACGGCGACAGGTACCGCCGCGACTGGATGGCCCAGATGGTCGGGGAACCGAGCCGGCGGCTGCCGGAGGTCGATTTCGCCCTCGGCGGCGCCGACTTCCGGGGGGACACGGGGTCGGCTCGCTCGATCGGCGACGTGCCGTTCAACGTCTTCGCCCGGGCGGTCTCGGCGAGCCGCATCAACCTCAACATCACCCGCCGCCCGCATGCCACGGTGCCGGGGTCGTCGTCCGCTCGTCCGTTCGAGCTCGCCGCGTGCGGGGCGGCGATCGTCTCGAATCCCTACCAGGGGCTCGAGCAGTGGTTCGAGCCGGGCAGCGAGGTGAGAATCGTCTCGAGCGCGGATGAGGCCGTAAGCCTACGACGAGCTGCTCGCGGATCCGGGCGCGGCCGAGGAGATGGGCCGGCGGGCACGCGAGCGGGCCCTCTCGGAGCACACGTATGCGCAGCGGGCGCGCCGGATGCTCGACCTGCTCGGCCTCTAGCTAGAGAGGCGGGACCGTTGACTTAACAGTCTGTTGCAAAGCCAGAAACGCCTTCAGGGTTCCGGCCCCGGCCCGGGACCAATCGATCGTGGGATAGGCGGGACCGTTCAGGCGTCGTTCCTCGGCATGTGTGAACTAAGTCGCGGAAAGTGCGAAGCACTTTGCGCGAGTCCCGGGCCCGTGGCTTGGGACCTTCGGTACCAAGCGACGGTCCGCTCGACTCCCTCGCGGAACTTTGTGCTGCTGTTGAAGCCGAAGAGCTCCTTGGCCCGCTCGACGTCGAGCCGGCGCCGCGGCTGGCCGTTCGGCTTCGAGTCGTCCCACACGATCTCGCCGGAGTAGCCGGTCGCCTCGGCGATCACGGTCGCGAGCTCGCGGATCGAGATCTCCACACCGGTGCCGAGGTTGACCGGCTCCGGCCCGTCGTAGTGCTGTGCAGCCAGCCAGAGGCCCTCGGCGCAATCCTCGACGTAGAGGAACTCCCTCGTCGGCGAGCCGTCACCCCAGAGCACGACGGACTCGTCGCCGCGCTCGGCCGCCTCGAGCATCCTCCGGATCAGGGCCGGGATCACGTGCGAGCTCTCGAGGTCGAAGTTGTCGCCCGGCCCGTAGAGGTTCACCGGGAGCAGGTAGATGGCGTTCAGCCCGTACTGGGCCCGGTAGCCCTGCGCGCCGACGAGCAGCGCCTTCTTCGCGATCCCGTAGGGCGCGTTCGTCTCCTCGGGGTATCCGTCCCAGAGGTCTTCCTCGCGGAACGGCACAGGAGCGAACTTGGGATACGCGCAGATCGTTCCGGCGACGACGAGCTTGTCGATGCCGGAGATCCGGCTTTGCTCGAGCACGTTGGCTCCCATGAGCAGGTTCGCGTACCAGTAGCGGCCCGGGTTCTCGCGGTTCGCGCCAATCCCGCCGACTTCGCCGGCAAGGTGGAAGACGAGGTCCGGCGAAGCGTCGCGAAACAGGCGCGCCGTGTCCTCGGCGAGGGTCAGGTCGTAGTCGCGGCGGCGCGCGACAAAGGGGTCGTTCCCCGCGGCGCGAAGCCTCTCGACGAGGTGCGAGCCGAGGAATCCGCCCCCGCCGGTGACGAGGATCTTCATGCGGCTGATACTAGACGCGTGGCCATTTCGGTCGTCACGGTCGCGTACGGCGCGGGCCCGTCGCTCGGCCGGCTGCTCGCGTCACTCGTCGGCGAGGCCGACGAGGTCGTCGTCGTCGACAACGGCGAGGGCGGCGAGGAGATCGCGGAGGCAAGGTCGCGGAAAGGCGTCAGCGTCGTCTCTCCCGGCGAGAACCTCGGTTTTGCCGCCGGGTCCAACCTTGGTGCCCGCGAGGCCGGCGGCGACGTGCTCGTCTTCCTCAATCCCGACACGGTCGTCGCGCCCGGCGCCCTCGACAGCCTCCGCCGGACGCTCGAGGACCGCTCGATCGGGATCGCGATGGCCCGCCTTCTGCTCCTCGACCGACCCGAGCTCCTCAACTCGAGGGGCACGGAGGTGCACGTCAGCGGCATCGGCTGGGCGGCCGGGTACGGCGAGCCCGCCGAGTCGGTGCGCGAGCCGCTCGAGATCGCTGCGCCGAGCGGTGCTGCAATGGCGATGCGCGCCGAGACGTTTCACGCGCTCGGGGGGTTCGCCGAGGAGCTCTTCATGTACCTCGAGGACGTCGAGCTCGGCTGGCGCGCTCATCTCGCCGGGCTGCGGGTGGTCGTTGACCCTGAGGCCGACGTCTTCCACGAGTACGACTTTGCGCGGAATCCCCGCAAGAACTACTTCATCGAGCGCAACCGGCTCTTCTTCTGCCTGACCTCGTTCTCGCCGCGGATGCTCACGCTCCTCGCGCCTGTCCTCGTCTCGACCGAGCTCGGCATGGCGGCGGTTGCCCTGAAGGAGGGCTGGTTCAGGGACAAGGCGGCGGGGTGGGGCTGGTGCATCCGCAACGCCAGGGTCCTCGCTCGGAGGCGTCGGGCAACGCAGGGTCTGCGCACGGTCCGCGACCGGGAGCTCGCCGGCCTGCTGACGCCCGTCTTCGATCCGGGGATGCTTCCCGTGCCGCGGGTTCTGCGCGCCGCGAACCCCGTTGTCGCCCAGTACTGGCGGCTCGTCAGGCGCGCGCTCTGATCACGATCTCGGTGACGTCGCTCCCGGGCTTCGACTGGCGTCGGGCCCGTACGAACGTCGCGGGCACCCGAACGCCGTAGCGCGCGGAGTAGGCGCCGTGCTCGGGGCGAAAGTCCAGGCCCTCGGCCGAGATCTCGAGTCTGTCCTCGGTTCCCGGAGCGAGCGGAAACGTCCATTCGAGCTCGTGCTCGACCGCAGACTCGACGGTGTCGCGAACGTGGAGCTCGCCCCCACGGAGCTCGACGCGGCGGGTGTGGACGGCCCCGGGAAAGCCGTGGTGGCGCCCCTCAAACGATGTGGCGTCAGAGACAAGCATCTCGGCCCGGGAGCGATCGGCCATCAGGAAGAGGTCGTCGTCGCGGAGCTCGTTCTGCTCGAGGCTGTCGATGCGAAGCGTGCTGTGGAACCGCGTCGAGCGAAAGCGGTTCCGCTCCACCGCGTCGGCGGTGTAGACGTACGTCCCGGGGTCGATGACCAGCGCCCTTCCGCCCAGGGCGAGCTCGAACGAGAGCTGGTCGTTGTGTCCGTGGCCGCCGCGTCCGTGGCGACCCGTGTCGCCGCAGCGGACGATGACGTAGGCCTCGCTCGAGCGGAGGACGTAGTAGCCCCCGGCCGGGTACGCGGCGCTCCGCGTCGCCGGCTCGAAGCGCTCGAAGAGGTGCCGGTGGTCGCGTGGGTCGGCGCCGTAGTCCCCGAGCGGCAGGAAGCGGCCGTCGTCGGCGTCGCCGATCTGCGGCGCGAGCCCGTCCGGTCGCGTGTAGTCACGGACGAACTCGAGCATGCGCCCGAGCCGCTCGCGATACCAGTCCGGAAGGCGGCCTGGAACGAGGAGGTCGACCGCCTCGGTTCCGCAGACGAACAGCTCCGTGACGAGCCGGTGATAGCCGGTCGAGGCCTCGTGCGCCGTACCGTCGCCTCGCACCTGATGCTCCAGCTCCGAGACGAGCTCGTCCGCGGCCCAATCCGCCCACGCGCGGCCCTCCGGGCTGCCGGAGAAGAGTGCGGCGACCGGGAGCAGGCCGACGACGTCGGCGAGGTAGTGGTTGCCGCGCGCCTCGCTCCATTCCAGATGCGTGCGGATGAAGCGGCCGTGGAGCAGGAGGCTGGCCAGTGCACGCTCGAGCCACGCCTCGCCCGCGACGTGCTCTGCGGCGAGTGCGAGCGCGGCTACCCAGTTCGCGGCGCGGATGGCCACATCCATCGTCGATGCCCAGTTCGGGCCGAGCTCAGGCGGATTCGCGGCGATCCAGCTGTCGAGCTGGGCGCCGAGCTCGTCGAGGTATCGTCGTTCGCCGGTCACCGTGTGCGCGGCCGCGAGCAGCGGGAGGTGCTGGCCGCGCGAGAGCTCCCAGGGCACCTTCACGTCCGAGCCGTCGCCGTAGGCCAGGCGGAGCAGGGAGCCGTGGCGAAGCGGCCATCGCCGTCCGGTCTTGAAGTCAGAGTGCCAGTCGATCTCGTGGCCGAGATCGATAGGCCCGGATCCCAGGAGGTCGAAGCGGTGAGCGAGGACTGCATCCGCCCGCTCGACGACGCCCCTGCCTGGATCGAGCTCGAAGCGGGTTACTGCAGGCATGGCCGCCAGTACCGGGCCGCGCAGCGCTGTGACCGGGTCGACTCCTCCGAGCGCTGCTGCGACTTCGCCGGGCCGCGCGCGGAGCGGCCTTGCTCTCAGCCGTGCCTCGCGCGCAGCGCCGTGCCCGAGCTCGGCCATGCCTCGGAGTGCGGCTCGCGTCCCCGCGCGCCGCCAGAGCGCGACACCCTGGCGAAGCCCGACTCTCAACCCGTGGGAATGCGCCCGGCGACCCAGTAGTCGTGCCAGGCGCTCACGTTGTAGATGTTCCAGAGCTGGAAGGCCCAGTCGCCGCGGCCCGCGCGGTGAGCCCGCCAAAGCTCGTCGATCGCCTCGTAGTCGAGCAGGCCGCACTCGGCGAGCGACGACTCGCGAATCTCCCGGCGGGCGCGCTCGCCCAGCTCCTCGCGGAACCACTCGCTGACGGGCGCCGAGAAGCCCTGCTTCGGCCGGTTGACGATCTCCGCCGGCAGGAGGCCCGCGACGGCCTTCTTCAGGAGGTACTTCCCGCTGCCGTTGCGTACCTTCATCTCCGGCGGGAGCGCGAGCGCGAACTCGACGAGGTCGACATCGAGAAACGGAACGCGGGTCTCGACCCCGTGCGCCATCGTGATCTTGTCCACGCGCATCAACAGCAGCTCCGCGAGCCGGTTCTTCAGCTCGAGGTAGGTCATCTTCTGGAGCAGGTCGGCGCCCGGAAGCTCGCGTTCCGCCTCCCGCCAGAGTCGTTCGACGATCTGGTACGAGTCGGGATGTGAGCGCCCGTTCGAGAGGACGCGCTCCTTGAGCTCGCCCTGATATGCGATCGCACCGCCCCAGAACGACATCCGTCCCTCGGCGGACTCCTCGATCGCCTGCGCGTGCGCGAACCCGCGCCCGAAGCGCCGCGCGAAGGCGTTGGCCCCCCGGCTGATCCCTCGTCGCAGCGGTCGCGGCACGCGCTGGAAGGGCGGCCAGTAGCGCGAACGGAAGCGCGCGTGGCTGATGTAGGACTGGTAGCCGTGAAAAAGCTCGTCCGACCCTTCGCCGATCTGCACGACGACCGTTCCGCTGTCGCGGGCTAGCTTCGAGAGGTAGTGCAGCGGCACGGCAACCCAGTCGGCGAGCGGCTCGTCCTGCTGGTAGATCAGCTGCGGGAGGAACGAGACGAGGTCTTTTGAGCCGATGACGACCTCGTGGTGGTCGGTGCCGAAGTGGCGCGCGACCTTCCGGGCGTGCTCGAGCTCGTTGTAGCGCTCGTGCTCGTCGAAGCCGACGGAGAACGTGCGCACCGGCTCGTCCATGAGCTCGGACATGAGCGCGACGTTCGTGGACGAGTCGAGCCCGCCCGAGAGGAAAACGCCGAACGGGACGTCCGACATCATCCGCCGGCGGATCGATTCGCGCAGGATCGCGAGCAGCCGCTCCTCGAGCTCCGGCTCGGAGAGGCCGGCGATCTCCGTGGCGATCGTCGGGGACATCGGGCTCCAGTACGTCTCGATCTCGGTCGAGCCGTCCGCGCGGACAGTCATCCGTTCCGCCGGGCCGAGCTTGCGGATGCCCTTGAACATCGTCATCGGCGCGGGCGTGCAGACGAACGTCAGGTAGTGGAAGAACGCTTCCTCGTCGAGCTCCGCCGAGAGCGCGGGGTGGGCGAGGAGGGCCTTGATCTCGGAACCGAAGACGAAGCCGCCCTCGGGCTGGGCGTAGTAGATCGGCTTCTTTCCGAGACGGTCGCGCGCCAGGTGGAGCTCCCGCGAGCGCGTGTCCCAGATCGCGTAGTGGAACATCCCGTTCAGGCGCTCGACGCAGCGCGGCCCTTCCTCCTCGTACAGGTGGACGATCGTCTCCGTGTCCGTCTGCGAGCGGTAGACGTGGCCCAACGCCTCGAGCTCGGGGCGGAGCTCCCGGTGGTTGTAGATCTCTCCGCCGAAGGTCAGCCAGACGGTTCCGTCCTCGTTCGACATTGGCTGGTGCCCGGCGCGCGAGAGGTCGATGATCGAGAGGCGGCGGTGCCCGAGGGCGACGCGCTGCTGGGGGAGGTGCCACGAACCACCGTCATCGGGGCCTCGATGATGGATGAGCTCGCGCATGGTGGTAACAAGCTCCTCGTCGACTGCGAAGTCGTCGCGGGTCCCGAGGAGCCCGCAGATGCCGCACATTCAGTTGCTCCTCGAAGGCGGGGGCTGGACCTCGACCGGGTGGCCGGACGCGATCGACTCGAGAGCGGCGAGCCCGACACTCTGCGCGAGGTAGGCGGCCCCGAGCGCGGGCTCGAACCGCTGCTCCCCGCGTGCGGCCGCCAGGACTCCTCGCAGCAGCGCCGCGTGGCCCTTGTCTCCGCGGCTGGTCGACGTGCTCGCGCCGTCGGAGCCGAAGGACGTCAGCGTGCGAAAGTCCTCGAGCGCCCAGGAGCGGCCGCCGCGCAGCAGCTCGATGCGCTCCTTCGGCATGGAGGCGGAGCCGAGGCCCGAGTAGTGGATCGTCGCCACCGAGCCGTCGCCGTACTGAATCGTGATCGAGGCGCTCTCCGGCGAATCGACCCCCGGCGGCGCGGGCAGCGCGGCGGCGAGGACTCGCTCCGGCGCCCCGAGCAGCCAGTTGGCGAAGTCGAACATGTGGCAGGCCTCGCCGAGGATCCGCCCGCCGCCCTGGCGCGGGTCGTTCAGCCAGTGGTCCGGCGAGACGGGGGAGCTGACTCGGTAGACGAGCTGGGCGGGCCCGCTGGTCGCTTGCAGCTCCTCCTCGAGGCTGCGCGAGAGCTCGGCAAAGGGCCTGTTGAACCCGATCGCGAGCCGGTCGTTGTCGCTCGCCGCCGCCCAGACGTCGTCGATCTCCTCTCGCGTCAGGCCCAGCGGCTTCTCGACGAAGACGGCCTTGCCGGCGCGAAGGGCTGCGGCGGCGATCTCGGCGTGCGAGTCGTGGCGCGTGCCGACCACGACGAGATCGACGTCCGGCGCCTCGACCGCCTCGCGCCAGTCCGAGCCGGCCCGCGCTCCGTTCAGCGAGCGGGCGAGGGATGCGGCCGACGACCCGCCGCGGCTGACGACCGTGGTGACGCGGACGCCGCTCTCTCGCTGGAGGTTGGGGAGGTGCGTCGAGCGCAGGAAACTGCCCGCGCCGACGAGCGCCACCCTCACTTCCGAGTCGCGCGCGGCGACAGGGGCGACGGATGCTCGTGAGGCCGGCGCTGCGTCCGGCCGGCGCTCGGGATAGCTGAGCGCGACCGCGAGTGGAGGCGAGTCGCCGTTGAGCGCTGCGTAGGCGTCCGCCGCGCGCGCGACGGGCAGCTCGAGCTCGATCAGCGGGTCGAGCGTGACGAGACCGTCTGCGACCAGGCGCAGGAACTCCTCCATGTTTCGCCCCGCCGTCCAGCGAACGTACGGCAGCGGGTAGTCGAGCCCGGCCTCCTCGTACGACGGGTCGTACCGGCCGGGCCCGTACGACGTCGAGATCCGCACGTCCGCCTCGCGCTCGTACAGCGGCTCGCGATCGAGGCCGAGGCCGACGTCGCCGACCGGCACGACCCGGCCCTTTCGCCGCAGCATGCGCACCGCGCCGTTGATGAGCTCGTCGCCCTTCGCCGACGCGGTGATGACGACGGCGTCGGCGCCGGCTCCGTCCGTCCAGGCTGCGACCGCGTCGGCGGCCTCATCAGGCGCGAGCGCAAGCTCCGCACCGAGCTCTGCACCGAGCTTGCGTCTCGATTCGATCGGCTCGATGCCCGCAACGCGGCAACCGGCTGCGCGCAGCGCCTGAAGCGTGATCAGCCCGACGAGGCCGAGCCCGACGACGACGACCCGGTCGCCAAGCGACGGCTCCGCGCGCCGGACGCCCTGGAGCGCAATCGCGCCGATCGCGGCGAAGGACGCGTCCCTCGCCGAGACGGCCTCGGGCACCGGGACGACGAGGTTGGCGGGCACGGAGACGATCTCGGCGTGGTTTGCGCGGCCCGCGCCGGAGCAGGCGACGCGCCCGCCGACGTGCAGCCCGGCGACGCCGCCCGTGTCGAGGACGGTGCCGGCGCTCGAGTAGCCGAGTGGCGAGTCCTGGGCAACCGCTCCCTTGACGAGGCCGATCGTCTCGCGGACGCCGTGCTCGCGCGCATGACGGAGCGTCTGCGCGACGAGCTCGGGGTTCTTGATCGCGCGTGCGGCGAGCGAGCCCGAGCCGGATGCGACGGTGGAGCGCTCGGTGCCGGTCGAGATCGCCGAGGTCGCATTGGCGACGAGGACCGAGCCGGGTGCGGGAGCGGGCTCCGGCATATCGACGACCTGGGTCTTGCCGCCCCGCAAAACAACCTGTTTCACGCGATTGAGAGTATCGGCAGCGAAGGCCGACGGACCGGCCTCTCTCTATCCTCTCTCCCGCATGGCTAAGCGCCGCAAGGTCCTCTCGGTCGTCGGCACGCGGCCGAACCTGATGAAGATCGCGCCGATCGCGGCGGAGCTGAAGCGCCGCGGCGACGAGTTCGAGCACGTCCTCGTCCATACGGGACAGCACTACGACCGGGAGCTGTCCGAGATCTTCTTCAAGGAGCTCGCCCTTAGCGACCCCGACTATTCGCTCGGGGTCGGATCCGGCTCGCACGCACAACAGACGGCCGCGGTCATGGAGCGTCTCGAGCCGGTCCTGCTCGAGGCCGAGCCGGATGTCGTGCTCGTCCCGGGCGACGTCAACTCGACGCTCGCGGCCGCGATCGCGACGTCGAAGCTGCAGATTCCGCTCGGCCACGTCGAGGCGGGCCTGCGCTCCTTCGACCGAACGCTGCCGGAGGAGTTGAACAGGGTCGTCGCCGACCAGCTCTCGCAGCTGCTCTTCACCCACTCGCCCGAGGCGCGCGACAACCTGCTCGCCGAGGGGTGCCCGACCGAGGCGATCCACGACGTGGGCAACACGATGATCGACTCCCTCCTCGCCATGCTCGAGCGGATCGAGGCTCGAGGCGCACCGGCCGAGCGCGGCCTCGAGCGCGGCGCGTACCTCGTCGTCACGCTGCACCGGCACTGGGTGGACGGCCCGTTCGTCGCCGAGGTCATATCGGAGCTCGCGGCTCTCTCCGCGGAGCTGCCGATCGTCTTTCCCGTTCATCCGAGAACGCGCGCGGCGCTCGACACGATGGGGACCGACGTCGACCTTGATCGGCTGCTGCTGCTCGAGCCGCTCGGCTACATCGAGTTCATGAGCCTCGTTGCGGGCTCGGCGGGCGTGCTGACCGACTCGGGCGGCATTCAGGAGGAGACGACGATTCTCGGCGTGCCCTGCTTCACGCTGCGACCGAATACCGAGCGGCCGATCACGGTCTCGATGGGCACGAACGTCGTGCTCGGCCTCGCGCCGGAGCGGATCGCGGAGGTGCCGGCACTGCTAGCCGCCGCGGCCGAGAAGGAGGTGCGTGTGCCGCCCCTCTGGGACGGCAAGGCCTCCGAGCGAATCGCCGACGTCCTGGCTGGCTATCCCCTCGAAGGGCCGGCAGCCGCCAAAACCACGTAAACGGCCTTTACAGGGTCTGACCCCGTGATCTTTACAGGGTCTGACCCCGTTAACCTTTACGGGGTCTGACCCGGCTAGGTTGCGAGGGTGTTCAGGAGGTTGGCGAGGGTTTCGGCCTGGCGAGGGCGCTCGTAATGGGCCAGCTTCTCGGGTGCGACGCGCGCAGGCAGGTCGCCGGCGCGGATCTTGTCGAGGGCTGCCTCGATCGACGGCCGGTCGTCCAGGCGCGCACAGAGCTGATCGGCTTCGAGCCGGCGCAGGAGAGCCTCTGTCGCCCCGCCGTGGGTGATCGCGAGGACCGGCTTGCCCAGGGCGAGGTACTCGTAGACCTTCGCGGCGACTGCGGTCGCATCGCCCGCCGTGCGGGCCTGCGTAACGAGGGCGACGTCGGCGCCGGCGATGCGCTGGACGGCGTCCTCCCAGCCCGACGGCGGCACGATCTCGACCTCGGCTCCCGACTCGGCGATCTCCTTCCGGATCTCCGGCGCGACGTAGCCGTGCAGGACGAGCCGCAGGGGCGGCTTCAGGACGGCCAGCAACGGCGCGAGCGGGCGGTCCTTCGTCAGGGTGCCCGAATGGAGGATCGTCATCCCGCTCGTTTCCCCGCGCATCCGCAGGAGCTCGGGCTCGAAGCCGTTCGGGATCTCCTCGATGCGCGCGCCCGGGTGGCGCCGCCGCAGGTCGTCCGCGGCTTCGGGTGTCACCGCGACGACGGCTGCGGCGCGCTTCACGACACTCGACTCAGCCCGCCGGAGAATCGGCCCGCCCCGGTCGAAGGCCGGGTTCCTCGCCCAGAGATCGCGCAGCTCGATGGCAAGTGGACAATCGCCGGTCGCGCGGCCCGCGGCGATCAGCGCGGCAAACGGCGGCCCGGTCGCGAGCACGACGTCGTAGCCCCCATCACGAAGCCTGCGGCGGATCTCGCGAGCCCCGCGCGGGATCCAGAGCGTCGACAGCGGCAACGCCTCGGGACGCAACCCGGAGAGCCGGAAGACGGGGTTGGCCAGGCGGCCGGCGGTCTCCATGACCCGCGCGCGGGCCTGCGCGCTGCCCGGTGAGGCGAACTCGCCGGCGCCCCCGGCGGAGAGCACGTCGACTTCCCAGCCGTGCTTCGGCAGGTGGCCGACGAACGAGCGCCAGCGGGCAGCCGGGCCTCCCGCCTGGTCGATCGGGCGGTGACTGACGAGGAGGAGGCGCCTCACAGGCCGAATCTCATCACACGTGAGCGAGATCACTCCTCCAATGGACGTGGCACCGGCCCGTCTGCGCACCGACGTCTTCCTGACGCTGGGCGGCAGGGTCTCCAGTCTCTTCTTCGGCCTTGGGATCGTTGTGCTCGTCGCGCGGGAGCTCGGCCCGGCAGGTCAGGGCCTCTTCGCCGTCGCGTTCAGCCTCACGCTCGTCCTCATCCACGTCGGCGGGCTGGGACTGACATCTGCGAACCCGTACTTCGCAGCCCGCGAAGCCGAGCAGCGGCCCGGCATCGTGACCAACTCGCTCTGGCTTGCGGCCGGGCTCGGGCTCGTGCTCATAGCATTCGGCGCGGGAGTGAAGCTCGTCGCTCCTGGGCTCGTCGAGGGCCTGAGCTGGACGGAGCTCCTCGTTGCGCTCGTGGGCGTGCCGGGCGCGCTCGCGGCCGTCTTCCTCCAGGGCATCCTGCTCGGAGAGGGGCGGATCGTCGCCTACAACGCCGTCGACGTCAGCCAGTTCGCGTTGACGCTCGTCGCGCTCGCGATCGGCTTCTGGGCGTTCGACTTCCGGGTCGTTGGAGCGCTCGCCGTTCTCAGCGCCAGCCGCATCGCATCAGCTCTGGCCTACCTCGCGGTCCTCCTCGCCCGGCACTCTCCGCGCCTGGCCGCAGACCCCGTATTGGCACGCCGGATGCTCGCCTATGGCCTGCGCGCTTACCTCGCCGTCCTGGCCTCCTTCCTCGTCATCCGGGTCGACGTTCTGCTCGTGAACGCGTACCTCGGAGCTCACGAGGCCGGCCTCTACTCGGTGACCGCCACCATTGCCGACGGGCTGTTCGTGCTGCCCGCGGTGGTCGGCCTGAACCTCTTCCCGCGCGTCGCGCGCGGCGACCCGACCGAGGCCACCGCAGCCGTCTTTCGCTCGATCGCCGTTCTCTACGGCCTGCTCTGCCTGGCGACGATCCCGCTCGCAGGCCCCGGGATCCGGCTCGTTTTCGGCGATGCCTTCGACGGCTCCGTCTCGCTCTATTACTGGCTGTTGCCCGGGATCTACTGCGTCGGCCTGCTGACGATCCTCGCGCATCACTTCGCCGGCCGTGGCTACCCGATCGAGGCCGCTGCCGTATGGCTGATCGGGCTCGCCGTGAACCTCGCGATCAACGTCATCTTCCTGCCCGGCCGCGGCGCCTGGGTCGCGTCGCTTGCGTCGAGCATCACCTACGCGCTGCTGCTCGCGCTGCACATCCGCCTCTTCGCCCGCGAGGCGGGCGGCTACGGCGCGCTTCGCCCGCGGATGCGCGAGGTGGTCGCGTTCGTCAGGACGGCCTTCGCCCGCGGATGACGTATTGCCACCCGAGGCGGTCGCCGGTGAGGCGCGCGAGCGGCCCCGCAATCTGCCGGTCGTACGCGGTTCCGACCTTGTCGATTCGCAGGTCCTCGATCCCGGCGAACATCCGTTGCAGCTCCCGCCTCGTGTACGCCTTCGTCCCCTCGCTCTCCATGTGCTCCGCGAGTACCTTCGAGAGGCTGCGCAACGGTCGACCCGCAAGGAGCGCATGTCGCACCCAGAAGCCGTAGCCGACCCACGAGTGGCGCGCATACAACATCACGCAGAGCTCGCCGCCGGGACGCAGCACGCGGATCGCCTCGCGCACTGCCCGCTCGGTCTCCGGCGTGTGATGAATCACCCCCCAGGAGTAGACGCGGTCGAAGCTCCCGTCGTCGAACGGCAGCGCCTCCGCGTCGGCGACCCGAAGATCCGCTTCGAGATCCTCGAGCTCGAGGCGCCGGCGAACGAGACCGATCGCCCGCTCGGTCAGATCGACGCCCGTGGCTTTCGCGCCTGCACGGACGAAGCGGATGAAATCCGTGCCCAGCCCGACGCCGATCTCGAGCACGCCCAGGCCGCGCGCGCCCTCGAAGTCGGCGAACCTCTCGATGTGAGGCTCCAGCTCTGCCCGCCGCTGCTCGACCTCCGCGTAGAACTCGGGGGCTCCCTCGGGCGCCTCCGAGTGGATCTCCCCGCACGCCTCCCGCTCCCAGTACGTCTTGACCCGCTGCTTCTGTTCCACCATGGCCACTGAAGGTATTAAGCCCGACGTCACGGTCGTCGTGCCGTGCTTCAACTACGGCCGGTATCTCTCCGAGGCGGTCGACAGCGCGCTTTCGGAAGGCGCGCAGGTGATCGTCGTCGACGACGGATCGACGGAGCCGTTGCCCGAGCTGCCGGCGGGGGTCGAGCTGATCCGGCAGCAGAACCAGGGCGTGGCACGCGCGCGCAACGCG